>Ga0207771_100064_pt1 | contig 77203 bp, 74 predicted proteins | sample A23M2SouthBayCA_2_FD_187731 | JGI IMG/M metagenome (GOLD analysis project Ga0207771, IMG submission 187731) | Aerobic enrichment media microbial communities from Eden Landing Ponds, California, USA - A23 M2 (2) (SPAdes) | ecosystem: Environmental > Aquatic > Marine > Unclassified | place... | reverse complement strand
GCATCCGAACACGTCGCTGGAGCTGCTCGGGAGCGAGGGTCGGATCGCGATCCGGTCGGCGTTCCAGCCCGGCGCGGACCGCGAGGTGACCGTGGAGACGACCGAGGGAACGATCGAGCTCGCGGGTGTCGGCGCGGACGAGACGGTGGAGGAGTTCGACTACTTCGCACACGCGGTGGCGACCGACGGCGACGTCGAACCCGACGGGGGAGACGGGCTCGTCGACATGCGAACGCTGGCGGCGATACAGACCTCGGCACGGACGGGAGCGCGGGTCGAACTGTAACCCGCCGGTCCGGCCGGACGGACTGACACGTCGCGGCGGACGAAAGCCTCGGCGAACGAAATCATCGGTGAACGAAGGTGGGGGTGGGGAGGCGGTGGTGCGCGCGTCCGGTGCGGTGGACCCCTGACCGCGGAGCGGGCGCGCGCGATCGCGTCGGGTGCGGCGGCGCGGATCTTGAGTGTGCCAGCTTACGACGAGAAAAGCGTCGGTTCGCCGGCATTGAGTCATATCTCCCTTACCGGGATAAATGCACCGGCACCGGTCGGCGAAGATCGGGTCGACGGAAACGGTTATGCTCGAGCACGGGAACCGTTCGGTATGGCTCGCCTCAGGGCCGAGGCGCTGCTCGGTGGCGCCGAGGACCTGCTGTCACAGCCGCGCCGTATCGTCGACCACCGCCGACTCGGAGCGCCGGGCGATTCGGTCGGCGCCGACGGCGGGGAGACGCTCCTCCGCGTCGAGGAGGTTCCCTTGGCACACGTCGACGTGGCGCCGGACGTCCGCGAGCGGCTCTGTCACCTGCTCGACGACGAGTACACCGTGTTCGTACACTACGTCGACTAACTCGCTCGCCGGCTCGCTGTCTTCGATCTCTGTGTCCCTCCGCCTCAGTAGTCGCGTCTGTCGCGCAGCGCCGGGAACTCCTCGCGGACGCTCGCGACGCGGTCGGGCTCGATCTCGGCCGTGACGAGCGCCGGCTCGTCGCCGGTCGACGCCACCGTCGTTCCCCACGGGTCGTACACGGTCGACCGGCCGACCAGGTCCGCCTCCTCGAAGCTCCCGGAGCCGTTCACCGTCGCGACGTACGCCAGGTTCTCGATCGATCGCGCTCGCGGGAGCGTCCGCCAGTGTTCGACGCGCGGGTACGGCCACGCGCTGGGGACGAGCACGAGGTCGACGCCGTCCCCGTCATCGCCTCCGTCCGCCAGCGCCCGGAACTGCTCGGGGAACCGCAGGTCGTAACACGTCGTCACCCCGATACGAACGCCGAGCAGGTCGACGACCGGCAGCGCCTCGCCGGGCGTGAGCAGTCGCGTCTCCGCCGACTCGTATCCGAACAGGTGGTGCTTCCGGTACACCGCACGCCGGTCGCCGTCCGAGTCGAACAGGACGGCCGTGTTCGCGAGACCGTCGTCGGCGGGTACATCCGCACCCGCGGCGGCGCTCTCGGCGAGATCTTCGACGACCGAGCCGGCGAGCAGCGCGACGTCGTGGTCACGGGCGGCCTCGGCGAGCCGGCTCAGGGTCGGCCCGGACAGGGCCTCGGCGCCGCGTTCGTACGCCTCGAACGCGAAGTAGCCGACGTTCCACAGCTCCGGGAGCGCGACCAGATCCGCCCCGCGGCCGGCGGCGTCGGCGATCGCCGCCAGCGCTCGGTCGAGGTTGCCGTCGCGGTCGGCCGCGCGGACCTCGATCTGGGCGAGCGCGAGTTTCATGCGAGCCCCAACTCGCGCTCCAGGGCGCGTTCGAGGTTGTCCAACTCGTCGCTGAACTTCCGTTCGAAGAACGACTCGACGCCCGGGAGGCGGCCGTCGACGACGAACTCGTTGACGAGGCGGGCGCGCCCGTCCTCGGTCTCGGAGACCGTGTGCTCGCCCGTCACGCGGAACGCCCGGGACTTCCCGATGAACTTGACGTACTCTGGCGGGTCCTTGCGAACCTCCTCGGTCTCGACGGCGATGCTCGATCGGATCACCGGGATCGGCAGGCGGACGTGCCACCTCGCGGTCCCGTCGTCGTCGACCTCGTACTCGTCGACGACGCTGATCGCCCCGGCACGTTTGGCCGGATCGGAGATGAATGCCCAGACGTCCTCCGGATCGGCGTCGAAGGTGAACTCCCGGCGTACACGCACGGTCATCGAACCGACGTAGGTGCGGGGGGCGAAAAAACGGGTGGGTTCGCGCGTCGACCGTGTGGTCGTTCGTCGGGAGTTCATCTTCGACGGTCGGGGGCGGGTCGACGGCGGGAATCGCGCTGGCTCGATTCGCGTTCCCCGGGATGGGGCGGTACACTCGTGCGACGACTGCCGTATTCGGACGGTACGGTTCGGGAGGTATCGAGCGCCGCCGACTACGGCAGCTCGACGCGCCAGGTGGTCGAGCGGGCGCGGCCCCACTTCTCGATGTCCACTTCCTCGGACTTCTCCGCGAGCGTCGGAAGTCGGGTGCCGACCTGCTTGGCGGAGAGGCCGATCGCCTCCGCGATGTTCTTCGCCCGGAAGTACTCCTCTCCCCGGGAGACGCTGTCGCGCAGGTACGCGAGGATGCGCTTCTCCTCGTCGGTGTACTCCGTCATTTGTGCTGTTTCAGTGTTGGGTACGAGCGTTCTTAACGCTTCCCTCACCTCCCACTGCGGGATCGACCGGCGACGCGACGGAGCCGGTCAGACGTCGAACGCCTGTAGCGCGATGACCGCCAGGATCGCCGCGGTCAGCGCCAGCGCGAACCCCCACGCCATCACGATCTGGGAGGCGCCCGCGAGCATGAACCCCGCGCCAACCACGGCGAACGCGGCGAACACGAGCGAGACGCCGAACGCCTTGTCGCTTTCGAGAGTCTCCGTTTCCATACGCGTCGCTCCGACGCGGCGCACCTAACGCTTGCGGATGCGGGGCACGTCGTGCGGTCGGCGCTCGTCGCGCTCGGTCGGATCGTATACGTTCGGGGGTGCGGTACGACGTCGGTGATGAGAGAACCGTCGGAACGCGTTCCGACACCGGGGGGAACAGATCGTGGTCTCTCGACCGTCAGAACGGTACTCGTCGCGCTCCTCGTCCTCGGCGGATCGGTGGGCGGGGCGTTCGCCCTCGGCGTCGTCGGCGCGCCGTCGGTCGTCGGCGTCGAGAACCGGTTCGGCGAGGTGACGAACGAGACCACGACGATCGATAGCGACCTGACGGTGCGCAATCCGAACCCGGTCGGCGTCACTCTCGGCGGGGTGACGATCGACTACGGCGTCTCGATGAACGACGTGTCGATGGCCAACGGGAGCAAGGAGGGCGTCTCGGTCGGCACCGGCAACACGTCGGTCCCGTTCACCACCGTACTGGACAACTCGAGGATCCCCGCGTGGTGGGTGAGTCACGTCAGCAACGGCGAGCACACCGACCTGCGGGTCGACGCCACGGCGACCTCGTCGCTCGCGGAACGGAGCTACTCGACACAGGTGTCCCGTGACGTGAACACCTCCGTCATCGAGGCGTTCCGCACCGACGAACCGAAGCCGCTGAACGCGAGCTCGCCGGTCGTCTCCGATCCGGTGTTGATCCTCGAGCGCACCGAAGCCGAGTGGGGCACCGTGAACGAGGAGCGGACGGAGGTCGAGATGACGTTGCATCTCCGTAATCCCAAGCCGTACCCGATACCCGTCTCGGAGATCGGCTACGACATCTACATGAACAACATCACGATGGGGAGCGGCGAGGCCGCCCGCACCACGACCATCGCCCCCGGCGAGACGGTGGCCGTCGAGGCGACGACCGTGATCCGAACGGGGAAACTCGACGAGTGGTGGGTCTCACACCTCCGGCAGAACCAGGCAACGGACCTGCGGATGCCGTTCTATCTCGTGATCGACCTCTCGAACGGGGGCGGCGGCGAGCACCGGATCGAACTCGACAGTTACGAGCGGACGATCGAAACGGACGTGTTCGGAACCAAGCCCGCCGCCGGCGGAGCGGATACCGGGTCGAACGGATCGGACGACGGTGGCGAATCCAACGACGGCACGGCGACGGACACGCCGACGGGGACTACGACCGAACCCGGAACGCCCGACGACAACGCCGATGGCGACTCGACGCCGACCGCGACTCCGTCGTCGACGCCGACGGCGACGCCGACCAGCACGCCCGAGGGAACGACCACGGACGACGGCGTGCTCTTCTGACCGGGCTCGGTCGCTACCCCTCGATCGAGCGCGATCGCTACGCGTCTCTCTCCTTTCGTGCGCCCCGTGTTGGAACGTGAGAGCTGGCGATCGAGGACTGTCGACCGACGACCGACGACCGACCGTCCCATCCGGGGCCGGGGCCGAGCGCGGAACTCGCCAGCGCCGACAAGGCTTTGTCTCCGGGCGGACACCTCCGGGTATGTTCCGGAGTCCACCCGCTCCTGATCGAGTTCTCGGACGGTAACGTAACCGCCTCCCCGGACGGCGATGGCATCGTCGTGGAGGTGGACGGGCAGACGCACGAGCTGACCCGCGAGGCCGCCGCCGACCTGCGGGAATCGCTGGCCGACGCGCTGACCGAACGGCGGGAGTTCTTCCGCACTGCCGGGGAGTTCCGCGCGGACGGGAGCTACGTCGTCTCGCGCAAGGCCGCCGACTCGGCGGGCAACGCGAAGGTGTTCGACTCCTTCGACGAACTCGTCCGGCTGTACGACCGGCTGCCGGATCGGTTCGACGCCGACGACGTCGGCCGAACCGGGATCACCGGCTCGCGGCGACACATGCTGATCCGACACTTCGCCGAACACCCGGCGTTCGACTGTCGGATCCGCCGTCGAAACCCCCTCAGCGCCGAGAAAACCGAGCCTGACCGGGGCGCCGAGGGTGTCGCTGAAGCGGAGGAATAGGGGCGCGAACGCGTCGCGGTCGGGGATCTCGCTGTTTCGTCGTTCTGCCGAGGTCTCCCCGCGGTCGGCCTCGCGTTCCGTGGGCGGCTCGGCCCACGGACCTCCCCGCCGTTTCCCCGAGACGCTCGGTCGCTTCGCCCCCTCGCGTCTCGCCTCACACGATCGTCACGAACTCGTTCTCCTCGTTGAGCGCGAGGTTCGCGGCCACCTCCGCGATCCGCATCGCGTACTGGGCGGTCTCCTGGAGGCTGACGAGCACCTCGCGCACCTGTAGCAGCTGCGCGTTCGACATCTCCGGGAGGTCGGTGAGGATGTCCTGCTCGCGGTCCTTCAGCTCCTGGAAGAGGTACTTCACCTCGATGGTGAGCGCGTAGTCGCGCTTGACCGCCGACTCGACGGCCATCTCCGTGATCTCGTCGACCTGGTCGGTGAAATCGCGGATGCGCCGCATCGTCGACTCGTCGACGTCGAGGGTGTTGCCCTCGGCCTCCATCGCGATCTCGGCGATGTCCTCGGCGTTGTCCGCGATGAGTTCGAGGTTCTTCGCGATCGACCGATAGCCGATGAGCGGGAACCCGGAGTCCAGCCCGACGGCGCGTGCGAGGTTCGGGTTCTGGTAGGCCGTGAAGATGAGCCGCAGGAGGAGGACGAAGATCTTGTTCGCCTGCCGCTCGCGGTTGAGCGCGCGCTGGGCGAGATCGGCGTTGCCGTGCGCGAGCGCCTTCACCGCCTCCCCGCGCATCGTCGAACCGGTGTTCTCCAGCCGTTCGAGGAGGTTGTCGAGCGTGAAGTCCTCGGGGTCGACCGAACACCGAATGGCGATGTTCTCCGGCGTCTCCTCGATCACGCCCAGCCCCATGAGTTGGGTCTCGGCCTTGTACACCGCGTTGATGTGGTCCGAGCCGAGCGCGCCGTCCTTCGTGGTGATGTTGATGACGCGCCGCCCGAGCACGTACTGCGCGAGGATCGCCCGTTCCAAGGCGTCGGCGTCGAGGTTGTCGGCGTGCAGCGTCGCCTCCGCGTCCTCGGTGCTCGCGGACTCGGGCAGCACCGTCAGCGTCCCCTTGCCGCCCATCCGCAGCGACACCTCGTCGCCCTTCTCGACGTTCTGTTCTTTCGCCCACTCGGCCGGCAGCGTCATCGCCAGCGTCGAGGGGCCCAGCCGCTGGACCTTCCGCGTCTCCATACGCGAGGGGAGTCCCTATACGACCTTAACCTTGACCCTGTGTTCATAATATACTTGGTTGGGTATGTAAGGATCGACCCGGTTATTCAAGTGCGGTACCCCCGTGACTCACGCGACGTCGATCGCTCACACGATCTTCATCATCCGGCGCTCGAAGCGCCCGACGCGCACCTTCACCCACCCGCGGAGTTCGTCGTCGAGTTCGGGGTCGTCCGTGTCGACGCGCAACACCCGGAGGTCGTCGAGCTTGTCGCGCGAGGCGACGATCTCCAGGTCGCACTCGCGGATCACCGCCGGGGACAGTTGGGGGTTGCCGCGGCCGAAGACGAACCCCTGGCCGCCGATGGGGGTGACGACGATGACGTTGTCCTCGCCCAGCGAGTCGAGGATCTCCGACTCCGCTGCGTCGAGCGCGAGCACGTCGCCGTTCCGATACACGTCGACGCCGATCGGGGAGCCCTCGAACCCCAACTCCTCTTTCACCTCGCCGACGGTCGATCCCGGGCCGAGTACCCACGTCGTCCCCGGTCGGGCGTCCACGTCGGCGGCGACGCCCTCGGCGAGCGACTCGACGGTGCCGGCGCTCGTCTGTTTGCCCGACTGGAGTTCCTCGGCGACGGGGACGTGCGCGACGGCGCGCAGTTCCGGGTGGACCTCCCCCTCGCGGTACTCGTCCTCGTCGATGTCCATCACCTCGCGGCGCTCGGTGCGCTCGAACGTCGCGGCGACGTAGGCCGCGTCCTCCGGGGAGACGGCGAACACCGACGAGTACACCTTTACGCCCGCGGGAACGCCGAGCATCGGCACGTCGCTCCCCTCCAGCGCCTCCGCCACGTCCGCGGCGGTGCCGTCGCCGCCGACGAACAACACGAGGTCGACGCCGGCCTCGCGGAACGCGTCGACGGCCGTGGCCGTGTCGCCGGCGTCGGTCTCCTCGCCCGCGGGCGCGCCGAGCACGTCGGGATCGAAGCCGGCGTCGCGGACCTCACTCGCCCCCATCGGGTCGCCCCACGTGGCTATCTCCGCCTCGGGGGCGCGCTCGGCGAGGGAATCGAGCGCCCGGCGAGCGCGCTCGGGCGCCCGCTGCTCGGCGCCGCGGGCGCGCGCCTCGGCGACCTTCCCGTCGGTGCCCTTCAGCCCGACCCGGCCGCCCATCCCCGCGACGGGGTTGAGCAGGAACCCGATTCGCATGTCGGGAGGGGGACGCGCCGGCGACAAAAGCCCGACGGCTCGACGGGATCGCGTCGCTGCTGAACGAGCGACTCACGGACGGGAGGATCGAAGCCGATGCGGAAGCGAGCGGACGAGCGAACGCTGTGGCGACCGATTACAGGAGCGAGAGGTCCAGCGCGTACGGCCACGGCGCCGACGCGAGCGCGAGGAACGCCAGCGACGCGCCCGCCATGACGGTGTTCTTGAGGAACGACGTCATCTCGTCCTGCTGCTGGTCCTCGGGCACCGCCCAGAAGTCGTGGATCGTGACCGCCGACGCCAGCAGGAACACCGCGAGCCCGCCGGCCGCGAGCGTGACGAACGCGCCCGTGGCGACGCCCAGCCCGCCGAATATCAGTAGGCCGCCGGAGAACAGCGTCGCGAGCCGGGGCGCGGGGATCCCCTTCGCCTCCGAGTACCCCGCGAGACCGTCGGTCATCATGAAGTGGTTCAGTCCCATGAACGCGAGGACGAAGCCGAACAGGAGCCGCGAGAGGAGGAAGACCTCCGCGGAGCCGGCGCTGTTGAACAGATCGGACGCACCCTGAAGCAGGATCGTATCGAGCATCACTCCTCCGTACGCGCCGCCCCGACTTATTATTTCCCTGACATAGGCGTAACCGGGTTACACCCGCGCCACCATTCCACAGAATCCCGTAAACGAGCCGATAAGCCAGAGATTCGAACTGGTAGTTCGTCGGCCGACGGAACCTGTTCTATCCTCTCACCATTCTGTCAGTAGATCGGCGTCCGCACGGGCGGGTCGCGACCGCCGGCGCCGACGAAGGTTTCCCCGTCCGGTCCCACGGATCGCTCATGTACACAGGGCGAACCGAGCAGCCGTGTTGCCTGTGTGACTCCCCCGACACGGTCGCTCGCATCGACATCCCGCCACGGGCGGTGCAGTTGATGAAGCACTCCGACCCGATCGCTTGGCGCGACATCGTCGGCGAGGTGTCGATCCACTTCTGTGAGTCCGACTGGGAGACGGTCGCCGATCTCGTCGTCGACCTCGGGATGAACCCGCTCTCGCGGTGTAACGTCGCTCGGGCGTCCTTCGACCTGCGCGAGGACTTCGAGGCGCTGCTGAACGACACGCGCGAGGAGCCCGACCAGACCGAGTTGGAGACGCGGATGCTCGCCGAGGCGGAGGAGACGCTGGCGGCCCTCGACGACCCCATGACCGAGGCGCGTGCCGTCGTGGAGGCACACGTCGTGATCGACTCGCTCGCGGAGTTCGGCGTCGCGTCGGCGTGACGGCCACCTCATTCATATTCCTTGTGTGGTGTGCCGGTGTCGGTGCACGTCGGTGATAGGCTTTTATCGGTGCCCCGTGTATCGAGGTCGAACCCAGATGTCACTTCGGGCAGTCATCGACGCCGTCGAGGGGACAGAGAAACGCCTGACGGTGTTCGATCCGCCGACCGACGACGCGGTCGCGGAGCTGCGCGAGTACTTCTCCTCCCAAGCGGTTCGGATCGAGGAGGGCACGACCGACAGCGGCCTCTCGGGGTACGTCGTGCTCTCGGACGAACACGACGACGAGGTACTCGCGGCGGTCGACCTCCGACACCTCGAGGGCGACGTTGCGGTCGGCCCGGGTGAACAGAGCGCGTTCGCCCCCATCCTCGAACACCTCGACGGGACGACGTTCACCTCGTACGACATCGCCCAGATGATGGCCGCGACTCGGGAGATGGAGGACCGCGCGTGGCGTGCGGGGACGGGCGAGCTCCACGCCGGCTTCCAGCGCGTCGAGGCGATCCGCGCGCAGAAGGCCGTCTACGAGGACCTCGCGACCAAGGAGATCGACATCCACACCTACTGTGCCCCGAGCGACGACACGCCCGATATCGAGGGCGTGTCGATCCACCAGGAGGACACCGACGAGATCAGGCGCTCGTGGTTCGTCGCGTTCGACGGCGGCGGCGACCCCGACGACGCCTGTCTGCTTCTCGCCGAGGAGCGCGGCGACCCCGACGACCGACGGTTCTACGGCTTCTGGACCTACGACCCGACCACCGTCGCGACGGTGATCGACCACCTCCAGAAGACGTACGCGATCCCGGCGTAGCGATCAACGCGTCGACCGCGTGGCCCGGTTTCAAACAGGTTATATACGTCGCTGACTGAACGTTCAGACAACACCGATGTCACGTCGCCCACAGACGCTGGTGATCGTAGCACTACTGATCGTCTCGGCCGTCGGTGCGGGCTTCGTCGGCGTCGCGGCCGCGGACGAGGACCCCCGATTCGAGACGGACGTTTCCGAGCCGGTGCTCCAGCCCGGGAGCACCCAGGAGCTCTCCGTCGAACTCACGAACGACGCCGCCGACCGGGACGACAGCGTCGAGTCGGCGCTCGACGTGAACGCCACGGTCGGCGACATCGACGGGATCGACGTGCTCTCGTCCACGAGGGAACTCGGTCGGATGGGCGACGGCGCCACCCGGTCGGTGACGGTACAGATCGACGTCGCGGCCAACATCCCCGGCGGGGAACACCGCGTCCCGATCACCGTCAAGTACCGCGACGAGGACGACGAGGACGAGGTGCTCACGACGACGGTGTACGCGACGGTCCGCGTGCAAGAGCGCGCCCGCTTCGAGCTTGAGAACGTCGAGTCGGCCGCTCCGGTCGGCGGCTCGGGTGCCGTTTCGGTGACGGTCCGGAACGTCGGCGAGGAGTCGGCCCGGAACGCGGTCCTCTCGCTCCAGTCCGGTAACGACGACCTCACCTTCGGCCAGTCGGCGAGTGCCCGCCGGTTCGTCGGCACGCTCGGCCCCAACGAGACGCGGACCGTCGAGGTCGACGCGACGCTGGCCGAGTCGGCCGAGACGCGCGAGTACGCGGTCGACGCGACCGTCGAATACGAGTCCGAAAGCGGCGCGTCTGTCGCCTCCCGGCCCCTCTCGTTCGGCGTGCTCCCGCTGCCCGAACAGACGTTCGGCGTCGACGCACTCGAGAGCACGCTCCGGGTCGGTGAGGACGGACAGGTCACCGGCACCGTGACGAACACCGGCGAACAGACCGTGACGAACGCGGTCGTCCTGTTCGAGACGACGAACCCGAACGTCTCGCCGCTGGAACCCGAGGTCGCCGTCGGGACGCTCGAACCCGGCGAGTCGGTCGACTTCGCGTTCGACATCGAGGTTTCCGGCGCCGCCGAGCCGGGGCCGCGTCAGTTCACGCTGCGCGTCCAGTACCGCGACGCGGAGGGGACCCGCAGGACGGGCGACTCGATCGACGCCCCCGTCTCGATCGCCGAGTCCCGCGACGAGTTCGACGTGAGTGCCGTCAACGGAACGGTCGAGGTCGGGAGCGGCGGGACGCTCACCCTCGAGGTGACGAACAACCGCGAGGAGCCGGTTCGCGACGTGTCGGCGAAGCTGTTCCTCGATGGCCCGCTGTCGTCCGAGGACGACGAGGGGTTCATCGACTCGATCGCTCCCGGGGAGACGAGGGAGGTGATGTTCGACCTCTCGATGGCCGGCACCGCGATCGCCGGCAAGACATACCCCGCAAGCGTCGACTTTCAGTACGAGACCGGCGACGGTGATTCGCTGATCTCCGACACGTACGAGGTGCCGGTCGAGGCGACCGCGCCCAGCGGGAACGGGCTGCCGCTCGGCGTCATTGGCGTCGGGGCGGTCATCCTCGTCCTCGGGATCGTCGGCGTCGTCTACCTCCGGCGTAACAGATGAGCGACGAGGGGGTCACCGCCGCGGTCGCCACGGAGATCACGGAGCGCCCCGGTCGGATCGTTGTGGCGTTCCTGCTGCTCACTCTGGTGTTCGCTGGCGGGCTTGCGAACGTCTCGACGGCCGCCGGCACGGAGCAGTTCACTTCGGGGATCCCTGCGGAGGAGGCGCTGTCGGACATCCAGCGCGACTTCGGCCCGTCGTTCGCCGACGACACCGGCTCGACACAGCTCGTCCAGCGAGATCGGAACGTCCTCTCGAAGCCGGCGATGCTGCGGATGCTCGAGGCACAACATCGGCTACAGGAAACGGACGGCTTGCGGGTGGTCGGCGTGTCGTCCCCGGCGGCGACGGTCGCGCGAACGATCGACCCGAACGCGACCACGACCGAGGCGCAGATCCGCGTGCTCGAACGGGCGACCTCCACGGAGATCGATGGGGCGATCCGTGAGAACGCGGACAACTCGGCGTTCACCGGCGGGGTGTCCGACGACTTCAACGCCGAGTCGGCGTCGGCGTCGGCCACGATCGGCGTCGTGACTCACGAGATTCCGGGCGCCGGCGGCGGTGCCGCGGCCGGGCAGAGCGGCTCCAGCCCACTGACCGACATCCAACTCCGGAGCCAGCGCGTCGTCGACACCGTCGGCGGGGACATCACCGTCTTCGGTTCGGGGATCATCTCCGCGGAGTTCTCGTCGGTGATCACCGACTCGCTGCTCATCGTCACGCCCGCGGCGGTCCTGCTGATCATCGGCTTTCTGATCGTCGCCTATCGCGACCTCATCGACCTCCTGTTGGGGTCGTTCTCGTTGCTGTTGGCGGTCGTGTGGACGTTCGGGTTCCTCGGACTCGTCGGGATCCCGTTCAGCCAGATGATGATCTCCGTGCCGCCGCTGCTGCTCGCGGTCGGGATCGACTTCGGGATCCACGCGGTGAACCGGTATCGGGAGGACCGGGCCGATGGTTACGGCGTCGAGGACGCGATGAACCTCGCGGTTCGGCAGCTCCTCGTGGCGTTCTTCATCGTGACGGGGACGACCGTGATCGGGTTCCTCGCGAACCTCACGTCCGACCTCGCGCCGATCCGGGAGTTCGGGCTGGTCGCGGCCGCGGGCATCCTGTTCACGTTCCTCCTGTTCGGCGTGTTCCTCCCGGCCGCGAAGGTGCTGATCGACCAACGTCGCGACGCAATCCCGATCCCGACGTTCTCCCAGGCGCCGCTCGGCGCCGAGGGGGGCGGGCTCGCGAACGTCCTCCGCGTCGGCGTCTCGGTCGGCGAGCGCGCGCCCCGGGTGTTTCTCGCGCTCGTGCTCGTCATCACCGCGGCCTCGGGCGGCTACGCGGCGGGCATCTCCACGTCGTTCTCTCAGGAGGACTTCCTCCCGCCAGAGGAGACACCCGACTACTTGGAGGAGCTTCCCGAGCCGTTCGCGCCAAGCGACTACACCGCCGTCGCGACGCTCAACTTCCTCGAGGAGAAGTTCACCGCGAGTCAGGGCGGGTCGGTCACGGTCTACGTCGAGGGCGACATGGAGGACTCGACGAGACTGGAGGAACTCTATCGCATGGGCGACGATCCGCCGAGCACGTTCGTCTCCGACGACGGGCGCGCGGAGTCGCAAAGCATCGTGACGGTCATCAAGCAGCGCGCGGCGTCTGACCCCGAGTTCCGCCGGCTCGTGAACCGGAACGACCGAAACGCGAACGGCGTCCCCGACGACAACCTCGGGGAAATATACGACTATCTCCTGTCGTCGTCCTCGCGCGAGCAGGCGCTGCAGTACCTCTCCGAGGACCGGCGGAGCACGCAGGTGGTCTACTCGACGGAGGCCGACGCCGACCAGTCGGCGGTGACGGCCGACGGACGCGCGGTCGCCGACCGCTACCGCGACACCAGCGGGATCTCGGTCGCAACTGGCAGCACCGTGGTGTTCGCCGCCGTGTCGGACCTGATCTTCGTCTCCGCCGTCCAGAGCCTCGCCGTGGCGCTGTCGCTCACGGTAGTGTTCCTGCTCGTTATCTACGGCGTGCTCGAAGGCTTGCCGTCGCTCGGCCTCGTCAACACCATCCCGATCATCGCGTCGGTGGCGCTCGTGGCGGCGACGATGCGGCTCGGGGGCATCGCGTTCAACGCGTTCACGGCGACGATCCTCTCGTTGACCATCGGCCTGGGGATCGATTACTCGGTCCACGTCGTCCACCGGTTCATCGACGAGCGTAGGGAGCACGACCTCTTCACCGCGCTGGAGCGGACTGTGCGCGGGACGGGGGGCGCGCTCCTCGGGAGCATGCTCACGACGACGACGGGGATCGGCGTCCTCGTGTTCTCGGTGTTGAGTATCCTCGGCCAGTTCGGGACGCTTACCGCGCTGTCGATCCTCTACTCGTTCCTCACGTCGATGTTGGTGCTCCCGTCGGCGCTGGTGGTCTGGGACCGCCTCAAGGGCCACGACCCCGATCGGCCGGTCGACGCGAAGCCGGGGCTCTCGGTGCCGTTCCTCGGCGGCGGCGACCGACCGGAGCCGACGAGCGCGGACTGACGGCGGTCGCCGGCCCGGCCGCTATCGGCGGATCGTGAAGCCGCGCTCTCCCTCCGGGTCGCCGTACTCGACGTCGACGTCGTCGACGACTGCGCTCGGACTCCCGGTGTGACACCACTCGACCATCCCCTCGACGGGTTCGCTCGGCCCCTCGAACACCGCCTCGACGCGGCCGTCGTCGAGGTTGCGAACCCAGCCGTCGACGCCGCGGTCGCGGGCGGCGTCACGGGTGTTCGCACGATAGTAGACGCCCTGTACTCGGCCGGACACGAACACGTGTGCGCGAACGCGGTCCGTCGCGTCGCCGCTCGTTCCTGCGTCGTCGCCCATACCCATCGCTGAGCGGCCGAGGCTCGAAAAGCCGGCGGCCGGTGGCGAGTCGGGACGGAAGCGGGAGGGGTTCCGGCGGAGGCGCGCCCGTGACCCGCCGCTACAACGTGCCGGAACCCCGAACGATTCAACCCCCCGGCGACACGCTCCGGTCGAGATGCACGCACGGGTCCGACTTCTGACCGATCTCGTCCTCCCGGTCGGACCGTGACTGCCCCGGTCGGGGGGCGCCGGTACGTGGCCGCGCTCGCGCCGCTTGCCGCGGCGGCAATCTGGGGCGGGATGTACGTCGTGAGCAAGTGGGGATTCGACCTGATCCCGCCGCTCACCCTCGGGTTCCTTCGCGTCGCCGTCGGCGCCATCGCGTTATACGCGGTCGTGCGCGGACGCGGCGTCGCGGTCGATCGCGCCGACTACCGAGGCTTCGCCGTCCTCGGCGGGTGGGTAGCCGTGACCATCGCCAGCCAGTTCCTCGGCACGGATCTGACGAACGCCAGCCAAGGATCACTGTTGACAGTGCTGACGCCCGTCTTCACGGTCGCCCTCGGCGCGGCGGTGCTCGACGAGGAGGTGACCCGCCGCTCGGCCGGCGGAATGACGCTCGCGGCCGTCGGCACGCTGGTCGTACTCGCTGGCCAGTACGACCTGACGCGTCTCGGCGGCGCGAGCGCTGCAGGGGTGGGCGCGCTCGTCCTCGCGAGCCTCGCGTGGGCCGGCTACACCGTCTGGGGAGTACCGCTCGTCCGGAAGTACTCGGCGCTGACGGCGGCGACGTACTCCTGTCTCGCCGCTCTGCCCGCGCTTGCGGTGCTGTCGGCCGCGGAGCTGGCGGTCCGGGCGCCGCCGCCCGCGGCGATGCTGTCGCCGGGCGCGCTGCTCGCCGTCGCGTACCTCGGCCTCGGCTCGACGGCGGCGGCGTGGTACCTCTGGTACAAGGGGCTGGAGACGGTGTCGGCGGGCACCGTCGCGGCGTTCTTCTTCGCCCAGCCCCTCGTCGGCGCGGCGCTCGGTGCCGCGCTGCTCGGGGAGGCGATCGGCCCCTGGTTCGTCGTCGGGGGTGCGACGATGGCGGCGGGGATCTGGCTGGTGAACACCACCGCTGACGAGATCTGACCGGCGGCGACGTTCGACTCATCACGACGCCGGCGGCTCGACGTGGGGCTGACAGGCGACGGCGTCGCCACGGCTCGGCTCCCCCGGCGCGTGCCGTCGCACACCCGCTCCCGCGCCGGGGCCGCGGTCAGCGCATCGGGGAGTGTGGTCCCGGCATCTGATTTGAACCCTCGCCGAGGACTGGGGTTCGACCCCGTTCGGGACCGGATCGGGACCGGGGGAGTCTTGGGCACCGCCACGGACGATGCGATATGGATCTGTTCGGAACCGCCGGCATTCGCGGCGACGTCACCGAGCGCGTCACGCCGGGGCTCGTCCTCGACGTGGCTCGGGCGCTCGGCGACCACGCACGCGAGGCCGGCGATCGGGAGTTCGTTGTCGGGCGGGACGGCCGAGTCACCGGTCCCGCGCTGGCGGCCGCCGCCGAAGCGGGGCTCGCGTCCGCCGGCGCTGAGGTCCGCCGGATCGGTCAGGTGCCGACGCCGGCGCTGGCGTTCGCCTCGCGGGGACGCCGCGGCGTCATGCTCACCGCGTCGCACAACCCGCCGACCGACAACGGCGTCAAGGCGTTCGTCGACGGCGTCGAGTACGGCGAGGTCGCCGAGGCGGCGGTCGAGGGGCGTGTCGCCGACGGAGCCGATCCGGTTGACTGGGACGAGTGGGGCGACGGCGCCGACGAGGATGTGCTCGACGCGTATCGCTCGGCCGTCGTCGAGTACGCCCGCGACTTCGGCGTCGACCCCGAGGGCGTCCGCGTCGCCGTCGACTGCGGCAACGGGATGTCCGCGGTCGCGACGCCGCAGGTGCTGCGGGAGCTGGGCGCCGACGTGGTGACGCTCAACGCGACCGTCGACGGGCACTTCCCCGGCCGCGAGTCGAAGCCGACGCCCGAGTCGCTGTCCGATCTTCGGGAGTTCGTCGCCGACGGGGCCGCGGACTTCGGCATCGGCCACGACGGCGACTCCGACCGGATCGTCGTCGTCGGCGGCGACGGCGAGGTCGTCCACGAGGACACGGTGCTCGCGATCCTCGCCGAGCGGTACGTCCGTGCGAGCGACGCCGCCGATCCGGTCGTCGTGACGACGCCGAACGCCTCGGGTCGCATCGACGAGCGCGTCGAGGCCGCGGGCGGTCGCGTCGAGCGCGTCGCGCTCGGTTACCTCCACGACGGCATCGCGTCCGTACGCGAGGTCGGCGGCGACGTTGCCTTCGCGGCCGAGCCGTGGAAGCACGTCCACACCGCCTTCGGCGACTGGATCGACGCCGTCGCCAGCGCGGCCGTGTTCACGCGGCTCGTCGCCGACGAGGGGCTCGACGGCCTGCGCGCGCCCGTCACCGAGCGCCCGTACCGGAAGGTCAGCGTCGGCTGCCCCGACGACGGGAAGGCCGCCGCGATGGAACGGCTCGCGGAGACGCTGCCGGCGGCGTTCCCCGACGCCGAGGTGGACTCGGAGTACGGCGTCCGGCTCACCTTCCCCGACGCCTCGTGGACGCTCGTTCGACCGTCCGGGACGGAACCGTACGTTCGCGTGTACGCGGAACACGACGACGTGGACCCGTTCGTCGAGGAGGTCGCCGGCGTCGTCGAGTCGGCGGTCGAAGCTGTCAGCTGATACGATACTCACCGGGCGGATGCGACGATTTTAACCCCTCAACCGCCGCGATTGCGTGTATGGACACTGACCGGTTCGACAGGCGGAAGTTCGTGAAGGGCGTCGGCGCGGCGAGCCTCGTGGGGATCGCCGGCTGTACGGGCGGCCCGGAGTCGGGCGGTTCGGACGGCGAGGACACCGAGGCGTCGACGCCGGAGCCCGGCGACGACGGGGACACCGAGGCGTCCGAGACTGAGTCCTCCGGCTCGGACACGACGAACATCGGGATGGTGTACGCGACGGGCGGGCTCGGCGACGGCTCGTTCAACGACCAGGCCCAGACGGGAATCCAGCAGGCCGCCGAGGAGTTCGACGTCTCGTACGACGAGTCCGAGCCCGACTCGGTGTCGCAGTTCAGCACCTACCAGACCCAGTACGCGCAGTCGACCGACCCCGACTACGACCTCGTGTCGTGTATCGGCTTCCTGCAGGCGGACGCGCTCTCGCAGACCGCGCCCGACTACCCCGAGCAGGACTTCATGATCGTCGACAGCGTCGTCGACGAGGACAACGTCGCGTCCTTCACGTTCAAGGAACACGAGGGATCGTTCCTCGTCGGCCAACTCGCCGGGCTGCTCACGAGCGAGTCGTTCTCCGCGGGCGACAGCTCCACCGCGAGCGACTCCACGAACGTCGGCTTCGTCGGCGGCGTCGAGTCCAGCCTGATCCAGAAATTCGAGGCCGGGTTCGTCGAGGGCGTCAACTACGCCAACTCCGACGTCGACGTGCAGACGACCTACACCGGCAGCTTCTCCGACCCCTCGGCCGGGCAGGAGGCCGCGCTGTCGATGTACAGTTCCGGCGCGGACATCGTCTACCACGCGGCCGGGAACACCGGGACCGGCGTCTTTCAGGCGGCCCGCGACGAGGGACGCTTCGCCATCGGCGTCGACCGCGACCAGTCGCTCACGACCGACTACGCCGACGTGATCCTCGCGTCGATGGTCAAGCGCGTCGATACCGCCGTGTACAACGCCACCGAGGCGACCGTCGACGGGAGCTTCGAGGGCGGCGCCGTGACGAGCCTCGGCCTCCAAGAGGAGGGCGTCGCCGCGGTCCTCGGCGACGAACTCGGCTCGGAGATCCCGTCGGAGATCACCGACGCCGTCGAGAGCGCACGACAGGACATCATCGACGGCGAGATCTCCGTCCCCGACAGCCCCGAGTAACTCGCCCGTCACATCACGGCCCGGCGGTGCTCGGGTCGTCATCTCGGATCGGGTCACCGGCATCCGCTCGGTTGCCGACCTCGCTCCTCGCTCGATTTCTCGCACTTGCCGATACCGTGTGGCATCCCGTCTGACACTCCGGTTTCCTGAACGGTCGTTCCGACGAAACGCGCCGTTTATCCCGTCCCCGCCGAAACGCCCGGTGACATGACGGAGGCCGTCCGCCTCGACTCGATCACGAAGCGCTTCCCCGGCGTCGTCGCCAACGACGACGTCACGCTCTCGGTCGAGCGGGGGACGGTCCACGCCCTCCTCGGCGAGAACGGCGCGGGCAAGACCACCCTGATGAACGTCCTCTACGGCCTGTACGAGCCGACCGAGGGCGACGTGTACGTCGACGGGGACGGCCTGACGTACGAGGAGGGCAGCGAGGGCGACGACGGGCTCGCCGCGATCGCCGACGCGCCGCGGCGGTTCGACTCCCCCGGCGACGCCATCGACGCCGGCGTCGGGATGATCCACCAGCACTTCATGCTGGTCGACCCGATGACCGTCGCCGAGAACATCACGCTGGGAAACGAGCCGCGCAAGTGGGGCGGGCTCGCCGTCGACCGCGAGGCCGCCCGGGAAGCGGTACTGGAGCTGTCGGAGCGCTACGGCTTCGACGTGGAACCCGACGCGCGCATCGAGGACGTCGGCGTCGGCGTTCAACAGCGCGTCGAGATACTGAAGGCGTTGTACAGGGGCGCGGAGGTGCTCATCCTCGACGAGCCGACGGCCGTGCTCACTCCCCAGGAAGTGGATGACCTGTTCGAGGTGCTCGAGGAGCTGACCGAGGCGGGGAAGACGGTCATCTTCATCACCCACAAGCTGGGCGAGGCGCTGGAGGCGGCCGACGAGGTGACCGTCCTGCGCGACGGGCGGAACGTCGGCAGCGTCGAGACGGCCGACACGACCCGCGAGGAGCTCGCGGAGCTGATGGTCGGCCGCGAGGTGATGCTGGAGACGGAGACGCCGCCGGCGACCCCGGGCGGGCCCTCGCTGACGGTCGAGGGCGTCACGGCCTCCGACGAGCGCGACGTGGTCGCCGTCGACGACGTCTCCTTCACCGTCCGCGAGGGCGAGGTGTTCGGCGTCGCCGGGGTCGACGGCAACGGACAGTCGGAACTCGTGGAGATCGTCACCGGACTGCACGCCCTCGGCGAGGGCCGTGTCGAACTCGACGGTCGCGACGTGACGGACGCCTCCCGTCGGGAGCGAACCCGCGCGGGCATGGCGTACATCCCGGAGGACCGACAGGATCGCGGGCTCGTGATGGACTTCGACCTCACCGAGAACGGCGTGCTCGGCTCCCAGCACGACGCCCCGTTCGCCGAGCGCGGCCGACTCGACTGGGACCGCGCCGAGGGCCACGCTGACGCGATCATCGACGAGTACGACGTCCGTCCCCCGGACACCCGCGCCGAGGCGAAGTCGCTGTCGGGCGGCAACCAGCAGAAGTTCATCGTCGGCCGCGAGTTCGCGCGCGACCCCTCCTGTATCGTCGCGTCGCACCCGACCCGCGGCGTCGACATCGGGTCGACGGAGTTCATCCACGACCGCCTCGTCGACCTGCGCGACGAGGGCCGTGCGGTGCTTCTGGTCTCCTCGAAGCTCGACGAGGTCCGCGGCCTCTCGGACCGCCTCGCGGTGATGTACCGCGGACAGATCGTCGACGTGGTCGACCCCGACGAGGTGACGGAGGAGCAGCTCGGGCTCATGATGGCCGGCGAGCGCCCCGACGACGTCCCGCGCGCCGAGCGCGTCGCCGCCGGCGAGTCGGAAGACTCGACCGACACCGGAGCACGCCCCGGCGCCGACGCGGATGCGGAGGTGGCAGATGACTGACTCCGAGGAGGCGGACTCTGATGAGCCGGGGGGCTCCCGCGACCGGCTGTTCGACGCGCTCGATCGGCTCGTCGCCGCGAGCGCGACCGAGCGGCTGCTCATCTCGGGATCGGCGCTACTGTTATCGGTGGCGATCGGCTTCCTCCTTATTCTGGCTGCGGGACGAATGACGTCCTGTGGGTCGGCGGCGTACTCGCTGTTCGGCGTCGGCTTCTGTTACGACCCGTTCGTCGTGTACGACAGCCTCTTCCTCGGCGCGTTCGGGGACTTCCTCGCGAACCCGCTGAACGGGCAGTTCGCGACGACCGTCTCGGAGACGACCGTCCTCGTGTTCACCGGGATCGCCGTCGCGGTGGCGTTCAAGGCGGGCGTGTTCAACATCGGTGGGCAGGGACAGCTCGTGTTCGGCGCGCTCGCGAGCGCGCTCGTCGTGTACGGGCTCTCCGGCGCCGTCTCGGGGCTCGTCGGCACGCTCGTCCTCGTCCCGCTGGGGCTCGCGGTCGGCGCGTTCGTCGGCGGGATCTGGGGAGCCATCCCGGGCGCGCTGAAGGCGTACGCCGACGCGAACGAGGTGATCACGACGATCATGCTCAACTTCGTCGCCACCTCGTTCGCGCTGTATCTCGCCTCGGGACCGTTCAAGGCACCCGACAGCTTCGCCAACCAGACGCGGACGCTCCCCGAGTACGCGCTGTTCCCGCAGCCGCTGTTCCCCGGGCGCACCGACGCCTCGCTGCTCGCGCTCGCGCTGGCGATCGTCGTGGCCGTCGGGATCGCGTACCTGCTGCGCGGCACCTCGTTCGGCTACGACGTGCGAACGAGCGGCATCCAGCCCGAGGCCGCCGAGTACGGCGGCGTCGACGCCGCGCGCACGGTCGTCACCTCGATGGCGCTGTCGGGCGCGCTCGCCGGCATCGGCGGCGCGGTGTACGTCCTGACGATCGCGGGGAACTTCCAGACCGGCGTGCCCGACTACGGCTTCGACGGCATCACGGTCTCCATCCTCGCGGGAAACAACCCGGTCGGCGCGATCGCGGCGGCGCTGTTGTTCGGCGTCCTGAAGTCCGGCTCCATCGTCGTCGACGTGGGGACGGACGTGCCGCCGCAGCTCGTGGGAGTCCTCCGCGGGCTCATCGTGCTGTTCGTGGCGATGCCGGAGTTCTTCCGGATGATCGGCCAGCGCGTCGACGTGCGCGACCGGTTCGGGGGGAGTCGCGACGCCGTCGCGACCGACGGGGGTGAGGAGGCGTGAGCGTCGCCTCCGCCGTCGACGGGCTGGGGACGCGCGCACGGATCGCGGCGGCGACCGCGGGGGTCGCGCTGCTCGCGGCCGTCGGGATCGCGCTGGCCGGCCACGCCGACGTGTTGGTCGCGGTGCTCGGGTTGCTGTTCCAGAAGTCGACGCTCGCGGCCGCGCTCCGCCTGTCGGTGCCAATCGCCTTCGCGGCGCTGGGGGGGATCTTCGCGGAGAAATCCGGCGTGATCAACATCGGGCTGGAGGGATTGCTCATCGTCTCGGCGTTCGGCGGCGTGTACGTCACCTCGATCACCGGCTCGGTGTGGCTCGGGCTCCTCGGGGGCATACTCGCCTCGGCGCTGTTGGCGCTGCTGTTCGCGATCGTGTGCATCGAGTTCCGCGCCGACCAGATCATCGCGGGGCTCGCGATCTGGCTCATCGCACTCGGACTCGCCCCGTTCGCCTCCACGGTCGTCTTCGGGTCGACGAACGCGAGCGCCGGCGCGACGTTCCCCAGCATCGGACGACTGCTCGCGAGCACGGGGCTCCCGGTCGTCTCGACGACGGTCGTCGCGGGACTGGAGGCGCTCGCGGGGATCCCCGTCGCCGGCGCGCTGTTCGAGGCGTCGCCGATGGTGTATCTGATGTTCCTCGCTGTCGGCGCGTCGTGGTGGACGCTCAACCGAACGTCCTTCGGCCGATGGGTGCGCGCCTCCGGCGAGAACCCGAGGGCGCTCGACACGGCCGGCGTGGACGTCTCCCGGGTGCGCTACGCGGCGGTGATCCTCTCGGGCGTGCTCGCGGGCGTCGGCGGCGCGGCGCTGTCGCTGTCGCTCGGCCAATTCGTCGGGAACGGCCCGACGATGGTCAACGGGAAGGGGTTCATCGCCATCGTGACGTACCTGCTGGGCAACTACAACCCGATCGGCGCGATGCTGTCGACGCTGCTGTTCGCGGGACTCGACGCGCTCCAGCTGTCGCTGCAGGGGCAGAACGTGCTCGCGATCCCGCGGCCGCTGGTGCGGACCATCCCGTACGTGTCGGTCATCGTCGTGCTGGCGCTGTTCGGCCGGACGCGCCTGCCGGAGGCGGCCGGCGAGCACTACGAGTCCGGCGAGGAGTAGCGAGGCCGACCGGAGGGAGGCCTCGAACACGCGAACGGGGAACGGAGTGACCCGTGAGCGACGCGAGTCGGAACGAGGCCTCACTTCGTTCGACCTCGCATGGAACGATCGGCTTTTTCACCGCCCGCCCGTGACTCCGTGTAATGACCACCCACGAGCCCGACATCGTCGTGGTCGGCGCGGGGACGGCGGGCTGTTACGCCGCCGCCACGGCCGCCGAGGCGGGCCTCGACGTCGTCATCGTCGAACGGAAAGACGAGGAAGAGGCGGGCCACATCGCCTGCGGCGACGCGCTCAAGGGCGCCGACAAGTTCCCGGAGTCGATCCCGAAATCCGAGATCGACTCGGCGTTCACCAACACCGGCGTGGACCACGGGCGCTTCGAGATCCCGAGCCACGACACGGTGCTCGAGATCCCGATCCCCGGCGAACTCGCCGTCATCGACCGCTGGGAGTACGGCCGGAACATCATCGACGGCGCCGAGCGCCGCGGGGTCGAGTTCCACTACGACACCGTCGTTCAGGACGTGACGCAGACGGACGACGGTCGGGTGACGGGCGTTCGCGCCAAGCGGAAGGGCGAGGTCGTCGAGTACGAGGCGGAGATGACCATCGACGCGGCCGGCGCGCTGTCGATCCTCCAGGACAAGGCGGATCTCGCGGACGCGACGTTCGACACGAACGTCTCGTTCTCGCAGTTCTGCTCGGCGTACCGCGAGGTCGTCGAGGTGCCCGAGCCCGTCGACTACGACGACGCGCTCGTGTTCAAGCCGACGAAGCGCGCGGCGGGGTACCTCTGGTACTTCCCGCGGACGGATACCGAGATCAACGCCGGCCTCGGCTTCCAGATGAACGAGGAGCCGATGAAGCTCGTCGACGACCTGAAGCGCGACCTCCGGGACCGCCCGGAGTTCGAGGGCGCCGAGGTGACCGACAAGCTCGGCGCCGCGCTGCCGACCCGCCGGCCGTACGACTCGGCGGTCGCGCCGGGGTTCATCGCCGCCGGCGACGCCGCGGGCCACGTCAACCCCACCACCGGCGGCGGCATCGCGGGCGCCGCCTACGCCGGGAAGTACGCCGCCGAACAGGCCGTCGAGGCGATCGATGCCGACGACGTGAGCGAGGAGGCGCTGTGGCACTACAACGAGCGCGTGATGGAGCACTTCGGCTCCCGCTACGCCGCCCTCGACGTGTACAACATCCTCTCGACGGCCGTCGACGTGGACGAGCTGATGGGCCTCCTGGCGTCGCTGCCGGGCGAGAGCCTCGCGGAGGCGCTGTACTCCGGCAGCGCGTCGGTGAAACCGCGGCTCGTCGCCGAGGTCATCAAGGACAGCTACGGCCACTGGGGCCAGATCTGGGAGTTCTACAAGACGAAGCGCGCGGCCGACGACCTGATGGCCCACTACGAGCGCTACCCGCAGCGCCCGGGCGGCTTCGAGGGGTGGCGCGCCGAGCGCGACCGCATCATGGAGCAGGTGTACGAGGTCACCGGGGCCGAGGCGAAGTACTGACACCGCCGGTCGTCGGGGAACCGTTGCTGGTCGCGCCGGTCCGCACGGCGACGCTGTTCAGCGACTGACTGCCTACAGACTCCTTCCAAAAACTGCTCCGACCGCGGAGCGGCGACTCCGATTCAGACCGCCGCGTCGGCGGTCATCTCGTCGATCGGCTCCTCGCTCGCGTCGTCGCGCGTCTCGAAGTACACGTGGGCGATGGCCGCCGCGAGGATCGGCCCGGTGACGGCGTTGAGGAGCACCGCGGAGATGCCCGTTGTCGCCAGGTCCGTGCTGATCACCGCGAGGATCCCGGCCGCGATCGTCTGGAGGACGAACACGACGAGGAACACGCCGAGCAGGCGCAGGACGTTCCCCTCGCCCAGTTTCCACCCCTCACGCAGGGAGTCGGCGGCGCCGTGCTCGCCGAGCGCCGCAACCGGCAGGGCCGGCGCCAGCCGCGCGGCGATGTACAGCCCGGGGATCACGAGCGCGATCAGGCCGACGGCCACCGCGACCGCGTACGCGACGCTCACGACGAGCAGCGTCACGTAGCGCTCGCGCACGTCGGCGGCGACGGCGTTCAGCCCGCGCGCCTGCAGTCGGACGTCGTCGGCGACGACGACGTACGCCATCCCGAGGACGAAGGTGGTCACGAGCAGCGCGAGCAGCCCCCCGACGAACGGGACGTAGCCGACGAGGCCGGCGAGCAGGAACAGACCGACGAGGACCGGGTTCTCCCGGACGCGGACGGCGGCCCAGGTGACGAGGCGGCGGACGCCGAGTCGCTCGATTCGGTCGGCTGACTGTGTTGAGACGGTGGTGGACATTGTGAAACTCCGATACTCCGATCGCCGGAATACCCTCAGTACTGTTGGTCGCGTGAGGGCATAAACTAGCAGTGCGACGAGCTATCTTCCGGCAGCGCCGCTCTCAGGGCTGTTGCTCGGCGATCGCCAGCACCGCCGCGGTCAGGAAGTCGACGCCGATGTCCAGCGACTCCTCCTCCACGTCGAACGTGCTCGTGTGGTGGCCGCCGGGGTGGCTCGTGCCGACGCCGACGTAGCTGGCGTAGCCGCCGTTGTCCTGCACCGCCTGCATCATGTACGTCGCGTCCTCGCTGCCGCCGAGTTCGTCGCGCTCGATCACGTTCGTCACGCCGTCGATGTCGCCCGCCGTGGGCGCGATGGCGTCGATCAGTTCCTGGTCGCTCGTCGCGGAGGGGGCGCGCCCGAGCGTCTCGATAGCCACGTCGACCTCGTGCATGTCGGCGGCCGACTCGACGACGCGGTGGGCCTTCTCGTCCATGTACTCCATCAGATCGGTCGTGCCGCCGCGCACCTCGCCCTCGACGAAGCACTCCTCCGGGATGATGTTCGTCGCGGTGCCGCCGCCGACGACGCCCGCGTTCACTCGGGTCGGGCCGTCCGCGTGGCGCGGGATCCCGTAGAGGTTCTGGATGGCCGCCGCGGCCGCCTGAACCGTGTTACGCCCCTGCTCGGGGTGGCCGCCGGCGTGGGAGGGCTCGCCCTCGAACTCGGCGAGGAAATGCGAGACGGCGAGGAAGCCGTCGATACCGCAGATGACCTCGCCGGTCGGGTGGTCGAGGCCGACGTGGGCCGCCAGGAAGTACTCCACGTCGTCGATCAGGTCGGACTCGGCCATCGGCCGACCGCCGACGATCTGCTCCTCGCCGGGCTGGAAGAACACCTTCAGGGTGCCCGAGAAGTCCGAGGCGAGGATCTCATCGATCAGCCCCAGCCCGAACGTCGCGTGGGCGTCGTGGCCGCAGGCGTGCATGTGTCCCTCGTTCTCCGAGCGGAACCCCTCGCTCGCGGGGATATGCTCGCCGTCCTCGGCCTCGAGGATCGGAAGCGCGTCGATGTCGACGCGGACGCCGATAACCGGTCCCTCGCCGCGTTCGAGCACGGCGACGGCGCCGGTGTACCCCCCCTCGATCTCGGCGAGCACGTCCTCGCGCGCGCCGGCTTCGCGCGCGCGCTCGAACCACTCGGCGAGCTCGTCGTCGTCGGGGACGTTCATCCGCTCGCCCCCGAGGATCTCCGGGCCGTAGTGGACCGCGGTGAGGTCCCGGGACTCGAGTTCGTCGACGATCCGGGCGGTGGTGTAGAACTCGCACCACGCCGGCTCCGGATGGCGGTGGAGGTCGCGGCGGAACGCCGACAGGTCGTCGTGAGCGACGGTCTGGCTCATACTCGGGTGTCCGCGGCGTTCGGCTTAAACCCGTGTCTCGCGGAACGGCCGGCCGGCTCGACGCCTTATCCGACGGCCGGGGCCGAAGCTCCCGGTCGTCGTCGAGCGGTCACTCCTCGTCGGCGTCCTCCCCCCGATCGCGGACCGTGAGCACGGGTTGGTTCGCCGACCGGACGACGCGCTCGGTCACCGACCCGAGGAGGTAGCGGTCGAGCCCGCGGCGCCCGTGGGTCCCCATCACGATCATGTCGATGTCGTTGCCGTCGGCGTACTCGAGGATCGAGCGGTAGGCGGTCCCCGAGGTCACCGACTCGACCACGGGGAGATCGGCGTCGTCGGCCGCCTCCGCGATCCGGGAGACGGCGTCCTCGCCCTCGGTCTCGAGCGCCTCGGCGACGATGTCGGTTCCGGCCTCGATGGCCGAGTACGCGGTCGCGTCGACGACGTACAGCGCGTGCAGCGTCGCGTCGAAGCGATCGGCGAGCGTCACCGCGTGCTCGACGGCCGCGTCGGCCGCTGGGCTCCCGTCGGTCGGCACCAAGATCTCGTCGTACATGCGGCCGGACCTACGGCCGCCAGTCGAAAAAGTCGGCGGCCGAATCCGGGGACCGGACTCGGCCGTCGAGCGCGCGGCGGAGTACCCACGGGTCCGCGGTTACTCGGGGCCGGCTGAAGCGTCCGAGCGGTTCGCACGGACGGCGTCCTCACACGTCCGGAGCGCGTCGTAGCGGTCCTCGTCGTCCTCGATGTCGACCGACTCGACGACTTCCCAGGCGCCCCCGAGGAAGTCGATCCCCTTCACCCACGAGTCGGTCGCGACGAGCAGCCCCTCGGCGCCGGCGTCGGCCGCGTTGGCCTCGGCCGCCTCGGAGTCGGTGTCGCTCTCGACGGCGACGGCGAGTTCGACCGAGTCGGCGCGGTTCAACGAGGCGATCTCGCCGTCGGTGAGCGGACGACCCGGCAGGGATGCGACCAGCGACATACCTGCCGTCGGCGACCGCGCGGAATGAGCGTGTCGCATCACGGCAGCCGCCGTCGCCTCGTGGCGATCGCCTCCACGGGATCCGACGCCCGCGCGCCGACTCGACGCTCTCGGACCGGAGGAAACCCGAAGACCTACTACTGCGGCGGGGACACGGCCGGGTATGTCCGACGGCGACGGCACCGGCGCGACGCGGTCGAGTGGGTTCGACCGGACCGTTCTCGCGGTCGCGGCCGTCGTCGCGCTGGCGCTCGTCGCCCGCTTCGCGTTCCTCGGGGGTCGACCGTTTCACTGGAGCGAGGGACGCGTCGGCTACTGGACGCTCCGGTACATCGACACCGGAGTGTACTCGTACCGGCCGGCCGCCGGCGGTCCCGTCGTGTACCTCGCGACTCGCTGGGCGATCGATCTCCTCGGCACCTCCGACGCCGCCGCTCGCTCGGCGGTCGCGCTCGTCGGGGGGGTGCTCCCCGCGGCCGCGCTCCTGTTCCGTGGCCCGCTGCGCGACGACGAGACGATCGCGCTGTCGGCGCTGCTTGCGGGGTCGCCGCTGTTCGTCTACTACTCGCGATTCCTCCGCGGCGACGTGCTCGCGGCGGCGTTCGGTCTCGTCGTCATCGGGGGGGTCGTCCGCCACCGAACGACCGGCGCTCGCTGGCCGATCTATCTGGCGGCGACGGCGCTCGCGCTCACGCTCGGCTCCTCCGGGTTCGCGGTCGCGTACCTCCCGCTGTGGCTCGTTGCCGGCGCGTTCGTGCTCGACGAGGCGCGCGTCGAGGGCGTGCCGGCGGCGGCGCACGCGAGCCTCGCGGCCGGCGTGGCATGGCTCCGCGCGGAATCGACGACGATCGCGCGCGCGCTGTTCGTGTTCCTCGGGGCCGCGCTGTTGGTGTTCGCCCCCCGCGGCGGCGGCGCCGACCCCGGACTGTGGAACCCCGCGACGCTGCCTGCGGCGGTGTCGTTCGCGTTCATCGAGGCGCCCGAGCGGTTCATCTCGCTGCGATTCACCGCGCGACTGACGCCCCCGGCCGACGGCAACTCCTTTCTCCCGGCCGTTGCCGGCTACGTCCGGACGCTCATCGCGACCGCATGGCCGGCGCTGGCGTTCGGGTTCGTCGGGTTCCTCCGCGACCGCTACGGCGACGACCCACGCGGCGTCGTCGCCTTCGGCGCGTACGCCGCCGGGTTCGGGCTGCTCGTGTTCCCGATCGCCTCGATGGGCGTAGAACCGTGGACGGCGGTCCACGTGGTCCCGCTGCTCGCGCTTCCCGGCGCCGTCGGCCTCGCATGGCTCGTGCGCGCGCTCCGGTCGCGTGCCCGAGCGAGCGACCCCGCGTGGATCGCGGCGGCGCTGCTCGTCGCCTCCGCGGGATTCGTCGGCTACGGTGCGACGGCCGCGGGGGTGTACGCGACCCCCGAGCCGGGTTCCGGGTTCGGGCAGTTCGCCCAGCCGTCCGACGACATCGACCCGATGCTCGCGGCCGCGGGCGCGGCGATCACGGACGGCGACTCGGACGGTGCCGACGTGGCGTACGTCGGGGACCGGCTGTACACCGAACGGGAGTACGCGCTCCCGCCGGTCGACGCCGCCGACCGCGACGCGTGGGGGGCGCGGCTCCCGTTCCAGTGGTACTTCGAACGGATCGACGCCGAAACGACGAGCGTTCGCACGGTCGGGGAGTTCGGTGCTGACGCGCCACCCGTCGTGGTCGCTACGCCCGACCGCCGCGTCGCCGTGAACACGAACCTCGGCGACGGCTACCGGCAGTACGACGTCCGTCTGGGGTTGTGGGACCGACAGGTCGTCGTGTTCGTCGAGCAGTGAGCGGACGCTGGGTAGTAGCTCACGGGCGGTCGATGCCGAACGAGGCTCCGGTTCGGCGCTCGATACACGCGACGACTGACCGCACGCGCGCACGGCTCCCGCCGTACGCATCGAGGCCGCCGTTCTGTCGACCTCGAACCCGATGTTGACCGTCGCGTGGCGGCACTCAGGTCACGGCAGGCTTGGTCCCGGTATTGCACAAAAAGGTTCGCGGGGCGTCGTCGGGTCGGTGTCCGCTGTCCTCGCCGCCGTCAGCGGAAGCCCATGGCTTCGATCTGTTCCTGATAGCGGTTGCGGATGGTGACCTCGGTGACCTGCGCCACGTCGGCGACCTCGCGCTGGGTCTTCTTCTCGTTGCACAGGAGCGAGGCCGCATAGATGGCCGCGGCGGCGAAGCCGGTGGGCGACTTCCCCGACAGCAGTCCCTGCTCGGCGGACACGTCGATGATCTCGGTCGCCTTCGCCTGTGTCTCCTCGCTGAGGCTGAGGGCGGAGGCGAAGCGCGGGACGAACTGCTTGGGGTCGACCGGCTTGAGTTCGAGGCCCAACTCCTGAGAGATGTAGCGATACGTCCGACCGATCTCCTTCTGTTCGACGCGGGAGACCTCCGCGACCTCGTCGAGCGAGCGTGGGATACCCTCCTGTCGGCAGGCCGCGTACAGCGCCGCCGTGGCGACGCCCTCGATGGAGCGGCCGCGGATGAGGTCCTCCTTGAGGGCGCGGCGGTAGATGACGGAGGCGACCTCGCGGACCGAGCGGGGGACGCCCAGCGCGGAGGCCATGCGGTCGATCTCCGAGAGGGCGAACTGGAGGTTGCGCTCGCCCGCGTCCTTGGTGCGGATGCGCTCCTGCCACTTGCGGAGGCGGTGCATCTGCGAGCGCTTCTCGGAACTGAGCGAGCGCCCGTAGGCGTCCTTGTCCTTCCAGTCGATGGTCGTGGTCAGCCCCTTGTCGTGCATCGTCTCGGTCACGGGCGCCCCCACGCGCGACTTCGACTGCCGCTCGGAGTGATTGAACGCCCGCCACTCCGGCCCGCGGTCGATCTGGCGCTCGTCGAGAACGAGCCCGCAGTCGTCACAGACCAACTCCCCCTGGTCCGCGTCCATCACGACGTTGTCGCTGGAGCACTCCGGACACGTGAGCTCCTCGTCCGACTGCTTCTCCGACTCGCCCGCCTCTCGCTGTCGCTGTCGGCTCGGACCTTCCATTAATAAGTCTTCTGTCGCGGCTCGTATTTAAGCCTTGGGGCGAGGTCAATCGGTCGATTCGCCCCGAAGAAGTGCCGTGTCCGGGCGTATTGACGGTTTCAGTGGTGTATGACGAACCGATAGGTATGTCACCCCCGGATCGCGGCGACTGTCGGACTCGCCGAAGGGCGCAGTTCCGTCAGCGAACCGGTCCGCTCGGGGTCACCGAGGAATAACTACCAGACATTCACAAACGCTTTTGTATTACCGGGTGTAGGGACGTGTATGAGCACCCAGTCGTCCACGCACGTCCGGCGGGCCGTCGCGACCGCCGAGCCGGTCGACGCCGAACCGGTCACCATCGACGCCGACGCCCTGCAGTCGACCGCCCCCGACGACCTCCGCGACCTCCGCGCGGCGCTGGCCGACGAGGGGTACGTCCCCGCGGGCCTCCGCGTCGAGGCGGAGTTCGGCGCCGACTGCTCCATCGAGACGCAGCGCGAGGCCGACCGGCTTCGGTCGCTGCTGCGGGCCGCGAGCCAGCTCGGCGCCGGCGAACTGGTCGTCGACCCCGGTCCGGTCGTCGACCCCGCGAAGGTCCGTCCGGCGCTGGACGCGCTGGCCGAGCGCGCCGACCGCGAGGGCGTCTCGCTGACCATCGAGGGCGACGTCTTCGACGGCCGAACCGACAGCGACGGCGGCGCCTGAAGCGTGGCAAGTCGCCGCGGGCTGGAGGGCGAACTGGCCGTCGTCGCCGGCTTCGCCGACCCGACCGCCAGCCTCGAACAGTACCCCACGCCGGCCGACGTAGCCGCGCACGTCGTCCACCTCGCGGACCTCCGCGGCGATGTCGCCGATAGAACCGTCATCGATCTCGGCGCCGGAACCGGAATGTTTGCGCTCGGAGCCGCCCTCCGTGGTGCCGCGCGCGTCGTCGGCGTCGAACTCGACGGCGACGCGCTCGCGGTCGCCCGCGAGAACGAGCGCAGGGTCGGCGCCCGCACGGAGGTCCACTGGGTGTGTGCGGACGCGACGCGACCGCCGGTTGCACGCGACCGGCTCTCCTCGGAGCGGCCGATCACCGTGATCATGAACCCGCCGTTCGGCGCCCGGACCGGAAACGAACACGCCGACCGCGCGTTCCTGGAGACGGTCGCCGACCTCGCGGACGTCTCGTACTCGGTTCACAACGCCGGCAGCCGCGAGTTCGTCGAGTCGTTCGCCGCCGACGCCGGCGGCGAGGTGACCGACGCCTTCGCCGCGACGCTCACGCTCGACCGGACGTTCGACCACCAGACGAGCGAGTCCGCGGACGTGGACGCCGAAGTGTTCCGGATCGAGTGGGACCGCGCCGGCGACGGCGACGACTGACTCGCCCGCCGACCACGACCGTGTCGGCGACGCGAGGGGGCCGATCGTCCCCCGTCGCGAGCGGTCAGCCGTCCCGTCCGCCGTAGCGCTCTCTCGTTGCCACCCGAACCCGCGTCGGCGCCGTCGCGTTCCCCGCGGAGGCGTTCCCCGTCACCTCGCCCGCCAGCGCGAACACGGCCCGGCCGTCGCGGACGAACGTCAGCTCGTCGGCGACGACCGACTCGTTCTCGCCGGGAAGTGGCGCGCGTACGCTCCCGTTCGCTCGCTCCACGAGCAGTTCGAACCCCGAGTCCGTCGGGACGACCGAGACGTTCCGTCCGTCGATCCGCGGCTCGGCGGTCGAGGCGTTCGACAGGAACGCGAGGGTCGTCTCGTTCCCGTGCCTGAGCGTCACCCGGTAGGCGGGTCCGTCGCCGCCGACGGTCGTCCAGCCGCGGCGGGTGACGGTCACCGTCTCGCGCCAGCCGACGCCCCCGAGCAGGACCTGCTGGCGCCCGGCGAACGCGAGCCGGCCCTTCGAGACGGCGGTCGCCCACACGCCGCGGTCGGGGTTGCGGACGACGACCCCCGAGGTGGTGACGCCGGTCGTCTCGCCGAACGCCTCCACGTCGATCACCGATACCATCCCGTTCTCCACGTTCTCGGCGTAGGTGACGTCGTAGCCGCGGACCTCGACCGGGTCGCCGGGGAGCGGCTCGTCGCCGACGGCGACGAGGTTCACCGCCACCGCCGGCCCCGACAGCGCCGCGAGGACGACGAGCAGGACCGCGACCGAGCCGCGCCGCGGGGTGAGGTTCCGCAGCGCCTCGCGGAGGGTGTCGGCCGCGGGCGCGTCCCGGTGCACCGCCAGCGCCGCCACGAGCACCGCGGCAAGCGCCACCGCGGCGAGGCCGATCCCGCGAAACAGGACGTACGTCTCGCCGCCGCGGTACCAGTACACCGCCCACAGCGACTGCTCCACGCCCACGAGCAGCGCCCCCAGCGCGAGCCGTCGCGGCCGCGGGAGATCGTCGCCGCGGGCGGCCGCCAGCCACGCCGCCGCGAGCACGCCGACGAGCAGTCCGAGCGCGTGGCCCTGGATGGCGATGTCGGCCCACCAGGGCGTGATGTACGCCGGGCGGCCGCTGGCCTCGACGACCGGCGAGGACAGCGCGCGGTAGGCCGTCGAGAGCAGTCCGGACGCCGACAGCGCGACGACCGTCCCCAGCGGGTAGTACACCAACGCCGCGCCGACGAACGCGAAGACGACACCCGAGAAGCCGATCACCGGGCCGAGCGCGAACGCGCCCGAGGCGAGGCCGACGGCGACCGTCGCCGCCGGGAACAGCACGAACGCCCGGACGTAGGGGTTGTCACGTGTCGACCCGAACGACGAGCCGCGCTCGCGCGGGAAGTGGCCGACGGCGTACTCGACGAGCGGCGCGACCGCGAGCGTCCCGAAGAGGTTGCCCAGCAGGTGTCCCGATCCCGAGTGTGCGAACCCCGAGACGGCGACGCCCAGCGGCGCGAGGTACGACCACGCGCGAAACGGGATCACGACCGGGTTGTACCAGTGGTCCCAGCCGCCCTGTACGAACAGATACACCGCGACCACCAGCGCACCCACCGTGAGCGTCCCCCAGGGGACGCCGAGGATCAGCCGCCGTCGAAGGACGGGACCGCGGTCGGCGTCCGCGAGCCGGTCCAGCGCGACCGTCGCGACGACCGCGAGGGCCGCTGCGAGGACGACCGCCGCGCGGGAGCCGAGCGCGAGGTCGGAATTCACACCGACAGTCCGGACCCACCCTACTTCACCGTGCCGCTCCGACCGATCGGTCGGCGGCGGCCGGATCCCCCGCCGCGCTCACAGCGCCCGCAACTCCGTCTGGGGCGGCACCACCCACTCGGTGCCCGTCTCGGTGATCCGGACCATCTCCTCTTGCCCGACGTATCCCCACTCGGTCGCGACGCCCAACTCCATCGTGTACACCTCGCCCGGACGTACCTCGTGGCGCGGCGCCTCGCCGTACCGGTCCCACTCCGGGCCGAGCAGGGTGCCGCCGTCGTGGGCGGCCCGCCCGACCTGGTGGCCGAAGGCGTGCTCGAACGCCGGCCACCCCCGCGAGGTGAGTTCCTCGCGCGCGGCGGCGTCGACCTCGTAGCCCACGGCGCCCGGTCCGAGCGCGCCGTGGCCGGCGTCGATGGCCGCGCGCACGTCGCGGAACGCCTCGCGCAGCCCCTCGCTCGCCTCGCCGCGAACCCACAGGCGCTGGATGTCCGAGGCGTAGCCGTCGCGTCTGATACCGAAGTCGACGTGGAGCAGCTCGTCCTCGTCGACGGTGTGGTCGGCGGGGAGCGTGTGGCCGACCTCGCGGTCGCCCATGTGGACGGTCGGGCAGTAGTCCCACGCCCACGCCGAGTCGAGGCCGCGCTCGGCCATCCGCTCGTGAAGGAAGTCGGCGAACGCCCGCTCGGTGGTGTCCGGCGTCCACGTCGCCGTCGCGGTCTGGAGTAGCTCCTCGGTCTCCGCGGCGGCGGTCCGGATCCGCTCGTACTCGGTCTCGGATTTCACCCCGCGCAGTCGCCGGATCAGCGCGCTCGCGCTCGTGAACTCCCGGTCCGGGAGGTACTCGCGAATCTGGAGGTAGAGGCCGTGCGAGAGGCCGTCGGCGACCACGTCGTCGCGGTCGAAGTTGAGCGCGACGCGTTCCGCGCCCATGTCGTCCAGGACCTCCCGCAGCGGGTCGGCGATCGACTCGTCGTACGCCCGGACCTCGTGGACGCCCAGGTCGCGGGCGGTCGGGGCGTCGTGGCGGCCGAGGATCACGGTCGACGACGCCGGCCCGACGACGACTGCCGTCGGCCACACCACGTCGAACCCGAGCAGGTACGGGAAGCACGGCTCCGGGCTCACGTCCGTCTCGCGGCCGACCGAGAGCCAGGCGTCCGCGTCGTCGCTGGCGGCGACCGCCTCCCGCGCGGCGGCCACCTTCTCCGCGACGACCGCCGCGTCGACTCCCTCGACCTCGCCTGCGTCGCTCATGGGTACGTCTCTCCGTGACGGGTGTTAGTCGTTCGGCAGGCGGGCGACGTGGCCGCGAGCCATGGAGGCGGGGCGACCGGAACGGGGCGGGAGGGGGTCCCCGGTCGTCGTCAGTCGTCGCGCTCCAACTCGTCCATGATCGGCCGAACCTTCGGCTGGAGTTCGTCCCACTCGTCGTCGGGGTCGGAGTCGCCGACGATACCGTTCCCCGCGAACAGGGTCGCCTCGCGGCCGCCGGCGACGCCCGAGCGGATGCCGACCGCGAACTCGCCGTCGCCGGCGGCGTCGAACCAGCCGACCGGCGAGGCGTACCAGCCGCGGTCCCACGTCTCCGTCTCGCGGATGGTCTCCAGCGCCAGATCGAGCGGCAGCCCCCCGACCGCGGGCGTCGGGTGCAGCGCCTCGACGAGTTCGAGCACGTGGGCGTCGCCGTCGAGGACGGCGTTGATGGGGGTCTGGAGGTGTTGGATGTTGGTGAGCTTGCGGACGCCCTGTTCGCCCTCGCCGACGGTGCCGAACGCGTCCAGCTGCTCGCAGATCGTGTCGACGACGAGGCGCTGTTCGTGCTGGAGCTTGTCGGACTCCAGCAGCGACCGGGCGTGCTCGGCGTCCTCCTCGGGGGTGTCGCCGCGCGGCATCGACCCCGCCAGCGCCTCCGTCTCGACGACCTCGCCGTCGCGGCGGACGAGTCGCTCGGGAGGCGGGCCGAAGAAGCCCTTCCCGTCGGTCGGCTGGACGAGGAATCGGTAGCACTCCGGGTAGGTGCGCCGCAGGCGACCGAGCGTGTCGGGGATGTCGATCTCGTCGTCCAGATCGACGCGCAGCGCCGTGGCAAGGACCGCCTTCCGAAGGTCGCCGGCACGGATTCGGTCGATCACGCTCGCCACCTGTGCGGTCCACTCGTCGCGGTCGACGAGCCACTCCGTGCCGACGACGCCGGGCTTCTCGCTGCGGGCGCGCATCATCGGCAGGTCGGCGAGGCGGTCGCGAGCGGCCGAGAGCGCGTCCGACACCCCCTCCGCGTCGACGTCGGGCCCGTACCGCGTCACGGTGAGGTACGTCCCGTCGTTGACGCGGGTGAGCTGGACGGCCGGGAGGGTGAACGCGGCCGCGGGGAAGCCCTCCCAGACGCCCGACGGGTCGTGGTCCGGGCCGAACGAGAGGCCGCCGAACACGCGCGGGCGCGTCGCGGCGGGGCCCTCGTGGTCGACTGCCGAGAACAGCGTCTTCGCATCGCGCCGCAGCGACTCGAAGCGACCGGGGCCGTCGGCCGTGAGGCGGGCGGCCGCGCCGCCGCCGACCACCTCGAGGCCGTCGGGCGCGGCCCAGTGGATCCGGTGGCGGTCCCCGGCCGCGAGGAACGATCCGAAGGAGACGTCCGACACCTCGCAGCTCCGGCTCACCAGCGCCGCGTCCGCATCGGGCACGAGTGCGGCGCCGGCCTCGCCGTCCGGCGGGTTCATTACCCGCGATAGGGACGGGGCGCTCTTTACGCCGTTGGTTTGTGAGGTCGCCGTCGGCGCCGTGACGACCCGGCCGCACGCTCGCCGCGGCCGGCCGATTCGCGAGCCACCCGGTCGCTCGGCTCACGCGTCCTCGTACTTCTGGACGGCTCGAGCCACGCCGACTCACTGCGTTCGTCGGCGGACACCCCGCCGTCGTCCCGCCGAGGCGTTCGCTTCGCTCACGCCTCGCTCCGTTCGTGGGCGGTTCGGCCCCTCGGACCTCACCGCCGTTTGCCGAGACGCTCGCCTCGCTCGCGTCTCGCTCTAGCTGTACCGCTCCTCCTCCCACGGGTTCGCGGTGTCGGAGTACCCTCGCTTCTCCCAGTAGCCGCGCTCGGACTCGGTGAGGAACTCGACGCCGGTCACCCACTTGGCCCCCTTGTACGCGTACTTGTGGGGGGTGATGACTCGAAGCGGTCCGCCGTGGTCGTCGGGCAGTTGGTCGCCGTCGTACTCGTAGGCGAACAGCACCTCCTCGCGGTCGCACTCCGCCAGCGGGAGGTCCGTCGTGTAGCCGTCGAGCGCGTGGAACATGACCCACTCCGCGTCGTCGCGAACGCCCGCGAGCTCGGCCAACTGCGGGAAGGTGACGCCGGTGAACTCGCAGTCGAACTTCGACCAGCCGGTGACGCAGTGGAAGTCCTGCCGCTGCGTCTCGGCGGGGAGATCGCGGAACTCGTCGTAGGTGAACGTCAGGTCCTCGTCGACGGCGCCCCACACCTCGAAGCGCCAATCGTCGCGGTGCCAGTCGGGCGTGCCCGACTTCGATAGCACCGGGAACCGGTCGGTCTTCCGCTGGCCGGGTGGGAGTCGATCGTCGGAGAACTCCTCGTAGAGGTCCGTGTAGTCGGTGACCTCGCTGCTCATACGCCGAAGAGCCGCCGCGTTCACCTGAGGCTGTCGGCTCCGGACGGTCGGGACGGTGCGCTCGCGTCCGCGATCGGAACTCCGCACGGGGTTCTCGATTTCAGCAAAGTTATATTTTACAATCAAGAACGAAAACACGATATATTCTAAATATCGCTTTTCACAGACGCAAGCATCCCCCGCTGGTTTTAAATACTACGTCCGTCAAGCCCCGCGTAGATGCCGAAAGTCGAGATCACGGTCCCGGAGCACATCGAGATGCAGATCGCCCAGATGGTCGAGCAGGGTGAGTTCGTCAATCGGGAGGAAGCGATCGAGGAGCTGATCTCAACCGGGATGAAGGCGTACAAGACGAGCGGTCCGCAGGACAACGAGGCGGAGCCGGGGTTCGAGGACGACGGGATGATGGGACACGAAGACGAGTACGTGTTCTGAGGCGCTCCGCCGTCGTCGCCGGAAGTGCGCGGATGCGGGCGTTCCGTCGGCGTGTGCGGTGTCTGTCGCGTTCGGCGCGTCTCGCGTGCGACTACCCCACGAACAACGCTTAACTCACACAGTAGCCAATCGACGCCCATGCACAAGGACGAACTCCTCGAACTCCACGAACAGATGGTCGCGATCATGGAGCACTTCTCCGAGCGCGAGGAGGTCGACGAGTCGCTGTTCGAGCCGTACCACGAGCTGAGCGTCGACCCCTCGCACGTCCACAAGTCCAAGAGCGAGCACAAACACGCCGTCTTCGTGCTCGGCAACGCCCTCGCGTCGGCGATGTCCGAGGACGAGTTCTCCAACGCCGGCCGCGTCGGCAAGCGCATGAAGGAGCTCGCGGACGACGCCGAGTCCAAGCTCTGATGATTCCCCTCGGTGTCGTCGGATCGGACGGCGGGGCCGGCTCGCTCGCGGACCGTTCGGCCGAGTCGCTGGCGTCGACGCCGGGCGACGCCCGGCGCCTCCGGCGGGCCAGACGCGTCGCGCACCTCCTCGACGACGCCATCCGGCTCCCCGTCGTCCGCTACCGCGTCGGCGTCGACGCGCTCGCGGGCGTGGTCCCGGTCATCGGCGACCTCCTCGCGACGGTTCTCGCGCTCCTCGTCGTCTGGGAGGCGTTCCGGCTCGGCGCCCGCAAGCGGACGCTCGCGCGGATGCTGCTGTACGTCGGGGTCGACCTGCTCGTCGGCTCCGCCCCGATCGTCGGCGACGTCCTCGACGCGGTGGTGAAGCTCAACCGTCGCAACGTCCGGCTCCTCGAACGGGATCTGGCGCGGCGCGACTGACCCCTCTCTTCTGCCCGTCCACTCCTCTGTCCCTTCAGCCCGTCCACTCCTCGAAACTCCGGTAGACGCCCTTCGAGAGGTAGCGCTCGCTGGAGTCGGCGAACACCGTGACGACCGTCTCGTGGGGCGCCTCGATCGCGCCGTCGCGGATCCCCTCGGCGACCCCGATCGCCGCCAGCGAGTTCGCGGCCGCGCTGGAGGCGACCAACTGCCCCTCCTCGCGGGCCAGCCGGGCCATCTCCTCGTGGACCGCGCGGTCGGGGATCGTCTTCAGGTCGTCCAGTCGCTCCGGGTCGACCAGCTCGTTGGTGCTCACGTCGTGGGTGCCGATCCCCTCGGTCTTGTACTCGCCCTCCTCGGCGTCCTCGCCGAACAGATCGCCGTACGTCGACCCCTCCGGCTGGACGCCGACGATCCGCGCCTCCGAGCCCTGCTCGCGGGCGTAGTCGGCCATCCCCATCAGCGTCCCGCCGGTACCCATGCCGGCGACGATGGCGCCGACCTCGCCGTCGAGCGCGTCGAACACCTCCGGCCCGGTCGTCGCGTAGTGGGCCTCGGCGTTGAGTGGATTCGAGAACTGCTGCGGAACGACCGCGTCGTCGAGTTCCTCGGCGAGTTCGTGGGCGCGATCGATGGCGCCGCCCATGCCGTCCTCGCTGGGCGTGTTGACGACCTCCGCCCCGAGCGCGCGCATGAGTTGCTGCTTCTCGACGCTGAAGCGCTCGGGGACGACGAACACCGCGTTCACGTCCAGTTGGCCCGCCGCGACCGCGAAGCCGATACCCGTGTTGCCCGCCGTCGGCTCGATGACGGTGCCGCCCGGAGGGACGGTTCCCTCCTCGAGCATCCGTTCGAGCATGTACGTCCCGATGCGGTCTTTGATCGACGCGCCGGGATTGAACGACTCCAGCTTGGCGTACACGGGCACCTCGTCGGGCGCGGCGTGTACCCGCACGAGGGGCGTCTCCCCGACCGTCTCCAGCACGGAGTCGAGGGGTTCGCGGTGGGTGGTCATACGCTGGCAACGATTGCCGAGGAACACGTATCTTTCTATCGCGATCTGACGCCGACTCGCCGGCTCCGATCAGACGCCAGCGTCGGGGTCGCAGTCGTCCGTTCCGGACTCCTCGTCGCCCCCGTCGCCGGGGGCGTCGTCCGTCTCCGAGGCGTCCGCGGCGGGTCCCGCATCGCCGGCGTCCCCGGTGTCCTCCTCGTCGGCCGCCCCCGCGACCACCGCGTCCACGTCGATCCCCTCCGCCTCGGCCAGCGCCTCGACGATCGCGCGCTGCTCGGCGAGGTCGCGCTCGAGCGTCTCGACCCGCTCTTCGGTGCTCTGGACGGCCCCCTGCATCGCCTCCACACGCTCGCGGATCTCGTTGACCTTCGCGTACAGCTTCTCGGCGATGTCGGCGACCGTCTGGAGCTTCTTGGCCGTGCTTCCGAGTCCCATACCGACCCGTGTCGGCCGTCGCCCGTGTGCGTTGCGGTCCGCGATCGGGGCGCCGGGAGATTTACGCTCCCGCGTCCGTACCGCCGAGCGTGTACCGACGAACGGTCCTCGCGGCCGCGACGGCGACGCTCGCCGGCTGCGGCCTCGCGCCCTCGCCGCCCTCCACGAACGGGTATCCGGAGACGCCGCCGAACGCGTTCTTCGAGTTCGGCTGGGATCCCGACGGATCCGCGTACGTCGTCGAGTTCGCCCGGGGAAACCGCCTCACCGCCGACAACACCGGCGCGCTTCGAGTCCGCGTCGCCGACGCGACTCCCGACGGCGACGCCGTGACGACGCCGTGGGTCGGCGCGGTCGACGGCGTCGGAGACGACGGCTCCGGCGACCCTCGAGCGGACTTCCCGCTCTCGCCGGGGGCGACGCTCCGCGTGCCGGTCGAGTCGCCCGGGCCGGTCCGCGTGGTCTGGGTCGCCCCCGACGCGGACCGGTCCCGGGCGGTCGGCCGCTGGCGTCGGGAGAGCCAGCCGACGGCGACGCCCGAGGGCGAGGGGTCGTGAACCGACGACGGTTCCTCGCGGGCGTCGGCGCGGCCGCCGCGGCGACGACGGGCTACGGCGCCGTCCGCGTCGCCGACGTCCGGCCGTACGACTCGGGCGTCCCGGCGGAGGACCTCGGCGCGGACCCGACCCCGCGCGAGCGCGTCCTCGCGGCGGTGCGGCACCTGTTCGAGGCGGACCACCGGTCGGTCACTCGCGTGACCGTCGAGTCCGACTGGACGGGAGCGGCGCCGTACCGACTCACGCGCCACCGCGAACTGCACGAGCACTCGCGCCGGCGACACACCCACGTGCTCACCACCTTCGGCAACGGGGCGGTGCGCCTCGACCGTGAGCGCGACGGCGTCGACGCGCGGACGATCAGTCCGTACGCGACGATCAACGCGTACGTCCACTTCGTCGACGCCACCCTCGCCGACCCGGCGACGCTGCCCGAGCGGTTCGTGTTCCACGTCGACGACGGCCGGATCGCGTACGACCGAGACGCCCCCGCGCAGGCCGTCGGAGATCCCGTGACGGTCGACGGCGGCTACGCCGGGACGGCGCCGGCCGACGACTTCGAGCGCCCGCTGTTCGGCGAGCCCGTCCGCCCGCACCGGGCCCCGTGGACCGAACACGAGCGCGCGGACGCGACCGTCACGTACCGCCTGTCGGGCGCCGACGCGTACGCGCGGGCGGTGCCGCTCCCGTTCGTCCCCGTCGAGACGATCCACGACGACGCCGCGGTCCGAGCGACGCTCGACCGCGACAGCGGGCGCCTCCTCCGGGTCGTCGACGACCGTCACCTCGACGTGGACGTGGGTGTCGACCGGCGGGACGTGCGATCGGTTCGCCAGCGTCTCGTCGCCGAGATCGACCGCTACGGCGACGCCACTGCCCCCCGTCCCGACGGCCGGTACGGCGGCAGTCCGCGGGGGTCGTTCCTCGGCGGCCCAGCCCTCCGAGACCGACTCGTCGCGCTCGCGCACGACCTGGGAACGTACTGACGCACGCTGCGTACGTGCCGACGAACGCCCGGGGCGACGACCGGGGTTGACGACGGTCGCGTCCCCCGACGGCGACGGCGACGCGGAGGGCCCGCCCCCGCCGTCGCTGAGAAGACGTTAAGTAACAGGCTGTGAAGGTTCGACCGTCATGCCATCCGACACCACGCCGGTGACGGACCTCGCGGGCAAGGAGGTGTTCACCGCGGACGGCGCGCGCGTCGGCCGGGTGACCGACGTGCTCGTCGACTTGGAGTCGGACGCGGCGGTCTCGCTCGCGCTGTCGGACGTCGCGGAGGAGACCGTCGGCGGGCTCCCCGGCGGCGCCGAGGGCGTACGCGTCCCGTTCCGGCTCGTCCGGGGCGTCGGCGACGCGATCGTCCTCCGCAGCGCCGCGCGCGAGGCCGCGCTCCCGCTTCCCGGCGGCCGCGACGACGGACCGCAGGGTGGCGACGCCGCCGACCGACGGGACGGCGAGCGCGCAGCCGAACGGGTTGTCGACGACGACGCGGACGCGCCGGCCGGCGACGATCCGATCGTCTGAGGCGGCGTACTTTTGCCGGCGCCGACCGACCCGACGACAATGAGCGCCAGCGACGCCCCGCAGATCCTCCTAACGAACGACGACGGCATCGAGAGCCCCGGCTTTCGCGCCCTGTACGACGCCCTCTCCGAGATCGGCGAGGTCGTCGCGGTCGCGCCCGCGGACGACCAGTCGGCGGTCGGCCGGAAGCTCTCGCGTCGCGTCGAGGTGCGTGAACACGAGCTCGGCTACGCGATCGCGGGCACGCCGGCCGACTGCACGGTCGCCGGCTTGGAGTCGCTGTGTCCGGGCGCCGACATGGTCGTCGCCGGCTGCAACAAGGGCGCCAACATCGGCGCGTACGTCCTCGGGCGCTCGGGCACCGTCTCGGCGGCAGTCGAGGCTGCGTTCTTCGGGGTGCCCGCGATGGCCGTCTCGCTGTACGTCCCCGGCGGCAGCGGCGACGACTGGCGGCGGAAGGCCTCCGACCCCGACGACTACCGGGAGGCGGCGGCCGCCACGCGCTATCTCGTCGAACGCGCCTCCGACGCGGGCGTGTTCGGCGAGGCGGACTACCTGAACGTGAACGCGCCGTGGACCCCCGAGGGGCGCGCGACCCGGATGGAGGTCACGCGGCCGTCGACCCTGTACGACATGACCGCCGAGCGCGACGGCGACCACGTGGACCTGATCGACCGCACCTGGGACCGGATGCAGACCGGCGATATCCCCGACCCCGTCGGCACCGACCGCCGCGCGGTCGTCGAGGGACGGATATCGGTGTCCCCGCTGACTGCGCCGCACACGACGCGCCACCACGAGGCGCTCGACAGCCTCGCTGACGGCTACGACCCCGAGGTCACCACGCGCGCGAGCGACGACTGACTCCCCTCGTCGCCACGCGTCCCTCGCTGCCCGGGATATACACGTTTATACCGCGTTCGGTCCCACTCTCGCGCATGAATCCGCTGCCGCTCGCCGCCGAGTCCGGCTCCGAGGTCGCGCTCCCGACGACGCTCACCGCGTCGGTCGTCCTAGTCGTCAGCATCCTCGTCGTCGTCGCCTGGCTCGCGTACCTCTATCGCTGAGCGGGGCACGGGCGACGCCGCGTTCCGCCGAGCGATCAGTCCACAGTCCCGCGTTCAGTCCTCGGCCGTCGGCGTCGACGCCGGCTCGACTCGCTCGCGGAACCAGTCGGCGGCGTCCGCGACGGCGGCCTCGTCGGTGCCCGTGAACTTCACGCGGACGGCGTCGCCCGGGTACGATCCGACGGCCACGTCGTAGCGCTCGCGGACCTCGGCGAGCCGGCTGAGCAGGCGGGACTCCGGCTCGGGCGTCTCGACGACCGCGATGTGGGGCTCCTCGCCGGCGAACTCGTCGGCCACCGACGCGAACATCGCCCGCATCTCCGCCGGGACGCCCGGGAACACGTACACCGAGTCGATCACGCAGCCGGGGGCGACGCCGACCTCGTTGTGGATCGGGCGGGCACCGGCCGGGAGGTGCGTGGTCCCCTCGGTGAGGTCGTCGGCCGCGTAGCCGCCGTGCTCGGTGAGGTAGGTCAACGCGTCGTCGTTCGCCGCGAGATCGACGCCGACCGCGGCGGCGACGCCGTCCATCGTCACGTCGTCGTGGGTGGGGCCGACGCCGCCGGTGACGAGCACGGCGTCGTAGGCGTCGCGGTACTCGCGGACCACGCCCGCGATGTCGTCGACGCGGTCGGGAACCGTCGTCACGCGCTCGAGGGCGACGCCGCGGCTCGTCAACTGCTCGGCGAGCCACGACGCGTTCGTGTTCACCGTGTCGCCCGCGAGCAGTTCGTCGCCGACGGTGACGAGTGCGGCCTGCATTGGTGGACGGGATGTGGCTCGGGCTGATAAGTGCCGTGGCGAACCGAGGTGGGGGAGAACTCGTCGGGGTACCGATCGAAACCGGACTCGACCTCAGAGGTAGCCCGCGTTGGGGATGACGCCAAGCAGGGCGAGCACCGCGACGACGAGCATCGCGATGGCGATGGCCATCGCGGGCGGGTCGACGTGGGTGCCCGAGTGGGCGTACATGACCCGCTGGGTCGCCTCGCCGAGCAGGCCGCTGACGACGCCGAACGCGCCCGCAGCCAGCAACGCGACGACACCGCCCGCGATCGGGTCGACGACGACCGCGCCGACGGCGCCGATGAGCGTGATGTGATGGGTGACGGGGATCTTCTCGACGCCCAGCTGGAGGAACAGCAGGCTCATCGCCGAGATGGCGTAGCCGAGGAAGATGCTCCCCGTCTGGAGCCAGATGTATCCGCCGAGGATCCCGCCGACGAGGCCGATCGTCGCGACGCCCGCCCACTTGTACTGGTGTGGAAGCCACGGCTCGGTGGCGAGGCGGCCCTCGTGTTCCATCGGAACCTCGCCCCCGTCGGCGGCGGCGCGAGGCTCCTCGCGCTCGAACGGCGTCATGTCGAGGATGCCCTTGCCGGCCGGACGCCCGACGAGTGGGTAGCCGAAGGCGACGCGCGCGATCACGGCCGTGAGAACGACCGACAGCGCGATCGTGTCGGTCGGCGTACCGACCGCGGCCCCGACCTGATTGATGAACATCCCGAGGAGACCGAAGACGGCCCCGACCGCCAGAATGTCGGGTTTGGTACCGAACGCGTACAGGATGTTCTTCCCGAAGTGGTAGTCCCACCCCTCCGGCTCCATCTCGGGATACTTCTTGCCCGCGTACGCGGAGGCGGCGACGCCGCCGGCGAAGGCGATGTGCGGGCCGGTGACCGCGCCGAACCCGATCACGCCGGTGACGCCGGCCGCGAGTTCGCCGGCGTTGACGCCGGGGAGCGTCCCGATCTCGCGCTGGAGGATAGCCAGCCCCTCCCCGAGGAAGACGACGAACCCGGTGAAGATGAACGCCGGCAGCGCACCGATGGCGGCGCCGAACGCGCCGCCCGCGAGCGCCGTGATCAGCAACAGCAGGAACGGTTCCCACTCCATCCCGATCAGCGGCACCTGCAGCAGTAGGTCGTGCATGGGTCACTCCTCCGTCGCCCAGTTCAGCGAGCGTTCGACGGCGTCGCCCCACCGGTCGTACATCGCGTCGGCGTCGGCCGGGTCCATCTCGGCGGTGAACTCCCGGTCGACCTGCCAGTTCTTTCGCAGGTCGTCGACCGAGTCCCAGTAGCCGACCGCGAGGCCGGCGGCGTACGCCGATCCGAGGGCGGTGGTCTCGTCGACCTCCGGGCGGGCGATCTCCGTCTGGATGATGTCCGACTGGAGCTGACACAGGAAGTTGTTCTTGACCGCGCCGCCGTCGACCCGCAGCGAGGTGGTCTCGACGCCGGAGTCGGCCTCCATCGCCTCGGCCACGTCGCGCGTCTGGTAGGCGATCGCCTCCAGGGTCGCCCGGACGATGTGTTCCTTCCGCGTTCCGCGGGTCATCCCGACGATGGTCCCCCGGGCGCGGCCGTCCCAGTGCGGGGCGCCGAGTCCCGTGAACGCGGGGACCATGTAGACGCCGTCTGCCGAGTCGACCGACCGCGCGAGCTCCGCCGTCTGTGCGGCGTTGTTGATGAGGTCGACGTCCTCCAGCCACTCGATGGCGGCGCCGGTAACGAAGATCGACCCCTCCAGCGCGTACTGGACGGGTTCGCCCGACAGCTGGAAACCGATCGTCGTGAGCAGTCCGTGATCGGACTCGACGGCGTCGGTGCCGGTGTTCATCAGGTAGAACGACCCAGTGCCGTAGGTGTTCTTCGCGTCGCCCTCGTCGAAGCAGGTCTGGCCGAACAGTGCCGCCTGCTGGTCGCCCAGCGCGCCCGCGACCGGCACCTCGGCGCCGAGGAACCCGTCGGGGTCGGTGTACCCGTAGTACGACTCGTCGGACGACGGCCGCACCTCCGGGACCATCGACTCGGGAACGTCGAACTCCGCGAGCAGCTCGTCGTCCCACTCCAACTCGCGGATGTCGTACAGCATCGTCCGCGAGGCGTTCGAGACGTCGGTGATGTGGTTCCCCGTCAGGTTGTAGATGAGCCAGCTGTCGATCGTGCCCATCAGCAGCTCGCCGGCCTCCGCGCGCTTGCGGAGTCCGCCCCCGCGGGACGACTGCAGCTTCAGCGGCTCGGCGTTGTCGAGGATCCACTCGGTCTTGGTCGCCGAGAAGTACGCGTCCGCCTCCAGACCGGTCTTGCCGCGGATCCACTCGACCTTGTCCTCTGCCTGCAGTTCCTCGACGCGGTCGGTGGTGCGGCGGTCCTGCCAGACGAGCGCGTTGTGGACGGGACGGCCGCTGTCGGCGTCCCACACGACGGTCGTCTCGCGCTGGTTCGTGATCCCGATCGCCGCCAGTTGGCTCGCATCGAGTCCCGCATCGGCGAGTCCGTCGGTGACGACCGACTGCGTGTTCTCCCAGATCTCCGTCGGATCGTGTTCTACCCATCCCGGCTCCGGGTAGATCTGCTCGTGTTTCTCGTAGGCGTTGGCGACCACCTGCCCGGCGTGGTCGAACACCATGAACCTCGTTCCTGTCGTTCCCTGATCGATCGCGCCGACGTACGTGTCTTCCATTCGTGTGTCCTCCGTGCCGGGTCTCGCTCCCACGAGATCCCTTGTGGACGACAAACATAGTGAACTATTATAAACCTTACTGACGCATGGGGTACTGGAAGTAAACAATGATACGACCGATCTCGTCGGCCATCCTCGACCCGGCGCTCGCGGGCGTTCCGTCGCGGGTGCGCCCCCCAAGCGGCCGCCCCGAAACCGGGTCGAGTAAAACCCCCGCCCCCGTAGGCGGCGTACCGACCATATCGGACCGACGATCCCGTCGGCCGACACCCACGATCCATGGACATCGAGGACCGAATCGCACGTCGCCAACGAACCGGTGACCGCCGGCGCCTCGTGATCGACGAGGAGGCGTTGAGCCCGGTGTGGCACCCCACGGAACCGATCGGGCGGGGGCCCCTGATCGAACGACTGCTCGACCACCTCGACCCGGTGTTCGACGGCCGAGCGCCGCCGAACGGGTACCTGTACGGGCCCGGCGGGACCGGCAAGTCGGCCGTGACCGCGTCGCTCGTCGACCGGCTCGCGGAGACGCTCCCCTCGACGGGGGACGCGCTGTACACGACCACCCGCGGCGCGAGCGCGCCCGGCGTCTCGTTCGTCCGGGTGGACCTCCGGACGGCCGACTCGGCGTTCGAGTTCCTCCACGGGGTGTTGAACGCGCTGACGACCGAGTCCGTCCCGCGACGCGGCGTCGGCACCGACGAACTCCGCGAACGCCTGGAGCGGCGCGTGCGTGGCGCGGGCCCGGTCGTGGTCGTCGCTGACCACGTGGGTGAACCGGAGACCGTGGATGTACCGACGGTGGCAGAGCGCCTCGAGGCCGTCGAGGGGACCTTCGCGTGGCTCGCCGTCGGCCGCGCCGACCCGGGGGAGGTCGAGGTGCCCGACGACGCGGCGACCGTCGAGGTGGAGCCGTACTCGCGCGCTACTCTCACGGATCTGGTCGCGGCCCGTGCCGACGCCGGCCTTGGGCAGGGCGCGCTCGCGCACGGGGCGGTCCGACGCCTCGCCGAGTGGGCCGAGGGCGACGCCGGCGTCGCCCTCTCGGCGCTCCTCGGGGCGGTCGAGGCGGCGTCCGCCGACGGCGACGGGACGCTCGACGACGAGGCCGTCGAGGCGGGAATGGCGGCGGTTCCGTGGCCGTGCGTCCCGCTCGGCCGGGTGCTCGCGCTCCCGACGAACCGGGTGCGGACGCTGGCGTGTCTGGTCGACCTCGACCAGGCCGAGCGCGCGCCGGTGGGCGACTGCGCCGCGCGGATCGCCGACCGGATCGACCTGACGGGATCGACGGTGGAGCGCTTCCTCTACGAGCTCGCGGAGGCCGGGATCGTCGAACGCGTCCGCGTCGACGCCGCCGACGGGCCGGGACGCCCCCCGAGCAGCGTGGACCCGCGGTTCCCGACGCTGGCGTTCCGCCGGCTCGTCAGGCGCCAGTTCGACGAGATCGCGGCGTGATCGTCGCGAACAGTTCGGCGCCCTGTTATCTACGATCGCTACCGGGTGATCGATAACGTAATACCTGACGCGTCCGTGGGGTGTGATACACGGAGTCATACTATGAGCGACCGGACCGAGGTGCTCGTGATCGGCGGCGGGTCGACTGGCTGCGGCGTGGCGCGCGACCTCGCCACTCGCGGGGTCGACGTGACGCTCGTCGAGCAGGGCAACCTCACGCACGGTACGACGGGGCGGATGCACGGCTTGCTCCACAGCGGCGGCCGATACGCCGTTTCCGACCAAGCCAGCGCCCGCGAATGCATCGAGGAGAATCGGGTGTTGCGTGACATCGCGAGCCACTGCGTGGAGATGACAGGGGGACTGTTCGTCAAACGGCCCGAGGACACCGAGGAGTACTTTCAGGAGAAGCTGGAGGGGTGTCGAGAGTGCGGCATCCCCGCCGAGGTGCTCACCGCCGAGGAGGCGCGCGAGGTGGAGCCGTTCCTCGCGGGCGACATCGACAAGGCGATCCGGGTGCCCGACGGCGCGATCGATCCCTTCCGGCTGTGCGTCGCGAACGCCGCCGACGCGGAGGCACACGGCGCGCGCATCGAGACCCACTCGCCCGTCACCGACGTGCTCGTCGAGGACGGCGAGGTCGTCGGCGTCGAGGTGACGCACGAATCGGGGGCCGGCAAGCGTGTCCACGGCGTCGAGGGCGGAACGGAGGAGATCTACGCCGATCACGTCGTCAACGCGACGGGCGCGTGGGCGGGCCGGATCGGCGACATGGCGGGCGTCGACGTGGAGGTGCGCCCGAGCAAGGGCGTGATGACCGTGATGAACGTCCGCGAGGTCGACACGGTGATCAACCGCTGCAAGCCGAAGGGCGACGCCGACATCGTCGTTCCCCACGAGACGACCTGCATCCTCGGCACCACCGACGAGGAGGTCGAGGACCCCGAGGACTACCCGGAGGAGGCGTGGGAGGTCGACCTCATGATCGAGGAGCTGTCGAAGCTCGTGCCGATGCTCGACGGCGCACGCACGATCCGCTCGTACTGGGGCGTCCGGCCGCTGTACGAGCCGCCGGGAACCGGCACCGAGGACCCCACCGACATCACGCGGGACTTCTTCCTGCTCGACCACGACGAGCGCGACGACCTGCCGGGGATGACCTCCATCGTCGGCGGGAAGTTCACCACCTACCGGCTGATGGCCGAGCAGATATCCGATCACGTCTGTGACCTCCTCGGCGTCGACGCGGCGTGCACGACCGCGGACGAGCCGCTGCCCGGCAGCGAGGACTTCTCGGTGCTGCGCGACTACATGGACGAGTTCGGGCTGCGCTCGCCCATCGGCCGCCGGAGCGTCCAGCGGCTCGGCAGCCGTGCCGACGAGGTGTTGAAGACCGGCGAACCGAACCCCGTGGTCTGCCAGTGCGAGGCGGTCACCCGGGCGGAACTCCGGGACGCGATCGAGGGGTCGGGTTCGGATCTCAACGCCGTCCGCCTGCGTACCCGCGCCTCGATGGGCAACTGTCAGGGCGGCTTCTGCGCCCACCGGATGGCGAACGAGCTCCACGCCGGCGGCGACTTCGACCGACCGACCGTCGACGCCGCCCTCGACGAGCTGTGGCAGGAGCGCTGGAAGGGGCAGCGCCACGCGCTGTGGGGCGAACAGCTCTCGCAGGCGATGCTCAACCACCTGCTGCACGCGACGACGTTCAACCGCGACGGCGCGGCGCCCGAGGACTTCTCGGCGTTCGACGCGGGCGGGGACGCGACGGAGGCGGCCGACGGCGGCGTCGCGGCCGACCGAACTCCCGACGGGGGTGACGCGGGTGGCGATTGAGTCGGACGTGGTCGTCGTCGGCGGCGGCCTCGCGGGCGCGACTGCCGCGCTGTCGGCCGCACGCGAGGGCGCGCACGTCCACCTGATCTCCGCCAACGAGAGCACCCTCCGGCAGGCGAGCGGCCTGATCGACGCGCTGGGGTATCCGGAGCCGGGCCCGGATGTCGACGGCGACGGCGGAGCCTCCGCGTCGGGGCCGCTCGCCGACCCGTTCGCGGGGATCGACGACCTCCCCGAGACTCATCCGTACCGCGTCGCCGGCGCGGACGCGCTCCGCGAGGGATTGGCGCTGTTCGACGACGCCGTCGGCGACCTGTATCGGGGGGGCCACACCGACCGCAACGCGCTCGTCGCGACCACCTCAGGGCGCACGAAGCCGACCGCGCGGTACCCGCGGAGCATGGCACCCGGCGTCGTCAGCGACGAGCGCCCCATGCTCCTCGTGGGGTTCGAGGCGGCGACGGATTTCGACGCGGAGCTTGCAGCCGAGCGCCTTTCGGCGGCGGGCGTCCCGTTCGACGTGTCGGGCGCGACGATCGCGTTCCCCGGCGAGTACCGCGCGGACGCGGCGGTGACGCGGCTGGCGCACGCATTAGAGCGAGACGAGGATGCAGGGAACGGACGAACGACCCGGCAGCGACTCGCCGACCGGATCCGCCCGCACCTCGGCGACGCCGAGCGCGTGGGGATTCCGGCGATCCTCGGCGACGCACACGTCGAGGAGGTACGCGCGGACCTCTCCGAGCGCCTCGATGCGGCGGTGTTCGAGGTGCCGACGGGACCGCCGAGCCTGCCGGGCATCCGGCTGGCGGACCGCCTGTTCGAAGCGCTCGACGAGGCGGGCGTCTCGATGACGACGGGGACGCCGGTCGTCGATTTCGAGTCGACTGGCGGCGCGGACGGCGACCGGATCGACCGCGTGCTCATCGACCGAAACGGGGCGCGGATACCCTACTCGGCCGAGCAGTTCGTTCTCGCCACGGGCGGGCTCGTCGGGAAGGGGCTCGACTCCGACCGCGAGCGCGCCACCGAGGCGGTGTTCGACTGTCACGTCCCGCAGCCGGACGACCGGACGGACTGGTCGGCGGAGGGCGCGTTCGCGGACCACGCGTTCGCGCGCTTCGGGGTCGACCCCGACGGAACGATGCGGCCGCTCGGGCGCGACGGGGAGCCGGAGTACGAGAACCTGCGCGCGGCCGGCGGCGTCGTCGGCGGCGCGGACGTGGCGCGAGAGAAGTCGGCGAGCGGCGTCTCGCTCGCCACCGGGCTTGTCGCGGGCCGAACCGCGGCGGAGGAGGCGTAACCGATATGCACGACACGCACGACACACACGACGACTGCGGCTGCGACGGCGGCGACGAGACGGAACCACCCGCGGCTGCTGACGGCGGTGCGAAGATCGGCGGAGACGCCGCCACGGACGGCGGCGCAGTCACCGAACCGCCGGCGGGAGACGGGGACGACTTCGAGCCGGTCGACGTGTTCGAGGGCTCGGAGATGGACCTCCGGCCGGGTGCCGACTCCTGCTACAAGTGCACGTCCTGCGACACCTCCTGTCCGGTCGCGGAGGTCGACGACTCCTTCCCCGGACCGAAGTTCCAGGGCCCCGAGCAGTGGCGGCTCAAGCGCAAGGAGGACACCGAGATCGACGACTCGATCACGGGCTGTTCCAACTGCATGCGTTGTGACGGCGCCTGTCCCTCGGACGTGCCGCTCTCGCAGATGCACAACACCGCCCGCGGGGAGTACGTCCAGAACCAACAGCCCAAGCTATCCCGGGAGTACATCCGTAACCGGATCCTCGCCAACTACGGCACGCTCGCCGGCCTTGGCTCGAAGGTCCCCCGGCTCACGAACGCGATCATGGGGAACTCGCTGGTCCAGACGGTGAACGAGAAGGTGCTGGGCATCACCGCCGAGCGCGACTTCCCGGAGTTCGCCGACCAGACGTTCCGGAGCTGGTGGAAACAGCGCGGCGGCCCGAAGGTTCAAAGCGAGGACAAGCGGATCGCGTACTTCCACGGCGACTACGCCAACTACAACACCGTCGAGGTGGCGAAGGCGCTCGTTCGGGTGTACGAGGCGTTCGGCTACGAGATCCTCGTTCCCGACCAGCGCTGCTCGGGCACGCCGATGTTCGCGAACGGGATGCTCGACGACGCCCGCCGTTCCGCCCGAGTCAACGTCGAGAACCTCGGCGACGCCATCGAGCAGGGGTACGACGTGGTCGCCTCCTGCACCTCCTGCTCGATGGCGCTCCGACAGGAGTACCCCGAGCTGTTCGACTTCGAGGGGACCGAGACGGTCGCGGCCAACACGTACGACGCGCTGGAGTACCTCCTCGTCCACGAGAACGTGATCGACCCGATCCGCGCGGTCGACGCCGCCGACCACGACATCCCCGACTTCGCGTACCACGCGCCGTGTCACTCCCGGAACCAGGGCCTCGACCGACAGGCGGTGGAGCTGTTCCGCCATCTCGACGGCGTCGACGTGGAGGACGTGGGCGACTCCTGCTCGGGCATCTCGGGAACGTACGGCTGGAAGGAGGAGAAGTACGAGTACTCCATGGAGATCGGCGAGGAGATGTTCGAGCACATGGAGCACGCGGAGGGCCAGACGGGGATGACCGAGTGCCCGACCTGCTCGATGCAGATGGAGCACGGCACCGGCTACGAGATCGACCACCCGCTGCAGGTGCTGGAGGCGGCGTTGGTCGACACCGACGTGGAGGTGTGAGCTCCGAGTCGGGGGCGGGGGACAGCCCTACGTGTCCCGCCGGAGTGGCCTCCGTATGGCGACGATCAGCGACACGTACATCGAGAACCGCGAGCGCGTGCAGCCCGACGACGCGAACAACTACGGCACCGTCCACGGGGGGAACGTCGCCAAGTGGATGGACGAGGTCGGCGCGATGTCGGCGATGCGCCACGCCGGCGAGACGTGCGTCACCGCGCGGATCAACAGTCTGGACTTCGAGCGGCCGGTTCCCCGCGGGGACATCTGCGTCATCGAGTCGTACGCGTACGCGACGGGCCGAACGTCGATCCGGGTTCGCCTGCGCGCCTACCGCGAGGCCCCCCGGACCGGCGAGCGAGAACAGACGACGGAGTCGTACTTCGTGTTCGTCGCCGTCGACGACGACATGCGCCCGACCGAGGTGTCGGACATCGCCGTCGAGTCCGACCGCGGTCGCGAACTGCGCGAGGAGGCGCTCGCCGGCGAGAACGACTGACCGGCTGTCGCGAGGTCGGGCGGGCGGATCCGGGACGGTCGCCGGCGCGGGACCGTCGACAGATCCCCGTCGTCCGGGCGCCAGTCTCAGTCGTCGGTGGGCGACTCGGTCGGGGTCGTTCCCCGGCCGTCGTCGCGCCCGGTCCAGTCGTAGCGACGCTGGAAGTACAGCGCGACGTTGACCAGCGCGAGCAGCACCGGCACCTCGATGAGCGGGCCGACGACCGTCGCGAACGCGACGCCGGAGCCGACGCCGAAGACGGCGACCGCGACGGCGATCGCGAGCTCGAAGTTGTTCGAGGCGGCGGTGAACCCGATGGCCGTCGTGGTCGAGTAGTCGGCGCCGACGCCGCGGCCCATCCCGAAGCTGACGAGGAACATCGCGACGAAGTAGACGGTGAGCGGCACCGCGATCAGGAGCACGTCGCCGGGCGAGGAAACGATCGCGCCGCCCTGCGTCGCGAACATCACGATCACCGTGAACAGCAGCGCGACGAGCGTCAGCGGGTCGACCAGCGGGACGAACTCGTCCTCGTACCACGCCTCGCTCCTGACGCGGGTGCCGACGTAGCGGCTCAGGAACCCCGCGGCGAAGGGGATCCCCAGGAACACGACGATCGCCTCGAACACCTGCATGGGCGTGATGTCGAACGTCGTGATACCGGCGACGAGCGACTCCATTCCGAGCAGCGGCGGGAGGAACAGCGCGAAGAACCAGACGTACACCCCGTAGGTGACGATCTGGAACAGGCTGTTGAACGCGACCAGCCCGGTGACGTACTCGGTCGACCCCTCCGCGAGCTCGTTCCAGACGAGCACCATCGCGATACACCGGGCCATCCCGATGAACACGAGCCCCAGGAAGTACTCGGGGCGGGCCGGCAGTCCGGGGACGACGCCGCCGAAGAACACGACCGCGAGCCCGAACATCAGCGTCGGGCCGATGAGCCAGTTCTGCACGAGGCTCAGACTCAACACGCGCCAGTTGCTGAAGACGGTCCGCAGCCGCGAGTAGTCGGCCTTCGCCAGCGGCGGGTACATCATCGCGATCAACCCGATCTCCACGAGGTGGAGGTCCTGTATCGGCCGTGTCACCGAGGGGGCGACGAACCCGAGCCCGACGCCGATCGCCATCGCCCCGAAGATCCAGACGGTGAGGTACTTGTCGAGGAAGTCCATCGAGCGCGGGTCGCCGCAGGCCTCGCAGCCGCAGTTCGGGCCGTGCTCGTGGGCGTCGACCGGCTCGCTGCTCACTGCCGATCCCCGTCGGCAGCGTGCGCTCCGAGGACCTCGTCGAACAGCGCGACGACGTTCGCCTCGATCTCGTCGCGGATCGCCGCCACCTCCTCGGGCGACCTTCCGTCGGGGTCCGCGAGCGCCCAGTCGCGTGCCTCGACCGAGTCCGAAAGCGACAGCGTCGAACAGCCCATCGTCGCGACGTAGTCGCACTCGTTCAGTTCCGCGTCCGTCACCTCCCGCGGCGTCCGCCCGGACACGTCGATGTCGAGCTCCGCCATCGCGTCGATCACCTCGTCGTGGACGCGGTCCGCGGGGTGGGTGCCGCCGGTGAGGAGTTCGACGCGGTCGCCCAGCCCGCGGCGTTCGACCTCGCGCTCGGCGAACGCGTAGGACATCTGCGAGCGGCCGGCGTTCTGGACGCAGACGAACGCGAGCTTGACGGGCCCGTCGTCGCTCATTCGCCCACCTTCCGAGTCGAATCCAGCGCGGACAACAGCGCCTCCGCGCGGTCGGTGGTGTCGTAGTATCGCCACTTCCCCTCCTTCCGGCGCGCGAGCAGGCCCGCGTCCGTCAGCGTCGAGAGCGCGTGACTCACGGCCGACTCGCTCACGTCGACGAGCGGTTCCAGTTCACAGACGCACAACTCGCCGTCGGCGGCCGCAAGCAGGCGCGCCAGCCGGTAGCGCGTGCCGCTCCCGAGCGCGGAGAGCGCGTCGAGGTCGGATCCCTCGTCCGCCTCGTCGACGCGGGCGCTCGCCTCCAGTTCGTGAAGGGCCGCCAGTCTGTCGTTCACGTCCGCCGCACAGCACTCGCCCACCTCGTCGGCGATGAGTCGTTCGAGCCGCGCCGTCGTTGCCATACCAACGATTGCAAAACCATTCAGATGAGCGTGTCGGTCTCGCCGACGCGACGCGGCGGTCGTGTCGGACGCGTTCCAGATCGCCGGGAACCGTCGGCGACGTTCAGGTGGGTGGACCGAGAAGCACGGACGCCGCCGCGGCGGGTGGCCCCGTCTCAGCGGCACGGGAGACGGTTCCGTTCCAGTTCGCTCTCGACGTGCGACCCGGCGGTCACCGAGCCAGTGAGCCGGTGACCACCCCGGTCGCTCTTATCGCGTTCGTGATCCCATTCGCGGTCGCTCCGCTCGCGTGTCGAGTTCGGCGTCCGACCCGTCGTGGACGAGTCCGAAGACCCGTGAGCGACGCGTCCACGAGCGCGCCGTTCGCGTGTTCGGAGCCTCCCATCGGTCGGCCCCGCCTCGTTCACGGGTCGCTCTCTTCATGGGCGGAGCGGCACAGGACCGCTCCGTTCACGAGACCGCTGGTCTCGTGAGCGCACAAATCGCGCAGCGATTTGTGAACGCCGTGGTCCGTCGTCTCGCTCCGCTCGACGACGCCTCAGTCGTCGGCGGGCGGCTCCGCCTCGACGCGCGCGACGCCGATGGTGACGGCGACCCCCTCGACGGTCCACTCCTCGACGAGGTCGAAGTCGGCCTCCTCGTCGGCTCCGGCGGCTTCGCCGCCTTCGGGGCGCGAAGCGCCCTCCACGAAGGCGTCCGTCCGGGTCTCCTCGGCGACGTACTCGCGGTGATCGTCGACGAAGCCGGCGACGCGGTCGTCGGCCACGTCCAGCGAGACGCGGATGCGCTCGTCCACCTCCAGATCCAGCTCCTTTCGCATCTCCTGAATCCGGCGGACCACGTCGCGAGCGTACCCCTCGGACTCGACGTCCTCGGTGAGTTCCGTGTCGACGTAGACCGTTCCGGAGTCGAACTCGGCGCTGACGACGCCCTCGGGCGCCTGCGAGTGGAAGGTGACCATCTCCTCGTCCAACTCGTACACGTCGCCGTCGACCTCGACCGCGAGGCGGCCGCTCGCCTCCAGATCGGCGCGGGTCGCCCCCTGGATGGCCGTCATGACCTCCTGGGCGTCGCCGCCGAAGGCGGGACCGAGCTTCGACATCTCCGGCTCGGCTACCTCGACGAGTTCGCCGTAGGAGTCGACCACCTCGACCGACCGGCTGTTGACGCGCTCGGCGAGCAGGTCCCGGAGGTTCGACACCGACTCCCGAGTGGCCTCGTCGCCGCTCTCGACGACGACGCGCGTGACGGGCCAGCGGAGCTTCCGTTCGGCGCGCTGGCGGGCGTTCGCGGCCGCCTCCTCGACGCCGCGGAGGACGGCCATGTCCGTCTCCAACTGTTCGGCGCGGAGGCCGTCGTCGATCTCGGGGGACGCGAGCTGGTGGACCGTCGTCGCCTCGCCGTCGAGGTGCTGGTACATCCGCTCGGTGAGGTACGGCGCGTACGGGGCGAGCAGCCGGGTGACCTCGCCGAGCACGGTCGCCATCGTGTCGTAGGCGGCGCGCTTGGAGGCGCTGTCCTCGTCCTCCCACATGCGCTCGCGGATGGCCTTCACGTAGAAGCGCGATACGTCCTGCGTCACGAAATCGAGCAGGGCGTTCAGCGCGTCGTCGACCTCGTAGTCGTCCCACGCGTCGTCCATCTCCGCCTTGACGGTCTGCAGGCGGGAGAGCACCCACTCGTCGACGACCTCCAGATCGGCCCCGTGTACGTCCGGGTCCGCCGGGTCGTAGCCGTCCAGTTCCATGTACGGGAGGGGGAAGCGGAACACGTTCCACAGGATGTTGAGCGTCGACTGCATCTCGTGGAGGCCGTCCCACTCGAACGCGAGGTTCTTCTCCTGCTGCTCGTGTGAGAGGAGATAACAGCGGAGCGGGTCGCGACCGGCGGCGTCGATGGCCTCCTCCGGTTCGACGATGTTCCCTTTCGACTTGGACATCTTCGAGCCGTCACCCATCGTGGTGAAGCCGTGCATCAACACCTCGTTGTAGGGCGACTCGCCGAGCGCGGCGGTACCCATGCCCAACTGCGACCAGAACCACCCGCGGGTCTGGTCGTGCGCCTCGATGATGAGGTCCGCGGGCCACAGCTCCTCGAAGTCGTCCTCGTTGCTCGGGTAGCCGATGGTGCCGAGGCTGGCGACCGAGGAGTCGAACCACACGTCGAACACGTCCGGCACGCGCTCGTAGGTGGTGCCGTCCTCGGTGATGGTCAGGTCATCGACCGAGGGACGGTGGAGGTCGATGGTGTCGGGGTCGACCGCTTGGTCGACGCGCTCGGCGAGTTCCTCCCTCGTGGCGACGACGATCAGGTCCTCGGCGTCGTACGTCTCGGCGTCCTCGGGCACCCAGATCGGGAGGGGGATCCCCCAGTAGCGCTGTCGGGAGACGTTCCAGTCGGGTGCCTCCTCGACGAAGTTGCGGAAGCGGCCCTCGCGGGCGGAGTGGGGGTGCCACTCGGCGTCGTCGATGTTGTCGAGGAGTTCCTCTTTGATCTCGGTGATCCGGATGAACCACTGGTCGGTCGCGAGGAAGACGATGGGCGTGTCACACCGCCAGCAGTGACCGTAGCTGTGCTCGTGGGTCTCGCTGGCCAGCAGCAGGCCCTTCTCATCCAGGTCCGCGATGATGTCGTCGTTGGCGTCGCGGACGAACTCGCCCGCGTACGCCCCGCCCGCCTCGGTGTAGACGCCGTCGCCGCCGACGGGACAGAACGACTCCAGCCCCAGCTCCTCGCCGCGCTCGAAGTCCTCCTGCCCGTGGCCGGGCGCGGAGTGGACGAGCCCGGTGCGATCAGCCTCGACGTAGTCGGCGGTGTACACCTGTCCGGCGCCCTCGAAGCTCGGGTGGTCGGGCACCTCCTCGGCGAGCGGGTGGTCGTACTCCCAGCCGACCAGTTCCTCGCCCGAGCGTTCGGCGACGACCTCGTAGTCGTCGTAGCGGCCGCGGCGGAGGGCGTCCTCGACGGTCGACTCCGCGAGGAACAGCGTCTCCGTTTCCCCGTCCTTCGTGGCCTCGATCTCCTGATAGGTGAGGTCGGCGCCGACGGCGACGAACGTGTTCGCGGGGATGGTCCACGGCGTCGTCGTCCAGATGACGAGATGACCCTCGCGGTCGCGGAGGGGGAACTTCACGTAGATCGAGGGCGACTCGATGTCCTCGTACTCGACCTCGTTGTTGGCGATGGCGGTCTCACAGCGGGGACACTGGGAGATGGAGCGTTTGCCCTGCTCGACGAGCCCGCGGTCGTGGACCTGCGAGAGCGCCCACCAGGCGGCCTCCATGTACTCCGGCTGGATGGTCTGATACGGGTCGTCCCAGTCCATCCAGGCGCCGATGGACTGGAAGTCCTCGTCCATGTTCTCGCGGTTGCGGACGGCGAACTCCCGGCACTCCTCGATGAAGTTCTCCATGCCGAACTCCTCGATGTCCCGCTTGGTCTCGAAGCCGAGCTCCTGCTCGACTTTCGTCTCGATGGGGAGCCCGTGCATGTCGTAGCCGGGACGGTCGGTCACGTCGTGACCCTGCATCCGGGTGTAGCGGATGACGGTGTCCTTGAGGGTCTTGTTCCAGGCCGTCCCCAGGTGCATCTGGCCGGTCGTGTACGGCGGGCCGTCGACGAAGAAGAAGGACGGATCGTCGGCGTGCGCCTCCTTCGTCGCCTCGTAGGCGTCCGTCTCGTCCCAGCGCTCGGAGACGGCGGCCTCCACCGCCTCCGGCGTGTACTGGTCCGAGATGTCGCTGTCGTCCATGCTCGGTGTGAACCGGCGGGAGGTTATGGAAGTTTCGAGGCTAAAATCTCGCCCGTCAGAGCGGGGATGCAGCTGAAAATTCCTCCACAACCCACCGTCGATGGCACGGCTGGATATTCCACGCCAACCGACACGAATAATATAACATCAGTCATAACCAGTTATGAAGCCAGAATATGGGTCGGACCATCCGAACGTTCGAGGCCACAATCACGAACCAGCAACAGGTTCGTGACGACCTCGACCGCCTCGGATGGGCCGCCTCAAAACTCTGGAACGTTGGTCGCTACCACGCACAAGAACAGTGGGACGAAACAGACGAGATCCCCGATGACGGGGAACTCAAAGCCGAACTCAAAGACCACGAACGCTACACGGACCTACATTCTCAATCCAGTCAGCGCGTTCTCGAAGAGCTCGCTGAAGCGTTCAACGGCTGGTTCGGCAAGCGTCGGAACGGTGATGACCGTGCCCGACCGCCCGGCTACCGTAAAAACGGAGACTCCCACCCGCGTTCGCCTCTCGAAAGGCCGCAACCTGAAAGAACACCGTTCAGACTTCATCCTGTGCGAGTACCAGACGCGCCCAGATGTTGACCTGACCGAGTGGGACATTCAACAGGTTCGCGCCGTCTATGAGCGTGACGAGTGGCGACTGCAATTCGTCTGTCGCACCACTATCGACCCGGAATCACCGGGCGACGACGTGGCTGGTGTTGACCTCGGGATCTGCAACTTCGCTGCTGTCTCGTTCGGCGGTGACTCCGTATTGTATCCCGGTGGCGCACTCAAGCAAGACGAATACTACTTCACGAAGAAGAAAGCCAACTGCGACGATTCCTCGTCCCGTGAGGCGACTCGTCTTGACCGGGTGCGTACTGGTCGTCGGACACACTTCTTGCACGTACTCTCGAAAGCAATCGTAGAGGAGTGCATCGAACGAGGTGTCGGGACGCTTGTCGTTGGCGACCTCGGCGGTATCCGAGAAGACGACGAGAACGGCGAACCCCGTAACTGGGGTGACCACGGGAATCTCGACTTGCACGGGTGGGCGTTCGACCGCTTCACGACGCTTCTCGACTACAAGGCGGAAGCCGAAGGCATCGACGTGGAGTGGGTGTCGGAGCGTGACACCTCGAAGTCGTGTTCGGCGTGCGGTCATACGGACGACAATCAGCGCGTTGAACGTGGACTGTACGTGTGTGAGGCGTGCGGTACGGTTGCGAACGCTGACGTGAACGGCGCGGAGAATATTCGACGAAAGGTACTCCCGAGTCTCGCCACAGACGGCGGTGATAGGGATAACGGCTGGTTGGCACAGCCAGCGGTTCGCCTGTTCGACCGTAGTGAGGGCGGTTTCGCCCCACGAGAACAGGTTGCGAACCGCGAACCGTAATATCCCAACGCGGTCGGGAATCCTCGCGCTTTAGCGCGGGGAGGATGTCAACAAGTCGGTGGTCCACCGTCGCGGGTTCACACGGGGTCGAATCGACGCGGTCGTCTCCTCCTCCGCCATGCTCGCGTTCCCCCGCCACCGCGCTGGCAGCCCACTTCAGCCGCACTGCTCTCACCGCTGAGAACCGCGGCGGTGCGTTGATACGGTCGCCACGGAAACCGCCGGACAATGAGCGACGCCGACGACGCGGAGGAGCCCGACGAGGAGCGACCGGTTCGGGACGTCGTCCGCGTCGCCGGGCCGGAATCGAGCGACAACCCCGACAACCCCGAGGGCGACGGGGGCCCGCCAGTCGATCGCGAGGGCGTGATGGACCCCGATGAGCTCGACATCCGCGGTCGCGACGGCGTCGACGAGACCGACGACGGGCGGTACGTCATCTCGACCGGCAGGGAGAACCTCGGGGACCGTCGCGACGACGGTCGCGGTGACCGTCCCCGCGGCGGTCGCGACGACAGCGAGGATCGCGACGAGGTGGCCGACGACGCCGCTGACGACGCCGCTGGCGACGCCGCTGATGACGATGACGCCGCCGGCGACCCGCTGGACGCCGTCGCCGCGGAACTGGAGGCGCTCTCGGCGTCGCACGGGTTCGCGCTCGCGGTCGCCGGCGGCGGCGAGACGGACACCCTGCGCGTCGCCTCGGGCGAGCCGACCGACACGCTGGCGACGGCACTGCGGTGGTACGCCCGCCGCGTCAACCCCGGCGCGCCCGCCGAGGAGACGATCCGCGATCTGCTGGCGGCGTCGGACCTTGACGTGGGGTAGGCCGGCCGGAGGGGGATCGGGTCGGCGGCGCGGCCAAGCGCGACGCCGGGCGCGGCATCGCGCGCCTGTCCGACTCGACGAATCCGCGACCGGGGACCACCGCGGTCTCCGCCGTCTCGCCACGACAGTGGTCGGCTCCGGGTTCGATCGCCCCGACGTTTATGCGGTGAGCGACTGTACCGGACGTATGATCGAACGCGTCCTCGTCCCGATGGACGAGTCCGAGACGGCCGAGCGAGCGCTCCGACACGCGCTCGAGGCCCATCCGGGGGCGGAGATCACCGTCCTCCACGTCGTGGGCGAACCGTCCGGGATGATGGGCGCGGCGGCGGGCTTGGCCCTCGAGGATGACGCCGAGCAGGCGGGGGAGGAGGCCGCCGACGACCTCTTCTCGCGGGCCGAGAAGATCGCCGCGGAGTACGACGCGACCGTCGAGACCGAGGTGGGATGGGGGAGCCCGGCCAAGGAGATCGTCAGGCTGGCCGAGGGGGTCGATGTGCTCGTGATCGGGGCTCACACGGGCGGCGTGGCCCAGCGGCTGTTCGTCGGCAACGTCGCGAAGAGCATCGTCCAGAACTCACCGGTCCCGGTAACGGTCGTGCACTGACGGCCCGCCCGGAGAGCCGACGGACGCGCCGGCGACGTGACTGCTCGGGCGTCGGCTCGACAATGTGAACGCTCGACGGAACCGACGTGGAAAGCGGTAAACCCTCGCCCTCCGAAGCCGGTGACATGAGCGACGACGAGGAGGTCGCGCTGACGGTCCGCGGCGCGGCCAAGCGCGACGCCGGGCGCGGCATCGCGCGCCTGTCCGACGCGACGATGAGCGAACTGGGGGTGCTCTCGGGCGAGACGGTGGTCATCGCTGGCGACCGCGAGACCGCCGCGAAGGTGTGGCCCGCGGGAACCGACGCCGGCGACGGCGAGGTCCTCGTCGACGGCGAGACGCGCGCGAACGCCGGGGCGAAGATCGGCGAGCAGGTCCGCGTACACAAGGAGCGCGTCGGCGAGGCGGACGCGGTGACGCTCGCCGCGCCCGCCGCGCTCGACGGCGTCGACATCGACGGCGACACGCTCGCGCGCGCGGCCAAACGCGACCTCGACGGCCGCCCCGTCAGCGCCGGCGAGCAGGTGCGGATCCCGCATCTCGGCGGCAACGTGTTCGTGGTCGAGTCGACCCGGCCAGCGGGGCCGGTGAAGATCCACGGCGGAACCCGCGTCGTCGTCGAACGACGCGGGTCCGGTGGGACCGCCGCCGCGGGTGACGACCGGGGAGGGGACAGGGGCGGCGTGAACGCCTCCTCGTCCGGGACGGGCGCGTCGGTCGACCTGCCCACTCGCGACCGGCGGACGGACGAGGACGACGGTCGATCGGCCGATTCGAGCGGCGACGCCGCCTCGACGTCCGGCTCCGCCGGTCCCGCGGCGTCGACGCCGCCCGCCGGCGGCGTCACCTACGAGGACATCGGCGGCCTCGACGAGGAACTCGACCTCGTCCGCGAGACGATCGAACTCCCGCTGTCGGAGCCGGAGGTGTTCGCCCGCCTCGGCATCGACCCGCCGAAGGGCGTGCTCCTCCACGGCCCGCCGGGCACCGGCAAGACGCTGATCGCGAAGGCCGTCGCCAACGAGGTCGACGCGACGTTCATCTCCGTGTCCGGTCCGGAGATCACGTCGAAGTACAAGGGCGAGAGCGAGGAGAAACTCCGGGAGATCTTCGCGGAGGCGAACGAGTCGGCGCCCAGCATCGTCTTCTTCGACGAGATCGACTCCATCGCCGGCCAGCGCGACGACGGCGGCGACATGGAAAACCGGATCGTCGGCCAACTGCTCTCGCTGATGGACGGCCTCGACGCCCGCGAGGACGTGATCGTCATCGGCGCCACGAACCGCGTCGACTCGATCGACCCCGCGCTGCGCCGCGGCGGGCGCTTCGACCGCGAGATCGAGATCGGCGTCCCCGGCGAGGCCGGCCGCCGCGAGATACTGGAGGTGCACACCCGCCGGATGCCCCTCGCCGACGACGTGGAGATCGACCGCCTCGCCGCACGGACCTACGGCTTCGTGGGCGCCGACGTCGACTCGCTGACGACCGAGGCGGCGCTGACGGCCCTGCGCCGCGCCCGCCGCGACGACAGCGAGGTCGACCTCGCGACGGTGGAGGTGACCCGCGCGGACTTCGAGTCGGCGCTGGCGGCGGTCGAACCGTCCGCGATGCGCGAGTACGTCGCCGAACAGCCCGACACCACCTTCGACGACGTGGGCGGGCTGACGGAGGCCAAGAAGACGCTCGAACGCGCGGTGACGTGGCCGCTCACGTACGCGCCGCTGTTCGACGCCGCCGGCGCCGACCCGCCGACCGGCGTGCTGCTGTACGGCCCGCCCGGAACCGGGAAGACGCTGCTCGCGCGCGCCATCGCCGGCGAGTCGGAGGTGAACTTCATCGAGGTCGCCGGCCCGGAACTGCTCGACCGCTACGTCGGCGAGTCGGAGAAGGCCGTGCGGGAGGTGTTCGAGCGCGCCCGCCAGGCGGCGCCCAGTATCGTCTTCTTCGACGAGATCGACGCCATCGCGACCGACCGCGACGGCATGGGCGACACCTCGGGCGTCGGCGAGCGCGTCGTCTCGCAGCTGCTCACCGAACTGGACCGCGCCAGCAGCAACCCGAACCTCGCGGTCATCGCGGCGACGAACCGCCGGGAAGCGCTCGACGACGCGCTCGTCCGGCCCGGCCGTTTGGAGAGCCACGTGGAGGTTCCCCTGCCGGACGTGGAGGGCCGCCGGAAGATCCTCGCGGTCCACACCGAGCGCACGCCGCTGGCGGACGACGTGGCGCTGGAGGACGTGGCCGACCACACCGAGGGGTACTCCGGTGCGGAACTCACGGCGGTCGTCCGGGAGGCGACGATGCGGGCGGTCGAGCGCGTCGCCGACGAGTTCGGCGAGGAGGCGAACGACCACGCCGACGCGCTGTCGGTGACGATGGCCGACTTCGAGGCCGCGATGGAGCGGGTCGCGCCGCCCGAGTCACAGGAGTAGCGTTCCCGGGGCGTTCACGTCCGACTGTTCTCGATATCGGTGGCGATCTCGTCGATCGCCTCCCGGGCGTTCGGGACTTCGTCACTGGCGTTGCTGTGGCCTAGTATAAGGACCACTTCGGACGCCCTTTGCCCTTCCACGGTCGTTTAAGATCGGCCGCAGGTAAACACGTCTGAGTAATCTGTCATCCGTTTTCGACACCAATGGGAGTGCACACCGCGGAATAGGAGAGATGACCCGATCGAAAATTGGAATTTATGTATTGAAGAGTGCTTCAGCCAAATCAGATTTGCTGGTGTTGCTGAAGTCAGTGTTCAACCGCAGTCCGTATGAATCGCGATACTCGTTCCCGAACGGATCTTTCGAATCTCCATGAATATCTCCAACACTGACGGTCACGTCGATCTCTATCGATTGAATCTCATCCCTATGTTTAGCCAGATACTCTTCGATCTGGTAGTAGTCCTGCTTATACTTCATGACGATTTCGTTAAACGGAACGAACCCTATCTCACTCTCTTTTTGATTTATTGAATGTAACGAATCATGCAGCGAATCAAAATCCTCTCTCAACAGATAACCCTCGTTTTGAGTACTATACTGATCACCACTGTTCACAGTGACTTTTGAATTGAAAATGAATTTGGGCTCCATGGCTGGTCCCTCGCCCGTATTCGCTATCACCAGTCGCACAACTTCGGATACAGTAGCGGCATTTGGTTGATGACCGGTTATATAATCTGAATTCTCCAATTGGATTCTCGGAGCCTTCTGCAATTTTTGAGTTCTATTCTGTTCGCTTATGAGCTTTGTCTGGCGAAAATAAAGGGCAGCTAAAATAATAGTAGTTATCGAAGAGAGTACGACCCCAACAGCCTGAACGAATTGCTCATCTCGGGCCGCCTCGGATAATATCAGTATCGTGACGGATGTATATGCTATTGTTATGAGAAATGCAAAGAATATCGATGAGTGCTCCCTGAGAAATTCATGATATGACATCAATCACTGTCGGTTAGAACCACATATTAATTCTGTCCAAATTGGCATAACCTCTTGACCCCCGGATCTTACTGCTTCCCCGCGTACTGCAGGTAGTCGTTCGCACTCGACAGATCGGCGTGGCCCATCGTCTATCGAATGTACTGCGGCGTCGCACCTTGAGCCGCGATCAGCGTTCCGTAGGTGTGTCGCAGCACGTGCGGCGTGATCTTCTTGTGCATCTCCATCGCCACCGCGACGCGCTTCACCCGATTCGTCACGGTCTGGCGCGTCGACCCGTACTCGGCCTTCCAAGGAGACTAACTCTGTAACGCCTGCTACTCCCGGTTCAACCGAGAATAGCGTTCCCGCGATCGTCCACGAGCGCGTGACTGAGTTCCGCCGGATGTATCCCGACCTAGCTGACCTTCCACTTTCCCGATCGCACGGCCGCAGCCTCCGCCGGATCGTCACCGACGCCGAATGGGCCGACGAGTGGGTCGAACCCGATACCTTCGGAGAGTCGGCCTTCCGTACGACCTCGCTAGTAAAGCGCGAGGCTGCGACGTGGAGCGATGCGCTCGCGGCGTTTCTCACCGCGCATCTCGAATACGACGGGGTGCTCGCGCGGTTCTCGAACGGTGAGGACTCGTTCGAACTCCCGCTGACCGACGCTTGGGGTAAGGAGTACCACGCGAAACAGTACGCCCGCGCTCGTGCGCTCGAACGGCAAATGGGCGGCGGCGAACGTCCGTCCGGCGGTGAAGCTGTCGCCGCGTGGGACCTCCCCGCGACCGCGATGATCACGCTCTCCGCGTCCTCGACGCCCGACTGTGATCGCCTCTCGCCGGTTGACCACCTCGACGCCGTACACGACTCGTTTTCATACGACGGCGTGCGCGACACCCTCCGCAACGTGATGGAATATCGCCTCGGGTTAGACTCCGACCAGTGGGGCTACTGGCTTCAGGCAGAACCTCACGGACTCGGCGACAACTCCGGCGTGAACGCTTGCTACACCCACATCCACGTTGGGACGTACCTCGATGCCGCCGGGATCGATGCCGAACGGATCGGCGGCGAACTGGAGCGCGTGATAGACAAGCACATGGACGTGTGCGAACCGGCCGGGAAGAGCGCGCACGATTACGAGTCGATCGACTCCTACCAAGACGAAGATGACGGCTGCATCTCGGTGAACATGGAGGTCGGGAACCTCGGTTCCTACCTCGCTGCGTACATGGGCGGCTCCTACGACGAACGGCTCGAAGAACGGCCGATCGAATACCTCGCGTGGGGAACCCTCTACTGGTCAACCGCCCGCCAGCGTACCACCCGCTCACAGACGGTCAACCAGGCGATCGCTGCTGATGCCTACCAGCAGCGTGCCGAGTCTGAGTCGGCGTCACAATCCAAGGATCACGGTGAAACTGTCCGCTGGTCGGAGGCGAACGGCCCCGACGTCGTGTGTCGCTGCTGTAACTCCGGGTGGGCGATCGACCAGTCACGGATGAATGAACCAGTCTTCGATGACGATCTCCGTGCAGTCCTCCCCGACGATCCACCGTATGAGGACTCGCCGCCGTCACTCGACGAACTATGGGCGGACGCCCGCGCAGCTGGTCGAGCGGGCGAAAGCCTCGATCGGGCCCGAATACGCGACCGGGTGACTCGATGGATCGATGCACACTCGTCCGCCTCGATCTCCCCGGTCGCGCTGCTCGGTCGCCTCGACATCGACCCGACACACATCGAGTTCGTCGCCGATCTCCTCGACGGGAGTGATACCGGTCCCGAATCAAAGGGATTCGCTCGACCCGACCCACTCGAATCCGAATGGGAGCTGGAGGCGATCATCGACGCCGATGGCGAGGAACATACCCCCGGAGACGGCGGCGTAGACATGGTGACCTTGCACCTTCCGGAGAAACAGATCCGTCAGGAGACCCGACTGTCGAAACCGCTTGCATCTGGTGAGACCTGGCGCTGCGGCAAGTGCAACTTCGCCACACACAATCCGCGGATGATGGCTGGCCATCTGGTCGACCAGGGGCTCGAAGATCCCGAAGCTGCGGATCACGTTCTAATGTACCATCCGCTGAGCAAACGCCGTGCCCCACGGGAGGAGATGCAATACACTGGTGAACGGCCGGATCCGCCGGAGCAACGATACTATTAGCACCGTATTGTACCATTGTCTCTCAGAAACTATAATCAAAACAACACAATTAATACTACAGTACTTCCAAGATACTCTTGGGCAGAGTCATTACCTGCCCTGTTCCACAGTCCAGGTGGGCCCTTGGCCCACCAGACTTTCAAAATACATAGCGGCGGCTATGTGACAATTGTTTCCACGTGTGATAACTGGAACACTAAGTATATATCAGTGGACAACTAAGTTGTAACCAACACAGGGAGGTTGGCGGTACTGATCGCTCGCTGTGTACGAGACAAACCATGGATTTCAAAAACCTATTCGACGACGACCGTGCCGTTTCCCCCGTGATCGGGGTTATCCTGATGGTCGCTATTACAGTGATCCTCGCGGCGGTTATCGGGTCGTTCGTCCTCGGTTTGGGGAACAGCGTGCAACAGACCGCACCGAACGCGAACTTCCAGTTCGACTACAATAGCTCGGCAAGCCCGATGGAAGTGACGGCGACCCACACAGGCGGGGACACGATCTCTGCTGATGATTCGGTCACTCTAAACACGTCTACCGATAGCGCCGTGTTCTCCGGCTCAGTTAATGCCGGGACTGAGGCAACAGCGAACTACACCACAGGCGACACAGTCCGAGTGATCTGGACCGCTCAGTCCGGGGATAGCTCTCAGACGCTCGCTGAAGAGACCGCCCCGTAGAACGGCCTCGTCTGTTCAGCCCAGTTTATTTTGATCATTCAGAGAGTCTATAGAGATATCAGTGATTGAGTGATAGGCTGCGTTCGGTTTTCTGGTTAGGCTGGCCACCTGGTTCACTCAACCTCTCGAACTTCACTTTCACCGAGGCGTGTTCTCGGCTAAGTAAGTATGTCTAGTACTAGATACTGCAATGGCGTCCAAAAGCGAGCCGGCGTTCGACGACCTCGACCCGGTCAGCACTGATGAGGAATCGAGCGGAAGCAACTGGCTGAACCCCGATCCCGGCGAGACCGTCAGCGGGACGATCACCGGGTGAAACCCCGACGCGGGCCACAACGGTGTGATCGAGCTGGACGGCAATCCGATGTACATGAACCGGACCCTCCAGCGGCAGCTGATCGCCGCGCTCGTCGAGGGTAACCAGATGTTCGTCCGCGTCGACGAGGACTCCCAGACGTTCACCAACGACGACGGTGACGAGACCGAGTACCACCCGAAGGAGGCGCGGTTCGCGAGGAACGACTGATGGCGTACTCGAACCGCATGAGCGGCGTGCTCGGCGATTACGCCAACATCCGCACGATCCCCGCGTACCTCTCCGCTGCGTACCTGCTCGCTGGGCTCTACCAGTTCGGCGGCATCGCCACAGTCGAACTCTCGTGGCTGTCGTACACGCTCGGGTCTGAACACGCGGTGATGGTTTCGATGGCGGCGTTCGTCGTCGCCTTCGCGGGCTCGTCGACGCGTCAGTTCGAGAACTACGAAACGTGGGAGCAGATCGCGATCGCTGTCGGGCCCGTGGTGATCCTCGGTGATTACCTTACGACAGAAGTGACCGACTTCCTGATCGGCCTGGGCGACCCGCTGGGAATGCAGCTCGCGTTTCTGGCAACGGTCGTCTCCTGGGCGGTCGCCGTGAGGTGATCCGGGCGTGAAGCTTCCGAATCGCTCGCAGCTGATCGCTCCCGCGTTCGCGTTCCTGCTCGTCTTATCGGCCATGGGTGGCGGTTTCGCCGTGCAGCCTGCCGCTGCGACCCACAACTGTGGCGAACTTCAGTCAACCGCTGTCTTCGTGACTGGTCCTGTCGGCGAGTTCCTCGATCAGACGTTCAACAATGCCGACTGTACGAGTAATCACAAATCGCAAGCCATCGAGGACCTGCACGAGTCCGATGGCAACCAAACGAAGCTAGATATCTACAACAGCGGCTTACAGCTACAAGCTGACTCGGAGCGACAGCGCACGCTTTACCAGAATTACCTGAACGACACCGAATCGGCCGCGTGGATGCGGGCGGAGATGGCGATCGCGGCGGCGTATGAGAATGGATCCAGTAAGTCACTCGCGAAGTCCAAGGCGAGAGAGGCGATTAACGACTACTACGCGGTGAAACAGGCCAATCTGATCGAGGAGTGGAATGGGACGATCACGTCAGCTCACATCCTCGATCGGACCGCCGAAAACGAGACTGGGATCGATGGCTACTACGTCCACGTCGATCACCCGAGCGCGGGCAGTTCTGGATCGAGACGTTCGAGGCGGGCACCCTGCCCGACGAAGGCGACGGGCTCGACGCCGCCATCTCCGATGCGCTCGACGACCTCGGGCTCGAACGCGGCCTGTCGCGCGTCGACGACGACTCCCCCGAGGACTTCATCACCGAGCTGACCTCGACGTGAGCGACGTAACCGGCGGCGGCCTGCCCCGCCAGGGACCGGAGGCATCCGCCGATGACTGACGTAGACGAACAGGTGTTTACCGCGGCCAAGCTCGCCGAACAAGTCCGCGGCGACTTGGATACGACTCTGGATCTCCATCGTCACGCTGGTGTTGTCGCCGACACCGATCACGCCGCGGCGCTCTCCTTCCTCGAGGGCGTCGATGGCTGGTCGCGGTCCTCTCTCCGTTCGGAGGTGGAACCGACGCTGAACACGGCCGAGGCGACCCGTGCCGTGATGGACGGCCGTCGCGAGCAGCTGGCGACGATCGTCGGCCTGACCGAAGCAGAGCTAACCGCTTCCCAAATGCGGCTGCTCTCGCAGCTGTCGGCGGCACTCGACAACCACGGCGCGCCCGCGTTCGTCTCCGTCGGCGGAAACCCGGAGACGGGCAAGACGAACGCAGGTTGGCTCCTGATCGAACTGCGTAAGCAACTCGTCGACGATCTCCTAGTCCTCTCGAACGCGTCCGGGTCGCTGACAGACATCCGCGTGACTTCGATGCATGAGTTGACCGAGTTGCTCATCGAGCATCGCGAGCGCCCGAAGGCCGTGCTGCTCGACGAGTGTTCAACACACATGGGCGCCCGAACACACAGCCGAGAGGTCGCGACGCAGTGGACGCCCGTCGCGAAGCGAATGGCGAAACTCGGCGTCGACGTGCAGTTGAACGTAGTTCACTCGGGGAAAGACTACCACCCGGAGGGCAAGCGCCTCACGACTCTGGGCGTCTGGAAGTCTGAAAAGACGGTCGCGGAGTTCTTCTCGAACTGGTCTGCGGATGCGGATCGGCCGTCGAATCCGATCTTCTCCGGTCCTGTTGGAGATTTGGAACCTACCTCTGTGGAATACGACCCAGACGATACTGCCCCGTGGTCGTGGGATCTCGAAGAAGGCCTATTTGAGACAGATCGAGATTGGGATCAGTACGGTCAGTATCTTAGCAAAAAATGATCTCTCCAGATTATAAATCGAATCCAGCGGTCTCTAACATTTCCTCCTGATCTTGGTTATCTAACCAGATGCGGAATCCTCTATCAACTATACTCAGCCTCCTGTTCGTCTGATCGTAGTCGAGAATGATAGGCTTGATATCTCGTTTCACTTGGAGTGAAGCGGTAGATTCCAACGCTTGAGTCAGGTTCCCTGGGTTTAGGTCATCTCCACGGGGGTGCTCAGACTGGATTTCCTCCCGGAGATCCGAGTAGAGAATACCGTCTTCAAGATCAATTGGGTCGCTCATCAGAATTGGGTACAATATCCACTTGTACATTTCCAATTCAGTAGCCTGAAATCCGTCAGAAAAGTCACGGATGAATGAGCGGTACCTTGCACTCTGCTCACTCACAACTTTATTGACAATATCGTCTGCTTCAGCGTCTTCTCCTAACCTTTCAACTTCTGGTAACGTTTCTTGAACCCCTTCTTTCCGACAGATGGTTCGACATGCTTCTTGGACGATGTAGACGCTATCGAAGCTGTTTTTGATTAAGCCTTCTTTGAAATCCAGATCGAAATTAATATTTAGCTTTCTTTCACCTTTTTCAATAACTCTACGAAGCTGGTTTTCTTTCCATTCGTCGGCATTAACGGCTATGACTCTCCCTGTGAGGTCTCCATTGTGGACAATTAGACGGTTCTCTTCAAGCCAAACACCCACAATTACGAAACTCAGATCTGACGCTTCATGAAACGCTTTCAAAGCAACAGCGAAGTTTTTCTGAGTCTCAACAGGCAGATAGTGGAAATCCTCTAACACGATGTATTTATTAAATCCAATCTTCTCAAGACCAGATATTATATCATTTACATCAGTAGGGTCAAGCTCAAGCTCCGCGTATTCTTTCTCTTTAGTGTAGTTGAGTTCCGTCTCTGATTCGGCCTCTCCTAACAATGCCGCCTTGATCTTAGCTTTGATTTTTTGTGATCCAGATATAGTCTTCTTTTCCGATAGCGTGATTTCATATCCTGCCGCTTTTAATATAGCACTATTTATATCTTTTATTTCCCAATTGTTACTACATTGAACAACAACGTGCTCATCCTTATCGATACAATGCTTTCGAAGGCAGGTCTTTCCCTGCTTCGAACTCCCGTAGATAACTGTGTGTTTCCCCCTTTCCAAATCAGCTGTCAATTTGTCGTCAACGTTATCTCGGCCTACATAATTCAGGGGGAGATCTCTGGTAATCCCGTAAACTTCGTCAACTGAGTGACTCTCTTGACTCATTATCGTTGATGTCTACAGTCATGAATAAATCACGCGCATAAATAGATTTGGCCGCGGTGCCGAAATCCGCGAGGTCGCCGGTTGGTCCCCTGCGCATCTTCTTGGGACCGCGATCGGCGTGCATCCCTCCCTCTCTCCTCGTAGGGAGCGGGCCTATGGGAGGCGGCGCGCGAGTGGCCCCCTGCGGGTTCGAGCGCGCCCCGACCCGCTTACTCGACGAACTCCAAGTTCTCCGGTTTGTACGTGTACAGCTTGATACCCTGATCGTCACAGTACGACGAGAGCAGCGCCTCGCTGAATCCCCGCCAGTCGCCCGGCCCCTCGTCCAAGGAGGTGGGGAACGCCACCCGAACGGCTTCGCCGTCGAGTTCCTGACCGTAGAGTTCGACCTTCGTCTCCGGCGGCAGCACCTCGACGACGACCGCCTCGGACGCCTCGTTATCGTCAGATCGCTTCACCCGGTCGCCCGGCTGGAACGGATTATCGGGCTTCTGGTTCATGTGCGCCGTGTTCGGCCCGAGGTCCTGCAGGTTGTTCATCGGCTGCGCCGCAAGGTGTTGCAGTTTCTCGGGCTCGTCACCCGAGTACGCCTCGCTCGTTCGGACCTTCGATTTCAGCACCGCCATGTGTTCCCACCCGAGGAGGATCAGCGAATCCTCCTTATCGCGGTGCCACGCCATCACGATGATGTCGTCCTCCGAATCGTTCTCGACGAGCGTCCGCGGGAGGAACGCGGACACGTCTCGCGAGGTCTTCACGTCGATCTTGTACCCGAATACCTCGAAATCGTGTCCCGAGAAGCTCTCCGGATTGCACCGTCGGATCGCGTCCTCGTTCTCCCATTCCCACATCTCCGCCGGGATGTACTCTCGACAGAACTGTTCGAACGCGATCTCCCCGAGGTTCCCGACTCGCTTCTTCTGAACGTTGTCCGCACCCTGCTGTTTCGCTTGGTAATCCGCCCGCGCCTTATCGATCTCGTCAGGGGTGAACTGATACACTATCTTCGGCTGCGATACTCCGTAATTTATAGTTATCTGTCAAACTCGACCGCTCCGATACTCTCGTTAAATCTCGCTCTCGTCGAGTTCGCCCGAGAGATATCCCCGTCCTTTCTCGGTGATCCGATAGTGGCCGTGCCCCGTCTCGGTTGCCTCGATCAGACCGTGATCCGCAAGAGCAGATAGCCGTCGAGACACGTGGGAGCGGCTGAGTTCGATATTCGCGCTGATGATCCCCGGAGAGAGGATGATATCTGTCTCCTGGAAGAACTCCAAGATCCGATCATCTCCCGGATATTGCATCCAGTCGACCCGGGCGCGCATTGCTTCGAATCACACCAATCAGGATGTTAGCACCATCGGAGTATGCCCTAACAATCATTAATCAATGCCTACTGGAACACTCATTGGTGAGGTAAAGCTAAGTACCCACCATTCTTCGCCTGCAAGCAACGGAAGCACTTCCGGACGCGTCGCTGCTCGACGAGTCCTCGAAGGAAGCGGGCCGCGCTGTTGATATCAGCCGGCCCGCGTGGGCTTCCTGCTCAACCAGAAAGCCATGTACGACAATTCGAACCGCGGTAATGAATCCGCCGAATCGTATATAAAAAGGTCAGCCTGCCGTGCGGAGTGGAAGTGGATCCACTTTCACTCCGCCCATGGCTCGACCTCAAATAACCATCCAGCGTCAGGGTGGAGTGTGCATGCCCACGCAGCAAACGGAGCCACCCATGAGTAACGAGCAACCCGACGCGCCCGATCTCACCATCCCCGAGGCGGTGGATCTCTGGATTCGGCGCAAGCGCCCCGACTGGAAGGGCCAGACCGCCCGCACCTACCGGCGGAACCTCGGGACGTTCGAGGACTACGCCGAAGCCGAAGGGATCGAGACGGTCAGCGATTTCACCCGCTGGAACGTCGGCGGGTACACCGATCACCTGCTCGCGAAGGACTACGCGCGCGTCACGGTCGCGAGTCGGCAGAAGAGCGCCCGGACGTGGATCAAGTACTTGGAGTCGCAGGGGCTCGTCCCGCTCGGATTCCACCTGGCGATCCAGACGATCCAACTCGACGACGAGGAGGAGACCTCCGACGCCCAGCTCGCGCCCGAAGACGCCCGCACCCTGCTGGCGTTCTACCGCGGCGACGCGCGCTGGCGCGGGACCGTCCGGCACGCGCTGCTCGAAGTGATCTGGCACGTCGGTCCGCGGATGTCCGGCGTGATCGCGCTCGACCTCGACGACTACGATCCCGAGGCGGGCGTACTGAAGTTCCGGAACCGACCCGAGACGGGAACCCGGCTGAAGAAGGGGAACACTCACGAGCGAAACGTCGCGCTCTCGGAGGTTCCGTGCGACGTCCTCGACCTCTACATCGCTCGCGAGCGCAGCCAGAAGCGCGACGAACACGGGCGAAAGCCCCTGTTCGCCACCCAACAGGGGCGCGCGACGCGCTCGACGATCCGCGGCTGGGCCTACCAGGCGACGCAACCCTGCATGGCAGTCGAGTGTCCGCACGGGAACCGGCGTCCGAGCTGTGACTTCGTCCCGCGCTCGAACGCGAGCCGCTGCCCGTCGACGCGATCTCCCCATCCGATCCGGCGCGGCAGCATCACCTGGCAACGGAACCTCGGGTTCGACGCCGAGACCGTCGCGCAGCGCGTCGCGTCGACGCCCCAGGTGATCCGGCGCTACTACGACAAGCCGGAGTACGCGGACGAACTGGAGCGGCGCCGGAAGGATACGGAGAACATCGACATCGAGGAGCATCTCCATCCGACCGACCTCGGGACGGAGGTGTCCGATGACTGACGCTTACGGTTTTTACGAACGTCCAACTATCAGCACTATTCGAATAGACTTATGGAGAGAATGGGGTCGGAGGGATTTGAACCCCCGATCGACTGATATCTCCGGTCGGCACCTCGGTACTCCAGAGGGTCGTCGTCGCGTCCGATGATCAGTCGGACGCTCGGTATATCAGTCTGGAGTTCGTCACCGGGCGCGTTGCCTCTGGAGTCAGTCGCCATACCGGGCTTGGCCACGACCCCGTGCACCCGTCACTATCCCGGAGCGCCGTAAAGGGATTTCGATCGGATCCGCTATTCGCGGTCGGTCTCGCCCCACGAGCACTCCTGACACTTGTACGCCGTCACGAACTCGGTGACGCTCGGCATGTACCCCACCGAGATGACGTCGCCGCCGCAGTCGGGACACTCGCGGTCGGCGTCCTCGATCGGCTCGGCGTCCATCACGGAGTCCCCCTCGACCAGCTCGGCGAGCCTCTTCGGCGTGACCATTCGTCCTTCGACGACGCGATTGCTCATGCTCCGTCGTCGGCGGCCGATCGGGTAAAAGATCCCGGTCCGAGAGGGCCGACTCCGGCCGGTCAGCCGGCGTGGCGCCGACTCACAGCCAGGGTTCGCGCGAGGGCTCGTCGTCGGAGTCGTCCGCCGTGTCCTCGCGGTCGGCGGAGTCGACGGGGTCGATCCCCGCCGTCGACGCCGTCGGCGAACTGCCGAAGGCGACGCCGGAGACGGGTTCACTGCGGCGGTCGTCGGCCGCGTCCGTCGCAGCGACCGCGTCGTCGTCGAGCTCGTCACCGCCGTCGGTAGTCACCGCGCCGGCCGGTCCAGCGGAGCCCGGGTCGGCTGCCCCGTGTCCGCCGTCGTCCGTCCCCGCATCGTCGTCGAGATCCGGGTCGACCGGGTCGTCGGAGTTCGGGTCGTACGAGAACAGGCCCGTGACCACGAGCACGCCCAAGGCGACCGGCTGTTCGGTCGGGAGCAGCCCCAGCACCGACAGCGAGAGGATGCCGAGCGCGACCGACGAGCCGAAGCGGAAGCGGTCGATGTCGACGCGACCGCGCAGGCGGTCGCCCGCCAGCGCGATCGAGAGCGCGAACGCGACGCCGACGCCCGCCGCCGCCCCGGCCCGAGCGAGCAGGTCGGGGTTGAGGGTGACCGCCAGCTCCGCGCCCGCCGGCTGGAACGACGCGAGCAGGCCGAGGCCGATGATCGCCCCGGGACTGGGGAGGTACTCGCCGATCTCGGCGCTGGCGGTCTTGGCGGCGACCGCGAGGATCACCAGCCCGGCGAAGCGGTGGAACACGTCGGGGTTCAGCAGGCTCTGGATCGTCTCCGCCAGCGCCGCCTCCGCCACCGCTACCGGGACGATGACGGCGCCCAGCAGGAGGATGGAGGCGGCCTTCTCGCGGGGGGTGCCCTCCATCTCCGCGAGCACGACCGCCATCGTGGCGGAGCCGCCGAAGATGAGCAGCCCGGTCTCGATGATGCCGAACGGGACGGTGAGCGCGCCCGCGATGACGAGCGCGGGGAAGATGCCGTCGATCAGCGGCAGCGCCATGACGGTCGCGAGCAGCCGGGTGGCGCCGCCGACGCGCCGCTCCAGGCGGAGCGCGATCGGGTGTGCTGAGGTACTCACGGCTCAGCGATACGACCCGGCATAACCCACGACCGGACGGGAGTCTGGTGACGAACCGGAGCCGACGGACGCTCGGGCGGAGCAACGCGAGGTGCGTTCTCCTGTGCACCAGTCGAGCCCGCGTTTGAACGGAATAAATGTCGGGAGTGCAGCGTTGTCGCTCACCCGGCCGACGATACCCGTTACAATGCGGGACTCGAAGTCCATACCTCCACTGTATCGTAGGTGAGACTTAATCGTTGCGTGGGACGTGCCCACACGGATCGAGCGGTTCCTCACCTCGTTTTAAATACTGGTGCTACGGTCCCTCGGCAACTGGGAACGATATCCGTCATACTATCGGGAACGCGCGCTTGGACGAGCAATTCTTGCGGCACATCCCGGGTTCGCGACTCGTGTCGTCGCCGTTCGACGCACACCGACTGCCGCGCGACCCACACCGTCCGGCTCTCGCCCGTGGTCAGCCCTCACGATGTGCACTTCGGTGCACGGTCGTCCGCCGTATCCGCGGCGATCGGACGATATCTGTACACGTCCGTGTGTTACACACTGTCCAGGCGCCCCGGTTCTCGCAACGCTTTTGCGGTGTCCCCGAACACCGTTGATATGGCGAACGACGGGTCCAACGGAAGTCCGTTCTCACAGAAGCTGGAGGTACCGGAAGCGCTCACGTTCGACGACGTTCTACTGCGTCCCAAGGAGAGCCGGGTCGAGCCCGACGAGGCGGACGTCTCGACGCGCGTCTCCGCCAACGTCGAGTTGACGATCCCGGTGCTCTCGGCGGCGATGGACACCGTCACCGAGTCCGAGTTGGCGATCGCGATGGCCCGCGAGGGCGGCCTCGGCGTGCTCCACCGCAACATGAGCGTCGAGGAGACGGCCGCCGAGGTCGAGCGCGTCAAGCGCGCCGACGAACTGGTGATCCGACGTGAGAACGTCGTCACCGCCTCCCCCGACCAGCCCGTCCGCGAGGTCGACGCGATGATGGAACACGAGGGGGTCTCCGGCGCGCCCGTCGTCGACGAGGACGACGCAGTCCTCGGGATCATCTCGGGCACCGACATCCGCCCGTACCTGGAGGTCGGCGAGTCCGACGCGGTGTCGGAGGCGATGACCGACGAGGTCATCACCGCCTCCGAGGACGTCGACGCGCGCGAGGCGCTCGAACTCATGTACGACCACAAGATCGAGCGCGTCCCGGTCGTCGACGACGAGAACCGCCTCGTCGGCCTCGTCACGATGCAGGGCGTCCTCGCGCGCCGCGAGCACACCGACGCCGCCCGCGACGAGTCGGGATCGCTGCTGATCGGTGTCGCCGTCGGTCCGTTCGAGGAGGAGCGCGCCGTCGCCGCCGACGAGGCCGGCGCGGACGTCCTCTTCATCGACTGCGCGCACGCGCACAACCTCAACGTCCTCGATTCCGCCCGCGCTATCAAAACGGAGGTCGACGCCGACGTGGTCGTCGGCAACATCGGCACCCGCGAGGCCGCCGAGGC
>Ga0207771_100058_pt1 | contig 84928 bp, 76 predicted proteins | sample A23M2SouthBayCA_2_FD_187731 | JGI IMG/M metagenome (GOLD analysis project Ga0207771, IMG submission 187731) | Aerobic enrichment media microbial communities from Eden Landing Ponds, California, USA - A23 M2 (2) (SPAdes) | ecosystem: Environmental > Aquatic > Marine > Unclassified | place... | reverse complement strand
CGAGTCCGACGGCGAGTGGCTCGCGAGCCGCGACGTCATCGTCGCGACGAGCGAGAAGGTGGACTCGCTCATCCGCAACGGCGCGCCGTGGGTGAACGATCTCACGTGCGTCGTCGCCGACGAGGTCCACCTCGTCGACGACTCGGGACGGGGCCCCACCCTCGAAGTGACGCTCGCGAAGCTCCGGAAGATCAACCGAGACCTGCAGGTCGTCGCGCTCTCGGCGACGGTCGGCAACGCCGCCGAGGTGGCCGACTGGCTCGACGCCGCGCTCGTCGAGTCCGACTGGCGCCCCATCGACCTGAAGATGGGCGTCCACTACGGCAACGCGATCAACTTCGACGACGGAAGCCAGCGCGAGGTGCCCGTCGGGAAGGGACAGAAGCCCACCGCGGCGCTCGTCGCCGACGCCTTGGACGAGGAGGTCGACGGCCAGCGCGGCTCCTCGCTCGTGTTCGTCAACTCCCGGCGCAACGCCGAGGGCGCGGCGAAGCGGCTCGCGGACGTGACCGCGAGTCGACTCGATCCCGCCGAGCAGGCCGAGCTCGCGGAGCTCGCCGGCGACATCCGCGACGACTCCGACACCGACACCTCCGACGACCTCGCCGACTGCGTCCGTAACGGGGCGGCCTTCCACCACGCGGGGCTGTCGGCGACGCAGCGCTCGCTCGTCGAGGACGCCTTCCGCGACCGACTCGTGAAGTGCATCAGCGCGACGCCCACCCTCGCCGCCGGCGTCAACACGCCCGCGCGGCGGGTGGTCGTCCGGGACTGGAAGCGCTACGACGGCGAGTTCGGCGGGATGCAGCCGCTCGACACGCTGGAGATCCACCAGATGATGGGTCGCGCGGGGCGACCGGGGCTCGACCCGTACGGCGAGGCCGTCCTGCTGGCGAGGGACCGCGACACCATGGACGAACTGTTCGAGCGCTACGTCTGGGCCGAACCGGAGGAGGTTCGCTCGAAGCTCGCCGCGGAGCCCGCCCTCCGTACGCACGTCCTCGCGACCGTTGCCTCCGGGTTCGCGACGACGCGCGAGGGTCTGCTGGAGTTCCTCGATCGCACCCTGTACGCGAGCCAGACGGGCGACGACGCGCGCCTCGCGGAGGTCACCGATCGCGTGCTCGAGTACCTCGCGGTCAACGACTTCCTCGAACGCGAGGACGGGACGCTCACCGCGACTGGCATCGGCCACACCGTCTCCCGGCTCTACCTCGACCCGATGTCGGCCGCCGAGATCGTCGACGGGCTCCGCGAGGGCGTCGAGCGCGCGAGCGGCACGGCCGACGCGTCCGCGACGACGGCTCCTCGGAATCCGCCCGCCGGCGACGCCGAGGTCCCCGAAAACGCCGCCGATGCCGGGTTCGTCACCGGAAACGACCTGGTCGCGGACGACGGCGACGGACCCGACGACGGGGCGACCGAACGCGACGGTGTGGAGGACGCCGACGGCGCCGCCGACGCTCCGACGATCACCCCGCTCGGCCTGTACCACCTCGTCGCGCGGACGCCCGACATGTACCAGCTGTACCTGAAGTCGGGCGACCGCGAGACGTACGAGGAGGAGTTCTACGAGCGCGAGGCGGAGTTCCTCGGGCACGCGCCCTCGGAGTTCGAGGACGTGGCGTGGGAGGACTGGCTGGCGGCGCTCAAGACCGCGCGCCTGCTGGAGGACTGGGCCAGCGAGCTGGACGAGGACGCCATCACCGAGCGCTACGGCGTCGGCCCCGGCGACATCCGCGGAAAGGTCGACACCGCCGAGTGGCTCCTCGGCGCCGCGGAGCAGCTGGCGAACGAACTCGACCTCGACGTGGTGCTCGACATCCGCGAGGCGAAAAAGCGCGTGGAGTACGGCGTGGGCGAGGAACTGCTCGATCTGGCGGGCGTGCGCGGCGTCGGCCGCAAGCGCGCCCGGCGGCTGTTCGAGGCGGGCGTCGAGACCCGCGCGGAGCTGCGCGAGGCGGAGAAGTCGGTCGTGCTCGGCGCGCTCAGGGGAAGAGAAAAGACCGCGGAGAACGTCCTGCAGGCGGTCGGCCGGCAGGACCCCTCCATGGACGGCGTCGAGAAGGACGCGACCGCGTCCGCCGCGGCGACCGCCGGAAGCGACGCGGACGACGACGGAAGCGGGCAGGCGACCTTCGGTGATTTCTCGTGAGACTCGTCGAGGGGACCGCGACCATCGGCGACCTCGACGCCTTCCTCGGTGAGCTGACCGAGGTCGGCGAGGAGACCGGCTGCACCGTCCAGGCGCTCGACGCCCGCTACGTCGTCGACCGCACGCAGCTGGAACGGGCGCTCGAGTTGGCCGACCGCGCCATCGACCGCGGCGAGAACGTCGCCCGCGACCGCGGCGTCGAGGTCATGCTGTACGCCGCCGGCAGGCGACAGATCGACCGCGCGCTCACGCTCGGCGTCTCCGAGGGCGAGCGCTCCGTCGTCGTGCTCGTCGCCTCCGAGGAGGGAACTGGCGGCCACGGTGACGAGGCCGCGGCGGCGTCGGCCGTCCGCGAGTTGGTGGCGCCGGCCGATACGCTCGGCGACTACGACGAGTCGCTCGTGCGGGCGTACTTCGGCGTCGACGACGCCGAGTTGGCGGCGACGGCGGGGACGCTTCCTGACGTGATCCACGAGCGCGTCGCGCTGCTGGACGTGCGGAAGTAGCCGGTCGGCAACCCGGCCGAGCGGCCGGATCGCGCGAGCCCCCCGATCCGGCCGAAGCTACCGAAGGAAGTCGACGATCCAGTTGACGGCGTTCACCGCGATCAAGAGCGCTCCCTCGGGCCGCGAGAGCACGCGACGCGTGCCGAAGAGCACGGCGACGAGGACGACCGTCGCGAGGAGCCACGTCGTTCCCGAGACGGCCGCGGGGCTCACGGGTAGTGGGGCGACGAGGGCGGCGACGCCGAGAACCCCCAGGAAGTTGAACACGCAGCTCCCGACGAGGTTCCCGGCGGACAGTCCCGCGCGCCCCCGGCGTGCGGCCGCGACGGAGGTGACGAACTCCGGGGCCGACGTGCCCAGCGCGACGACCGTCGCGCCGACGACCCAGTCGGAGACTCCCGCCGCCCCGGCGAGGCCGGCCGCCGAGGCGACGAGCAGATGGGCGGATCCGACGACGACTCCCAGCCCGCCGACGAGCCGAGCGACGTCCACCGACTCGAACGGCTCGATCCGGTCCGTGTCCACGGCCACGCCCGCGGACCCGGACCGAACGAGCACGGCGAGGTAGCCGACGAGGAGGCCGAGCAGGAGCAGCCCCTCGGACCGGCCGAGCCGGAGGTCCCACAGCAGCCCGAGGACGAGCGTGGTGACGCCCACGAGGACGAGCGAATCGCGCCACACCAGGTCCCGGGAGGTCGGCAGCGCCCGGACGAGCGCCGCGCCGCCGAGGACGAACCCGAGGTTGACGACGTTCGACCCGACGACGTTCGCGACCGAGATGTCCGGGTTGCCCGCGACCGCCGCGTCGACCGTGACCGCGAACTCGGGCGCCGACGTTCCGAACGCCACGACCGTGAGCCCGATCACCAGCCCCGAGAGACCGAGGCGGCGGGCCAACCTCGTCGCCCCGGCGACGAACCAGTTCGCCCCGACCCACAGACCGCCGACGGCCGCCGCCACGAGTCCGAGGTCGACGGCGATCGCGACCGTCGTCCCCTGGAGGAGCGACATGTGCTCGTGTGTCCGTGACCGGGAGTAAGGCTATTCCGGACGCCCCTCGCCGACAGACGGGGACCCCGTCGACTCGGTCCGCTCGACGAACATCCGTCGGACGCGCTCGCCGTCGATCTGTTCGATCGTCACGGCGATCCCGTCGAGGTCGACCCGCTCGCCCGAGCGAGGGACGCGCCCGAGCCGGTGGTACACGTAGCCGGCGAGCGTCCCCGCGTCCGCGGGCGCGTCGGCCGAGAGCGTCGTCCCGAAGACGGCGTCGAGGCGGTCGAGGAACACGTCGCCGCGGACCATCACGCCGTCGGCGACCGCCCGGATGCTCGCCTCGCTCCCCACGTCGAACAGGTCGCCGACGACCTCCTCCAACACGTCCTGCACCGTCACGAGCCCGACGACCGCGCCCGCGTCGTCGACGACGAGCGCCATCCGGACGCGCTCGTCTTGCATCCGCTCCAGGAGGATGTCGATCGGCTCGGTGGCTGGGACCGACAGCGTCGGCGTCGCGAGCCGATCGACGGGAACCGACTCGTCCAGCGCGAGCGTCCGCTCCAGATCGCGGAGGTCGACGATCCCGCGGGCGTCGTCCAGCGACCCGTCGAACACCGGAAGGCGGGTCACCCGCTCGTCGGCCGCCACCGTCGCCGCGTCGCGGATCGAGGTGGTCACGTCGACGGCGACGACGTTCTCGCGGGGAACCATCACGTCGCCGGCGGTGATCTCGTGGAGCCCCAGCACCGACTCCACCATCTCGCGCTCGTCGGCGTCGATCTCGCCGCCGCGCTCCGCCGAGCGGACCAAGGCCGTCAACTCGTCGCGGGTGACGTACGGCGCCTCGATCGTCGATTCGCCGCCGACGGCCGCGCTCAGCCGGCGCGTCACGAGGTCGAACGCCGTGACCACCGGGGCGGCGACTCGCTGGAACCGCCGGACCGTTGGCGCCGTCTTCAGCGCCCACGACTCCGCGTTCGCCACGCCGTAGGACTTGGGGACGATCTCCCCGAACACCAGGACGACCACCGTGAGGAGGACCGTCGATATCGTCACGGCAACGCCGGCGGGGAGCGCCGCCACGAGGATCGCCGTCGCCACCGACGACATGGCGATGTTGACGACGTTGTTCCCGACGAGGATCGTCACGAGCAGCCGATGGGGATCCGACCGCAGCGCCTCCAGCACGGCGCCGTTTCCGCCCCCCTCAGCGAGCACGCCGACGCGGTAACGCTCGACGCTGAATATCGCGATCTCGCTGCTGGAGAAGAACGCCGAACACGTGAGTAAGACGAGGATGACACCCGCCCCGACGACCGGGAGCGAGAGCGGATCGAGAGCAACCATGCGCGGACGTGACGTCGGGAACGTAAATCGGTCGGGGACGCCGGAGCGACGGCGGCACGGGCGAGACCGACGGCGGCCCGTTGATGAGGCCGCTCGGACCGCGGAGAGCAAGCGCTGGATCGGAGGCTAGACCCCCTTGTTTCGTGTGGAAATGGCAGGACTGCGTCCGGAAACAGTTCTACGTGAAGCGTGCGAAGAGAAGTAGTCCATCCTGGATTCGAACCAGGGTCGTTGCCCCCAGAAGGCAACAGGATTGGCCAGCTACCCCAATGGACTGATACCGTTCAGATCCGCGTCCGTCTCTCGGCATCGAGTGTACGTCGGTGGGAGTTATGAGTGTTGCGAAGTCGAGACCGGCCGACGGCGGACGAATACGACGGTGGTTCGGTCGTATCGGGTAGCGACGGAATACTGATGCCCCATCGCGGTCCACGTGTACGGAGAGATGCCCCCGCTCGAACTCGACGGACTCACGAAGTACTACGGAGACGTTCGGGGCGTCGAGGACCTCTCGTTCGCCGTCGACTCCGGCGAGGTGTTCGGCTTCCTCGGTCCCAACGGCGCGGGAAAGACGACCGCCATCAGGACGCTCATGGGCTTTCAGTCGCCGACCGCGGGCACCGCGCGGGTACTCGGCGCCGATATCACCGACGCGGACGCGCTCCGACGGGCCCGCGCGAACGTCGGCTTCCTCTCGAGCGAGCCGTCGTTCGACGACCGCGTCACCGGCCGGCGCATCCTCGAGTACCACGCGGGCCTTCGGGGCGACGTCCGAAGCGACGAGTTGCTGGACCTGTTCGACCCGCCGCTCGACCGCAACGTCGGCGAGTACTCGCGGGGCAACCGGCAGATGCTCGCGATCGTGATCGCGTTCATGCACGATCCCGACCTCGTGATCATGGACGAACCGACGACCGGCTTGGACCCGCTGAAACAGGAGCAGTTCCACCGGTTCGTTCGCGACGAGCGCGACCGCGGGACGACGTTCTTCTTCTCCTCGCACGTGCTGAGCGAGGTCCGGAAGGTGTGCGACCGCGTGGGGATCATCCGAGACGGCAGGCTGGCGGCCCTGGAGGACGTGGAGGCGCTGCTCGAACGCAGCGGGAAGACCGTCCGCGTCCACGCCGCAACTGCGCTCGCGCCCGAGGACGTGACGCTCGCGGACGCCCACGGCGTCGAGGTGACCGAGACCGCCGCCGAGGCCGACGACGGCGCGTCGACCGTCTCGTTCACCTACACGGGCGCGTACGAGCCGCTGCTCGAGTGGCTCGGCGGGTTCGACCTGCTCGATCTCACCATCGAGGAGGCGCCGCTGGAGGCGGTGTTCATGCGGTTTTACGACGAGGGGCAGGGCAAGGGCACGGCGACCCGCCGACCGACCGAGGCCGCCGACGACCGCGGCGCCGAGCACGCAGCCGACGACCGCGAGCCCGAACGCGAACGTGACGGCGAGCGGGGGGAACGTCCCAGGGAGTCCACCGATGTTTGAGGTCGCCCGCTACGAGGGCGAGCGCCGGGTTACAGGCGCCGTGGTCGCCTCGGCGTCGCTGGCGGCCTTCGGCGGGATGATGCTGCTCGTCGCCCCCGGCCTGCTCGAACAGGTCGACCTGACGGCGTACGCCGAGCAGCTGCCGCCGTCGCTCGTCGAGTCGTTCGGGCTGGAGCAGATGGGGACGCTCGCGGGGTTCATCGCGGCGGAGCTGTACGTGTTCGGCTGGGTGTTCGGGCTGGGAACGTACGTCGCGTACCTGGCGGCCGGGAGCCTCTCGGGCCGGATCGACGACGGCACGATCGATCTGGTGCTCGCGGCGCCGCTCTCCCGGACGCGACTGCTCGTTGAAACGTACGTCGCGCACCTCCTCCCGGTAGCGCTCGCGAACGTCGTCGTTGCCGCGGTCGTGTACGGCGGGTCGGTACTGATCGATGACCCGCTCCCGATCGCCGACGTGGTCGCCGTCCACGCGCTGTCGGTGCCGTACCTCCTGTGTTGTGTCGCCGTCGGGACGCTGTGTTCGGTGCTCGCGCGGAGTCGACGAGTCGCCGAGGCGGCCGGAGCGGGTGCGATCGCCGCCACGTACGTCGTCAGCGTCGCCGTGACCGGCACCGACCTCGACTGGCTGGCGATGGTCGCGCCGGCGCACTACTACGACCCGGTCGCGGTGCTCACCGCGAGCGAGTACGACCTCGCCGGAGCCGGGATACTGCTGGGCGCGACTGCCGTCCTGCTCGCGGCGGCGACCGTCCGGTTTCGGGAGGTGGACGTGTGACGAACGACGTGGCGGACGCGGACTCCGCGCGGCGACGCGGCGGCGACGCGACCGACCCCCGAGCGCCGTCGAGCGCGACGCTGACGATCGCTCGCTACGAGGCGGAGCGACTGGTCGTGCCGTCGGTCGCCGCCGCCGTGGCGCTGTCGCTGTTCGGGTCGCTGTACGTCTGGATCGGTCCACAGGTCACCGCGGGCGTCGACATCGAGGCGCTGACCGAGGCGCTCCCGCCGGCGCTGCGCGCGCTGTTCGGCCTGGAGTCGCTCGGAAGCGTCGCCGGCCTGCTCGCGTCCGAGTTCTACACGCTGGGGTGGATCGTCGGCCTCGCGGCGTACGTCGCGTACGTCGCCGCCGGCCGTGTCGCCGGCGGCGTCGCCTCCGATCGGCTGGACGCGACGCTGTCGGCGCCGACGCCGCGCGCGAGCGTCCTCGTCGGGACGTTCCTCGCGCTGCTGGTGCCGATCGCCGTCGTGAACGGTGTCGTCCCGCTGGCGTTGTACGGCGTCTCCATCGCGGTGGGCGACGCCCTCTCGCTGACCCGGCTGTTCGCGCTGCACGCGCTGTCGGTGCCGTACCTCCTCGCGTGGGGCGCCGCCGGCCTGTTTCTCGGCGTCGCCGTCGACGGCGGACGGACCGCCGGGCGGGTCGCCCTCGGCGCCGTGTTCGCCACGTGGATCGTGGAGGCGGTCGTCACCGGCAGCGACTACGAGTGGGTCGGCGCGCTCGCGCCCGCGCGATATCTCGATCCGACCGCGGTTCTCGTTCGCGGCGAGTACGCCCTCGACTCGGTCGCGGTGCTGCTGGGCGTGACGACGCTGTTCCTGTTCGCCGCGACGGCGCTGTTCGCCCGCCGCGACGTGTAGCGAGCGAGGGCGGGCTCCCCGACCGGGAGAACGAGACCGCCGCTCAGTCGTCCGCCGGCGCGACGCCCGTCCGTCCGCTTCCCGCGGTGTCCGAGCCGGTCACCGTCTTGTACAGCATGATGAGCATCGACGCGATGAGCGCGCCGCCCCAGAGGAACCCGGTCGGCATGAGGAACGTGAGGCCGAAGCCCTCACCGAGCCAGACTATCCCCGGGATCCCCCACTGCCCGGCGATGAACAGCCCGGTGACCGCGGTCCGAAGCCGGCCGACCACGCCTATCGCTGGCACCGCGAACCCCATCACGACCGCGAGGATCGACAACACGCCGAGGTGGGCGTGGCCGCCGATCATCCACGGCGGAACGGCCGATCCACCCGACAGTATGACGAACTGGTGGAGCCCGACCGCCATCATCACCGCCAATCCGAGAAATCCGGACGCCTTGAGTGCCTTCGTCATCGTCACCGGCGGGTGACTGAGAAACATCTTAATCGTTGTTGATTTTTATTCGACAGGAAATCCGAAAGCAACTGACGGCGGCGAGGGCGGCTCGCCGAACTATCCCGATCGAGGGCTACGACCGGTACGCCTCGCGCAGGAACGCCAGCGCGGCGCCGAACATCGCGAGGTTGCCGAAGAACGCGAGGCGCTCGCCGCTGGCGTCGCCCTCCTCGTTCCAGAAGTCGTGCATCGTCGGCGTCACCACCGCGAGGAAGGTGACGACCGCGCCGGTCGCGACCCGGGGAAGCCGCCAGAGCGCGACCCCGAGCCCGCCGACCAGCATCATCCCCGAGGCGAACGGGGCCGCGAGTTCGGGGACCGGAACGCCCGCCGATTCGGCGTACTCGATCGAGTCCTCCATGTCGCGAAAGTCCTCCGAGGCCTGCAACGCGAGGCCGAGCCCGAACAACACGCGTCCGAGGCGCGAGAGGCTGCGAGTGGTCTTCGACGCTGGCGAGTCCGCGGTCGAGTCGTCTGCCATGATCGATGACACTTCGGCCGGCGTGAAAAGCCTGTGCTCGCCGATCACTCCCGTGACGCGTCAGCTCCGTCGTCGGGCCGATCGCCGTGATCGGTGTGGGAGGACGCGCGGGCGAACTCGTCCACGTAGCCGTGAAGCATCGTCCGGACGGGCGTAACCACGTCGTAGTCGGCGGTGTGCCGCTGGAGCATCGCGCCGGAAAGCGTCGACAGGAGCCACGTCGCCGCCTCCTCCGGGTCGATCGTCTCGTCGATCGCCCCCGACTCGACGCCGTCGGAGATCGCGCTCGCGAGTCGCTCGCGCAGGTGGTCGTCGATGCGCGTGAACTCCTCGCGAAAGCGGGGCTCCGAGACCGCCTGCGCGCGGAGGTCGATCATCGCGCGCTGGGCCTCGGCCATCAGGTCGTCCACCTCGGCGCCGAGGTAGATGTCGACGAACGCGTGGATCCGTTCCAGCGGGGTGTCTGCCTCGCGCTCCGCCTCGTCGAGCATCGCCAGGAAGTGATCGCCCGCGAACCGGAGGAAGCCCGCGATGAGATCGTCCTTGGAGTCGTAGTGGTAGTACAGCAACGACTTGCTCTTCTCGAACTCCGCGGCGATGTGGGAGACGCTCAACTCGGCGTAGCCGTGCTCGCACAGCGCGCGGTACGTCGCATCCATGATGAGCGTGTCCACGTCCGGCTCATCACCCGCGTCGCTCGCGTCGTCCGCGTCGCCCGCCTCGGGTCCGCCGTTGGTGCCGTCGCTCATCCCTCGCCCCCTCTCACAGACGACCGGTAATGAACTCCCCGAAGCCGGCGGAACCGCCGACGGACGGGACGCGACAGTCCCCCGAGAAGGTCAGCCACGCAGCGCCTCCACGGGCCGCTCGCGGGCGGCTGTCCACGCGGGATAGATCCCCGCGAGCAGACTCGCGATCACGCCGAACACCATCCCCGCTGCGACGTACTGGAGCGACCCCGCGGGGAAGGCGAACGGGTCTCCCAACAGGGCGTCGTTGATCACCGCGACGACCCCGAGCGTGACCGCGCCGCCGAGCAGCGACCCGACGACGCCCAGCAGCGTCGCCTCCGCGAGCATGATCCGGACGATGTCGAGCTTCTGGTAGCCGACCGCGCGCAACACGCCGATCTCCTCGCGGCGCTCGATCGCCGACATGAGCATCACGTTGGCGATGGAGACGCCCGCGACGACCAGGGAGATGGCGCCGATGCCGACGAGGAAGAGGTTGATCAGCCGGAACGCCTCGTCGATCTGTTCGGCGATGTCGCCGCGCTCGAAGACGGAGACCAGCTCGCGGCGGCCGTTGAACGTCCGCTTGATCTCCATCGCCGTCTCGTTGGCCGCCGTGGCGTCCTCGGAGCGGACGATCACCTGCGCGAAGGCGTCGTCGTCGAACTCGCCGGGCGGGAGCACGAACGCCTCGTTGGGGTTGGCGATGTCGGCCTGTCCGCCCTGCGCGAGCACGGCCGTCACGCGGTACTCCTCGGTCCGGCGGACGGTCTCCCCGTCCTCGGTGACCGTCCGCCGGAGCGTCACCTTCGATCCGGGCCGGAGGTCGTACCGGTCGGCGAGCGTCGACCCGACGAGTACGCCCTTGCGCCAGTTGGCCGGGATCGATCCCTCGCGCACCTCGTACAGCGCGGACGGCTCCTCGACGCCGTACAGCGTCGCGCTCCCGGCGGTCGAGCCGCCCCGGACCACGTCGGCGCTCTCCTGTTTCAGGGGGACGATCTCGGCTTGCCCGCTGACGCGGTCGATCCGTCCCACGTCGGCGGCGGTGAGATAGCCGTTCTCGTTGTCCTCGCCGGCGAACACCTGGACGTCGGCGCCGATGGAGCCGAGCGTCTCGAACTGCGACGCCTGGAAGGCGACGCCGCCGGCGCCGATGGCGCCGATGGCGACGACGCCGATGAGGATGACCGCGACCGCCAGCGCCGAGCGCGTCTTCGCCCGCGCGACGTTTCGGCGCGCCATGAGAAACGCCGGGAACGACCCCCACAGGCGGTCGAGGGGGTTCATCCGGTGACCGCCTCCTCGTCCTCGCGGACGGTGCCGTCGATGAGGTTGACGACGCGGTCGGCGGACTGTGCGACGTAATCGTCGTGGGTGACGGTGACGACGGCGACGCCCTCGTCGGTGATCGCGTCGAACTCGGCGAGGATCTGGTCGCCCGTGTCCCGGTCGAGGTTCCCGGTCGGCTCGTCCGCGAGGAGGAGTCGCGGCTCGTTCACGAGCGCTCGGGCGATGGCGACGCGCTGTTTCTGCCCGCCGGACAGCTCGTCGGGGTAGTGGGCGACTCGGTCGCCCAGCCCCATCCGTTCGAGGAGGTCGGTGGCGGTCTCGCGGGTCTTCCGGGGCGTGCGGTCGAGCAGCCGGGGTACCTCGACGTTCTCCACGGCCGTCAGCGTCGGGATGAGGTGGAAGCTCTGGAAGACGAAGCCGATCGTCTCCTTGCGCTTGCGGGTGCGCTCGGCGTCGCCGAACGTCTCCACGTCGACCCCGTTCAACTCGACGAGTCCGCTCGTCGGCACGTCGAGCAGGCCGAGCATGTTCAGGAGGGTGGACTTGCCCGACCCGGAGGGGCCGACGATCGCGACGAACTCGCCGGGGTCGACCCGGAAGTCGATGCCGCGCAGCGCGCGCACCGTCTCGCCGCCGGTGACGTACTCTTTCACCACGTCGTGGCCGGCGATGACCGGACGGGTCGTCCCCTCGTCAGCGTCCGTATCGTCGGCGCCCATGTCCTCGGATCCCGCCATCACCGGCGGAGCACGAGCGCTCCCCCGAACACGACGACGAGCACGGCGAGCACGGTCGGGAGCAGCGGGAGGCCCCCGAGCGGGCCGCCCTGCGGTTCGGGCGTCGGCGTCGCGAGCGCGGACTGGCTCACACGCACGTCGGTCGTGTACGAGCGTCGGACGTCGTCGACGACGTACTCGACGCGGACGGGTACCGTGGTTCGATCGCCGGTCAACTCGGCGTTGAGATCGAAGGAGGCGAAGTCGCTTCCCTCCACGCCGCCGACGAAGTAGTCGGGCTGCGGGTCGGCGGCCCGGATCCCGTCGCCGTCGACGACGCTGACGAGGACGCTCTCCACGTCGGTGCTGCCGACGTTGGCCGCGCTCCCGGCGATCTGGAGCACGCCGTCCGGACCGCGCGTCACGCTCACTCCGGTGAGTCGGATCTCGCCGGGGTTCTGCGGCTCGGAGAAGTCGGCGTCGAACGTCCGGGTGACGGTTCGACGGTCGCCCTCGAGGGAGTACGCGAGCGTCACCTCGACGGGGAACTGGCCCGCCTCGGTCGCCTTCACCGGGAACGTGAACGCGGCGGTGTCAGCCCCGGCCAGCGTCGAGCGAACGCGGCCGGTCGTTCGGAACGCCAGCGCGTCCGAGGAGGAGACGACCCGCACGTCGATCTGGCTGATGGAAGCGTTGAGCCCGTTGGCGACGGTGACGTTCACTGTCCGCTCGGCACCGACGACGGCGTCGCTCACGTCGAGTTCGAGCTGCGGGTCGGGTCGGTCGACGTCGACGGTCACCGGCTGGACGATGTGCTTGCGGTCGCCGCGGGAGTTGAGCAGCGTCGCGTGGACGTAGACGGTCTGCTCGCCGGCGTCCTCGAGCGTGACCGAGAAGTCGTAGGTCCGCTCGGAGCCCGGTTCGAGCGGGTCCGAGACGTCGAGAACCGCCAACTCCTCGTCGTCCTCGTCGTAGTTGCGGTCGGAGACCTCCGCGACCGAGAGGTCGGTGATTCGGTACGTGTCGTCGCTGTCGTCGTCGTTCGTGAGCGTCGTCGTAACCGTGAACGCCTCGTCGGGGACCGGATCCTCCGTGGAAACGTCGGTGGTCATCGTGACGAACGCGTCGGCGGCGGCGGGCGCGGCGACGCCCGCGACCCCTCCGACGACGAGGAGCAGACAGACGACGACGGGAACTGAAGGAGTTCGCACGGGTTTCGGTCGATTCACGTCGCCCGCCCCGATAAGCGTTCTGAACGTTCGTTCAGTGGGTGAGGAGTCAGCGCGCGCGGACGACCCTCGGTCGTGCATAGACCATCACCTACTTGTCGCCTCGTGATGCACGGTCGTGTATGTACATCGGACGATTCGTCGTGGTCGGTCCCGACGTCGGCGCCTACCGCGTCTCCTCGCGCTCGTTCCCGAACCGGAAGGTCGTCCGCCGCGGCGACGACACGCTCACCGTCGTTCCGACCGCAGCGGCCGAGGAGACGGACAACCCGTACGTCTCGTACAACTGCGCGCGGGCGGCCGGCGAGGGTGCCGTGATCGGCAACGGCTCACACGTCGATCCCATCGCCGAGAAGTACGACCGGGGGTACCCCGCCCGCGACGCGCTCGTCGAGGCGTTGCACGCGATGGACTACGAGAAGGACGACTACGACACCCCACGCGTCGCAGGGGTCGTCGAGGACGATGCCGGCTACATCGGGATCGTCCGTCGCGACGCGCTGCTGGTCCGCGAGGTCGAGGAGCCCCACCTCGTGGCGACGTACGAGGAGAACGAGCCGCGACCGTTCGAGTTCGAGCCTCGAACCGCGGTGGCGGCCGCGCGGACGGCGTACGGACTCGACTACGAGCACGCCGTCTGTGCGGCGGGGGTTCACGTCGGCGACGGGGGGAGTTCCTTCGCCGTGCAGAACACGGGCGGGAACGAGTGAGCCGCGACCACGGCTGAACGGGCCGAGACGGCGACGCCGCGCAGTCGCCGACATACGTGTCCATTGGAGTACATTTATCCGGGCGCATGTCGACCATCGCTCGTGACTGGGATTACCGACGCCGTCGCGGAATCGATCGCCGAGGCGTCGACCGTGTTGCTCGTCGCACCCCCGGACTCCTCCACGGACTCGACGGCGTGTACCGACCTGCTCACGCGACACAGTCCACCGCATCCGAACGTGGTCTGCGTGACCGTGAACAAGGGCCCGGACGACCGGATCGACGTGTGGCAGCAGTACGTCGGAGAGGAGTTGCCGGCGCGGGCCGCGATCGTCGACGCCCGGCCCGGCGACGACAGCGAGGCCCAGAGCGCCATCACCGCCGCCCCGTCGGTCAAACTCGAGACGCTCGCGACGGACGGCGACCTGTTGGACCTCGCGGTCACGATCGCGGCGCAGATCGGCGCGTGGGTCGACACCGGGGACCCGACCCAGCTGTGTCTCGACTCGCTGGACACGCTGTTGGACCGATACACGGTCCAGGACGTCGTCGATCTCGCGAGGGCGCTGAACACGCTGTGCGTCGATCTGGGCGTGTTCGCGCACCACCACGTCGACCCGACAGACTGCCCGGATTCGATGATCGCGGCGCTTCGACCGCTGTACGACGCGGTCGTCGAACGCGACGGCGACGGGTGGACCGTCTCGACGGCCGGGGACGCCGAGGTCGAGCCGTCGTTCCGGGGAACGGTCGGGGGCCGGTCCAGTCCGTCCACCGACAACGGAGCCGGCCGCTCGTTTCGCGGGTCCGATCCGGCGGATGTGACACCGCTCCCGCAGTCGTTCGACACGGTACTGGAGCTGTTCGACAACCCGTTCCGACGTTCGGTGCTGTACGAGCTCCGGGGCCGGGGCGGCGACGACATCCCGCTCGCCGAGCTGATCGGCGCCGTCCGCGGGCGAACGAATCGCCTCCGGTCGATAGACCCTGACGGCATCGATCGGATCGCGGTGCGACTCCGCCACGCGCATCTCCCGAAGCTGGAGGCCGCGAACGTGATCGAGTACGACCGCGACGCCGAGACGGTGTCGTATCGCGCGAACCCCGCGCTGGAGGCACACATCGACTACCTGGAGACGCTCGAACTGGGCTGAGACGGGGCGCGACGGTCGCCGATGCGAGCGGGGCGCCGGGTCGTCCCTCGCGATCGGTCGCTCCTCGCGAACGGTCGCCCTTCGGCGGCGACGGAACTACCATCGCGGGGCCCGTCGACGACGACGTGCGACTCGGTCTCCTCTCGGACGTCCACGGCAACCGCATCGCACTGGAAGCCGTCCTCGACGACATGCCGCCCGTCGACGGACTCGTCTGTGCTGGGGACGTGGTCGGATACAACCCCTGGCCCGCCGAGTGCGTCTCGGCGGTACGGGATCGCTCGATACCGACGGTGCAGGGAAACCACGACCGGGCGGTCGCCGCCGGCTCGGCACCCGGGTTCAACGCGATGGCCCGCGCGGGCGTCGACTACGCACGCGGTGCGCTCGACGGCGACGCGCTCGCGTGGCTCGATGAACTCCCCGAACGCCGGACGGTCGCCGAGGGGCGCGTCGCCGTCGTCCACGGCCACCCCGAGGACCCCGACCACTACACCCGGTCGCGGGAGTTCGCCGGCGGCCTGATCGACAGCGCCGCCGACCGTCTCGGCGTCGACGAGGACGACCTCGACGCGCTCGTACTCGGCCACACCCACGTGCAGCACCACGGGGTGTTCCCCGAGGGCGTCGTCGTCAACCCGGGGAGCGTCGGGCAGCCACGCGACGGCGACTCCCGCGCGGCCTACGCCGTCCTCGACGTCGACGAACGGACCGTCGACGAGCGCCGCGTCGAATACGACACCGAGGCCGTCGCGGCGGCGGTTGCGGAGGCCGGACTTCCGGAACGGATCGGGAGTCGGCTCGCGGAGGGACGGTGAACTGAGAGACTCGCGCGGATCACGAACGCCGATCGGCGACGGATCTCCGTCGCCGACGGTGTCCGCGGCCTCGGCGTCGGTTCCATGCGTCCGCGGGAGCCCGAACAACACCGGCAGCCCGACCGCGCCTAAAACTCGGTTCAGGCGGCCTCCCGTTCAGAACACGGAGTCGGCGGTCGCGGCGCCGACCACGGAGAACACCGATCCCACGGAGACGGCTTTCATCGTCACGAACACCTGTGCCATCGTCCCCGATCCGTACTCTTCGGCGAGGAACGTCTCCGGGGCATCGAACGCGAGCGCGAGGATCAACACCGAGAGATACGACACAAGCACCAGCGAGATGAACCGAACAGGGACGCCGGCGACCTCCGCCTCACGGTCGGGATCCCGTTCATCGTCGGCCTTGTACAGCGCGCCGTAGCCGATCCCGAAGACGATAGCGACGGTCCCGAGCGCCTGGAACCACTCCATGCTCCCCGCGAGCAGCCATACCTCCTCGGTGACGACGAACGGCCCCGCGAGGAGGAACCCGCCGACGATCTGTTGGGCGGAGTCAGCGAGCGCGTACCGCCTGTTCCGGCCGACCATATCTGTTCGTTAGCAGGCCGTGTGAAAACACCCCCGACCGCGACGACTGCGACGCTCGGTTCCGTGACGGCCGACGAACGCCACCGCGGCGACCATTGTGAGAGAGGACAGCGTTAAACGCGAACCCGTGCTACCGGGGGTCATGAACCACCGACACGCCGACGTACACCGACTGCTCCACGTAGGGGTACGCGTCTGATGCGCGTCGTCGCGAAATTCGGCGGCACCTCGCTCGGCTCGGGCGACCGGGTAGAGCGGGCGGCCGACTCGATCGCTGCCGCCGTCGAGCAGGGTCACGAGATCGCCGTCGTCGCGAGCGCGATGGGGTCGACCACCGACGACCTCCTCGACGAGATCACCTTCGAGATCGACGACAAGGACCGCGCCGAGATCGTCTCGATGGGGGAGCGCACCTCCGTGCGCATGCTGAAGGCGGCGCTGGCCGCCCGCGGCGTGAACGCGATGTTCCTCGAACCGGGACGCGACCAGTGGCCGGTCATCACCAACGAGGTCGGCGAGGTCGACGTCGAGGCGACCAAGGAGCGCGCAGCCGCGTTGGCCGCGCAGATGGACGGCGTCGTCCCGGTCATCACGGGCTTTCTCGCGCAGACGCGCGACGGCGGGGTGACCACGCTCGGCCGCGGCGGCTCGGACACGACGGCCGTAATGCTCGGCAGGTACATGGACGCCGACGAGGTCGTCATCGTCACCGACGTGGAGGGCGTCATGACCGGCGACCCCCACGTCGTCGAGGGCGCGCGCAACGTCGCGAGCATCACCGTCGACGAGCTACGGAACCTCTCGTTCCGCGGCGCCGAGGTGATCGCGCCGTCCGCGCTCGTGTACAAGGACGAGGACCTCGACGTGCGCGTCGTCCACTACCAACACGGCGACCTCCTCGGCGGCGGCACCCGCATCGAGGGCAGCTTCGAGAACCTCATCGACATGCGCGAGGAGCCGCTTTCGTGCATCACGGTCGCCGGGCGCGCGATCCGAAACAGACCGGGAATTCTCGCCGACCTCTCGGAGTCGCTCCGTCGAGAGGAGATCAACATCGACGCCGTCGCCTCCGGAATGGACTCGGTGACGTTCTACGTCGACACGGACGTCTCCGACCGAGCCGAGGCGGCGCTTCACGACGAGGTCGTGGTCGGCGACGGCTCGCTGTCGTCGGTCAGCACCGAGGGCGACTACGCCGTCATCCGCGTCATGGGCGGGGAGCTCCCGAACCGATCCGGCGTCGTCTCGGATATCGTCGGCCCCATCGCCGGAGCTGGGATCAACGTCCACGACATCATCACCTCCGCTACCTCCGTCGCCATCTTCGTCTCCTGGGATGACCGCGAGGAGGTGCTCGAGATCGTCCAAGGCGAGTTCTGATCGTCGAGGCGAGTTCTGATCGTCGAGGCGAGTTCTGATCGTCGAGGCGAGTTCTGATCGTCGAGGCGAGTTCTGATCGTCGAGGCGTTCGACCGGCGGAATACCGAACGGCCACCGGTGCCGGTGCCGCAACGGAATTTAAGTTCGAGCGGTCGCTGTCAGGTACATGGACTACACGCTCGCCGTCGGCGACACCGACACGACGATTCCCGGCGGAACAGGGGTGCTGCTTCTCCATCCGAGCATCGGTGAAACCGACCGCATCGACACGGACTTCCTGAAAGCCGACACGGACAACTTCCTCGTCGTCTCCACGCGAACGACCGCCCGCGAGGTCGAACAGAAGCTCGAGCATTACGATGTCGACGAGTCGCGTGCGGAGATCCTCGACACGATCTCCGTGGAACGGGGCTACTCCAGACGGAGTTCGGACCACTTTCACTACGTCTCCGCTCCGGACGACCTCGACGGTGTCGTCGAACAGGTCGAGAGCTTCCTCGCCGCTCACGCCGGGAAGCGCCGGATCAGCGTCGATTCGCTCACCGAGTTGGCCTACTACGCCGACGTCGACGGCGTTCACGATGCAGCAGGGAGAATGCTCGACCTACTGGCGGAGTACGACGCCGTGGGACTGTTCCACCTCTCGCGAGAGGTCCACGACGACGACGAGATCCGACGGTTCCGCGAGCTGTTCGACGTGGTTATCGACCTCACCGGCGACGGCGATGTGACGGTCGAAGTCCCCGAGAAGTAACTCCTCGAAGGGGGGCTGAAACGCCTCAATTGGCACTCTGTGGGGTTATTCGCCGAGTTTCTCGAACGTCTTCTCGGCCCACCGAACCGCGTAGCTTGGCCCGTGGTCGCGGTAGGCTTCGGTGTCCAGCGCCGAAAACGGCGCGGGAAGGTCGAGGTCGTGTTTCACCGCCGCGCAGGCGTACTCCGTCGCCGCGGTAAACGAGCGGTCGCCGCGGGCCACCTCCGCCGGGAGGGTCTCCAGACGGCCGACGAGACGGTCGCCCGCGTCGACCCACGCGGCGTGGATCTCGGGGTGCGACGGGGTTTCGGGGTCGGTACCGGCTTCGGTGCCGGTGCCCGTGCCGGCCTCGGTGCCGGTGTCGGAGTCGTCTGCCCACGATCGGAACACCTCGCGCGTCTGAATGCCGACCCACGCGTCGAACAGCGCCGCCGCGAGCTGATACGTCTCGTTGGGTCCCAGCGGCGTCGCCGCCACGAGATCGCGATACGACTCCCCGAAGAACGGGAGGAAGTGCTCGGGAACGCCGAGCGACAGCTCGACGAACGCCTCGGCCAAGAGGAATCCGAGGAAGTCCTCTGGCGTGCCGTCCGCGCGCTTCTTCGCGATGACCGTCGGCGGGGTCGTCTGGCGTGTCCACACGACGGTGCCGTCGCCGGGCATCCCGATGGTGAAGTCCGAACCGGCGTACCGCCGCAGTTGCGGCGGCGCGTCATCCGGAAGCCACTCCGCGGGATACGCCGCGGGATCGAGCGCGTCGACCAGCAGGCCGAGTTCCTCGGCGGCTTCCGGTGGGAGCGTCTCGAAGTCGGCCCCGGCGTCGAGGACGAGACTATCCGGGGCGTACGCCTCGCGGACGGCCGCGACGGGCGGCGCGAGCGTTCGTCGCTCGAAGCCGGCCATCTACCCGAACGCGAGAACGAGGATGATGCCGACCGCGAGGACGGCCGACACGCCGACGGTACCGAGCACGATCTTCGTCGCCTTGCTCATGTCTCGAAGTGGCAAGGCGTGGTGCATAAAGCCTTCATTCCGTCGCCGTCAGCGGACGGCGAGACGCGTGGACGGTCGCGAGGCGTCGCCCCGGAAATCGGGTGCGAGGCGTCGCCCCGGAAATCGGGTGCGAGGCGTCGCCCCGGAAATCGGGTGCGAAGCGCCGCCATCGACGATCGAGTCATCGGGTCATCGATCCGCGATCAGTCCGCCGACGCGCCGACGCCGGATTCGCGGGCGACGGTCTTCCACGCGTCGCTGTAGTAGCGAACGACGTTGACGGCGGCCCGGGCGTACATGTCGCCGAGGATGGCCGCGAACACCGCGACCAGTCCGAGACCCATTCCCGGAAGCGGAACGACCAACGGGGCGATCCCCAGCGTCGCCGCGAGCGGGCCGGTGAACAACGTGACGGCGTATCCCGCGGGAAGCGCGAGCGCCGCGATCGGCAGTCGAACGACGTACGTGCCGATGATGCCGCCGTAGAACGGCCAGCGCGTGTCGCCGGCGCCGCGAAGCCCGCCGCGCATCGTCCGCGAGACGGCGAAGCCGGCGACGCCGAGGCCGAACACGCGGACGAACGTCACCGTGAGCGCGAGGTTCTCCGAGCCAAAGGCGGCCGCGATGGGTCGTGCGGCTACCGCGATGACTGCACCGATGAGGAGTTGGGTGACGAGGGCGAGTCGGAGCGTCTGCCAGCCGTACTCGTCGGCCTCGTCGAGGTTGCCGGCGCCGATCGTCTGCCCGACGAGCGTCGAGGCGGCGGTGGAGTAGCCCCACGCCGGCATCAGCGCGAGCAGCATCACCCGGCGGCCGATCGCGTAGGCTGCGACGACGTCGGTCCCGAGCACGCCCAACAGGAACAGGAACGGGAACCGACCGAACGTCCGGGAGAGCCTCGTTCCCGCCAGCGGGAGGCTCACGCGGACGAGTTCGCGTGCAATTCCGGTGTCCCACTGCTTGCCGCGGATCGGGAGCCGAACGGAGTAGCGACCCGAGAGCAGCGCCCACGCGAACACGACCCCCGCGAGCGTCGTCGCGGCGACGGTCCCCCACGCCGCCCCGACGACGCCGAGTTCCGGAAACGGGCCGAGCCCGAAGATGAGCGCGGCGTTGAGGCCGACGTTCGTCGGGAGCGTGAGCAGCCGGACGTACATCGGGGTGCGGGTATCACCCGACCCGGCGAGCGCGCGGGCGGCGATCATCGACCAGAAGCGGAAGCCGACGGAGTACATCACGACCCGGAGGTAGTCGCCGCCGAGGGCGATCGTTCGCGGGTCGTTGGTGAGAACGCCGATCAGTTCCTCGGCGAAGAAGTGCGTGAAGACGGTGATCGGCACCGCGAGCGCGATCGCCAGCCACAGCGACTGCTTGATCGCGAAGTTCGCTTCCGCGGGATCGTCGGCACCTTGGAACCGAGAGACGACGCTGATCGTCCCGGACGTGAGTGCGAGCGCGAGCCCGAACGGAACGAAGTAGTACTGAAAGCCGAACTCCAGCGCCGCGATCGCCGCGCCGCCGGCGTACATCCCGACCATCAAGAAGTCGGCGACGCGGAGGAGTGTCCGCAGGCCGCCGGTCACCATCACCGGGACCGCCAGATCGAACGCTTCCTGGCCTTTCTTCCGATCGATCAGTCCGAACGCTGCCAGTACGGAGGGGAACGCGAACAACGCCGATCGGAGGCGCTCACGGAGCGCGGAGAGCATCCACTTCGGATCGGAGAGTCCGACAGCAAGGGAGTATCGAAACCAGAAGCTGACTCAGGTGGAACAGGGTGGTTGGGGTGGGGCGGCGTCACTCGAGCGAGGCGGGGTCGTTCCGAAGAGAGGGCTAGTTCGAGTGGAGGGGAACAGTTCGGAAGGAGGGGATAGTTCGAGTGGAGGATGTGATTCCACTGGAAGGGTATGATTCGAGTGGACAGCTGTGAGTCGGGTCGGACCGGGCGAGTCGGCCGGTCGCGGAAGGGAACCGTTTCGGGTGGAACAGGGCGTTCGGACCCGCGTTCAGCGGTCGTCCCAGCCTTCGGGCATCTCGATAACGTAGCGACCGTCCTCACGCAGCGAGATGATGTATTCCTCTCGGTCATACAGCTCCATGAGGTTCAGTTCGTACTGTCCCGGACTGACGATCCGGATGGACTCGAACTGGTCGTTGAGCTTCTGCCGGAGGGCATCGAGGTTCGGGTCCGTCGCCTCGGTGTCCTCAGGTGCCGAGGGCACCCCTTCTCGTTCGGTTCGATCGGTCGCCGGCTCGGTCGGTTCCGCGGCCGCCGCGAGCTCGTCCGGGGAGACGACGTCCGAGCGGGCGCTCGCCTGCGCGCCGTCCTCCGTATCCGGCGCCGTCCGTGGCGACGCGCTCGTTCCCGTTGGGTCGTCCGGGTCAGTTTCTACCACGCCGTCAGCGTCCGTTTCCACCACGCTGTCAGCGTCCGTTCCGCCGCGCGCGGCCGTCGAAGCGTCGCGATCGGTGGTGCCCTCGGCTTCGGGTGGAGCAGTGTCGCTCCCGCCGGCCGGGTCGAACTGGAACTTGTTGCCGCCGCAGTCGGGACACCCCGAGAGCATCTCCTTCGATCCGTCGGCGAACGTCCGTCCGCAGTTGGTACACTGGTGCGGCATTGCTACTTGCGGGAGACGAGCGCGCTGATGAGATCCTCGTCTTTGTGCAGTGTCTCGATCTGGTTCGCCGGCCCGATCACGGTCAGCTTCTTCGCGGCCTCCTCCTTGCCGAGGAGTCGACCGACGAGCCCCTGGTTCGGCTGCTGACTCGAGGGGTACGTTTCGATCTCGATGCCCGAGAAGTCGTCGGGACTGATCTCGGTCATCGTGACCTCGATGAGCTTCGACTCCTCCTCGGGCGAGAGACCGGCCTCGAGAACGACGATGTCGCCGTCGCGGACGGAGTCGAGGATGAGTCGGATCTTCTCCATCGAGGTGAGACCCTCCATCCGGGCGCCGCTGATCAGGTCGATACGGACGCCGTCCCCGTCGTCGGGAGCGGTTGCTTCGGGCATTATCCGAAGTACTCCGCGATCTTCTCGTACACTTCGTCCATGTTGTCCCCCTCCAGCGCCGACAGCGGCACCGTCTCGTGTTGCGGGAACGCGTCGGCGATACGCTTCACGTCGGCGTCGTCGAGGTCGACCTTGTTCGCGAAGATGAGCACCGGGAGGTCCTGGCTCTCGATGATCCCGATGAGCATCGTGTTGACCTGCGTGAACGGGTCGGTGGTGGAGTCGAGCACGTAGATGACGCCGTCGACGTCCTCGCGGAGCCAGTGCATCGCCTCCGCGACGCCCTCGGTCGCTTCCCGCGACCGCTTGACGGCGTCTTCCTTCTCCATGTCGTGGTCGAGGAACTCCTTGTAGTCCACCTTCGTGGTCACGCCCGGCGTGTCCACGATGTCGATGGTGACGGTTTTGCCGTTCCGTTCGATCTCGACGTTCTCCTTTCTTCGCGCGCGACGCGTCTCGTGCGGGATGTGACTCTCGGGACCGACGGCGTCGCCGGTCCAGTCGCGGGCGATCCGGTTCGCCAGCGTCGTCTTGCCCGCGTTCGGCGGGCCGTATATCCCGATCCGTTTGGGTTCGTCGTCGGCAAACAGCCGATCGGTGACCCGTGTGATACTGTCCCTGAGATTGGTGAGTAGACCCATCCTGGCCTCCGTTTCCCTCCATCCCGTGTGGAGGGCGTTATCGCCCCAAGCCATCCGTGCCACTTAAGCACTACGTCAGTCGGGTTATGACAAGGTTTCTCGCTGACGAACAGGTAGTACGAGTACCCAACCCGTATCCAACCGGCTGCAAGTGGAAGCACTCGGAAATAGGCGATAGTGGAACCGGGACAGCGAGTCGAAGCAGGGGACTGCAGATCGGGATATCTTCTATCGGAGCGACGATGTGAGATATTCGCCGGGACACGCTGAGATCGGACTTCGCCTGAAGCAGATGCTAGGAAATGCCGCTAGCATCCCGAGAAGAGATCTGGTCTGTGATCGGGGAGTTCCGCTGACTCGGTCCCACGTTCACCACATCGATCTGTCAAGCCCTCGTGTCAGGTGTCGGATGATATCACGTGGGGACGGGGGAGATCCACCCGTGGTTGACCACCCCCACCCCTCTGTTTCGTGTGGAACTCGTCGATCACGGGGATGGGGGGCACGAGGATGGCTGTTTTCTAGACCACACCACACACCAAACAAAATATATCTGCTAGTCGTTCGGATATTGTTTGTTGGTATATGACATAAAGACTTCGCTATCTAGCGACACCCCCTCCCCTCCCCTTCCTCCGGCGTTTCCACCGGAAACGAAGGGGTGGGGGGGGGTGACGGATCGTGGCCCACCTACGGAACCCGAGCCAAGTACTGGTCTCGCCCCGCCGGGTGCACTTCTAGTCGAATTCAGTTACGAACGTGGCTCGACTCCGATTCGCGAGACCACGGCTTCGGTCACAACTCGAGTAAGTCGGTCCGCACGCTGGAACCGAAGAACCCGCGGTAGGATCTCATAATCGAAACACACCCGAAACGATGCCTTCGACCCTCTCTTTCTCGTCGAACCCTTTCCCGTCGAACGCGCCATTTGAGCTCGAGCCGCCGCCGACGTTTCGGCCGAACAGTAACGTTTTTTAATAGGCTGTACATCCTCTTCGGTTGCATCATCTGGACGCGATCGGTCACTGCTCTGGGTTGAATATATCCGAAATGCGGGTTGAAGACCCGTTCTCCGGCAGATGCCCGATATGGGTTCCAGTCGAAACAAAGGGGTATAAGGAACGGATGACACGGGACGACGAGCCGGAACACAGTTCGAACGAAGGCGGAACCAACGACCGGTCGGATGCGACGGCGCACTCCGACGAGAACGAAGACTCGACCCGAAGCGACGGGCGGTCGTCCGGCCCGAGGAGCGGCGGCTCCGGAGTCGAGCCTGAGTCGGGCACGGAACCGAACTCCGACTCCACCGGAACCACCGCCGCGGACGATAACGGGAGTGACCGCGACGATCACGACGGAGAAAGCGGCGATCACGACGGCGGCACTGACCGGGACACTGATGGCGACACTGATGTCGGCACGAGCGGAACGTCGTTCAATTTCGGGTCCGGGTCGCGGTCGCGAACGGACGTCGATCTCGACGTCGACGAGGTACTCGCGGACGAGGACGACGAAGCGAGCACCGGATTGTTCGATGACCTCCTCTCCGGCGAGCCCATCTTCGAGAACAAGGAAGTGCTTCGTCCCTCGTACACGCCCCACGAGCTTCCCCATCGGAAGGATCAGATCAACAAGATGGCGACGATCCTCGTGTCCGCGCTGCGCGGGGAGACGCCGTCGAACATCCTCATCTACGGGAAGACGGGGACGGGAAAGACCGCCTCGGCGAAGTTCGTCTCCCAGGAACTCGAGTCGACCAGCCAGAAGTACGACGTACCCTGTGAGGTCGAGTACATCAACTGCGAGGTGACCGACACCCAGTATCGGGTGCTCGCGCAGCTCGCGAACAAGTTCATCGAGAAGAACAACCGGGTGATCGGCGATCGCCTCGACGACCTCCGCGACCTCCGCTCTGCGGCTACCGACGACGGCAGCGCGCTCGAGGGAACCGAGTTCGCGTCCGTCGCCGACGTCGACGAGCGTATCGCCGACCTCGAATCGGACCGCGAAGAGATGGAGGAAGTACCGATGACGGGGTGGCCGACGGATCGCGTCTACTCGACGTTCTTCGACGCCGTCGACTACCACGAGCGCGTCGTCGTCATCATGCTCGACGAGATCGACAAGCTCGTCGAGAAGTCCGGCGACGACACGCTGTACAACCTCTCGCGGATGAACTCGGAGCTGGTCAACTCGCGTATCTCCATCATGGGGATATCGAACGATTTGAAGTTCACCGACTTCCTCGACCCCCGCGTCAAGTCAAGTCTCGGGGAGGAAGAGATCGTCTTTCCGCCGTACGACGCCAACCAACTGCGGGACATCCTCCAGCACCGCTCGGACATCGCGTTCAAGGGCGACGCGCTCACGGAGGACGTGATCCCGCTGTGTGCCGCGTTCGCTGCGCAAGAGCACGGGGACGCCCGGCGCGCGCTGGATCTCCTGCGCACCGCGGGCGAACTCGCCGAGCGCTCGCAGGCGGATCTCGTCGAGGAGGCGCACGTTCGGCAGGCGCAGGACAAGATCGAACTGGATCGCGTCGTCGAGGTGGTCCGCACGCTCCCGACACAGAGCAAGATCGTCCTCTTCTCGATCATCCTCCTCGAACAGAACGGCGTCCACAACGTGAACACCGGCGAGGTGTTCAACATCTACAAGCGCCTCTGTGAGGAGATCGACGCCGACGTGCTCACCCAGCGTCGGGTGACTGATCTCATCTCGGAACTCGACATGCTGGGGATCGTCAACGCGGTCGTCGTCTCGAAGGGCCGCTACGGTCGAACGAAGGAGATCTCGCTGTCCGTCCCGATCGACGAAACCGAGGCCGTCCTCCTGTCCGACTCCCGTCTCGGCGACATCGAGGACGTTCAGCCGTTCGTCCAGGCCCGGTTCGACAACTGAGACTCCGGACACGACTTGGGCGTCCGAAACCACTCGACACGCCTGTGTCTCGGACGGGGACCCGACTCGCGGGGTCCCGCTCGACCGCCGGCTATCGGATGCAGTTTCGACCCCCTCCATTTCGACTCCGGGACCGGCTTTCAGTACGCGGATTCCGCTTAGATCACAGTTCCATGTGAAATACTGCCGTTCCCGATCGTACTCGGGTTCGACTGCGGGGATCGCTCGCCGCCAAATTCGGCGGCAGCCACGACACCGTCCCCACTGCCGTCCGCCTGCACGAGCACCACCTCCGAGAAGACGAGCCGAACGTAGCCGAGGTACGGGACGCGAACGCGCGCGACGCCGCGGACCCACTCGGACTTCACGACGGGCGCGATACCGCTCACTTGGTCGTACTCGGCGTTCGCATCCCCCTTCGTAATGAATCCGTCGTACGGCGCCGGACAGGCGGGAACGCCTTCGCACGAGGTTGCGGGGAGGTAGTCGGGATTCGCACGGTCGACCCAGTTTTCGTCCTCCTCGACGTGCAGTCGCGCGCGGTGAATGATCGGCGAGCCACCCGATCCCGGCGGGTGATACACCACCACTGAGCCGGGCTCGCCGAAGGTGCCGTATCCCTCCGCGACGCCAGTCTCGTGGGTAACGATCCCGGTGTCACCGTACGCGAACTCGGGCGAGAACCGATCGGGCTCTGTAATGAACACGAGGTCGCCGCGCTCCATGTGCGGTTCCATGCTGCCGGACTCGACGGCGACCATCGGGGGCCAGACGCCCGAGACGGAGAACAGCAGGAGGCCGATCAGCGCGACCGCGAGCACCGAGGTAAGCACTTCGCGGATGAACGCCGACGCACCCGTCTCGGCGTGCAGGAACCGTGACAGCGGGTCGTCGGGCGACCGCCCGTCGTCGCTCATTACTCATCCGAACCGGGCGACCGGTGTTGAACTTTCTGTTACCGCCTCCGCTGGGAACTCACTCGCGCGGCGATATCGGCACTGTGAGGCGGTTCACGCCGACAACATCGTAGACCGAGCACCACGCCGCACCGAACCCGAAGTTCTCTCACGGGACCCAGTCTCACCCGTCACGATCGCCGATCGCACGGTCGACACCGCCGACACCGTTCTGTTCGTCCATCCGCTATCCTTTTGCCCGGCCCCGGCGGACCGTCTGTCGTGCCGCTGGAGACGTCCTCCCGAGTCGTGCAGGCGCTCACCCGCCGCGGGTACAACGCCGAGCGGGAGGCCGTCACGCTCATCGCCGAGTCGGCGACGCCGGAAATCGCCCTCGAGGCAGCTATCGAGACCGCACCCGAGAACGCACTCGTTCTCACCGCGGACCACGTCCGTGAGGCCCTCGAAACGGACCCCGTTCCGGACCCCGAACAGATCGACGGGGGAACACGATCGCCCGAGTCGACCGCCGCCACATCCTCCGCGACGACGACCGATACCGCTCGCACCGACCCCTCCGTTTCGACTGGAGACTCCGGAGGAGAATCACGACACGACACCGAACCAGTTCCAGACGAAACGGTGGGGTCTGCGGTCGGCGATCGATCCCCGAACGCGCCCGTCGTCGCGAACGACATGACCGGCGCGTCGACGGGGACGGGAGCCTACGACGAGTTCGTCGGCGTGTTCCGCGACCGGTACGAGCGGCTCTCCGGGCAGCTTCGAGGCCGCGTCAACCACCGTCCCGCCGACTCCATCGAGGCGATGGGCGGTGGCGCCGACGTGGAGACGATCGGCCTCGTCAACGACATTCGGTCGACCGCGTCGGGCCACTGGCTCATCGAGTTGGAGGACACGACGGGGACGTTCCCGTGTCTCGTGATGAAAGACCGCGATATCGCGGACTTGGTCGGCGAACTGCTGCTGGACGAGTGCATCGCGGTGTCGGGGACGCTCGCGGACGACGCGGGCATCGTCTTCGTCGACGCGATCCACTTCCCCGACGTTCCCCGGACGCACCGACCGAACACCGCCGATCGCCACGTACAGGCGGCGCTCATCTCCGACGTGCACGTCGGGTCTCAGGAGTTCCTCGCCGACGCGTGGGGCCGGTTCGCCGACTGGCTCCACACCGAAGAGGCCGAAACCGTCGAGTACCTGCTCATCGCGGGCGACATGGTCGAGGGCGTCGGCGTGTATCCGAACCAGGACGAGGAGCTCGACATCATCGACATCTACGAGCAGTACGAGCGGTTCTCCGAGCACCTCAAGCAGGTACCCGGCGACATGGAGATCGTCATGATCCCCGGGAACCACGACGCCGTCCGGCTGGCCGAGCCGCAGCCCGGCTTCGACGAGGAGCTTCGGGAGATCATGAGCGCCCACGACCCGCAGATCGTGAGCAACCCCGCGGTGGTCGACGTCGAGGGCGTGAACGTCCTCATGTACCACGGCGTCTCCCTCGACGAGGTGATCGCCGAGCTGCCCGAGGAGAAGGCCAGCTACGACGAGCCCCACAAGGCGATGTACCAGCTCCTCAAGAAGCGCCACGTCGCCCCGCAGTTCGGCGGGCGAACTCGCGTCGCCCCCGAGGAACGCGACTACCTCGTCATCGACGAGGTGCCGGACGTGTTCCACACCGGCCACGTCCACAAGCTCGGCTGGGGGAAGTACCACAACGTCCTCGCGGTCAACTCCGGCTGCTGGCAGGCTCAGACCGACTTCCAGAAGTCGGTCAACATCGACCCCGACGTGGCCCACGCCCCGATCTTGGATCTGGACACGCTCGACATGACGGTCAGGAAGTTCGTGTGATCCACCCCGTGGGGAACGCTCCTCGCTCGCACCCGCTCGGCTCCACGCCGGCACCGCGAGGATTCTCTCGTGTGGACGCCGTACGGGCAGCTATGCCAACGGTTCCGACACGCCGGAGAATCTTTACCGCCGTCAGACCCCGCCGCGTCGCCGTCGGCGTCGAGACAACCGGCGAGACGGCGGCGGTACCGCAGGGACCGGACCCGGACTCTCTCGCGGAGTGATTCGGGATCTGCCTCCGTCGATCGAGATCAGTTCTCGTCGAGTTCGTGCAGGGTCACGTCGGCGTCGCCGTCCGACAGTTCGACGGTCATCATCGTCGTTCGCGGGCCGGGGTCCGCGCCGGTGACGGTACCCGGATTCAAGACCGTGACCCCCCGGTTCGTGTCCTCGACGACCCGGTGGCTGTGGCCGCCGATCCCGATCACCGTGCCCTCGGGGTCGGACGCGTCGGCGGCGGCGTCGGCGACCCTCTCGGCGGCCTCGGTGTCGAGTTCGACCGGGCCGGGCGTGCTCGCCCGGTCGAGCCGGTCGGCCACACCCTCGCTGGCGACGATCCGCGCGGTCGCCGTGACCGCCTCCAGCCAGTCGGTACCGTCGCGGACGACGCTCTCACCCTCCTGCCACGACTCGGGATCGCCGGAAATGGCGGGGTCACGACTCGCGGGGTTCACCGCGCCGTGGGTGACGACGACGGTGACGCCCTCGTTCTCGACGGTGGCTACCGAGGGGAGGTCGAGGTCCGGCGGGTCGACGTTTCCGCGGACCGCGGTCAGTTCCGTCGAGCGATCCCGGAGCGTCGCCAGCGCGTCGGCGGTCTGGACGTCCCCCACGTGGATCGTGTGGTCGGCGTCGGCGATGCGATCGGCGAAGGGCTCGGGGATCGCCGTTTCTCGCTCGGGGATGTGTGAGTCGGAGACGATGGCGAGACGCATCTTTCCGGTCTGGTCGGCGGCCGTTGATAGCTGTACCGAGGGTGTGCGTGACTCTCACATGGAAAACACCGGGACAGTCAGGCCGCGGTGACGCGATACCGCGTCGTCGATTTCCCCTCGAACCGCGGGCCGGGGCCGGCTTGTTCGAAGCCCGCTCCTTCCGCGGCCGCCCGGAGTTCGGCCTCCCCCTCGATAACGAGTAACTCGACCGCCATCCCCTCGGTGGTCGCGAAGCGAAGCGGTTCTTCGAGCAGTCGCTCGGCGGCCTCGCGGGTGCCGCCGAACTGCGTGACGTGAACGGTGTCGCCGCGGACGTCGAAGCTGACGAACCCGAGCAGATCGGTCGGGTCGTCCTCGGTGTCCTCGTTGGGATCGGTCGCCGTCGAGTCCGTGTCGTACTCCGCGACGCGGACCGTCCGGTCGTGGACCAGCCCCCGCATCGCGTCCGACGGCGCGTCGGCGATAGCTGCCAGCGCCTCGGCGTCCGCCTCCACCGCGTCCCGGACGTTCATACCCCCCGCTTGGCTCGCGTCCACCCTAAAGCCTCACCCCGCACGCTACAGTCCCCCCACACGCTACAGTCCCCCCACACGCCACAGGTCCACCTCGCCCCGGTCGACACCGGCGGGATATTACACGACGGGCGCGAACTCGAGCCCATGAGTGTTCGCGAGGAGTTCGACGCCTGGGCCGCGGACGGCCGCGACAAGGGGATGGAGGAGCGTCACTGGCACACCGCGAAGCACGTGCTGGCGCGGATGCCCGTCGAGGACGGCGACCGCGTGCTCGATCTGGGCACCGGGAGCGGCTACGCGCTGCGCGCGCTCGCCGAGTCGACCGGGATGGCCCGCGGATACGGCCTCGATGGGGCCCCCGAGATGGCGCACAACGCCCGCGAGTACGCCCTCGACGCGTCGTCGGCCGCCGATCTCGGCTTCGTCGTCGGCGACTTCGGCCAGCTCCCGTTCGCGGACGGCTCGCTGGACCACGTGTTCACCATGGAGGCGTTCTATTACAGCGCCGACCCGCACGAGACGCTCCGAGAGGTCGCCCGGGTTCTGCGGCCGGGCGGCACGTTCCACTGTGCGGTCAACTACTACGAGGAGAACATCCACAGCCACGACTGGCAGGAGCACATCTCGGTCGACATGACCCGCTGGAGCGCCGACGAGTATCGCACCGCCTTCCGCGAGGCCGGACTCCACGTCGCCGAGCAGGACAACGTCCCCGACACGGACATCGAGATCCCGCCGGCCGAGGAGTTCCCGACGGAGAACTGGGACACCCGCGAGGCCATGGTCGAGCGCTACCGGGAGTTCGGGACGCTGCTCACCGTCGGCGTCGTGCCCTGAGGGGTCCCGTCCCGGTTGCCCCGACGCGTCCGGGTCGCCTCGACCCTGCCCTCCCGCTCACGGTCGCTCGACGATCCGAACGTCCGCGTGGTCGACCCCGAGCGTCACCGCCTCGCCCGCCTCGAACGAGCGCTGCCCGTCGGTCCGAACGGTCACCCCGACGCCGTTCCAGTCGCAGTGGAGCCGCGTCGCGTCGCCGAGGAACTCCGTGCTCTCGACGGTCGCCGGCAGCCACGCGTCGGTGCCGTGTGTCTCGACCACGTCCGGCGTCGAGTCGTCGTCGCCGCCGATCTCGCCGTCGCCCTCGCGACGGACGGAGAGTCGCTCGGGACGCACGCAGACGACGAGGCGGTCGCCGACATCGAATTGCCGGTCGCTGTCGACCCCTTGACCGCCGTCGGGGACGCTCGCGCTCGCCCCGTCGGCCGGCGACAACGGGAGCGTCCCCCCGTCGTCGACGCGGAGCGCGAGGTCGCGGTCGTCGCCGGCGGCCGCTCGTCTCGCCGTCTCGTCTTCCCGCCTCGCGCCCCCCGTCTCCCGCCTCGCGGTCCCGGTTCGCTCGACCGCGCCCGAGAACACGTTGTTGTCGCCGAGGAACTCCGCGACGAACCGCGTCGCGGGAGCGGTATACAGCTCTCGGGGTCGGCCGACCTGTTCGATCCGGCCGCCGTTGACGACGGCGATACGGTCGGAGACCGCGAGCGCCTCCTCCTGATCGTGGGTGACGTACACCGTCGTGATACCCAGTTCCCGCTGGATCTTCCGCACCTGCACCCGGAGGCGCTCGCGCAGGCGCGCGTCCAGCGCCGACATCGGCTCGTCGAGCAGGAGGAGCCGCGGCTCGGGGGCGAGCGCCCGCGCGAGCGCAACCCGCTGCTGTTGGCCGCCCGAGAGCGTGTCCGGGTCGCGGTCGGCGAATCCCGGGAGGTCGACGAGTTCGAGCAGCTCCGCGACGCGCTCGTCCTTCGTGGTTCCCTCCGGCGGTCCGGAAAAGCGGAGTCCGTAGGCGACGTTCTCCCCGACGGTCATGTGCGGGAACAGCGCGTAGCTTTGAAACACGACGCCGATCCCCCTCGATTCGGGTGGAACGCCGGTCATCGACTCGCCGGCGATGTGTACCGAGCCCGCGGTCGGCTCCTCGAACCCCGCGAGACACCGAAGCGTGGTCGTCTTTCCGCACCCGGAGGGGCCGACGAGGGTGAAGAACTGGCCCTCCTCGACGGTCACGTCGACGCCGTCGAGCGCGGTCGTCGACCCGTACTCGACCCGGAGGTTCTCCACCTGAACCGCCGGATCGGACCGCTCGGCCGGCCCGGATCCCTCACCCACGGAACTCACCCCCGACGCGCTCGATGACGACGAACGAGGCGGCCGTCACCGCCAGCAACACCGTGCCCATGGCGGTCGCGGGGCCGAGCCGCCGGCCGATGAACCGCTCGACGGCGACGGGCATGGTGTAGGTTCCGCCGCCCTCGGCGAGGATGACGGTCGCGTCGAACTCCCCGATGGAGATGGCGAACGCGAACGCGGCGCCGGCGACGACGCCCGGCCACACGAGCGGCAGCTCGATGTCGAGGACGGTCCGCGCGCGGGAGGCGCCGAGCGCCCGCGCGGACTCCACGAGCGCCCGGTCGAGCCGGTCCAGCGGCGGGGCGACCGTCCGCACGACGAACGGGTAGGCGCCGACCGCGTGGGCGGCGACGATGGCGACCGCGCCGGTGACGGTGAATCGGTAGCCGAACGCCTCGAACCCGAACACGAGTCCGCGGAGCAGCCCGAGGCCGACGACGATCCCCGACACCGCAAGCGGCGCCATCGACAGCGCGTCGACGAGCCAGCGCCCGCGGAACCGCCGGGTCGTGAGCACGCCCATCGCGACGCCGAGCGGCAGCGCGAGTGCGAGCGTCGCCGCCCCGAACACCAGCGAGTTGACGATCGCGGGGAACGGCTTCACCTGGAACGTCGCGCCGGTCGCCTGTCGCTCGAGGAGGAACCGATAGGCGTCGAGCGTGAACCGTCCGTCGACGCTGACGCTCGCGTAGAGCATGCTCGCGAGCGGCGCGATGAACACCGCCGCGACGACGACGGCGTAGCCGGCGATCGCGAGCCGACGCACGGCGCGTTCGCGGCTCCACGAGGCGGGCCACAGCGACCGGCGAGCGAGCGTCCGAACCCCGCGGCGCTCGGCCGCCTGCGCGCGCTCGTATCGGAGATACAGCGCCATCAGCGACAGCGAGAGGCCGGTCTCCAGCGCCGCCAGCGACGCGGCGCGGCCGTACTCCAGCTGCCGCCGGGCCGAGTAGATGAACACCTCGATAGTCGCGTACTGCGACCCACCGAGCGCCAGCGGGATGGCGAACGTCGCGAACGTGAACACGAACGTCAGCGTCGCCCCCGTCAGGATCGCGGGGAGCAGCTGCGGGAGCACCACGTCGCGGAACGCGCGCCGCCGCGAGGCGCCCAGCGAGCGGGCCGTCTCGACGGCGCCGGCGTCGACGGACTCCCACGCGGCGGCGACGACGCGGGTCACGAGCGGGGCGTTGTAGAACGCGTGCGCGACGAGGATCGCCCCCAGCGACGGGAGCAGATCGAGTTCCGGAAGGCCGAGCGCCGACAGCGCGGCGTTGAGGGTTCCGTTCGCGCCGAACGTGGCGTAGAACGCCGCGGCGACGAGCACGGAGGGGACGACGAACGGCACCATCGTCACCGACCGGAGCGTGTCGCGGCCGCGGAACTCGAAGCGCGCGAGCACCCACGCGCCCGGCAGCCCGAGGAGCACGCTCAGCAGCGTCGACAGCAGCGCCTGATACGCGGTGAATCCCACCACGCGCACGAGATAGAACTCGTCGGTGAGCACCTCGGCGAGCGGTCCGAAGGTGACTCGGCCGTCCTCGACGACGGCGTCGACGAACACGGTCGCGACCGGGTAGTAGAACAGCAGCGCGAGCAGGAGGGCCGTGACGACCGCCAGCAGGGGCAACGCGTATCGCTCCGCGAGCGACGCGGGACCGGCGGCCCGCGCGCGACGGAGGGTTCGACCGATCCGGGCGTCGCTCACCCGCCGGCGAAGCGCCGCGCCCACTGGTCGGTCCATGTCCCGAGGTTGGCTTCGAGTTCGTCGTACGTGAAGGTGACCGACTCGGGCGGCTCCTTGGCGTACTGCGCGTAGTCGTCGGGCAGCGGCGCGTCCGCGATCGCCGGGAAGGCGACGTTGCGCTGGGCGATCCCGGCCTGAATCTCCGGCCGGAGCATGAACTCCATGAACGCCTCGGCGAGGCGGGGGGCGTCGCTGTCGGCGAACCGGGCCATCCCCTCGGGGTTTGCGTAGCCCTGGTCGTTCAGGAACCGGATCTGGTGTTTGTCGAGGTCCTGCCCCTCCGCGGAGGCGAACACCTGGTCGGTGGAGTAGGAGACGATCATCGGCGCCTCCTCGTTCAGATATGCGGAGTAGGAGTCCGACCAGTTGCCGAGCACGGTGACGCCGTTGTCCTGCAGGCGCTCCCAGTAATCGAGATAGCCGTCCCCGCCGAAGGCGTCGATCGTGTGGAGCATGAACGCCTCGCCGGTCGTCGAGGTGGTCGGGTTCTGCGCGATGAGGTCGCCCTCGAACTCGGCGGCCGTCAGGTCCTCGAACGTCTCGGGGGCGACGAACTCGCCGTCGTCCATCGTCGCGTTCCACACCAGCGAGACGTAGCCGGTGTCGAACGGTACTGCCCGCCCCTGCGGGTCGAACCGGAGGCCGTCGCGGACGGCGTCGAGCCCCTCGATGGCCCCCGCCTCCGCGAACAGCGGATCCGTGAACTGGCCCTCGCCGCGCTGGCCGTCGACGTCGATCAGCTGTCCGGTGTCGAGTCCGACGTACACGTCGGCCTCGAAGTCGACGCCCTGCACCGCGCGCTCGATGTAGTAGTTGAGCTCGCTGTCGGGTGTCTGGTACACGAGCGTCGCGTCGAACGCCGACTCGAACTCCTCCTTCAGCCACGCGCCCGGGCTGGTCGACGGCGCGTTCACGAACGGGGGGTACGTCGCGACCACGAGCGTGTCCGCCATCGATTCGGTCGGCTGTCCGGTCGTCGTCCCCGCGGTCGGTTCGTCGGTACCGCCCGCGTCCGTCGGTTCGCTCGTCGTCTCGTCGTCGACCGACTCGGCCGAGCACCCGGCCAGCCCGGCGACGCCGGCGGCGCCGACGGCCCTGAGGAACCGCCGTCTGCTTCGTCCGTTCGCGTCTGTCATTACTCGGTGGTCACACCCGGAGATAATTAATCCTCGCGGTTCGCGCCGGAACTCGGAGACGGGACTGGACCGGCCCGTACGGGCAATCGTTTTGTACCGAGGGGTTCGGGGTAGGCGTATGCAGCCCAGTCGGCGGACCGCGCTCGCGGCGCTGCTGGCCGGATTCCTCGTCCTCGCGGCGTTCGTCCTCCAAAGCGTGCTTTCGACGGTCGTGTTCGCGATCACCGTCGCGTACGTGTTGTACCCCTTCCGGGAGATGGTGAGCGACCACGGCTACCCCGGACGGATCGCCGCGGGTGCCGCAACGGCGGCGGGCTTTCTCGGGGTCGTGGCGCTCGCCATGCCGCTCGCGTACGTGTTGTACCGCCGCCGTCTGGACCTCCTCGTGTTCCTCGAGGCGATCCCCGAGCAGATCGTCGTCGATCTCGGGGCGTTCGCGTACGTGCTCGAGACCGCGCCGGTGTTCCAGGCCGCGCAGGCGACGCTCCGGAGGCTCGCGATCTCGCTGGCGGCGGCCGCCCCGGTCATCGCGTTGAAGTCGGTCGTGTTCGTCATCCTCGTTTACGGGCTCCTCCTGAAGCCGAACGCGCCGCGCGTGGCCGCGCTGCGACTGTGTCCGAGCGAGTACCACGACGTGCTCTTCGCGCTCCACCGGCGCACGGCGTCGACGCTGCGGGCCATCTACGTGCTTCAGGGGGCGACCGCCGTGGCGACGTTCGCCCTCGCGCTGGTCACCTTCGCGGCGCTGGGATACGACTCGCCGTTCGCGCTCGCGGTCGTCGCCGGCGTGCTCCAGTTCGTCCCGGTGTTGGGGCCGAGCGTCGTCATCGGCACGCTGGCCGTCGTCGACGTCGTCGCCGGCAACGCCTTCCGCGCGACGATCGTCCTCGTCGTCGGGCTGATCCTCGTCGGTTTCGTCCCCGACGCGGTGATCCGGTCCCGACTCGCCGGCGGCGCCACCGACCTCCCCGTCTCGGTGTACTTCGTCGGCTTCGTCGGTGGCCTGCTCACGCTGGGCCCGGTCGGGTTCGTCGTCGGGCCGCTCGTCGTCGCGCTGCTGGCGGAGACCGTGCGGCTGTTGTCGGAAAACGGGGTTTCCACCCAACAACAGCTCCCGGGGATCGGTCCGAGTCCGCATCCGAATCCGGATCCGACGGTGGATGGAACGCCCCCGGATGCCGACGACGAGTCGGCCCCCTGATCTGCGCGCCTACTCGGCGACGATCTCCCCGCTGCGGTCCTCCCACTCGGTGAGGCTCCCCTCGTAGAACAGCACGGTTTGGTACCCGAGATGGCGAAGCACGAGGTACGTGTGACTGATCCGACGGGCCGTGTTACAGTACAGGAGCACCTCCCGGTCCGGAGTGATCCCCCGCTCGCGGAGCGTCGTCTCCAGCTCTTCGCGTGGTCGCAGCCCGCGCGTATCGGCGTCGACCAGCTCCAGCCAGTCGAGGTTCACTGCGCCCGGGAGGTGGCCCGCGGCGTATTCCTCGGGGTCGCGGGTGTCGACGATCACCGCGTCGCCGTCGAGGCGGTCGCGAACGCCCTCGAAGTCGACCAGCGGGGAGTTCGCCGGTTCGCCGGGCTCGTAGTCCGTCGGGTCGACGCCGGGGGCCTCGCGTGCGGTCTCGTGTTCGCGGCTCCACGAGCTGTAGTCGCCGTCGAGGACGTGCAGCCGCTCGGGATCGTGGCCGTACAGCTCCGCCGTGACGAGAAACCGCGCCGCGAACACGCCGTGTTCGTCGTCGTAGGCGACGATATCGTCTCCCTCGTCGATCCCGGCCGTCGAGAGGAGGTCCGCCCAACGGTCGGCGCCGGGGAGCATCCCCTCGTCGCCGGTATCTGAACGGAACTCGTCGAACGGGATCGAGACGGCGCACGGGACGTGTCCGATGCCGTCGTACTCCCACGCGTCGCGCACGTCGACGACGCGGACGTCGGGGTCGTCCAGTCCGTCCGCGAGCCACGCCGCGGACACGAAGGTGTCGCTCATACCCGTCGTTCGTGCGGCGCGAACAAAAGGCCGGCCGACCCGGCGACGCCCGCGTCGCGTCAGAGAAACCGGAGGATGTTGCTCCTTCACGCCCGTCCTCGCTCCGTCGGTGGTCGCGGTCCGTCGCCGGTGACAGGTGTCCCGGAATGGCGGTGGAATGATGGGGCAACATGTTCCGATTCAGGCGACGAATGGCCGCCTCTGCCGGGGCTGCGGGTATTATACGGCGGGAAGACGTACGGGCGATCGCAATGTCAACTTACGCGAAGGACGTACTCGTCGACGCCGACTGGGTGGAAGCCCGGCTCGACGAGTTCCAGTCCGACGACCCGGCGCACCGACTCGTGGAGGTGGACGTCGACACCGAGGCGTACGACTCCGCGCACGCCCCCGGCGCCATCGGCTTCAACTGGGAGACGGATCTCCAGGACCAGACCCAGCGCGACGTGCTCACGAAGGAGGACTTCGAGGCGCTGAACGCCGAACACGGTATCTCGGAGGACTCCACGGTCGTCCTCTACGGCGACAACTCCAACTGGTTCGCCGCCTACACCTACTGGCAGTACAAGTACTACGGCCACGACGACGTGAAGCTGCTCGACGGCGGCCGCGAGTACTGGGTCGAGAACGACTACCCGACCACCGACGAGGTGCCGGAGTTCCCGGAGACGACCTACACCGCCGAGGAGCCCGACGAGTCCATCCGCGCGTACCGCGACGACGTGGACGACGCGATCGGCGCGGGCGTTCCCCTCGTCGACGTTCGCTCGCCCGAGGAGTACAGCGGCGAGATCCTCGCCCCGCCGGGCCTGCAGGAGACCGCCCAGCGCGGCGGCCACATCCCCGGCGCCCGCAACATCTCGTGGGCCTCCGTCACCAACGACGACGGGACGTTCAAGACGAAGGAGGAGCTGGAGGAGCTGTACGAGGACGTGCTCGCGGAGGGCGGCGACGAGATCGTCGCGTACTGCCGCATCGGCGAGCGCTCGTCGGTCGCGTGGTTCGCGCTCCACGAGCTCGTCGGCGCCGACCAGACCGTCAACTACGACGGCTCCTGGACCGAGTGGGGGAACCTCGTGCGCGCCCCGATCGTGAAGGGCAGCGAGCCCGGCGGCGAGTAGGACGAGTCGCGAGGCGAAGCCGAGCGGCTCGGAGCCCGGTGGTGAGGTCCTCGGGCCGAGCCGTCCACGAACAAGGCGAGACCGACCGAAGGGAGGCCTCGGAAGGACGCCGGGGCGGTTCCGTGCCGATCCAGCCACGAACGACGTGGGTCGCGTGACCCCGTTTCCCGTATCCGCAGGTCACGCTACGCCGCGGACGATCCGGCGGTCCGCTCGCGCGTCTCGCCCGTGCGAGCCGGAACGCTGATCCGCACACTGTTCCCGCTTTCGTCGGCGCTTTCGACCGTGATACCCCCGTTCGAGAGCTCGACGCACCAGTAGACGAGCCAGATACCGAGTCCTCCGCTGTGTCGGATCGGGTCTCTGCCGAACTCGTGGCCCCCGGTCAACACGTTCACCTCGATGTCGGGGAGTGGAGCGGCGTTGTCCGAGATATCGATCTCCACGACTCCGTCCCCGATCTGGACCGCGATGTCTACGCACGGCCGTTCGTCGTCGCAGTGAACGATGGCGTTCTCGATCAACTCGGCCACCGCGGTTCTGGTCAGCGAGGGGACGACCGGCGGCTCGTCGTCGCCGTCACGCTCCAGCGACCAGTCGACGACGCTGCTCGGATACCGGCTCTGTGCGCGTTCGATGGCGGTTTCGACGGCGTCGACGAGATCGACTCGCTCCCGGAACTGGCGATCGACGAGCAGCTCGATGATCTGTCGTTCCTTGGTCGCGGTCCGGAGCAATCGATCGCCCGTCTTCCGGATCTGCTCCGTTAGCGTCGCGGTTTCGGGGTGCTCCTCGGCGATCTGCTCGGCCGTGCCCAGGATGACGTTGAGGTCGTTCCGGAGGTTGTGCCGGAGGAGGTTGTCCATCACGACTAGGTGTTGCTCCCGGCGGTGGCGCTCGGTAACGTCCCGACTGAACCCCGCGATCCGGGTGACGACCCCGTCCTCGACGATCGGGATCGCCTCCACCCACACCCACTTGTTGAAGTCCTCGTCCGCGTTAACTCGGTACTCGATGTCGACGGACTCTCCGTCGCTGAGCCGCTCCATCGCATCGATCGCCCGCGTCACGTCGTCCGGGTGGACCGCATCGAGGAACGCCGTCGGATCGTCGTCCAGCCGTTCCGGGGTGACCCCGTAGATATCTCGGACGGCATCGTTCACGAACAGCGTCTCCGACCAGTCACCCGTGAACAGCCAGAGCACGTCGCTCGACACCGACGCGATCGTGTTCAGCCGTGTGGCGGCCTCCTCTCGCGTCTCCTCCGCCTCGACCCGATCCGTGATGTCGCGGGAACTGACGACGTAGCCGTCGATCCGCTCGTCCGTCAGGTTCGACATCCGGCTTTCGAGCCACATCCAGTCACCGTCGTCGGTCCGGTGTCTGTACGTGACGGTCGCTTCATTGTACTCGGCCGACTGGCGCATTCTGTCGAACTCTTGGCGCACTATCGGCGCATCGTCCGGATGGACGTTTTCGAAGGCGTCCTCGCCGAGAAGGTCGTCCGGGTCGTACCCCAGAATCGTCTCGACGGCCGCGTTGACGTACGTAAACGTACCGTCATCGGCTATCACGGCGATCTTGTCCTGCGCGCGGTCGAGGAGCAGCTCACCGAGCGACAGGTCGCCCATACACGGTTCGTGAAGCGAGATAATAAAAAAGTGTGCGCGAATATCTCATTGTTGATACGATCTGCTGGTGGATCCGGCCGGCGGCAACGGGGCTACCCACCCAGCACCGCCGCCGCAATCCGCGGCGTGAGGAACGCCTCGATGGCCGAGGCGATCACCAGCAGAACCCCGATCCCGACGAGTACGTACGCCGCCCGCTCCAGTTCGCCGGCGACGGTCTCGGCGCCCGCGCGGCCCCGCACCGCGCGCCACCCGACGCCGCCGAGGTGAAGCCCGAGCCCGCCGGCGACGGCGATCACCGGGAGTTCGAGCACGCCGTGTGGAGCCACCAGCGCGAGGAACGCCGTCCGGTCGAACACGCCGGCGAGCGCGCCCACGAGGACGCCGTTGAACAGCAGCCCCGACACCGCCGGGACGCCGAACGCGAGGCCGCCGTAGGCCAGTCCCGCGCTCACGAGCCAGTTGTTCGCCGCGATCGTGACGAACGGCCCGATCGGGACCGTCCCGAAGACGCCGGCCACGTCCCCCGGACCTGATGCCGTCACGCCGTACGGCGCGGTCGTGGCGTACCCCGCGGCGATGCCGCCCGCGAGCGTCGCCAGCGCGGCGAGCACCGCGATCGGATGGCCGCGGACGAACCCCGAAAGCTCGCTCCACCCCAGTCGGAGCGCCCGCCGGGCGCGCGCGCCGGCCTCCGGACGCTCGACCGGTTCCGGCCCCTCGACGCCGGCGTACAGCGCCGTCGCCCCGGTATCGAGCAGCGGAGCGACGAACAGCGGTAACACGATCCCGCCGAGGCTTCCCGCCCCCGCGGCGTTGGCGGCGCCGACGGCGACCGCGGCCGCGACGTAGCCGCCGACGGCGACGAGCGCGAACCCGAGCGCGTGCGCCGGATGATCCCGGACGAACCCGAGGCTCGCGCGGATTGACCCGACGGTTCCGGCGTCGTCGACGATCGCCGCCGACTCCGCGAACGCGAGCAGGAAGTACGCGAGCAGGGCGAACAGGACGCCGAGACCGACGAGCGCGACGGTCAGCACGATCGCGGCCACGCCCGCGGCGGCGTCGCCGGCGATCACCGTCGGCGAGACCGCGAGGCTCAGCCCGGCGAACAGCGGAACTCCCACCGCGACGATACCGACGACCGCGCGAACGAGCGCGAGCCCGAGGAACGTCCGCCAGCGGCCGGCCGCCCGGACGCCCGAGACGAGCGGTGCGCGCCCGCCGAGTCCACCCCAGACGGTCCCGTACGTCACCGCGGAGCCGAGCGCGCCCCCGAGCAGGCCGACCAGGACCGCGCCGACCGCGCCGACCCCGACCGCGGCGACGACCGTCGGCGTCACGGCGGTGGCCGCCGCGTCGGTCAACGCCTCGCCGGCGCCCGCGGGGAGTCCGCCGGCGCCGGGGTCGGAGTCCGAACCCGTTCCGGGAGCGAGGCCGCCGGGATCGCCGGCGGCGCGGGCGGCCTCCTGCAGTTCGACGGCGGCTCGAACGAGGGGTTCGAGCCGACCGGTCGCCGCCAGCGACGCCACGGCGACGCCGATCCCGATCGTCAGCGGGACGCGGGCGGCGGCGGTGAGGCCGATCGAGAGGAGATACGCCGGGAGGACCGCGGCGGGACGGTCGCGGAGGAGCCGCCCGGCCGCCCCGAGAGCGGTCGAGACGGACCGAGACTCGCCGGAGGGACGCGACATGGTCTCGACTCTCCGGCGCGAGTGGTAAGCGTGTCGCCGGCGAGGGTTTCAAGCGCCGCACGGGCGTAGGTCGGTGTATGAACGCAGACGCCTTCTCCGAGGAGTTCCGCGACGACAACGAAACCCCCCTCTCGCGACTCGGGTCCTCGAAGTCGCTGTACGCGCTCGCCGGCGGCGAGATGGACGCCGACGCCGTGCGGACCGCCGTCGCCGCCGAGTTCGCGCTCGCCGGCCGGACCTTCGAGTCGTGGAGCGCCGACGAGGCGAACGGCGACGCGGCGGCGCTGTTCGGCGACGCCGCCGAGGACGCGCGCGGACACCGCGACGTGGCCGACCCCGACTTCGACGCCGAGACGGACGACCCCCGCGAGTACCCGGAGTACGACGTACTCGGGGACCTGACCGGCACCGTCGAGCGCGTCGGCGGGCTGTACGGTCGACTGGTCGTCGCGCACACCCGCGCCGAGCAGACGGTCGGCTTCTTCGTCGGCGACGCGGACCCGGCCTCCTCGAACGACTTCCGTGGGATCCGCGACGATCTGGCCGGGAGCCTCGACGACGCGCTCGGCGTGCTCGCGGAGGTGTGCGACGGCGACGAGGACTGGGGCGTCGCCCGCGAGGCCGCCGACGCCGTCGTGGAGGCCGCCTACGACGACTACGTGACGACGCTCGAGGGGATGGGCGTCAAGCCGAAGAACGTCTGCTGAGATCGCCCGTCGATCGGTCGTCCGCCGTTCCGTCCGAGTTCAAAACAGCGGATCGAGCCCTTCCGCGTCCCAGATACCCGCCGACAGCCCGGAGCGCTCCGCGATCTCGGCGACGTTGCGCTGGGCCTCGACGGCCGCCGCGCGCAGCTCCGCCAGCCGCGGCGCCTCCGTAACCCCGCCCAACAGGACCGTCGCGGCGAGGTGGTCGGTGTCGCGAAGCGGGTAGTCGCCGCCGCGAACCTCCGGCGTGCCCGTCGCCGTCTCCAGCCAGCGTCGGGCGTCCTCGATCCCCTCGCGCGAGAGCGTCTCCGGCGGCCCGCTGACGACGACGAGCGCCCGCTCGACGTTCGAGAGCTCGCACGGAAGCGTCAGTCCCCCCAGCGCCGCCCGGCGGACCGTCGCGGTCACGCGCGTCGTCGACGCGAGCGAGTCCTCCTCGATCGGCTTGCGCCCGCCGAACAGCCCGCGCTTGCGCTCCAGCGGCGCGGACGCGTAGCCGAGCGAGGCCACGCCGCCACTGCGCCCGAGCGTGTTGATGATCTCGCTGGCGTCGACGACCTTCTCGGGGGTCGGGTCCCGCGCCTCCCCCGCCGAGAGGAGGACGCCCAGCCGTCGAGCGATCTCGTCGTTCACGCGGCCGTAGCCCCCGGCGAGGCTCTCGCCGGACTCGCGGTGGGCGTCGTTGTCGAACAGCAGCGTCGCGTCGGCGTGCTCGACGACGGTCTTGAGCGACCGGGCCGCGTTGAGCGTGTAGATCCCGCCCTCGTCGCGGGCGGGGAGCACGCCGAAGGCGTACACCGGCTCCTCGTAGATCCGACGGAGCTCCCGGCAGATCACCGGCACGCCGCCGGATCCGGTTCCCCCGCCGAGCGCGGCGACCACGAGGAAGGCGTCCACGTCGCTCGTCGGGATCGCGTCGACGGCGTCGCGGATCTCGTCGATGTCGTCGCGGGCGAGTTCGGCGCCGAGTTCGTTGTCCGCGCCGGCGCCGTGGCCCTTCACCCGGTCGCCGCCGATGAGCACGCGGCGCTCGGGTTCGATCTCGCGCAACCCGAGGAGGTCCGCGCGGGCGGTGTTGACCGCGACCGCGTCGGCGACGATGTCGACGACGGCGTTTCGCTCGTACCGCACCAGGGCGTCGGCGATCTTGCCGCCCGCCTGTCCGACGGCGACGAGTCCCACCTTCATGGCCGGACGTTGTCGTCGTCACTGATAAATCGGTGTCCCGTCGTTATCTCGGCATCGTCGCCGTCCGAGTCAGACGCCGGGGACGCCCTCGCGGTACTCGCTGATGGACTCGATCGCCTCGTCGGCGTGGCCCTGCACCTCGTCGTCCGCGTCGCTCGCGGCCTCACGGATCGTGTTGATGCGCTTGGCCATCCAGCCGTGGTCGGGACCGGACCGACTCTCGTCGGCGACCGCCCGGAGGTCGTCGGCGACGCCGGCGAACCGCTCTGCGACCTCGCCGTCTGCGGCGTCGGCCGCGCGCCCGGCGTGCTCTGCCGCGTCCGCGAGGAGTTGTCGCGTCATGGTGTGACGGTTCTCGGCTTCGGGTGGTATGCGTTTCGACGCTCGCGAACGTCGCCGCCGTCGGCCGCGGTCTCGTTCGTTCGGTCGCTTCGCTCCCTCACTCATTCGACCGCGCTCGTCAAGTGCGTCCCGCCCCACACCTACCCCAATGAGCGAAACCGAGGGGCCCCTCTCGCCGGACCGGCCCGAGGCGGAGAAGCCGCTTCGCGTCGACGCCCCCTTCGACCCCGCGGGCGACCAGCCCGACGCGATCCGCCAACTCGTCGACGGCTTCGAGTCCGGCATGACCGAGCAGACCCTCCTCGGGGTCACCGGCTCCGGGAAGACGAACACCGTCTCGTGGGTCGTCGAGGAGCTGAACACTCCGACGCTCGTCATCGCCCACAACAAGACCCTCGCGGCGCAGCTGTACGAGGAGTTCCGGAACCTCTTCCCCGACAACGCCGTCGAGTACTTCGTCTCCTACTACAACTACTACCAGCCCGAGGCGTACGTCGAGCAGACGGACACCTACATCGACAAGGAGATGTCCATCAACGACGAGATCGACCGCCTCAGACACTCCGCGACGCGGTCGCTGTTGACGCGCGACGACGTGATCGTCGTCGCCTCCGTCTCGGCCATCTACGGACTGGGCGACCCCGCGAACTACCGCGGGATGGCGCTGGAACTGGAGGTCGGTCAGGAGATCGGTCGCGACGAGCTCCTGAAGAAGCTGGTCGACCTGAACTACGAGCGCAACGACGTGGACTTCCAGCAGGGGACCTTCCGCGTGCGCGGCGACACGGTCGAGGTGTTCCCGATGTACGGCCGCCACGCCGTCCGCGTGGAGCTGTGGGGCGACGAGATCGACCGCATGCGCAAGGTCGACGTTGTCGACGGCGAGGTCGTCAGCGAGGAGCCCGCGGCCCTCGTCCACCCCGCCGAGCACTACTCGCTTCCCGAGGAACAGATCGACCACGCCGTCTCCGAGATCGAGGAGCTAATGGAGCGACGCGTCTCACACTTCGAGCGTCAGGGGGACCTCGTCGCCGCCCAGCGCATCGAGGAGCGCACCACCTTCGACATCGAGATGCTCCAGGAGACGGGCTACTGCTCGGGCATCGAGAACTACTCCGTCCACCTCTCGGACCGCGAGTCGGGCGACGCCCCCTACACCCTGCTCGACTACTTCCCCGACGACTTCCTCACGGTGATCGACGAGTCACACCAGACGCTCCCGCAGATCAAGGGACAGTACGAGGGCGACAAGTCGCGCAAGGACTCGCTGGTTGGCAACGGCTTCCGCCTGCCGACGGCGTACGACAACCGTCCGCTCACCTTCGAGGAGTTCGAGGAGAAGACCGACCGCCGACTGTACGTCTCCGCGACCCCCGCGGACTACGAGCGCGAGCGATCCGAGCAGATCGTCGAACAGATCGTCCGCCCGACCCACCTCGTCGACCCCGAGGTGACCGTCGAGCCCGCGCAAGGGCAGGTCGACGACCTGATGGACCGCATCGACGACCGGATCGAGCGCGGCGAGCGCACCCTCGTCACCACCCTGACGAAGCGGATGGCCGAGGACCTCACCGAGTATCTGGAGGAGGCCGGCGTCGAGGTGGCGTACATGCACGACGAGACCGACACGCTCGAACGCCACGAGATCATCCGCTCGCTCCGGCTCGGCGAGATCGACGTGCTCGTCGGCATCAACCTCCTCCGGGAGGGACTGGACATCCCCGAGGTGTCGCTGGTCGCGATCCTCGACGCCGACCAGGAGGGGTTCCTCCGCTCGGAGACGACGCTCGTGCAGACGATGGGTCGGGCCGCCCGAAACGTCGAGGGCGAGGTGATCCTCTATGCCGACGAGACGACGGGCGCGATGGAGGCGGCGATCGAGGAGACCACCCGTCGCCGCGAGATCCAGCGCGAGTTCAACGAGGAGCACGGCTACGAGCCCCGGACCATCGAGAAGGAGATCGGCGAGACGAACCTTCCCGGGTCGAAGACCGACACCTCCGGCGTCTCGGGCGACGACGTGGCCGACGAGGAGGAGGCGCAGGCGCGCATTCAGGCGCTGGAGGAGCGCATGGAGGAGGCCGCGAGCAACCTGGAGTTCGAACTGGCTGCGGACATCCGCGACCGCATGCAGGACCTCCGTCGGGAGTTCGACGTGGACCCGTCGGAAGTCGGGATCGAGCCGCCCGCCGAGGACGACGAGGGGATCGCCCCCGGCGACGACGGATTCTGATCCTCGGGTCGGCCCGAGCAGCCGGACGGTCCGGACGCACGTGGGCGCACTCGGACGGGTCAGTCGTCGGCGGCGACGCCGGTCTCGCCGTCGCGACCGGCGCCCTCGGCCGCCCGCTCGTGAAGCCCGCCGGCGGTCGAGTACCGGAAGTAGCCGACGAGCCCCACGGCGGCGACGACGTTCGAGACCGTCACCGCCCAGAACGGCCCGAGCGCGCCCCATCCGAGGACGAACGCGCCGATCGCGGCGACCGGTACCCGAACCGCCCAGTACTGCAGCATCGTCGCGTACATGCTCACGTCGGTGCGACCGGCGCCGTTGAACCCGGCCTCGACCGTCCAGATCGCCCCGAGCGCCCAGTAGCCGAACGCGAGGATCTGGAGGTACGCGACCGTCAGCGTCAGCGCCTCGCCGGCGATACCGGGGACGAACAGGGTGGCGACGACCTCGGGCACGAGGTACTGGACGACGCCGATCGCGCCGAGGCCGACCGCGCCGACGCCGACGCCGAGCCACGTCGCTCGCGTCGCCCGGGCGGGCTTGTCGGCGCCGAGGTTCTGTCCGACGAGCGTCGTGCCGGCCGAGCCGATGGCGGCGGCGGGAACGAACACGACGGTCGCGACCCGTGCCCCGATCGTGTAGGCGGTGAGCGCGGCGGCGCCGCCGGTCAGGGAGACGATCGCGACGACCACGAGCCGGGCGACCTGTCGAGCGACGCCCTGGCCGACCTTGGGGACGCCGACGGCGACGAGTCGGCGGAACTCCCCGCGGTCGATCGAGACGGCGTCGAGGTGGAAGGTGAACCCCCGACGCCCGGAGCGCGCGGCGGCGATCATGACGAGCGCGCCGACGCCGAAGCCGATCGCCGTCGCGTAGGCGGCGCCCGCGATCCCGTACCCCGGGATCGGGCCGTAGCCGAAGATGAGCACCGGGTCGAGTCCGATGCTGATCCCGATCGACAGGAGGTTCACCAGCAGCGGGGTGCGGGAGTCGCCCGCGCCGATGAAGCCGTACTCGAACACGTCGCTGACGGTCGAGACGGTGTACGCGACCGCCATCGTCCCGAGGTAGATCGCGCCGAGCCGTGCGACCTCGGCCCCCGGGTCGAACAGCGCCGTGAGCTGGCGGCCGAACGCGTTCGCGATCAGCACCATCGCGAGCATCACTGCGACGCCCGCGACGAGCGCGTGGAACACCGCCCGGCTCGCCCCCCGTTCGTCGTCGTCGCCGATGCGCTGTGAGACGAGGACGTGTTCGCCGGTGAACACGCCGTTGACCGCCGCCGTCATCAGCCCGATCAGCGGCGCCACGAGGCCGACGGCGGCGACGGCCTCGCCGCTGAGGCGGCCGAGCCAGAGCACGTCGACGATGGTCTGGGCGGTGACCGCGAGCTGCTGGGCGACGATCGGGATCGAGAGGAACGCGAGCGCTCTCCCCAGTCGCCCCTCGGTGATCTCCTCGGGGGAGACGTCGAACATTCGTGAGTCTGTTCCACACTCTTGGCGACATAATAAATCGCTATCGGTTCAATCTGCTATCACATTGGCTTCGTGGAATCCGCATTCGGCCCCGTCAACTCGCCCGTCCCGCCCACGCCGTCGGCCGCGTCCAACCCACCCGTGCCACGGTACGGGGGTATACCGCACGTTTTTGGCCTCCGCGACGAACGGTACCGTATGAGTAGTCGGCGGCGGAAGCCGGACTGGCTGAAGATGCGCCCGCCGTCCGGCCGGCGCTTCACCGAGATCAAGTCCATCCTCCGCGACCGCGACCTCCACACGGTGTGCGAGGAGGCGAACTGTCCCAACCTCGGGGAGTGTTGGTCCGGGGGGAGCGGTCCCGGCGACGGCCCCGGGACGGCGACGTTCATGCTGATGGGCGACCGCTGCTCGCGGGGCTGCAACTTCTGTGACGTGAAGACCGGCGGGATGGAGCCGCTGGACCCCGACGAGCCGGCGAACGTCGCCGACGCGGTCGCGGAGATCGGACTCGACTACGTCGTGCTCACCTCCGTCGACCGCGACGACCTCGCCGACGGCGGGTCGCGTCACTTCGCGGAGACGATCCGCGAGATCAAGCGTCGCGACGCCTCGATCCTCGTCGAGGTGCTCGTCCCCGACTTCGGGGGCGATCCCGAGGCGATCGACCGGATCATCGACGCCGACCCGGACGTGATCGCTCACAACGTCGAGACGGTCGAGCGACTCCAGTGGCCCGTTCGGGACCGTCGCGCCGGCTATCAGCAGACGCTCGACGTGTTGGAACGGGTCGACCGCACGTCCGACATCCGCACGAAGACGAGCGTCATGCTCGGACTCGGCGAGTACGACCACGAGGTGTACCGCACGCTGCGGGACCTGCGAGGCGCCGGCGTCGACATCGTCACGCTCGGGCAGTACCTCCAGCCGTCGCGCTCGCACCTCGACGTGTTCGAGTACGTGCACCCGGACGCGTTCGACACCTGGGCGCGCGTCGCCGAGGAGGAACTCGGCTTCCTCTACTGCGCCTCCGGGCCGATGGTTCGGTCGTCCTACAAGGCGGGCGAGTTCTTCGTCGAGGCGCTCGTCCGCGACGGCGCCAGCGTCGAGGAGGCCCGCGAGGCCGCACACGCCGCCGACTGACGCCGGACTCCCGCTGTGAACGCCGAACTCTTCGGCGGCGTACACGCTATCGCGAGTCGGTCCGCAGGGCGGTACCCATCGAACCCACACGATGCGTTCCCGTCCCGTGTCTCCAGCCTGCATTAACGATTGTCAAGAATGCCGGCTCCTTTTCGGCCGTTCGCAAACCAACATCGGGAATACCCGACACGATTCAGACGAACGTTCGGGTAGCCGGGTGCGGACTCGACGCCCTGCCAATTCTTGGCAGTATTTCTGTTCACAGTAAACTATTTACGAAAACACTATCAGGCGGGGCGGACAGCGTTCTGGTATGCGAAGGTGGGTACCGTGAGCACGCTCGAGCGCGACCCCGGCGACGGGATGGTTCAGGTCCTCGACGAGGAGGGCGGCGTCGTCGGCGACGTCCCGGAGCTCTCCGAGGAGGAGTTCGTCGCGATGTACCGCCACATGAAACTCGCCCGCCACTTCGACGAGCGGGCGGTGTCGCTCCAGCGCCAGGGGCGGATGGGGACGTATCCCCCGCTGTCCGGACAGGAGGGCGCACAGATCGGCTCCGCGATGGCGCTGGCCGAGGACGACTGGCTCGTTCCGTCCTATCGCGAGCACGGCGCCGCGATGGTCCACGGACTGTCGCTCAAGGAGACGCTGTTGTACTGGATGGGTGACGAGCGCGGGAGCCTCATTCCCGAGGACGCGAACGTCTTCACCCCCGCCGTCCCCATCGCGAGTCAGATCCCGCACGCCACGGGGATGGCCTGGGCGGACAAGCTCAAGGGCGACGGCGAGACGGACACGGCGTTCATCTGTTACTTCGGCGACGGCGCCACCTCGGAGGGCGACTTCCACGAGGGGTTGAACTTCGCGGGGGTGTTCGACACGCCGAACGTGTTCTTCTGTAACAACAACCAGTGGGCGATCTCGGTCCCGCGCGAGCGCCAGACCGCCAGCGAGACGCTGGCGCAGAAGGCGGTCGCCTACGGCTTCGAGGGCGTCCAGATCGACGGGATGGACCCGCTCGCGGTGTACAAGGCGACGACTGAGGCGCTGGAGAAGGCGAAGAACCCCGGCGAGGGCGAGCGCCGTCCGACGCTGATCGAGGCGGTCCAGTATCGCTTCGGCGCCCACACGACCGCCGACGACCCGAGCGTCTACCGCGAGGACGACGAGGTCGAGGAGTGGAAACGGAAGGACCCGATTCCACGACTGGAGCGGTTCCTCCGGAATCAGGACGTCCTCGACGACGAGCGCGTCGCTGCGGTCGAGGAATCCGTCCGCGAGGAGGTCGCCGACGCGATCGACGCCGCGGAGTCGACCGTGCGGCCCGATCCGGGGTCGATGTTCGAGCACGTGTTCGCCGAGCAGACGCCGGAGCTCCGGCGACAGGCCGAGGAGTTCGCACAGCTACGAGAGACGCACGGCGACGGGGCGTTCGTCGAGGAGTGATATCATGAGCACGCAAGAGCAAGCAGCCACGCAGAACCTGACGCTGGTACAGTCGGTCCGCGACGCGCTCGCGACCGAGATGGAGTTGGACGACGACGTCCTCGTCATGGGCGAGGACGTCGGCAAGAACGGCGGCGTCTTCCGCGCAACCGAGGGCTTATACGACGAGTTCGGCGAGAACCGCGTCATCGACACGCCGCTGGCGGAGTCGGGCATCATCGGCACCGCCGTCGGCATGGCCGCGATGGGCCTGAAGCCGATCCCCGAGATCCAGTTCTCCGGGTTCGCCTATCCCGGCTTCGACCAGATCGTGAGCCACATGGCCCGGCTGCGCACGCGCTCGCGGAGCCGCTACACGCTCCCGATGGTGCTTCGAATGCCCTACGGCGGCGGCATCCGCGCGCCCGAGCACCACTCGGAGTCGAAGGAGGCGTTCTACACCCACGAGGCCGGCCTGAAGGTGGTCATCCCCTCGACCCCGTACGACACGAAGGGGCTGCTCATCTCGGCCATCCGCGACCCCGACCCGGTCGTCTTCATGGAGCCGAAGCTCATCTACCGCGCCTTCCGCGGCGACGTGCCCGAGGGCGACTACGAGGTGCCGATCGGCGAGGCCGTCACCCGCCGCGAGGGGTCGGACGTGTCGGTGTTCACCTACGGCGCGATGACTCGCCCCACCATGGAAGCCGCCGAGGAACTGGCCGAGGAGGGAATCGACGCGGAGGTCGTCGACCTGCGCACCGTCTCGCCGATGGACCGGGAGTCGATCGTCGAGTCGTTCAAGAAGACGGGCCGCGCGTGCGTCGTCCACGAGGCGCCCAAGACGGGCGGGCTCGCGGGCGAGATCACCGCGACGCTGCAGGAGGAGGCGCTCCTCTACCAGGAGGCGCCGATCAAGCGCGTCACCGGCTACGACGTGCCGTACCCGCTGTACGCGCTGGAGGACTACTACCTCCCGAACGCGGCGCGAGTCGCCGACGGTATCAAGGAGGCCGCGGAGTTCTAACCCATGGCCGAGAAGGAGTTCAAGCTCCCCGACGTCGGCGAGGGCGTCGCCGAAGGGGAACTCGTCAACTGGCTGGTCGCCACCGGCGACACGGTCACCGAGGACCAGCCGGTCGCCGAGGTCGAGACGGACAAGGCGCTCGTGGAGGTCCCGTCCCCGTACAACGGGACGGTGAAGCAGCTGCACGTCGAGGAGGGCCAGATGGTCCCCGTCGGCGACGTGATCGTCACGTACGACGTGCCCGAGGAGGGCGAGGACGAGTCCGGCGGGCCAGTCGGAGACGAGCCGGACGCGTCCGCCGACGCCGACGCGGTGAGCGACGGGCCGACGGCCGATGAGCCGGCGACGACTGACTCGGACACGGGGTCGACGGACGAGGCGCCCGAGCCGTCCTCGGGCCGGGTGTTCGCGCCCCCGTCCGCGCGCCGGCTCGCCCGGGAGCTCGGCGTCGACATCGCCGCCGTCGAGGGGAGCGGCCCCGGCGGTCGCGTCACCGAGGGCGACGTTCGCGCGCACACGGAGTCGAGCGAGTCCGGCGGCTCCGGCGGCGACGCCGGCGAACCGTCCGGACCGAAGTCGGTCGACGTCGGCAGCAAGAAGTCGGCCGTCTCCCGGAAGGGAGACGGCGATGCAGGCGGCGCGGCCGCCACCGGCGCCACGCCCTCGTCCGTCGAGGCCGCCGGCCGCGACCGCACGCTCGCGGTGCCGGCGACCCGCAAGGCCGCCGAGGACGCGGGCGTCGACCTCGACGACGTGCCGACCGACGAGACGCGCGACGGCGAGGCGTTCGTGACGACCGAGCAGGTGCAGGGGTACGCGCAGGCCGTGAAGGACGCGAAGGCCGCAGACGCCGAGGCAGCCGCGGCCGGCGGCGACGAGACGGGCGCGCCCGCCCCAGCGGAGGCGACGGGCAACGGCGCCGCCGCCTCGCGCGAGCCGGAGTCGGTGCCGTACCGCGGGGTGCGCCGGACCATCGGCGAGCAGATGGAGACCTCGAAGTACACGGCGCCGCACGTCAGCCACCACGACACGGCCGTCGTCGACGACCTGGTCGACACCCGCGCGGACCTGAAGGAGCGCGCCGCCGAGCGCGACGTACGACTCAGCTACATGCCGTTCGTCATGAAGGCGCTCGTGGCCGGGCTCAAGGAGTTCCCGTACCTCAACTCGGAGCTCCGCGAGGACGACGAGGAGATCCTCCTGAAGAAGGAGTACAACCTCGGCATCGCCGTCGCGACCGACGCGGGGCTGATGGTCCCGGTCGTGAAGCGCGTCGACGAGAAGTCGATCCTCGAACTCGCCGCGGAGGTGAACGACCTCGCCTCGCGCGCCCGCGAGCGCAAGGTCTCCCGCGAGGAGATGCAGGGGGGGACGTTCACGATCACCAACTTCGGCGCGATCGGCGGCGAGTACGCCACGCCGATCATCAACTACCCGGAGACGGCGATCATGGGCCTCGGCGCCATCGACGAGCGCCCGGTCGCCGAGGACGGCGAGGTCCGCGCGGCCCACACGCTGCCGCTGTCGCTGTCGATCGACCACCGCGTCATCGACGGCGCGGAGGCGGGCCAGTTCACGAACTTCGTGATGGAGCGGCTGGAGAACCCGAGCCTCCTGCTGTTGGAGTAGCTCGACTCGACGCGGCGGGTCGGTCCGCACGACCCGCGGAGGACTTTTGATCCGCGTAATTTTTGCACACCGGTAGCGACACCGCGAGCAACATGGCCTCCTCCGTCACGATCACCGACATCCGGCGCGCACGCGAGCGGTTCGACCCCGATATCGTCCGCGAGACGCCCGTCGAGCGCTCGCGCTCGCTCTCGGAGATGAGCGGCGCGGACGTGCGCCTCAAGATGGAGCACCTCCAGCGCACGGGGTCGTTCAAGACCCGCGGCGCCTCGACCAAGATCGCCGCCGTCGCGGACGGGGGCGACGCCGAGCGCGTCGTCGCCGCCAGCGCCGGCAACCACGCCCAGGGCGTCGCGCTCGCGGCCTCGAACGCCGGCATCTCCTCGACGGTCGTCATGCCCGAGGACGCCCCGCAGGCGAAGGTCGACGCGACCCGCGGCTACGGCGCGGAGGTCGTCCTCCGCGGTCGGGAGTTTCAGGGGGCGGTCGCGCACGCCCGCGACCTCGCCGAGGAGCCCGGCTCCGTCTTCGTTCACGCCTACGACGACCCCGCCATCGTCGCCGGTCAGGGAACGCTCGGGCTGGAGGTCGCCGAACAGGTCCCCGAGGTCGACACGGTGATCGTTCCCATCGGCGGCGGCGGGCTCATCGCGGGCGTCGCCACCGCGCTCGCGGCCGTGGCCCCCGAGGTCCGCGTCGTCGGCGTACAGGCCGAGGACGCCGCCACCGTGCCCGACAGCCTCGACAAGGGCGAGCCCGTCGACCGCGAGCACACCCGGACGATCGCCGACGGCATCGCCACCGGCGGCGTCGCCGACCTCACTTTCGAGCTCATCGAGCGCCACGTCGACGAAGTCATCACCGTCAGCGACGACGAGATCGCCCACGCCATCCTCACGCTGCTCCAGCGAGCCAAGCAGCTCGTCGAGGGCGCCGGCGCCGCGTCGGTCGCGGGCCTGCTTTCGGGCCGCGTCGACGTGAGCGACGGGACGGTCGTCCCGCTGCTGTGCGGCGGCAACATCGACATGTCGATGCTCGACACCGTGCTCGAACACGCGATGACCGACCGCGACCAGCTCCTCCGCCTGCGCGTCCGCATCGAGGACGAGCCGGGCGAGCTGTCGACGCTCTCGACGGTGCTGGCCGACCGCGGCGCCAACGTCCGCCACGTCCGCCACGACCGCGCGGTCGAGGACCTGCGCGTCGGCGAGGCGTACCTCGTGTTCGAGGTCGCGGCGGCCGGCCGTGAGCACGCCGGCCAGCTCCTCGATGCGATCCGCGACCGCGGCTACGAGGTCGCACGCATCAACTGAGGCTCCGATCCCCGCCGGCGACGCGACCGGAGTGTCCGTTTACTCGCGTCGTGGTACCGTGTACCGTTCCAGTCGAAACCAAGGGGTAATTCCCGCCCTGTCTGTCGATTCGGTGAACTGTCTAAACACGAATGGCGTTTCTCGTTGTCTGACGATCGACTGACGCTGGACCCGCGGGCGGCCCACGCTCGACGGACTCGTTCGTCGTCGCCGACACGTCGGTGGTGGCCTCATCGTCAGCCACGGACCGTTTCGATAGCGGGTGGTCGGCGCGTCGCTTCACTCCTCACTCGACCCGGCCTGCTTCTTGGGCGGCGCGCCCGCAAGCGCGCCGCCGGTTACCGAGGCCTCGTTCGTTCGCTCCGCTCACTCACTCGGCCTCGCCCGCCCGATGCTCGGAGATGATCTCGTCCACCATCGCCTCGGTCCGCTCGCGTTCGCGTGCCGCGGCGCGGTCCTCCCAGTCGTCGATCACCGCCTCCACGTCGCTCTCGCGGGCGACCGCCAGCTCGTCCACCTCCTGCATCGTCACGTCGTCCGCCGGACCGACGGGGATCTCGTGGTCGAACAGCACCTCCTCGGCGGCGCCCGAGAGCCCCCCGTTCCGCAGGATCACTCGTGGCTCCGTCTCCACGAGGCGCTCGGCCGTGGCGCGCCCGGCGCCGGAGGCGTCGCGGAGGTACACCACGTCGCCGGCCGCGAGCCCGTACTGCTCGTCGGCGTGCTCGATCGCGCGCTTCGTGAACTGCTCGACCGCCTTCACGGGGACCAGATCGCGCCCCCTCGAGACGTCCGCGAAGTTGTCGTGGTCCAGTTTCCACAGCGTCTTCATGCGCGCGAGTTTGTCCTCGAGTTCTTCGACCGTCTCCTCGGCCTCGTCGCGTTCGCGCTCCAGTCGGTTGTTCTCGCGACGGATCCGCGTGACCTCGCGGTCGCGGCGGGCTTCGAGGCGCTCCTCGCGGCGCGCGTCCGACAGCTCCTCCTCCAACCCCTCGATCTCGTCGTCCTTCTCGTCGAGTTCGTCCTTGAGGTCGTCCACGTGCGCCCGGAGGCGGTCGACCTGCGACTCCAGATCCTTGATGCGCTTCTCCTCGTCGGTGAGTTCGCGCGGCTCCGGGCCGGACTCGTCCTCCTCCTCGCCGTCGTCGTCGCGGAGGTCCGCGAGCGCCCCCTCGACGGACTGCTCGTCGGCGACGACGCGGGCGATCACCTCCGCGCGGTCGATCCCGGCGGGCGTCTTCCGGCCGACGCGCTCGAACTGGTCCTCGTGGCTGTCGAACGCGAACAGCGCCGCCGCGAGCGCGTCGCGCTCGTGGTCGTTGTCGTACGCCTCGTCGCGCGTGCGGTGGAGCTTCTCGTCGACCGGGAGGTCGCTGTCGGGCGTCCAGCCGGCGGCGTTGAAGCTCCGCCGGAACGTCTCGACGGTCTCGGGCATCGGCGTCACGTCGGCGGCGACGATGACGGGGCGTCCGCGCTCCACGAGCCACTCGATCACCTCGGCGGTGTCGGCGGTCCGCGTCGAGTGCACGTCGAAGACCGTGCCGTCGAGGCCGATGACCGCCGCGGCGGTCGTCGTCCCCGGGTCGATGCCGACGATCACGCGGTCGCGGCGCTTCACCAGCGGCTCGAACTCGATGCCGTCGCGGCGCTCGCGTTCGATCTCGACGCGGGTGTCGCCCGAGCGATGGGCGCTCACCGGGATGTCCTGCGGCCGCGCCGACACCGAGAAGACGGCGTTCGAGTAGCCGCCGTACTTCTCGGTGATGTCGACCTCGTAGTCGAGCCCCGCGTCGTCTAACTCGGACTCCACCTCGCGCGTGCGGCGCTTCACGTTCCCGTGGATCCGGCGCGTGTAGCGGTCCTGGCTCCACCCGCCCTTTCCCGTGGAGCGGCCGCGGGACACCTTCACCGTCGTCGTGTCGGTGAAGGCGGTCACCTCGTAGCCGACGTTCGCGGCCGCGAGGCGGGCGCTCGCCTCCGCCTCCTCCATCGGCTTCTTGCCGTACGGGACGCCGTGACGGGAGGCGACCCGCGAGAGCGGTTCCGGACGCTCGGCGCCGGTCACCTGCACGAGCGAGGTCCCGTGTGGGAGCGACCGCAGGAACCGGACGAGGTCGTCCTTGTCCGCGGCGAGTTCGTAGGCGTTGTCGGTGGCGACGACGGCCGGCTCGTCGGCCTCGATCCGCCGGCGGAGCTTCCGGTGGGAGACGACGTCCCGCTCGATCGACTCGCCGTCGAAGACGACGAGGGCGTAGGAGGGCGCGTCGCCCCGGATGTCGCCGCTTTGGATGTCGACTCCGAACACGAGGGAGTCGAGCGCGCTCGTCCGGGCGTTCACGGCCGCGTGTTGGCGGTTGGCGCGTAAAAACTCCGCGCCGGGATCCCCGACTCACAGGCTCGCGTGCGCCGCCCGTCGGGCGTCGTCGCCATCGCCGCCCATGGCCCGAATCGCCCCCGCGAGCTGCCGGAACGTCCCGCCGCACCCTTTCTCCACGTACGCGTCGGCGACCGTCCACGCCCCGCTCGGGAGCGCCCACGGCGGCGCGCCCGTCGCGAGCACGACCGGCGTGCGCAGGCCGAGCCACGCGGCCCGACGGATCGCCGCCTCCCCGCCGACGCCGGGGTCGACGACGACGCAGTCGGGCGAGCACGCGGCCGCGCCCGTCGGCGCGTCGCCGGCGTCGGCAACCGCCTCGACGACCATCCCCTCCCGACGTAACAGGGCCGTCGCGGCCGACCGGAAGTCGCCGTCCGGGTCGACCAGCAGGACCCCGATCCGGTCGCCGTCGGGAGTCGGTTCGTCCCGGCTCGATCTCCCCCGCGTCACGGCGTCCTCCGACGTGGTTGCGGCCATCGTCCGTTCGTTCGGCCTCGATCGCTTAAGCGGCGCTATGACCCGAGCGTACCCGTGGATACGGCTACGTACCGCTCCGGGTTTCCGTGATGACAGGTCGTCGGGTGCATGCCCTGAGAGATCCGTCCCCGTGTCGGCCGCCGGTCGCTACCGGGATCACTCCTCGTCCGTCTCGGGGTACGGAACCTCGATCTCGTCGCCGTCATCGGGGAGGAACGCCTCCCCATCGAACGCCTTCCGCGCCTCGCGCTCCAGCCCGCGCTCTCTCCCCGCGTACCGCGAGGAAACGTGGGTGAGCGCGAGCCGTTTCGCGCCCGCACGGCCGGCGATCTGCGCGGCCTCGACGGCCGTCGAGTGGGCGGTCTGGCGGGCGCGGTCGGCGTCCTCGTCGAGGAACGTCGCGTCGTGGACGAGCAGGTCGGCCCCCTCGGCGGCCTCGACGGTGGCGTCGACGGGACGGGTGTCGCCGGTGTAGACGACCCGGCGACCGGGGCGGGACGGACCGACGACCTGTTCGGGATGGATAACGCGCCCGTCGTCGAGTTCGACCGACTGCCCCTCGTGGAGCTTCCCGTACGCGGGGCCGGGCGGGACGTTCAGTTCCTGCTCGGCCTTCTCGCGGTCGAACCGCCCCTTCCGGTCGGCCTCGACGAGCGCGTATCCGACCGAGGAGGTGCGGTGCTCCGTCTCGAAAGTTCGGACCTCGTACTCCTCCCGGTCGAGCGCGACGGCGCCGGGGCGGACTTCGTGGACCGTCACGGGGAAGCTCGGGTCGTGCCCGGCGGCGTGGACCAACTCCGTGAGGTGGCGCTTCGACCCGGGAGGACCGTGGATCGCGAGCGGCGCCTCGCGGTCGTTGAAATCGAGGCTCTGTATCAGCCCCGGGATCCCGAGCACGTGGTCGCCGTGGAGGTGCGTGACGAACAGATGCGAGAAACCGAATCCGGTGCCGAAGCGCATCATCTGCCGCTGGGTCCCCTCCCCGCAGTCGAAGAGGAACTCGTCGCCCTCGCGGTTCAGGTACAGCGCGCTCGGCGCGCGCTGCACGGTGGGCACCGCGCCGCTCGTCCCGAGGAAGGTGACCCGGATCATACCCGGGAGTGGTGGTGCCGTCGGTGAAACGCTGTCGAAGCGGCGTGTGGCCGCCGGGGCCGTTCCGTCCCACCAGACCCCGTAGCCGCGCCCCCGACCGCATCCAGCGGTTTTCCCGGGATTAATTCGGATGAATCCAGGAGAAATCCGGGTTCGTGGCCGTCTCCGTATATGTGGTCGCCGCCGGTAGGACCGGACACGATGTCACGACACACGACTGGCTGGGCCGCCGTCGCCGCGGCCCTGATGTTGGTCCTCGCCGGCTGTGCGGGTGGCGTTCCCTCCGGACCCTCCGGAGGCGACGCAGGCACCGCAGACGGCACGGGCGGGGACGACGGGGGGACCGTCAACTTCTACATCAGTGACCAGCAGAACGCGATCGACCAGTTCGAACACCTGAACGTCACGATCACCGAGGTCACGCTCGTTCGGGCGGATGAAGACGATGAAGACGACGCTGACACGGACGACGCCGACGCGGACGACAGCGATGCGAACGACGAGAACGAGACGGAGACGACCGAACCCACGGAGACGGAGTCGACCGAGACGTCCGAGTCCGACGACGGCGACGCGGGCGACGGCGAGCAGGTGACCTACGAGGTCGACGACGTCACCCTCGACCTGACCGAACTGCAGGGCGCGAACGCCTCCAAGCTGGGTTCGGTGCCGGTGCCCAACGGAACGTACACGACGGTGTTCATCGAGGTCGAGTCGGTGAACGGCACACTCACCGACGGCTCCTCGGCGAACGTGAAGCTGCCGTCGAACAAGCTCCGATTGAACAAGGAGTTCACCGTCGGCGACGGCGAGGAGGTGGACTTCGTCTACGACGTGACCGTGTTCGAGCGCGGTCCCAACGGCTACATCCTCAAACCCGTGGCCGGTGAGTCCGGTACCGGCGACGAGGTGGAGATCCGCGACGTCGACGAGGACGAGGACGAACGTGACGACGACCGCGGCGAGGCCGAGGACGGCGCGGACGGCGACGACGCTGACGACGAGAACCAGACGGAGACGGAAACCGAGTCCGACGAGGGCGCGGCCGACTCCTCGAACTCGGGTCAGTCCTCGATGGACTTCTACCTCAGCGACGAGGAGAACGCCATGGGCGACTTCGCCCACCTCAACGTCACGGTGACGAAAGTCGGACTCCAGCGCGGCGGCGAGTCGGGCGGCTGGGTCGAGACGGACGTCGACGACCGGACGGTCGACCTGACGACGCTTCCGGGCGCGAACGCGACGAAGCTCGGCACCTTCGGCGTCGACAACGGCACGTACACGAAGGTGTTCGTCCACGTCGACGAGATCAACGGGACGCTGGAGAACGGCGACTCCGTGAACGTGAAGCTACCGTCGAACAAGCTCCAGTTGAACAAGGAGTTCACCGTCGGCGACGGCGAGGAGGTGGACTTCGTCTACGACATGTCGGTGTTCAAGGCCGGCAACTCGGGCAAGTACATCCTCAAGCCCGTCGTGAGCGAGTCCGGCACGGGTGACGAGGTGCCCATCGAGGACGTCGACGAGCACGAGAACGAGTCCGACGCCGACGAGGAGACCGAGGCGCCGGCATTGAACGCCTCGTTCGTCGGGAACGTCACCGCGGGGGAGAACGCGACCGTCGAAGTGACGCGCAACGGCTCGGCCGCCGAGAATGCGACTGTCGAGGTCACACAGGAGATCGACGGCGAGGGGACGACCGAGACGTACAGGACCGACGTGAACGGAACGGTCACCTTCGCCGTCGACGCCAATGCGACCGAACTGAGCGTCGAGGCGACCGCCGGCGAGGACGGCGATGCTGAACTCGAGCGCGAGTTCGAGACCGAAGAGGACGACGCCGACGAGGAGACCGAGGCGCCGGCATTGAACGCCTCGTTCGTCGGGAACGCCACCGCGGGGGAGAACGCGACCGTCGAGGTAACGCGAAACGGCTCGGCCGTTGAGAACGCCTCGATCGAGGTCACACAGGAGATCGGCGGCGACGAGACGACCGAGGCGTACAGCACCGACGCGAACGGAACGGTCACGTTCGCGGTCGACGCCAACGCGACCGAGTTGACGGTCGAAGTGACCGCCGAGGACGACGAGACCGAGTTGGAGCGGGAGTTCGAGACGGCCAGCGGTGACGGGGCCGACGATGAGTCCGACGCCGCGGCGCTGCGCGCCCCCGCAGCCTGATCGCCGATAACTCGATCAACGATCGGGTAGTACGGCAACGCTCGCGCGTACTTTCGCCGGCTTTCACCGATTGGGAACCGGGTGTCGTTTATACCGGGGTCGCCGTCCAATCCACACCTGTGAGGTGAGACCCATGGCATACTCGGAAACCAACCCATTGGCCGAGAACTTCGGCTTCGACATCGGCGGACCGCTCGCCGCGTACTGGATCGCCCTACTTCGGGTTATTACCGGCTGGTGGTTCTTCCACGCCGGCGTGACCAAGATCATCGAGAACGGGCTGAACTTCACGTACGGCACGGCGTACCTGCAGGGGATGACCGGCACGGCGCTCGGTCCGATCCCGGTGTGGATGGGCAACAACCTCGGGTGGCTCATCGAGCCGGGCGTCCCGCTGTTCGAGACGCTCATCGGCCTGGCGCTGATCGCCGGCGCGTTCGTCCGGCTGGCGGCCTTCGGCGGGGCGATCTTCATGACCCTGTTCTGGGTCGGGAACGCCGGCTTCGGCCACGGTCTCGTCAACAGCGACCTCATGGGCCTGCTGCTGTTCGGGACCATGATCGCCCTCGGCGCGGGCCGATACTACGGGCTGGACGCGATCCTCGAGAAGACGCGCTTGGCGGAGGCGTACCCCAAACTCCGCTACCTGCTCGGCTAAGGAGGTGACACCCATGCAACAACCAGACATCATCGACAAGGTGGCAATGGCGTTCAGCGCGGCCCTGATGCTCATCGGCATCGTGGGGCTTGGAATCGTCGAGCTCCTCGCAGGGCAGCCCTACGGGGCGGCTCCGGTGACGAACGAGGCGGGCGAGATCGTCGCGACCCCCGCGATCGACCCGACCCTGCGGACCGGCCTGGTCCTCCTCGGACTGCTGGTCCTGTTCGGCTGGGGCGTCTACCGGGCGGCCACGCCCGACGCCGGCGCCGACCGGAGGCCGACCGAAGTGACGGCCGACTGACCGCGAACCGAGCGACGACCGCCGAACCGACCGTACGGGTCGAACCGGTTCCGCTCGCCGCTTTTCGTGCGATCCCACCGCGTTATCTACAGCGCCAGCCGCGGCGTCGACCTATCGGCTCCGCCTCGAACCTGGCACCGCGTTCCCTCCGAGTCGCCGCCCCCGCGAACGGCAGGGTTCAAGCCGCCCGGACCGCTACCGGAGGGTAATGGACGGCCCGCTGTGGACGGACACGCACGCCCCCGCGCTCGCGGACCTCCCGCAGGACGACGTGCGCGAGCGCCTCTCGCGGGCGGTGGACGAGCCGATGAACCTCGTGCTGCAGGGTCCGACGGGGTCGGGGAAGACCGCCGCCGTGCGCGCGCTCGCCGAGGCGGCCCACGACGACCCCGACAACGACCTCATCGAGATCAACGTCGCGGACTTCTTCGGCCGAACGAAGAAGGAGATCCGCGAGGACCCCCGCTTCGCTTCGTTCCTAGAGGGACGCAGCCGGATGGCCAAACGCGACATGATCAACCGCGTACTGAAGGAGTCGGCGGCGAACGCGCCGATGTCGGGCACGTACAAGACGGTCCTGTTGGACAACGCCGAGGCGATCCGCGAGGACTTCCAGCAGGCGCTGCGCCGCGTGATGGAGCAGTACCACCGCACGACGCAGTTCGTCATCGCGACCCGCCAACCCGCGAAGCTCATCCCGCCGATCCGCTCGCGGTGTTTCCCGGTGCCCGTGCGCGCGCCGGCGACCGACGAGACGATCGAAGTCCTCCGCGGGATCTGCGAGGCCGAGGGCGTCGCCCACGACGACGACGGACTGGAGTTCGTCGCCAGCGCGGCCGCGGGCGACCTCCGCAAGGCGGTCCTCTCGGCGCAGACGACCGCCGTCGAACACGACGAGGTGACGATGGGCGCCGCCTACGAGACGCTCGGCGAGGTCGGCACCGACGAGGAAGTCCTCTCGGCGCTGTCGGCCGCGCGGGCGGGCGACCTGAAGGAGGCCCGATCGACGCTCGACGACCTCCTGCACGACGACGGGTACGAGGGCGGCGACCTGCTCCGGGAACTGCTCAGGGTCGCGCGCTCGAAGTCCGACGCCTCCTCCGAGGCGGTCGCGCGTCTCCACGCCCTCGCGGGCGAGGTCGACCTCGATCTCGTCGAGGGGAGCGACGACCGCATCCACCTCACCCACCTGCTCGCGGCGTGGGGAGCGGGTCGGACGACGACCGAGGCGACCGTCCGCGACCCCCTCGACGCGTGATCCCGACCTCGATCCCGATCCCGGATCTCGCCCCCGGGAGCGGGCGACGCGTGCTCGCCCCGTTCGCGCTCGCGATCCCGTTCCTGTTCCTCGTGCCGCCGCTGGGACTGCTCCTGCTGGCGATCGGGGCCTTCTCGATGTACTTCTACCGCGATCCCGAGCGTGACCCCGCGGGCGAGGGAGTCCTCGCCCCCGCCGACGGACACGTCTCGGTGATCCGCGAGGACGCCGACCGGGTCCGCGTCGGCGTGTTCATGAGCCCCTTCGACGTGCACGTCTGTCGTGCGCCCGCCGCCGGCGCCGTGGCGCGCTTGGACCACCGCGGCGCCGCCCACCGTCCGGCGTTCGCCAAGGAGTCCGAGCGAAACGAACGGTTCGAGTACACGCTACGGGAGAGTGGCGTCGACGCGGACGGGGTCGCGAGCGGCGGAGCCGAAGCCGACCGGGACGTCGACGCCGGGCGCGTCGACGGCGCGCTCATCGCGGGCTGGTTCGCTCGGCGTATCACCCCCTACGTTTCGTCTGGAGACACGGTCACACGGGGCGAGCGGATCGGCTACATCGCGTTCGGATCGCGAGCGGACGTGGTGCTCCCGGCCGGCTACACCGCCGAGGACGTGCGCGTGAGTCGGGGAGAGGCGGTCCGCGCGGGCGAGTCGGTTATCGCGCGGCGGGACTGACGGCCCGCCGTCGCCGCCGGGTCCCGTCGCGTTCCGCCACCGGCGTTCACTTTCACTCCGGGGTCCGGCGCGACCGTGTGGGTTATGGCCGCAAGCGGTTCACCTTCTCCCATGCCGGGCAACCCGAAGGGTGACCGCAGGGAGCGCGAACTCGTCAACAGGCTCCACGACGCCGGCTTCGCGGTGATGCGCGCGCCCGCCAGCGGCTCCTCCACGGACCGCGAGCTGCCGGACGTGCTCGCGGGCGACGGCCGGGTGTTCTACGCGGTCGAGGCGAAGTCCTCCTCGGGCGACCCCATCTACCTCCGCGGCGAGGAGGTGGAGGCGCTCATCTACTTCTCGCGCAACTTCGGGGCCTCGCCGAAGATCGGGGTGCGGTTCGACCGCGAGGACTGGTACTTCTTCCACCCGGGCGACCTCTACGTCACCGACGGCGGAAACTACCGGGTGAAGAAGGAGACGGCCCTCGAGGACGGCGAGACCATCGACGACCTGCTGGCCGCCAGCGAGGACACGGAATCCGACACCAGCGTGAGCGAGGTGCTCAACGCCGTCGAGCAGGGCGTGCTTTCGGTGGAGGAAGCCGAGGAGATGTTGTAGCTTCGGCTTCGCTTCGCCTGTCTCTTCGCGTCGTTCAGATGCCGATCACGGGCGTCTCCGGCCGATCCGCGGGGTCGAGCGTGCGGAGCCGCGAGGCCGGGAAGCCGTACCGCTTGCGCCCGGACACGTCCAGCGGGCCGGGACTGGCGGGGGCGTTTCCGGCGTACACCGCCTCGACCACCGGCTCGTGGTCGCCGTAGTCGACGTTGGTCTCGTAGTCGGCGATCAGCGTCCCCTCCTCGGTCGCGTACTCGTCCGCGCGCTCGGTCGTGACGCCCGTGACGACCAGCAGCTCGTCGGTCTCGCGATCGCGGACGAACGAGCCGACGGCGGGGCGGTGGTCGCCACAGAGGAACGCGCCCGCCTCGCGGGCGGGAACGAACACGCCGTCCCCGCAGACGGCGCAGGCGGCGACGCGCTCGCCTGGGGCCGGCACGCGGCCGATCCCGACCTCCATGTCGACGCGCCGGAGGTGCTTGCAGCGGCTCCCCCGGATCGCGTGGTCCGGGCAGGTGCAGGTGTCGCTCCCGAGGTCGACGACGTAGGTCCCGCCCTCGGTGTCGACGAGATACCGGTCGTCGTCGCGGAGGGCGTACACCGCCATCGGCTCCGTTCTGGCGCGCGCGGCCCGCCCGGAGTCGCGGGAGTCGGCAACGGCGCCGCCGCCGTTTGAACCGCCCGGTCCCTCGGGTCCGTCGGGTCCATCGGGTCCGTCCGGTGCCTTCGGCGCGTCGTCTGGAAGCGCACTCCGTCCGCGCGTTCCGTGGCTCCCACGATCGTCGTCGTCCCGTTCCCGGCCGTGGCTCCGATCCGGTCGCTTGCCGGTGCTGAGTGGGGGTGTCATTGGTCAACGAAAATACGAGTCGAGCGTACCTAAGGGCTCGGTCGGCCCTCCGCGGACGGTTCGCGGGATCCGGCGCCTGACGAGCGCTTCGAAGCCCTTTTGACGGGTCCACGGATACGCCGGTGCATGGAAATCGACGCCGAGATGCGCCGCAGGATCGCCGTCTCCGTCGGCGCAGTCGTCGTCTTCATCGCCCTTCTGGTCGCCATCGGCCTCCAGTACACCGACGGACACGACCTCTCCAGCGTCGGCGCGTACTACTTCGTCGCCGCGATCGGGCTGTTCGTCGCGCTGATGGCCGCGGCCGGCGTCCTCCTCGATCAAGGGGAGTAGCGACCGGTCGAGCTTCCCGGTCCGGAGATGGGGTTTCGGTCCGGCGGACCGCCGTTCGAGCGAGTCGCCGTTCGGGGGGCCGCCGCTCAGGCCGCGGCGTCGCCGACGTCCGTTCGTTCCCTGTCGCGCCAGTCGACGACCTCGTCGGCCTCGCCGAGCTTCCGGCTGTAGTACTCGAGCGGATGTGGCGCGACGCTGCGGTGGTTGTGCTCGTTCTCGCAGATCTCGTACTCCCCGAGCGTCCGGCACGACGGCGGCGGGTACTGCGCCCCGGAGTCGTCGCGGAGGTGCGCGAACCGGTCGGCGACGAGATCGGGATCCAGCCCCGACAGCGCGACCGCCTCCTCCGTGTCGAGGTTGAGCCCCGCGAGGAACGCGAGCAGCGAGAAGCGCTCGTACGGGTCGAGGTCGTCGCCGCCCTGCGCCCGGCCGAGCAGCTTCCCGATGCAGGGCGGGAAGTGCTCGGGCGCGACAACGTCGAGGTCGGCGGCGACGCTGCGGTCCGCGAGCAGGTCGCGCAGGTCGCTTATCTCGGCTTCCAGCTCGTCCGCCAGCTCGTCGCCGACGCCCTCGAACGGGAGGCCGTCGCCGACGCGGTCCTCGACGGCCTCCCGGAGCAGGCGATACAGCTCCTCGCGCTCGGTGCGCACCTCGCCGTCGACGAGTTCGCGGTTGACGAGCCGCCAGTCGTCGCCCCAGTCGGGGTCGACGTACGAGAGGTACGCGCCGACGCCGAGCCAGAGCCACTTGCCCTCGACCTGCCCGGGCTTCGGCTCCTCGACGCGGACGGCGCCGTCGAGGTCGAACTCTCGGAGCAGGGCCGCCCGATCGACGCGAGCGGGATCGCGGCGCGCGCCGTCGTCGCGGGCGCGCTGGAGGTCCTCGGTGAAGCGACGGTAGGCGGTGGCCGCCTCGGCCTCCGCGTACTTCTCGACGGCCGCACGGGAGTCGAGCAGCGAGACGAGGATCCGCGCGATGGGGTACGAGAGCAGTTCGTCGCGGGTGTCCCACTCGCGCGTCTCCGCCGCCTCGACGGTGCCCTCGGTGAGCGCGCGTTCGACCCGCTCGCGCCCGCGATCGACGGCGGGGTCGCCGTCGGCGACGAGCGCGGCCAGATCGACGCCCGACTCACGGACGGCCTCGCGGGCCGACGCGAAGAACGGGTAACGGGCGTGGCGCGGCTCCATGATCGGCTGTTCGTGGTGGTGGCTGGAGGTTAAGCGCGACGGTCTGGCACGTCTCGGCTCGGGGCGCCACCGACGCGGTTCTGATCCGGGGCGGCGCGGACCGACCTACGCCGACTCGAAGCCGTCCTCCCACCGGAACGTCCCGTCTCGCTGGACGACCTCGCCGTCGACGAGCATCCGCGAGTCCTCGGACACGTCGGTGATCATGTCGACGTGGACCGCGGAGTCGTTGCCCGACTCGCCCTCGGGGAGACAGGAGCCGTACGCGCGTCCCAGCGCGAGGTGGACCGTGTCGCCCATCTTCTCGTCGAACAGGATCGAGTCGGTGAAGCGGTCGATGCCGCGGTTCATCCCGATCCCGAGTTCTCCGAGACGCCGGGCGCCCTCGTCGGTGTCGAGCACGTCCGCGATCGCCTCCTCGCCCTGCTCGGCCGCGAAGTCGACCACCTCGCCCCCCTCAAAGGTGAGTGACACGTTCTTCACGCGCCGGGCGTCGATCGTCATCGGCACGTCGAAGAACACCTCGCCCTCCGTGGCGTGCGGGGCGGTGAACACCTCGCCGGAGGGGAGGTTGTGGGAGTCGTACGCGACCGATGCGGCGGAGTTGACCGCGGTCCGGCCCTCGATGGACATCGTGAGGTCGGTTCGTTCCTTCTCGATGCGGACCTCCGACCCCTCGTCGAGGATCTCCTTCATGTTCGCCATCTCCTCGGCGAGCGACTCCCAGTCGCGGAGGACGGCGTCGTACACGAAGTCCTGATACTCCTCGTAGGCCATCCCAGCCTGCTGGGCCAGCGATCGCGTCGGGTGAACGGTGGAGACCCAGTCGGTGTCCATTCGGGCTTCGCGGGTCGGCGTGGTCGCCTTTCGGGCCGCCTGTCGGCGGTCGCCGTCCACGTCCGCCAGCGCCGTGGTGTTGCGTCCGCCGCCGATGCGGAGGTACACGTCCGCCGCCTCCAGCATCGCCAGCTTCGGCTCGCTGTGGGCGAACTCGCGCTCGTCGTCGCCGGCGCGGAGGAACGCCCGACCCACCTCGCTGGACCCGTACGTCGTCAGCAGCGTCGCGTCGCGGTTCCCCAGCTCCGCGGCCACCGCGACCGCGAGGTCGTGAGCGCCCTCGGCGACGTCCATCACGACGTGGTCGCCCGCCTCGACGCGGGCGCTCCAGTCGACGAGTACCTCGGCGTGCTCGCGCACTCGGTCGTCCATGTCGGCGGGTGCGGCGGGCGAGCGCGTAAGTCCGGCGCTTTCGAGCGTCCGCGTCCCTCGACCGCGCGCGTTCCGGGGACGCCGCTCGCGCACACCGCAACGCCTACGCCGCGCCTCGCCGACGCGCCGGTATGAGCATGCAACTCGGCGTGATCGGGCTGGGTCGGATGGGGCAGATCGTCGTCGACCGCGTCCTCGACGCCGGTCACGACGTGGTCGCGTTCGACCTCTCGGCGGAGGCGACCGCCGCCGCCGCGGAGGCCGGTGCCGAACCCGCGGACTCTGTTGCGGACCTGTACGACAGACTCGACGACGGAGGGGACGGCGGTGCCCGAATCTGGCTGATGGTGCCCGCGGGCGACCCGGTGGACGCCACGCTCGACGACCTGGAGCCGCACCTCACGGGCGACGACGTGGTCGTCGACGGCGGCAACTCCTACTTCGAGGACTCCGTCCGCCGCGCGGAGGCGACCGACGCGGCGTACCTCGACTGCGGCACCTCCGGCGGCCCCGCCGGCGCCGAGTTGGGCTTCTCGCTGATGGTCGGCGGTCCCGAATGGGCCTACGAGGAGCTGACGCCCGTGTTTGACGCCGTCGCCACCGGCCCCGACGGTCACGACCGGATGGGGCCCGCCGGATCGGGCCACTACGTGAAGATGGTCCACAACGGCGTCGAGTACGCGCTGATGCAGGCCTATGGGGAAGGATTCGAACTGCTTCACCGCGGCCGCTACGACCTCGATCTGGAGGCCGTCGCGCGCACGTGGAACAACGGCGCGGTCATCCGCTCGTGGCTGCTCGAACTCTGTGAGGAGGCGTTCCACGAGGAGGGCAACGACCTGGGCGACGTGGCCGACCGTATCGAGGGCGGCTCGACCGGAACCTGGACCGTTCAGGAGGCGCTCGAACAGGAGGTCCCCGTGCCGCTCATCTATCAGGCGCTCGCCGAGCGCTTCGACTCCCGCGAGGAGCGGTTCGGCCGCCGCCTCGCGAGCCGACTGCGATACGGCTTCGGCCGCCACGAGGTCCCGCGGACGGACGAGTAAGCCGCCGTCTCGCCCGCGAACACGTTCGCAGTCGCCGGGTTCGGCGAGTCGCGGGCGCGCTGGATAATCACAACCCTTGTTACCCCCCGCTTCCAACCCGGAATCATGGTAGACCCCGTGGCTATCGGGTTCGGCGCGGGCCTCGTGTTGGTCTTCGTCGCGCTGCACGTCGCCCGCGGCACCGGCTGGGAGGCCACCGCGGACATCTCCGAGGAGGTCATCGAGCGGCGGGCCTCCACCGTCGAGGAGACGGAGTTCCCCGAGCCGGGGAGCCGCGCTATCGGGGGCGGAAGCGCCCCCGCGGGCGCGGTCGCGGCCGGCGAGGAGGGCGAACTGGAGGAGGGCGCGGCCAGCGAGGACGACGCCGGTCCCGGCGACATTCCCGAGGACGAGATCGAGCACTTCGAGGTCGAGTTCGTGAAGGAGGGCGACACGATCGAGATCGCCAACAACGAGACGGTCCTGGAGGCCGGCGAGGACGAGGGGTGGGACCTCCCGTACGCCTGCCGACAGGGCCAGTGCGTCTCGTGTGCCGGACAGATCACCTCCGGCGGCAACTCCGAGGAGTACGTCGAACACGACAACCAGCAGATGCTCGACGACGCCGAACTCGACGAGGGGTACACCCTCACCTGCGTCGCGTATCCCCGCGGCGACTTCACGATCGAGACCGGCAAAGCACCGTAGCGTACCGCACCCGCTTCCCCGCCGACCCGCTTTTTCCACGCCGCCGATCCCGCTCCCGTCAGCCTCGCGTCTCGCCTCTCGCGAGGCGGTGACGGTTCCGAAGGCTTATTCGCCGGGCCGCGGTACGGGGGTGTGAGGGCGGCTAGTTCAGCGGACAGAACGCTTGGTTCCGGACCAAGAGGTCGGGGGTTCAAATCCCTCGTCGCCCGCTTCCGTATCCTTCGTTTCGGCACCAACCATACCCCCGTCTTGAGGCTCTGAAACAGCGGAAATCTGAGAGTCTCCACTCGGTATGGATGGGCCGAACTCACGATACCGACCACTGGCGTAGCGACTCCCGTTGCGTCCGGCCGCCCGCTGTCTCTCGGCGTTCCGATCGTCACGGCATCTCCCGTCCGCCCAGTTTCAGAACGTGTACGCCATCATCGCCTCGTCCACGTACTCGCCGTCGATAGTGTAGTGGTCGCGGCGGATCGCCTCCGTCTCCCAGCCGTGGTCGCCGAGGAACTCCAGGGCGGCGGCGTTCGTCACCGGGACGCTGTTGTACACCTTCCGGAACCCGTTGGCCTCGGCCCAATCGAGCCCGCGCTGCAGGAGCTTCCCGCCGATGCCGGACCGCCGGTGCTCGGGGACGACGCCGACGGTCTGTTTCGCGGTCTCGCGCACCCGCGACACCTGCGGCAGGTCGAGGTGCGTCCAGCCGACAACGGTCCCATCGACCGTGGCGACGAAGAACACCCGCGACTCCACCGCGTTGTGCCGTGTTACGGTTTCCTCGTACAGCAACTGCTCGGCGATACTCTCGGCGACGACGTACGTCTCCTCGTCGGTCACCGCACGGATCGCAGCGACGAGCCCCTCGAAATCGTCCTGTCCCGCCGGCCGGATCGTGAACGACGTGTCGGTACCCTCGTACTCCTCGACGGCGCCGACGTCGAGCGCAACCCGAAGCGTCCCGCCGTCGTCGTCCAAGTATCCCCGCGACTCCAGCCGATCGAGTTCGCGCTCGAACTCCTCGGCCGGCGCCGAGACGGTCTGCTGGACGATGTGGCGATTCGCCGTCCCGTGTCGCTCGACGTACTCGTAGATCCGCTTGCTCACCTCGGACTCGAACGTGGGTCGCTCTGCGACCTCCATACGGGTACGTTCGCGGCCCGGGGCTTAGCCCTTGCTACGAGGTAACACAACTCAGTCGCCGTCGGCGGGGTTCCGCCTCGGCACTTACTCCCAGGGCTTCACCAGCACCTTCACCGCCTCGCGCTCGTCCATCATGCGGTACCCCTCGGGGACGCCGTCGAGGCCGACCGTCTCGGTGAAGATCGGCGACGGGTCGAGCGTGCCCTGAAGCACGTCGGCCATCAGTTCCTCGGCGTACGCCCGGACGGGCGCGACGCCGCCCCGCAGCGCGACGTTGTCGCCGAAGAACGGGAACAGATCGAGACCGCCCTCCATCCCGTGGGGAACCCCGACGTAGCCGACGGTGCCGCCCGGGCGGGCGGCTTCCACCGCCGTCTCCATCGCGGAGGCCGCGCCGACGCACTCGAGCACGTGGTTCGCGCCGCCGTTCGTGATGTCGAGTACCGCGTCGACGGCGTCGTCGCCGCGTTCGGCGACCGTGTGGGTGGCCCCGAACTCCTCGGCGATCTCGAGGCGGTCCTCGTGGTGGCCGACGGCGACGATCCGCTCGGCACCCAGCCGCCTCGCCGCGGCGACGCCACAGAGGCCGACGGCACCGTCGCCGACGACGACCGCGTCCTCGCCGGCCTCGACGCCCGCCGAGACGGCGGCGTGGTGGCCCGTCCCCATCACGTCGGTGAGCGGGAGCAGGGATTCGAGGACCTCCTCGTCGTCGGCGTAGCGGTCCGGCACCCGGACGAGCGTCCCGTCGGCGTGCGTCGAGCGGACGAACTCGCCCTGCCCGCCGCCGTTGACGCCGCCCCAGGAGTCGCCGTTCGCACACGAGGTGTGGAGCCCCTTGCGACAGAACTCACACGAGCCGCAGGAGATGGCGAAGGGGGCGAGCACGCGGTCGCCCGGTTCGACCGAGCGCACGCCCTCGCCGACTTCCTCGACGATCCCCATCGGCTCGTGGCCGACGCCGGTGCCGGCGTCGCGGTCGCTCTCGCCGCGGTAGAACCACAGATCCGATCCGCAGACCGCCGTGTGAGTCACGCGGACGATCGCGTCGGTCGGCTCCTCGATCTCGGGCTTGTCGACTTCCTCGACCCGGATGTCGCCGGGGCCGTGAAACACTGCTGCGCGCATGAGCGACCCGACGGTCGCCGGCGGTTTCAACCCACGCCTGGCGGTGACGCGTTCGAGCGACCGGCTCGCCGGGACGGTACTCGTCGGCCGGCGGACTCTATGGAGGCCGTGGCTCGGCTATCCGTTCCGACGAACTCACCGCGCAGTCGCCGTATTTTCGTGTCGCTACTCGCCTCGTTATTGTAGGGAACACACAAGTTTGATGCAACTTTGTCTGGGTGGATAACCCACACTCTCCCGCAGTTATGGGCATTAAAGGCCTGGTATCACTTTCGAGGGTGGTTCCTACGGATTAGGCATCGACCCAGACAGCTGTGGGATTGCGATTCAAAGACAATAGTAATGATCGATAGTACACTACCGGACGACGCGCCGTCCTACGACGTGTGGAGTCGGCGGCACTACCTCGTCGCGACTGTCGGCATTGCGGCGTTGAGCGGCTGTACCGGCGACGGCGGCGGCGAGGCGACGGAGCCGGAGACCACTGTCGAGACCGAAGCGCGGACGACAACCGAGGAGGAGCCGACGGAGACTCCGGAAGACGAGGAGGAAGAAGAGGAGGAGGAACTCCCCGAGGGCGTCTCCGGAGACGAGTTCGAACGCGGTCCCGTTCCGGACGTCTACCTCTCGGCGACGTCGCTCGGTAACGAAACTCGCAACCCGGACGAGTTGAACACGAAGGCGGATGTCGGGTTCTCCGAGTACGACGAGGCGGTGGAGAACGAGGCCCACCGGCCGGGGACGTGCTGTGCCAACTGCGCCGACTTCATCCCGGACAAGAACGGGGACGGATTCGGCGCCTGCGCGGAGGTCGAGGGATACGTCGGCGGCGAGGACTGGTGTACGATCTACGAGTCGCTGCCCGAGCCGTCGGTTCCGGAGGGGATGTCCGAGGACGACTTGGCGACGGCGGCGGTGCCGGAGGCGTATCGCGCGGCCAGCTCCCAGGGCGGCGAGGAGCGGACTCCCGACGACCTCCTAGCGCAAGCCGACGTGAACCTCATGGAGTCGGTCGAGGCGATCGCTGAAGAGGTCGCGCTACCGGGACAGTCCTGCGGTAACTGTGCGGAGTTCATCCCGGACCAGAACGGCGACGGCTGGGGCGCCTGCGCGAACGTTGAGGGGTACATCGCGGCCGAGGACTGGTGTGGCGTCTGGGAACACATCACAGAGGAGCTGTGACCCGGTCTGTGGCGTCCGCCAGGAGCACCGGCGGTTCGGCCGGGTTGGGGCTACGCGGCGACGGGGGGTGAGGAACGACGAACCGTCACGACGGCGTCGCAGTCGGGGCACGCGAGCGACTCGCCGCCGGGCAGATCTTCGATGATCCAGTCGCCGTCGACGGGTGCGGCGTGATCGCAGTCGGGACAAAACAGCGTGTTCTTCGGGGGCGGTCGTCGGGTCTGCGTGGAGGGTGTGTCCATACCGAACTGACGTACTCTGGACGGATAACGCCGTCTCTCCGGATCTCAGCGCCGAGGCCGCTCGCCTCGCGGGGGCGACTCACAGCCGTCCGCTCGGAGAGAACACGCCGTCGGGATCCCACGACTCCTTCGCTTCCCGGAGCCACTCGTAGTTGTCGGCGTAGACGTCCCGCGCGGCGGCGTCGCCGCGCTCCGTCCCCGAGAAGTTCGGGAGTTCGCCGGTCACTGTCGTCGTCTCCCGGGCGCGGTCGACGGACTCGCGCGCCCAGCCGACGTGGGCGTCGTCCTCGTCGGCGTCCGACCAGCAAGCCTCGAAGTTGAGGACGACCTCGGCGTCGCGCTCGGGAACCGCCGTCTCCTCGGGGGCGAGGTCCGACACGGCGCCGCCGAGCGGCCAGACGACCACCGTGTCGTCGTCGCCGGGCAGCGCGGCCATCCGCTCGGCGACGAGGTCGACGAGGTCGTCGGTGAACGACTCGACGGCGACTGACTTCCAGTAGTAGCGGTCGCCGGGTGTCGAGTCGCCGCCGAGGTACGCCTGCAGCTCCCGGTAGGGCACCCGTTCGGCGCGCTCGAACACCGGATCGATGTCGTCGCCGCCGAGGGCTCGAAACGACGCGAGGGCCCGTTCGCCGTTCTCGGGATCGCCGCCGTGCGCGCCGAGGACGCACAGCGCCAACTCCCCGGCGGAGTCGGCCGGAAACGCCGGGTCGTCCGGGACCCGAGCCACGTACGGCGAGACGTTCGTTGCGCGCGGCGCTTCGCGCAGGCGTTCGCGGTACTCGCGGAGGAGGGCCGCGATGTCGTCGCCGCCGTCGACGGGGAACCACGTGTCGCACATCGCCACCTCGTCGGGGACCGACACGAGGTCGAACGCCAACTCGACGGCGACGCCGAAGTCGCCGCCGGCGCCCCGCACTGCCCGGAACAGATCCGAGTTGGCGTCCGGGCTCGCGGTGACGCGCTCACGGGTCGCCTCGCTTCCCGCTCGCTGTCGCGGTCTCGCCGCGCTCGACCGCGCTCGCTCGCCGGCCGCGGTCACCAACTCGACCCGCACGAGACGGTCGCACGCGAGGCCGTGCGCCCGGGAGAGATAGCCCGTGCCGCCGCCGAGCGTCAGGCCGGTCACCCCGACCTCGGGGGCGACACCCTGCGGCGTCGCAAGGCCGTGTTCGGTCGTCGCCGCGTCGAGCTCGCCGATGGTGGCACCCGGTTCGACGACGGCGACCCCCGCGTCCGGGTCGACCGTCACCTCCCGCATCGCGCCCACATCGCACACAAGGACGCCGTCGCCGGTCGAGGTTCCGACCGAGGAGTGTCCGCCCGAGCGCGTCGCGATCCCGAGCCCGGTCTCCCGCGCGGCGTCGACGACGCGGGCGACGCCCGCCGTGGTCGTCGGGTAGGCGACGGCCGCCGGGAACGCGGAGACGAATCCGTTCCAGACGCGTCGTGCGTCGTCGTATGCGGCGTCGGCGGGCGTCACGACCGCGCCGGGGAACAGCGTTCGCCAGTCGCCGACGGCGTCGCGGCTCGCGGGACTCCCGTCGCCGTCGAGCGCGGCCGCCAGCGCCGCGAGCGTGTCGGCGTGGGCGTCGGCGACCGCGCGGGCGTCGTCGCGAGCGAACGCCGACTCTCGGTCGGCCGTCCGGCCGGAGCGACCGCCGGCGTCGTCGTCTGATTCTCTGTTCATACCACCCGGTGTACCCGTGGGAACGAAAAGCCATCGCGGGCGCCGCCCGACCGGGGCGCTCGGCCCGGCCGCGACCGACAGCCGCAACGGCTATCGGTGCGCCGTCCGGACCGGCGCACATGGACAGGGGACGTGCGCTGGCGTACGCGCGCGTCGGGGTCGCCTACCCCGTCGCCAGCGTCGCCGCCGCCGTGGCGTTCGCGTGGGTGCTCGGGTGGGACCCGGGACTCGTCGTCCTCGCGCTGTCGATGGCCGCCGCGGCGACGCTGGCCGGCGTCACCCTCTCGGAGACGAGCGGGATGCGGCCTCCCGAGGCCGATCGCGGTCGCCAGCAGCAGCGTGGGATCCTCGGGCTCGGCGGCAACGGCGCGGGCGGTGGCGCGGACGGCGACCTCCCGGACGTCGCCCGGAGCCGTCGAGCACGCTTGCGGGTGTTCTCGCTCGGGCTGTTCGTGTTCACCGTCGCGCTCGTAGTGGTGTTCGGCGCCGTGGTGCCGGGGCTGTAGCGGGACCGACCCGCGGCTGTAGGCGGGGTCGACCCGCGGCTGTAGGCGGGACCGACACGAGGCTGTAGGCGGAAACTGTTCTCGGTGCGATCGCGACACGCAGCGCCGCGGCTCGCGGTCGCGGCGTCGAAAGAATCGAGGATCGGTCGAGAGGCGGTGCGTGTCGGCGTCGTGGGGGATGGTGTTGGCTGGGGGGCCTACTTCACATCGCGCCGCCCATGCCACCCATACCGCCCATGCCGCCCATGCCGCCGCCCATTCCGCCGGCGGGGTCGTCGTCGCCGCCCGAGTCGGTGCCGCCGCCCTTCAGGTCGCCGGCGGCGATGACGTCGTCGATGCGGAGGATCATCGTCGCCGCCTCGGTGGCGGACTCGATGGCCTGCGTCTTGACGCGGCGCGGTTCGACGACGCCCTCGGCCTCCATGTCGATCACGTCGCCCGTGTAGGCGTCGAGACCGGCGCCGAACTCGCCGCCGTCGTGGCGCGCGCGCAGGTCGACCAGCGAGTCGATCGGGTCGAGACCGGCGTTCTCGGCGAGGGTGCGCGGGATGACCTCCAGCGCGTCGGCGAACGCCTCGACGGCCAGCTGCTCGCGGCCGCCGACGGAGTCGGCGAAGTCACGCAGTTCCAGCGCCAGCTGGGTCTCGGGCGCGCCGCCGCCGGGGAGCACCTGCCCGTCCTGCAGCGTCGTGCGCACGACGCCGAGCGAGTCGTCGATCGCGCGCTCGACCTCGTCGACGACGTGCTCGGTGCCGCCGCGGAGCACGAGCGTGACCGAGCGGGCGTCCTCGACGTCCTCGACGAAGATGCGCTCGTCGCCACCGATGTCCTTCTGGGCGACGGAGCCGGCGAAGCCGAGATCGCTCTCCTCGAGGTCGTCGAGGTTGGCGACGACGCGGCCGCCCGTCGAGCGGGCCAGCCGCTTGAGGTCGGAGTCCTTCGCGCGGCGGACGGCGAGGATGCCCTCCTGCGCGAGGTAGTGCTGGGCCATGTCGTCGATGCCGTCGCCGACGAAGACGACGTCCGTGCCGACGGCGGTCAGCTTGTCGACCATCTCCTTGAGCTGCTTCTCCTCCTGGTCGAGGAACTGCTGGAGCTGGTCGGGGTCGGTGACGTTGACCTCGGCGTCGATCTCGGTCTCCTTGACCTCGATGGCGCCGTCGAACAGCGCGATGTCGGCGTCCTCGACCGCGTAGGGCATGTTCTCGTCGACGCGCTCCTTGTCGACGATGACGCCCTCGATGAGCTCGGAGTTACCGATGGAACCGCCGACGACCGTCTCGACGGAGACGTTGTCGGTGTCGACGCTGCCGTCGTCGTCGCGGACGGCGAGGACGGCGTCGACGACCAGTTTCGCGAGCGCGTCGCGAGCGGACTCGGCGCCCTTGCCGGTCATCGCCGTCGCGGCGATCTTCTCGAGCGTCTCGCGGTCGTCCGCGGTGACGTCGATGGCCTTCTCGTCGAGGACCTCCTTGGCCTTCTCGGCGGCCTGACGGTACCCCTGTGCGATGGTCGTCGGGTGAACCTCCGAGTCGATGAGCTCCTCTGCCTGGTCGAGCAGCTCACCGGCGATGACGACGGCGGTCGTCGTGCCGTCGCCGACCTCGTCCTCCTGGGTCTCGGAGACCTCGACGATCATGTTGGCGGCCGGGTGGTCGATGTCCATCTCCTTCAGGATGGTCACGCCGTCGTTCGTGACGACGACGCCGCCCGAGGAGTCGACGAGCATCTTGTCCATTCCTTTCGGACCGAGAGTGGTCCGAACGGACTCCGCGACGGCCTTGCCGGCCGTGATGTTCATCGACTGGGCGTCCTTGCCCGACGTTCGCTGGCTGTCCTCCGAAAGTACGATCATGGGCTGATTGCCCATTCGCTGGCGCTGAGACATGAGTCACTCAGTGATTGTTTCCGATTCTATAAAAAGGTATCGGCGAAGACTCGTCAACACCTCGCACGCCCCCGATCCGAGCGTGTGTGATGAGTTGTCAAGGGAAGTTTATATACCGAATTGCGGGTCGCAGAACCGTCGGTGGCGGGGTCGTCGCGCGTTACCGCGGATCCTCGACGTTCCCTGTCGGCGCCGAGAGGTCCGGCGCGCCGTGGATCTCGTTGTGCTTGCGCTCCAGGAACGAGTAGACCGCGCCGTGGGGGGCGCCGTCGAGGATCATCCCGGTCGCGCGGCGGACGGCCTCGACCTCTTCGGGCTGGCCGATGACGCCCAGCGTGGTGCCCTTGATGACGACCTCGGCGCCCGAGAGGTCCTCCATCAGCTCCCGAGTGCGGCCGTTCTCGCCGATGAGGCGGCCCTTCTGGCGCTGGAGGTCGTTCTTGTTTCGTGTCTTCGATGCGAGGTCGACCAACTCGAACCGTCGCAGATCGTGCTCCAACAGCGAGAGGGCGACTTCGGGGGTGAACCCGCGCCCGATGGCGCGGACGATGTCGGGAGCGACCAGGCCGGCGACCGGGTCGCCGACGGCGTCGATGGCGACCGACCCCGACTCGGAGTCGATGTCGAGTCGCACCTCGGCGCGGTCCTCGATCTCCCGCATCGTCTCGCCGCCCTCGCCGATGAGCACGCCGATGCGGTCCTGCGGAACCTTCACGTGCTGCATACAGGCAATTTCCGGCCGGACGCGGTTAAGCGTTCCCTCGGGAACCCGCCGCGTGAGCGGGTCACACGCTCGAACCGTCGATCGTCCGACGGCGTCGCGCCTCGACTACTCGTCGTCGCCGTCGCGGTCCGCCGGGTCCGACTCCGAGCCCGTCGGGTTCGGGTCCGTCGCGGGATCGGGCTCGGCGCTCGGGTCCGCCTCGGGGGTGGTGACGTACTCGCGAAGGTCGTCGGCGTCGGTTTCGAGGCCCTGACGGGAGAAGAACGAGGCGACGTTGTGGCAGTCGCGCTTCAGGAACTCGTCGGCGTTCGGGTGGTGGACCGTCACCGCCTGTCCCAGATCGATGACGACCAACTCCCCGTCGTGGATGATGAGGTTGTACTCCGAGAGGTCGCCGTGAATCAGCCCCGCCGAGTAGAGGCGCCGCATGTACTCGCGGACGACCTCGAAGGCGGTCTCGGGGTTCTCCACGTCGACCTCCGCGAGTCGGCGAGCGCGGTCCTCGGCGTGGCCGACCAGTTCCATCACGAGGACGTTGCGCTGGACGGCGATCGGCTCCGGCACGCGGACGCCGGCCTTGCGGGCCCGCGAGAGGTTCGAGAACTCCTTGCGCACCCACGCGACGACGACCTGCTTCTTGTCGGAGCCGATCCCCTCGAACCGGGGGTCGCCCTCGAGGTAGTCGCGCATCTGCCGGAAGTTCGAGGTGTTGATCCGATACACCTTCGCGGCCACCTCGCGTTCGTCGGCGCCGAGCGCCTCGTACACGTTCGCCTCCTTCCCGGTGGAGACCGGGCCGCCGAACGCGACGATGTGGCCGTCGCGGGTGAGCTTGTACAGCGCCGCGAGGGTGGCGTCGTCGAACACCGACGCCTCGACTTTGAACTGCTCGGTGTTCTTGACGCGCTTGCGGAACTCGTCGAACTCGTCGTCCTGTCTGCGGGCGATCTTGTCGGCCTCGGTCTGGGCGATGTCGTCCAGATCGAGGTCTTCCCACTCGTCGCCCGGCGCGTCCGCCTCGTCGGGTTCGACGAACCCGAACTCTCCGGTCATCTCTCTCCTCCGTACGCGCTCGGGCGTGAAAAGCACCGGTACCCCGCGGGCGTCATCGCGTCGCGACCGGGGGACGATTCAGGCGATGTGGCCTTCGTCGCGAAGTTGGTCCGCGTCTTGGCTCTCGTAGCGGTGTTCGATGTCCGCCTTCTCGTCCTGCCAGTCCCAGGGACTGACGAGGACGAGGTCGCCCTCGCGGATCCAGGTCCGTTTCTGCATCCGTCCGGGGATCCGCGCGGTGCGTTCGACGCCGTCGTTGCACCGGACCTTCACGCGGTTGGCGCCGAGCATCTCTGTCACCTCGGCGAACACTTCGTCGTCGTCGGGCATTCGGAGGTTCTTGCGACCGGTCCCGTCGCCGTCGCTCATACTCCTGTGTTCTCGCGTCCGACAGTTAAGTTCGGCGGGTGCGCGGTCGAGCAGTGCGAGGCCGAACGTAGGGAGGCCTCGACAGCGAACGGCGAGCGAGGCGAGCCGTGAGCGGTAGCGAGACCGCGAAGACGCGAACGGGGGACGAAGCGGCCCGTTCCGAGCGCTGCCCGCGCGGAACCCGCCGGCCTTTTCAGGAGCTACCGCCACGACCGGGTATGATCGACAAACTCGGTACCGCCGGCGTCGCCGGCGCGGTCCTGCTGTTCGCCGGCCTCGCGCTCGTCGCGTGGTCGGCGCCGATCGTCGCGGTCGGCCTGGCGCTCGTGCTCGCGGGCACCGGTCTCGTGGTGAAGGGCCTCGCAACCAGCCTGATGCGGCAGTTCGGGTTCGCGTAGGCGCTGTCGCGGTGCGACGGACAGCCTCGTCGGCGGCGGCGCCGCCGGCACGGAGATCCCCATCGAGGGGTAACTCCGCCGACGTAGCGCCGCCGCGACCGGCCGAACCGCCTGCTCAACGGGTCGTTCTGAACAGTTCCCCGATTACTTCGCGTCCAGTTCTCGAAGCACCTCGCGGCCCGGAGCGATGAGCTCGTCGAGGTACGTCGCGAGCGCGCCCTTCGCGTCCGCGGGGTGAAGCTCGCCCGACTCCAGATCCGCCGCCAGCGACTCGTAGTCGTCGTACTCGAGGTCGCCGCCGTACTCCTCGGGGCGCTCGACGACGACGGTGTCGAAGCGCGGGAACACCGAGTACTCGAAGATCTCGAGCACCGGGTTCTCGCGCTCGTTGCCCTCGTCGTCGGGCTCGGGATCGCGCGTCGGCGGGCAGAACGCGCCGTTGATCTTCTCGGCGACGTCCTCGGCGGAGTCCTCCATCGAGATCGTGGTGCCCGACGACGAGGACATCTTCCCGACGCCGGTGTCGAGATCGGCGAGGATCGGGGTGTGAAGGCACGGACGGGCCTCGTAGTCGTGGTCGCTCTCGCCGTCCATCGCGGGCACCTGTTCGCGGTGGAGCATGTGGACCTTGCGCTGGTCGAGCCCGCCGACGGCGAGGTCGAGATCGAGGTAGACGATGTCGAGCGCCTGCATCAGCGGGTACACTAGGTGGCTCACCTTCGCGGTGTCGCCACCTTGGATCTCCGCCATCGCGCGCTGTGCGCGGTTGAGCGTCGTGGACACCTCCAGCTCGTGGGTGTCGAGGACGTACTCCTCGTCGAGCTGGAACTCCGACCCGTAGACGAACTCCGTCGACTCGGCGTCGAGGCCGTACGCGAGGAACTGGTCGCGCATGCGCTCGGCCGTCTCGCGGATCTCGGCGAACGTCCCCTTGTCGTTGAGGTACGCGTGCACGTCCGCGAGCAGGACGACGACCTCGAAGCCCGCCTCCTGCAGGTCGATGAGCTTCGTCGCCGTCAGCATGTGCCCGATGTGGAGGACGCCCGACGGCTCGTATCCGACGTACACCCGCTTGCCGTCCGGGTCCTCGGCTAGCGCGCGTACCTCCTCCTCGGTGACCACCTCGGTCGCGTTCCGGGTGATCAGCTCGTGGGCGTCCATACCCGAGGGTGTCGCGTGGGCCGAGTATGTCTTTCGGATGTGTGCGAGCCGTTGCTTGGCGGTTCTCTCCCGACCAACGGCGCCTTCTCTCCCCGAACTACTCCTCGATCCGCTCCAGCACCGGCTCGGGGTCGTACGTCAGCGAGATCGACCGCGAGCGCCCGCGGCCCTCCACCTCGGCGTACTCCGTCTCCACGAGCCCGAGCTGGTCCAGCTTGTTGACGATCTCCGAGTAGCGCGTGTAGCCCAGATCGGTCCGGTCGTGGAACGCCTCGTACACCGAGCCGGCCTGCTCGCCGTCGTGTTCCGCGAGCACCTCGACGAGCGCCGTCTCCGAGTCCGAGAGCCCACGCAGACTCCGCGAGAGGTGGACGTACTTCGATTTCTCGTACGCCTCCTCCACGTCCTCGATGCTGATCGTCCGGGAGGCGCGCATCTCGGCGTTGAGCCCGGCCCGACGAAGGAGGTCGATTCCGACACGGAGGTCGCCCGACTCGGCGGTCAGCTCCGCCACCCGGTCGAGTTCGGTGGCGCCGAGCACGCCGTCGTGGAAGCCGCGTTTCGCCCGCTCGCGGAGGATATCCACCACCTCGTCCACGTCGTACTTCGGGAAGTACACCTCCTCGGGACGGAATACCGACTGCACCCGCGAGTCCAGTTCCTCGATGACCGACAGCGAGAGGTCCGAGGAGACGCAGATAACGCCCACCTTCGCGCCGGCGTGTGCCTCGTGCGCGCGAAGCAGCGAGTAGAGGGCGTCGGAGGCCTCGTTCTCGTAGAACAGGTAGTTCACGTCGTCGAGCGCGACGACGAGCACCTCGTCGTCCTCGACGAGTCGGTCGGCGATCTGGCCGAACAGCTTCTTGAACGAGATGCCCGACGAGGGGGGCTCGTAGTCGAAGATGCCCTCGAAGATGCGCGAGAACACCGCATACCGGGTCGAGTCGACCTGGCAGTTCACCCGGACCGTGCGCACGTCCGTCTGGGCGCGAAGCTCCGAGAACAGCTTCTGCACCGAGGTGGTCTTGCCGGTCCCCGGCGGCCCGCGGACGACGGTGTTGAGCGGGCGCGACCCGCGCGCGGCCGGCCGGAGCGCGTACTTCAGCGACTCCAGTTGGCTCTCGCGGTGACGGAACGTCTCGGGGACGTAGTCGATCTCGAAGACGTGTTCGTCCCGGAAGACGGACTCGTCCCACGACAGCATCCCGTCTTCGGGGTCTCCGGCCATGATACCGGACCCTCCCTCGCCCGACCACTTAATCGTTCCCCGGTGGCGGAGTGAAAGTGAAACCTCGCTCGAGACGCCACGCCCAGCCGAATACGACCGGAACGTCGTTCAGTACCGCTCCGGTCGTCGACGCGGGGATCGTCCGCTCCTTTCGGACCTCCCGGTACGCGATGAGGTCACGGTTTTCCCAGTCCTGTCTGCCGCTTTTGTCGGGTGAATCCGGCTTAATCCGGCGAACGCGTCGACCGGGTTAACGAGGGTACCGATCGTGGGGTGCGTCAATGACGGACGAGCCTGTGGGAGACGAGAGAACAGCACTCCCGGCGCACGAGGACTGCCCGCACGTGCTCGTCGTCGACGACGAGGCGGACGTCCGAGAACTGTACGCGGATCGACTCGCCGACGGGTACGACGTGTCGACGGCGGCGTCGGGGTCGGAGGCGCTCGACGTGCTCGACGACTCGGTCGACGTGGTTCTGCTGGACCGGCGGATGCCCGGGCTACACGGCGACGACACGCTCGACCGGATCCGCGCGTCCGGCGTCGACGTACGCGTCGCGGCCGTCTCCGGCGTCAGCGTCGGTCTCGACGTGATCGGACTTCCGGTCGACGCGTACCTCGAGAAGCCGGTCGACTCCGCCGCCCTCCGGGACGCGGTCGACCGACTCGTCCGAGTCGCCCGGTACGACGACCGCGTCCGTCAGTACTTCGCGGTGATGCACAAACAGGTCGCTCTCGAGGACGCGGGAATCGGGCGATCCGACGGCGAGTACGGCGAACTCGTCCGGCGTCGAGAGGCGCTGGAGTCGGGGATCGACGACCTGCACGAGCGGCTCGACCACGGGGACTACGAGCTTCTGTTTCGTGGTCTCGAGGACGACGGACACGACTCCCCCGCAGACCTGTACGCCTGACCCGTCCGCCGTCGCTCGGTCCGCTCACCTTTCGCTCCCCTTCGCTCCTCCCCGCCTCCTCAGAACTTCTCCAGCAGCCCCTCGTAGAACGTCGGGTCGGCACCCGAGCCGGACCCGGCGGAGTCGCCGGCGCCGGCCTCGCGCGCCAGCTTCTCGACGATCAGTTCCGGCGTCGACCGGGCGAGGTGGTCCTTCCGGGGCGAGCGGTTCACCACCAGCTCGCCGTCCTCCAGCCCGACCGCCTCGATGCCGTCGACCGCGACGTCGACGGCGGCGGCCTCCCGGATCTGCCGCGCGAGGTGGGAGACGAACACCCCCGTGGCGCCCTGCTCGTCGAGGGCTTCGAGGATGCCGGCGATGATCTTCGCGGAGGCGCCGGGCTCGGTGATCGACTCCAACTCGTCGACGAGCACCAGCCGGCCGGACGCGCCCGACACGAGGTCGCCGAAATCGCGCAGCGTCGACTCGAACGCGCCGGCGTCGAGGGTTCCCTGCGACTTCGCGTAGTAGTGCAGCTCCGAGACGCGCCCCACGCGGGCCGAGTCCGCCGGAACGGGCAGACCCATGTGCGCGAGGGTGACGATCAGCGCGACGAGATCGAGGGTCGAGGTCTTCCCGCCGGAGTTCACTCCCGACAGGAGCGTCACCCCCGAAACGGCGTAGTCGACGGGTTCGGCCCCGTCGAAGGGCACGTCGAGCAGCGGGGAGCGTCCGCCATCGATCGCGAATCCCGTCCCGCCGTCGTCGATCTCGGGGACGACGCAGTCGAAGTCGCGGGCGAAGCGCGCGACCGCCAGCTCCACGTCGAGTTCGAGCGCGTCGGCGACGAGGTCGTCGGCCGGCTCGCGCAGCGCGGCGAGATCCTCCGCCAACCCCGACTTGAGCGCCGCCGCCCGCCGATCGCGGGCGGTCTTCAGCTCGGTGCGCAGCCGGTTCAGCGGCTCCTCGTTGTGCTCGGTCGGAAAGGTCGGATCGCCCGCGAAGATCCGCTCGGTGAACTCCGCCTCGCTCTCGTCCAGTCGGAGCGCGTCCGCGAGGTGCTCGCGCGCCCTCCGGATCGCCGCGTCGTACTCGTCGGCCAGCTCCCGCGAGAGCAGGCTGTCGACGCGGGCGCCCTGTTCGACCAACGAGAGGAAGTCGGTTCCCTCGATGGTCACGTCCTGCTCCCGGATGGCGTCGCGGAGGTGGTCGTTGGCGACGGACTCGGCCGTCGACACCGCGGCGTCGAGGTCGTCGACCGCGTTCGCGAGCCGCTCCAGTTCCCCGTCGCCGCGGACGGTGCCGTCGTCGTCCAGCCGGGAGAGCGCGTCCCGCAGCGCCTCCGGATCGAGGGCGGCGTCGATGTCGGCGGCCTCGTGTACGTCCAGCGCCGCCAGCAGCTCCGCCCGGTTCTCCGCGAAGAACGCGAGCAGCCGCTCGGGGACGACCTCCTCCGGATGGTTCTCCGGGTCGGTGATGACTCGAACGTCGCCGTCGACGTCGACGCCGGCGAACTCCTCGTCGACCGCGACGACGGTGGCGTACGACCGCCCGAGCTCCGCGAGGTCGCGGGCGTCCTCGACGACCTCGACGGAGAGTTCGGGGAACGCGTCCTTCACGGCGGCGTAGCGCTCGGCGTCGGCGGTCGCGAGCGCCCGCTCGCGCACTCGAAGCCCCCGCGGCTCGGTCGGCTGTTCGACGTCCTCCAAGGCATCGAGGACCGCCTCGTCGGGATCGCGCTCGACCGCCTCGGCGGCCCACTCGCGCACCTCCTCGATGCGCGAGGTCGTCGCGGAGGGATAGATCGTCCGCAGGCGCTTCTCGGCGTAGTCGGTGACCGCCCGCTCCTGGAGGAGACCGAGGGCGTCCTCGTACACCTCGCGGGCGCGGTCGGTCGCGAGCCAGCCGCCGGGGTCGTCGTGGCGTTCGCGGACGGCGCCGCGGGCGATGGCGGCCGCCCGGCCCTCGGTGAGCCCGCGGGCCCGGGCCAGCGTCGCCACGTCGCCGCGGCGCAGCGCCGCCTCCGCGCCGTCCAGATCCGCGAGGGCGTCGGCGGTCTTCTCGCCGACGCCGGGGACCGACGTGAACTCCATTCGGCACCCGGTAGCGCGGCGGGGGGCAAAACCGTGCCGG
>Ga0207771_100057_pt1 | contig 87880 bp, 80 predicted proteins | sample A23M2SouthBayCA_2_FD_187731 | JGI IMG/M metagenome (GOLD analysis project Ga0207771, IMG submission 187731) | Aerobic enrichment media microbial communities from Eden Landing Ponds, California, USA - A23 M2 (2) (SPAdes) | ecosystem: Environmental > Aquatic > Marine > Unclassified | place... | reverse complement strand
TCGGGTGTCCTCGCTCACTGCGTTCGCTGTGGGCACCACTCGCGGCAAAAACATGGGTGAAAAAGGCTGAACCCTCGCTTCGCTCGGGTTCAGTGAACCGCGCCTCACTCCGTTCGGCGCGGATGCTGGTGATCAGTATGCAACAGAGACTGAACAGTCGTTTCAGATCGACCGGCGTCGAAAGCAGCCCCCCGCGAGTCCTTCCGGGATGCACGCAGTCGAAACAAGCACGTACTACGCTCTCAGCAGGTCGAGGCAACCACGTAGTACTGTTCGCCGTCGTAGCTCACGAGCACCGGCGACCCCCACATCTCGGGGAGCGTCTCCAGTTCGGCCGTGTCGTTGCGCGCTCGGTCGAACTCCGACTGGCGGGCCGAGCTGAGGTTTTCGTACGCGACTCTGCGGTCGATACGGTCGTGCTGACTCTCTGTGGCCGGTTCGGCGTCGAGCAGGTACGGACAGTCGTAGGGGTTCGTCCCGACGGCCGTCTCCGGGGCCGTTCCGTCGGGCGCCGTCGGCGTTCCGCCCGGCGTGTCGGTTTCACCGGTCTCGGTCTCGCCGGTGTTCGGCGTGTCTGTGTCTGTCGGTGTCTGGGTCGGTGTATCGGTGGCGCCACCGGGTCCCGCGCCGAGACAGCCGGCGGTCCCGACCAGGAGGGCGAGCAACGCGAGTGCGACGGTCCGGTTCACGTCTCGACCGAGACGGCCCCACACAAAGGGCTTTCAGGTGGCACAAACGCTCGTTTGAGGCTGGTCTCCGAGGATATGACCGAGACCGGGACCGCTCGGCGCCCCGCCACTCGTTCGAGTCCGTTCTCGGCCTCCAGCGCCCCCGCTCAGTCGAGTACGTTCTCGGCTTCGAGCACCTCGCCGAGTTCGGCCATCGAGTCGACGATGGTGTCACAGGAGGGTGCGACGGCCGGTTTCGGGTCGAAGCCCACGGCGAGCCCGGCGACTTCGAGCATCGGCAGGTCGTTCGCGCCGTCACCGACTGCGACCGTGTCGACGAGGTCCTCCCCGACCGCCGCGGCGAGTACCTCCAGCGCGTCGTCTTTCGTCCCCTCGATGAGCGGACCCTCGACGTCGCCGGTGAGCGCGCCGTCCGCGACCGGGAGGCGATTGGCGACGATGGCGTCGACTTCGACACCCTCGCGTTCGAGGGCCGTCGCGACGCCGCGGTCGAACCCGCCTGTGAGGATCGCGACGTAGACGCTCGCCTCGCGCAGGTCTGCGATGACCTCGGCCGCGCCCTCACGGAGTTTCACCTGGTCGAAGGCCGCCTGTGCCTCCTCGTCTGGCAGGTCCTCCAGCAGCGCACACCGCTGGCGCAGGCTCTCCGCGTACTCTATCTCGTCGTTCATGGCGCGTTCGGTGATGTCGGCCATGTCCGCGGCCGTCCCGTTCCGTTCGCCCAGCAGGACCGTCATCTCGGAGTCCGAGAGGGTCCCGTCGAAGTCGAAGGCCACTAGCATGGTCGCCCGTTCGGGGATGGGGGTGACAAACTTCCCGGTTTCCGCTCCGGTCCCTTCCACCAGCCCTGTTCTGTCGCGGTTCGGGGCCCGTACGATGACACAAGACCTACCACGTGGCCGATGCACGGTCCCGCCATGGTTTCGGATGCAGTCGACTCGTTCACGTACGCGTTCGACGAGAACCTGCTCGTCCTGTACCTGGTGGTCTTCGTCGGGCAGGTGCTCCGGTGGGTGCCGGGACAGGTTCCGCTCCCGATCCGCAACGGCCTGTTGCGGTACGTCTTCGGCCTCCCGTTCCGACTCGCCGGGACCGTCCTCGTCGTCGGCGGCGCCGTCGGGATCCTCCACTACGTGGTGAGCGATGTGACGGGAACTGCTGGCACGTCCGACTGATCGCTCCGGACCGGTCTGCTCGTCCGGTCCCCGCCGTGACACTCCCCACCTCACGGCCCGCTGACTTTTCCCGGCCTCGTTCGGGTCACCCAGACTCCCCGTCTGCGCTTCGCGTTGCCCACTCACTTTCGCTGGAAACGGTTCTCTCGACTCACACCCGCTGATCCGCCGATCTACGCCTTAACATCAAGAAAAATAACTATTATAAAACGTATTTCTTACATAGTGAGCGAGACTAACCTCGGGTCCGTTCGATCGGTTCGGGAACGGCGATCGCGGTGGGTCGGGTAACCGGGTACTCGCGGTCGATCGACGCTCTGTGCCGCGTATACGGCCAGTAGGGCATGTCGTAGGGACGGACTCTCGGCGCGAACCGTGTTTTCCTCGGTGACTGTCGGTGGACGGTCGGGGGTGGGCCCGTTCCGGTCTGGTGATGGCCGTCTCGGTAACCCGCTGTGTAACCCTGAGAGCCCTCGAAATCGCTTTTCACGCCGACGAACGAGCGCCTGTAATGCCCTTCCTCGACGCGACCGTTCCGTCCGGAACCGACTGTACACCCCGTGAACCGAGCCAGCGATACCAATCTGTGGCCCGAAAACTCCCCTGCCATAATCATTCGATTTATTATGGTTATATAATCAGATAATGTAGTTATTTGTGGGCAAGAGCACTTCCATCGCTGAGCGCTCGGTCGTGGCGTAAACGGATATGAAGATTACAAGTATACCTATGTAAGCGAGAATTGGCGTCGTCGGACGACCGTCCGGTAGATTGCCATTACGATAGTAGTGATGTAATTTAGATGTCTTCCGGCGGAGGATCGGTCTTCGGCCGATCGTCCACTGATGGCGAACGGGTGGTCGGGACTAGTAGTGTTTGGACTTCAGGTGGATCACGTTGACAGTCTGCTGGAGGGCGTCGACGAGTTCGCCGTCCTGGTTTTTCTCCGTGACGCGGTGTTTGGGCCCGCTGATCCCGATCGCGGTCGGAGCGTCCAGGCTGTCGTCGTAGTCGAGTGCCATCGCGATCGTCTTGATCCCCTCACGGTGTTCTGCGTCGCCGACCGCGTACCCCCGCTCGGCGACCCGTTCGAGCTCTGCTGTGAGCGTTTCACGGTCGGTGATGGTCTGTTCGGCCGCACCCGGTAACCCGTGGCGGTCGACGATTGTGTCGACCTGTTCCTGTGGGAGCTGTGCCAGCAGCGCCTTGCCCAGCGCCGTCCAGTGCATCTTGGTTCGATGCCCGATCGGTGAGTTGTCGAACACACCGTCCGTGGGCTGTGAGGAGTAGACGAGGACGCGCTCGCCGTGCTCTTCCATCCCGAGATGCGTTACCTCGCCGACTTCGGACGCGAGCGCGTCGAGTTCCGGTCTGGCGGCCTCGAACACGTCGAACCGGTGTCGCGTCTGGCCACCCACCTCGAGGAACTTGAGCCCGAGCCGGTACTTCTCGCCGTCGTTCGTCAGGTATCCCTCCTCCTCTAAGGTCTTGAGATGGACGTGGACAGTGCTCTTTGCCATCCCGAGCCGGTCTGCCAGTTCCGAGACGCCGGCCGACCCCGACCTCCGGAGTTCGTCGACGATGGTGAACAGCGTCTGGGTCGACTTGACGCGTTTAGCCGAGGTTCCGTCGCTCGTATCCCCCGTCATGGGCAGTCTGCCTGTTCTGTCATGCTCTCCAGTTCGAACCAGGTACGTAAATTTGTGTCCACTAACCGTGTACGCCGATCGGTAACTGGGTATTGTATAAATGGGGTGGGACACCCGTCCACTATCGGTGGACGATGGGTCCGATCGATCGTGATCAATAGCTGTGGGTTCATCGGAGTCGACGTGCCGACCGGTCCAGCGTCGATCGGAGGTCGGCGTGGCGTCGTCGAGTGGGTCCGACCGGGGGCGTCCGGAGCGGGATCGTCGGGGGGTCGCCAGATCAGTACAATTATCAGACGCCGCAGGTTCTGTCGGATATCGCGGTTCGAGGGACCAGACGCCACCTCCCCGCCGTCGAAACACATGGGATCACCACCCGGTTCGCCGACGCATCGCAGACGAGTGTTCGGGTCGCTACTGACGGTTGTCTTCTTGCTCGGGCTGTCTCGGGTTGCGTTCGCGCCGCTCGTGGCACCGCTGATGTCGGCGTTCACGGTCGGGGAAGGGACGATCGGGGTGGTGCTCACCCTCGTGTGGGGTGGCACCGCTGTCAGCGCAGTGCCGGCCGGGTACCTGCTGACGCGGGTGGGTCGCCGACCGATGATCCTGTGCTGTGGCGTCCTGCTGGGTGGTGCGAACGTACTGGTCTCTGTCGCCCACACCATCGAGGTGCTCGCGCTCGGCACGCTCCTGCTGGGGCTCTCGGCGGGTGGCTACTTCGCGGCCGTGAACCCGTTTCTCGCCGCACTCTATCCCGAGCAGGTCGGCCGGGCCGTTGGCCTGCACGGCATGTCCCACCAGGCCGCCTCGACGCTCGCCCCGGTCGTCGTCACGGCAGTGCTCGCGGTCGGGTCGTGGCGGACGACCTTCGTGACGGTCGGAGTCGCGGTTCTCGTGGCGACGGGACTGTTCGTCGCGCTCGGGCGCCACGTCGAGTCGGGGGGCGGCGACGACCCGTCGAAGGCGTCGTTTCTCACGAGTGTCCGTAGCCAGTGGCGGGTCGTCGCGGCCGGCGTGGGCATGGCGGGCGCGACGATGTTCGTCTGGATGGGCGTGTTCAACTTCTACGTCCCGTATCTCTCGTCGGTGAAATCGCTCCCGGGGGCGCGTGCGAACCTGCTGTTGTCGCTCGCTTTCGCGGCCGGTGTCCCGGCGTTCTGGGTCAGCGGTCGGCTGGCAGACCGGGTCCGGAAGGTGCCATTCGTGCTTGCGGTCGTCGCGACGTTCGCGGCGCTGATCGGCGTGCTCCCGCTGGTCGCGGGGTTCTGGCCGCTCGCCGCGATATCGGTCGCACTCGGGTTCGTGGTCCACGCGCTCTTCCCGGCGCTCGACTCGTATCTCCTGACGTCGGTCCCGGACGAGAACCGCGCGAGCGCCTACGCACTCCTCCTCGGTGTGACTATCGCCGTCGAGGCACCGGGCAGCGTCGTCCTCGGTTCCCTGGTCGCACGCGGGGTGGCCTACGACACGGTGTTTCGTTTCGCAGCGAGTGGCCTGGCGGTCGTCTTCTGTTGTCTCCTGGTCGCGTACGTCCTCGACTGGATCCCGGAGTGATAGTGAGTGCAGTGGGCGGTGTGGCATGGAGTGAATGCGGTGGGCAGCGTGGTCCCAGCACACCGGGTGGTCGGGTGTCCCTGTCGAGACAGTGCCGGTGTCGACGAGTACCCGCGGGTCACCCGAGGACGTCGCGGACCTGGTCGCGTTTGACCAGCGAGAAGCCGACGACGATGACGGCGAACCCCAGGACGCTCACGGGGCCGAGCCCCTCCTGGAGAACGAGCCACCCGACGACGGCGGCGACGATCGGCTGGAGGTAGTTCACCAGGCTCACTTCGAAGGCACCGACGCGCCTGAGCAGCGAGAAAAATATCATGTATCCGCCGACGTTGACCAGCAACGCCAGGTAGGCGACCGCCAGGACTCCGGGGACCGTGACCGACACCGTGGCGTAAGACTCCCCGACGACGAACAGACTCACCAGGTGGAGTGCGACCCCACCGGGCGGGATCGCCCAGGCGAGCAACACCGGGGTCGACGTGGGCGGGTCGAGTCGCTGGACGAGCACGCCGCCCAGGGCGTTGCTGGTCGCAGCGACGAGTATCAACAGCCGGCTGACGTCACCGGTAGCGAGGCTCTCTGGTGTCGGTCGGACGATGAGTGCGACACCAGCGAGCCCGACGAGTAGGCCGGCGACCTCGACGACGGCAAAGCGGCGGTCCGGGAGGAGGACGCGCGAGAGAAGCGCAGTGATGAGCGGGATGAAACTCAGGATGATCGCGCCGACGGCGCTCGGGGCGCCCCGCTGGCCGAGGAAAAAGAACGTGTTGTAGATCGTGACAGTGAACAGCGCGATCGAGGCCGCGGCGAGCCACGCTCGCCGGGTGCGGGGTCGCCACTGGTCGCGCGCGAACACCACGTACGCGAACAGGCCCAGTGCCGTCACGTCGAAACAGAGCGCCGCGTACAGCACCGGCGGGAAGTACTCCTGGCCCGCCTTGACGACGACGAAGCCCGACCCCCACACGACACTCAGCAGTCCGAACAGCACGACGTCTCTCCGTGACTCCATCGTCAGCGAGGTTCTCGACGACGGGCACAATAAGATACCGATCGAGGGCTGTCCTGTCACTCGTCTGCCGGTGGCTGGACCCCTCGGGTCCGATATGCCCGGACGACACCTCGCGACGCTGCCCCGATCGAAGCCCCTGTCGTCCTCGTGAACGGAGGGTGACGGCGGAGTGTCGTGTGTGAGTCGATCGCACAACCTCGCTCTGCGTTCTAGATGACTGGACGTTCGTTCCTCACGACTGGTTCGGTCTTGTGTATCGTGTAATCGGCCAGGCACTGGCGTTCGTCTGTCCGGAAATGTCGGACATCGTCCGCACGAACGTGATGTTCGTTTCTCACGACTGGTTCAGTCTTGTGTATCGTGTAATCGGCCGGGCACTGGTGTTCGTCTGTCCGGAGGTGTCGGACACCGTCCGCGCGAACGTGAAACCGGCACCGGCGCGCTCCCGGGCGCGCGGGTCGGACTGCAGCCCCGGCGAGCGTGGCTCCTGCCATGGGGCGGCCACCGGCTGGCGAGCGGTCCGAGGCGGTTCCGGTGGCCGGTGGGGGCAACGAACTTCCTCCGGCTGGTGGATGATCGACCGTGGCCAATCCCGCCAGGGTCTGTCGGTGGGCTGTCGTCCGGCGGACGTCGGTGACGAAACCTTTATACATCAAACCGCGGAACGTGAGAGGTAGTTATGGGATCGCTTCGCATGGAGCACGTCACGAAGCGCTACGACGACGTCGTCGCAGTCGACGACATGAACCTCGACATCGAGGACAGCGAGTTCATCTGTCTGGTCGGGCCGTCGGGGTGTGGCAAGTCGACGACGCTGGAGATGATCGGCGGCCTCACGACGCCGTCGGAGGGGCACGTCTACATCGGTGACCGGGAAGTGACGGACCTGCCACCCAAGGACAGAGGGCTGGCGATGGTGTTCCAGAACATCGCGCTCTTTCCCCACATGGACGTCTACGACAACATCAGCTACGGGTTGCGACTCCGGAACTTCCCGGACGACGAGATAGACGAGCGGGTCGAGGAGGCGGCGGAGATCCTCCAGCTAGAGGGGATGCTCGACCGGATGCCCAGCGAGCTCTCGGGCGGACAGCGCCAGCGCGTCGCCATCGGTCGGGCGATCGTCCGGGACCCGGACGTCTTCCTGATGGACGAACCGCTGGCGAACCTCGACGCGAAGCTACGAGTCCACATGCGGACGGAACTCCAGCGGCTCCAGCGCCAACTGGACGTGACGACGATCTACGTCACCCACGACCAGGAGGAAGCGATGACGATGTCCGACCGCATCGCGGTCATCAACGAAGGCGTGCTCCAGCAGATCGCCCCACCACTGACGTGTTACAACGAGCCGGCGAACCTCTTCGTCGCCGGGTTCATCGGGTCCCCGTCGATGAACTTCTTCGAAGGTCGGGTCGACGGGAACAGTGTCGCGTTCGACTCGTTCGACATCGACGTCTCGAACGTCGACATCCCGGGGGACATGTCGAACGTCACGATGGGGGTCCGCCAGGAGGACGTGTATCCGGCCGAACAGGCCGACTCGATCGAGGCCCCCTCGGAAGCGATCGCCGCGACGGTCGACGTGCTCGAACCGATCGGCGAGCAGATCTTCGTCTACCTCGATACAGGAACCGAGATGGCCGACGTCGGCGTCGAGACCGAGGACGACGAAATCGGCGCCGACATCGACTCGCTGTTGATGGGCGTCGAACCCGACTACCAGCTCGAAGAGGGCGACCAGATCGAGGTCGTCTTCGACCGCTCGAAGATCCACCTCTTCGAGACCGCCTCCGGCGACGCGGTCGCCCACGGAACGACCGCGAAACAGGTCGTCGACGAACCCCAGTGACACCGTCGATGGGTGTCGCCAGTTCGTCTCTCGGTCGTGTGTTCGCACGAGTCCGGCGGGACGCCTACACCGGGAGCAACCGGTGTTGGCCGTGTACGGTTCTGAACGTCGGATTGCTCGGTGTCGCGGTCGCGGGGGTCGGCGTGGCACTCGGGACCCTCGCCGCCGTCGGGATCGCGGCGGTCGGTGTCGCCGCGATCTGGCTCCGGGGCTATCTCGTCCCGTACACGCCGCGGATCACCGCGCGAGCCCTGCCGTTGCTCCCCGGCGACCGGCTCGAACACGCCCAACCTGCGTCCCCGAGCGGGGCGGCGGACGACTCCACCGTCGCCGACGGCGGGTCTGCGGCTGCGCCCGGGACCGGTGCGTCCGATTCGGATGCAGAGACGGACCAGGGGGTCGACGTCGTCGCGGACCTCGTCGACGCGGGAGTACTCTCCGCGGAGGGCGAGGCCCTGACGCTGGACCCGGCGTTTCGCGAGGCCTGGCGGGCGACGGTCGCCGACGGGCCCGCCGGGGACGCCGACCCCGAGACGCTCGCCGCCGGCCTGACAGCAGCGGTCCCGTGGGTCGCGTCGGCCTCCGTCGTGACCGACGACGGTCGACACTGGGTGCGGCTCCTGGACGACGAGGAACGACTCGCCAGCGAGACCTGGCTCTCGCTCCCCGCAGCAGCCGCAGACCTGAGTGCCGTCCAGACCCTCGCCGAGCGGACCGACCTCGACGCCCGCCGGCGGACGCTGGCCGCGCCACCGCTTCGTCAGTTTCTCGACCGCTGTCCCCGCTGTGACACGCCACTCGAAGTATCCGCGCCCCAGGCCTGCTGTGGGAGCCCCCGCTACGTTGCCGAAGGAGTCGAGGCCGTCCTCGCCTGTCCCGCGTGTGACGAACTGGTCACCGTCTTCGAGCGAGACCCCCAAAGCGAGTGAGCGCCCGACTCCGCTCTGTGCTCCTCGTCGCGTGACCCACCACGCCGGACGGAGTCCTCTCGGGTCGCGCGCCACGACGGGTGACTCCACCAGATGTCAGACTGGGTGACTCTCCGCCAGACGTCAGACCGGATCTCCCCAGTGCGGATCGCGTCACGTGAAGCCTGTATGCAAAACTATTATATACTAAGGAACCCAGCGATGCATGTGTGTCTTTCACATGACCGATGAGACTACTTCCAACGGTCGGTCGATCGGCCGCCGGCGATTTGTCAGAGCGGTAGGTGCCACGGGTGTCGCGGCCGGACTGGCGGGTTGTTCCGGTAACGGCGACGGTGGCGACGGTGGCGACGGTGGCGACGGTGGCGACGGTGGCGGCGGGTCCACCGGCACGTCGACAAGTGGTGGCGACGGCGGGTCCAGCGGTGGGACGACCGTCGAGATGATCGCCCACGACGAGTGGGCGAACGTCCAGGACCAGATCAACGAGCTCCTCCACGAGAACGGGATGTCCGACGACATCACCATCGAGATGAACACCGTCGGGCAGACCACCGACGACCAGCAGGCGCAGTACCGCCAGTGGCTGTCGGCCGGGCGGACGACACCGGACATCATGATCTTCGACAGCGGGTGGACGATCCCGTTCCTCGTCCGGGGTCAACTGCTCAACCTCGAGGAGACGCTCCCCCAGGACCTGCTCGACAGGGTCCACGAGGACTACTTCGATGCGAGCGTCAACTCCGCGACCGGGCCCAACGGCGACCTGTACGCGTTCCCGATCTATCCGGACTTCCCGACGATCCAGTACCGCAAGGACCTCGTCCAGGACGCCGGCTACGACTGGGAGCAGTACGCGACGGACCCGATGACCTGGGAGCAGTTCTCCGTCGAACTCAAGGACGTCTACGAGCAGTCCGACGTCGAGTACGGCTTCAACACTCAGCACGTCGCCGCCGAACAGCTCTCGTGTTGTGTGTTCAACGAGTACCTGACCTCCTACGGTGGCGCCTTCTTCGGCAACCCCGAGGAGAACCTCTACCAGAACATCGGCGAACGGCCGGTCACGGTCAACGAGGAACCGGTCGTCAAGTCACTGCAGATGGCGCGGACGCTCGTCCACGGCAACGACGCGCCCCACACCCTGGACAACATCGCGGGCAACATCTCGCCCGAGGCAGTCGCCCAGTGGGACGTCGAGGGCGCCCGTGCGCCGTTCACGAGCGGCAATGCGGTCGCGCTGCGCAACTGGCCGTACTCGATCGCCATCAGCGGGACCGAGGAGAACCTCGGTGACACCCAGGGTGTCATGCCGATGCCCTACGGGGTCCCCGAGGGCGAGGGCAACTACCCCGGAACCGGGGGATCGACCGCGGCGCTGGGCGGCTGGCACGTCGGCGTCAACCCCAACTCCGAGAAGGTCGACGCGGTCATCGAGATGCTCCAGGCGATGCAGACCGACGAGTTCCAGAAGGCTAACTTCGGGCTCGTCGGCTGGATGCCGCCCGTCCCCGAGGTACTCCAGGACTCGACTGACGTCGAGATCATGGGCAACCACGTCGAGACGCTGGCGTACGCCGGTCAGCACTCTATCGCGCGGCCGGTGACGGTCCTCTGGCCCCAGGAGGCAGACGCCATCGAGCAGTCCGCCAACTCGGCGCTCCAGAGCGGCGGCAACCCGACCCAGGAGATGGACAACCTAGCAGACCGCCTCACCGCCATCGAGAACGACTTCGAGGGCTGATATGGCGACGGAAACGGACGCAGGGACTGCTCGCTCTCCCATCAGGGTCGACCTCGCGCTGTTGAACCGGATCGAGCGACTCAGCGACACGCAGTTCGTTTACCTGATGTTGACCCCAGTGTTGGTCCTGCTCGGGTCGATGGCCATCTGGCCGCTGATCGACACGTTCGGGATGTCCCTGCACGCGGACAACATCATGAGCTCGGACGCGACTGGCGAGTTCGTCGGCTTCGAGAACTACGTCCAGATGCTCACCGGGCAGGCGAACGCCCTGCTCCCGCGCCCGTTCCTCGACCTCTCGGCGCCGCTGACCAGCGCCGTCACGGTGACGCTGATCTTCACCGTCATCGCGGTCGGCTTCGAGATGGTGCTTGGCTTCGGGATGGCGCTGGTGCTGGACAAGAACTTCCGGGGCCGGCGCTGGGTCCGGGTCGCGCTCATCCTCCCGTGGGCGGTCCCCATCGTCATCCAGGGGATGATCTACTACCTGATCTTCACCCCCGGCGTGGGCTTTGCCGTCGACCCGCTCCAGGGTCTCGGGCTCATCTCCGGGGCGCCCCTGGCCGATTCGTGGTCGTCACTGCTCATCGTGATCGTCTCGGACATCTGGAAGCAGTCGGCGTTCATGGCGCTGTTGATCCTCGCCGGGCTCCAGAGCATCGACCGGGACCTCTACAACGTCGCCAAGGTCACCGGGGCCACGAAACTCCAGGAGTTCCGGACGATCACGTTCCCGCTCGTCTTGCCGACGCTGCTGATCGCTCTACTCTTCCGGACGATCGCGGCGCTGAAGGTGTACGGGACGGTCGTGACGATCGCCAACTGCAACACGCTCCCGACGCTGACCTGTCTGGTCGTGACGACCTGGAACGCCAACCGGTACGCCTCCGCGGCGACCATCGCGTTCATCATGGCGGCGGTCATCGCCCTCGCGCTGGTCGGCTACCTCTGGAAACTCAGGGACCTCGAATACGGGGGGCTCTGAGATGGCGGAATCCACCGGAAGCGTGGCGGCCGATTCCGAACCCTCGAACACGATCGAGCGCCTCGCCCAGCGAATGATACAGCGCCCGGAGTCGGTGTATCAGGTGCTGTTCTACATCGCGACGGGCTTTTTCCTGTTGATGGCGCTGTTCCCCTTCTACTGGCTGATGGTACTCTCGCTGACGCCCCAGCAGAACATCTCCGGGATGGGCGCGTTCCTCCCGAACGGGTTCAACCCCGGAGTGTACCTGACCGTCTTCGAGACGGTCCCGTTCCACCTGTTCATCATAAACAGCGTCATCATCGCGGCGCTGACGACGGTGGTCGTCTTGCTGATCGGGAGCATCGGCGGGTACGTGTTCGGCCGCTACGAGTTCCCCGGGCGTACCCCGCTGATGCTGGGTGTCCTCGTCATCTCGTATTTCCCGCCGGCGGCGTTCCTGATCCCGCTGTTTCAGCTCTTTACGGCGAACGTGGATATCTTCGGGCTCGCCTTCGAGTACCCGCAGATCTACAACACGCCGGGGGCGGTCGTGCTCCCACTGAGTGCGCTGATCATGCCGCTCGTGATCTTCATCCTGGCGACGTTCTACGGGCAGATCCCCGACGGGCTCGAGGACGCCGCCCGCATCGAGGGGTCGACCCGCGTCGGCGCGCTGTTCAAGGTGATCATGCCGCTGTCGGCGCCCGGCGTCGCGACCGCGGGCATCCTCACCTTCATCATCACCTACAACGAGTTCTTCTTCTCGTTCCTGATGCTGGAGGGCAACCCCCAGGAGTGGGGCGTCCTGCTCCACGGCGTGTTCCGCTTCCAGGGGACTCGGTCGCAGGCGTACAACCTGATGGCGGCGGCGAGCATCGTCGGGGTCGTCCCGATGGCGGCGCTGGTCGCACTCGCCCAGGACAAGATCGTCAGCGGCCTCACCCAGGGCGCGCTCAAGGAGTAACCCGCCGACAGCTTTTTTTCTCGCTCTCTCCTCGTCAGCGATACGCATGTCCCACACGACCACCGAACCCGCCCGCCGTCGCCGCCCGGACCCGCGGCGACGAGAGTCGCCACGTCACGCTGGGGGCGACATGGTCGGGCGTGACACGGCCGGGTGCCCCGTCCCGGAGGGGTCGCGATGAGCTCTCACGGCGTGCTCACCTACTTCGCGTTCGGGACGATACTGTTTTTCTTCTGGGTCTACGGCATCGTCTCGTTCGTCTCGGACCTGCGACGACAGATCATCCCCTGGGTCCGTGCGCGATGGTTCGACGGGGACGAAGACGACCCCGAAGACACCTCGACCGACCGACTCACCGAACTCTACGGTGATCCCGACGAGGAGTGAGGACCACTCGAACACTGCGATGGGCGACGACCGCTCGAAACCCGCGACGAAGAGGGGTCGATCCGCTACCGACACCCGACCGCCGTTGCCCGGCCACCCTACTTCGTTCACCCTGGTTTAGGGCAAGAATTATACCTTGTTGTTCGGAAGGGGGAGTGTATGCAAGTCGGAGTGCTCACAGTCCTGCTCGGCGACCAGCCACTCGAAGACGCAGTCGAATACCTCGACAGTATCGGGGTCGAGGCGGTCGAGATCGCCTGCGGGGGGTACGTCGGCGACGACCACCTCCCGACCAACGAATACCTCGACGACGCGGACGCCCAGGCCGAACTGCTCGGGGTGCTCGACGACCACGACATGGACCTCGCCGCGCTCGCGACGCACAACAACCCCATCCACCCCGACGACGAACAGGCCGAGGCCGACGACGCGCAGTTCCGCGACGCCATCACGCTCGCCGACCAACTGGGCGTCGACACCGTCGTCAACTTCTCCGGCCTCCCGGGCGGATCGCCGACCGCACAGGTCCCCAACTGGATCACGGCGCCGTGGCCGCCCGACCACGCCGAGGCGCTGGAGTACCAGTGGGACGTCGCCATCGACTACTGGTCGGAGATCGCTCCGCTCGCCGAAGACCACGGGGTCGATATCGCCGTCGAGATGCACCCGAACATGCTCGTCCACGAGCCACACGGCCTCCTGAAACTCCGCGAGGCCACCAGCGAGCGCATCGGCGCGAACTTCGACCCCTCGCATCTGTACTGGCAGGACATCTCAATCACCGACGCGATCCGGCTGCTGGGCGAACACGACGCGATCCATCACTTCCACGCCAAGGACACCAAAGTCTACGAGGAACAGGCCCGGACGCGGGGCGTCCTCGACACGCAGTCCTACAGCGACGTCGCCGACCGCGCCTGGAGTTTCCGGTCGGTGGGCTACGGCCACGGCGAGGAACACTGGAAAGACGTCGTCAGCGCCCTCCGGATGGTCGGCTACGACGGCGTCCTCTCGATCGAACACGAGGACGCGCTGGCGAGTCCGACCGAGGGGCTGGAGAAAGCGGTGGACGTGCTCGAACGCGCCACCTTCCAGGAGACGCCCGGCGACGCCTACTGGGCCTGACAACGGTGGCGGTGACCGACGTGAGGCGGGTCGTCCGGCCACGACCCAGAGTTGCGCGCGGGGGTGACCCGCGTGTCGGGCTCGGCCGCCACTGACTCGGACCAGTCGAACGCGGTCGAGGAACTCACCCAGCGGATGATACAGCGTCCGCAGTCGGTCTACCGGGTGCTGTTCTACGTCGCAACGGGGTTTTTCCTGCTCGTGTCGCTGTTTCCCCTCTACTGGCTGCTAGTGCTCTCGGTGACGTCGCTGGGCGAACTCGCCGGCGGCCCCGCGCTCGTCCCGACCGACCTCGACCCGGGGGCGTATCTGGGGCTCTTTCGGGCGATCCCCTTCCACCTGTACGTCTTCAACAGTCTGGTCGTCGCGGCGCTGTCGACGGTCGTCGTGCTGGTAGTCGGGAGCCTCGGCGGGTACGTCTTCGGGCGCTACGAGTTCCCCGGGCGCACCCCGCTCATGCTGGGCGTCCTGATGATCTCCTATTTCCCGCCGGCGACGTTCGTGATCCCCCTGTTCCGGCTCTTTACGGCGAACGTCCCGCTGCTCGGCCTGGGTACCGACTACCCACAGCTCTACAACACGCCGGGGGCCGTCGTGTTGCCGCTCTCGGCGCTGCTCATGCCGCTCGCCATCTTCCTGCTGGCGACGTTCTTCGAGCAGATCCCCGACGGGCTGGAAGACGCCGCCCGGATCGAGGGGTCGACACGTCTCGGGGCGCTCTATCGCGTCATCGCGCCGCTGTCGGCGCCCGGCGTCGCGACCGCTGGTATTCTCACCTTCATCGTCGTCTACAACGAGTTCTTCTTCTCGTATCTCATGCTCCGTAGCGACCCTCGTGAGTGGGGTGTCTTGCTCCACGGGATGTTCCGGGCGGGCGGGGTCAGCGGCATGGCAGCGGCGAGTATCGTCGGGGTCGTCCCGATGGCGGCGCTGGTCGCACTCGCCCAGGACAAGATCGTCAGCGGCCTCACCCGGGGCGCGCTCAAAGAGTAACGCGGTCGCCCGCCCGGGTGGTCCCTCTCGTTCAGTATTCCGCGTCGTCGGGGAGTGAGACCGCGACGCGCTCGCCGGTCTCGGCCGACTCGTAGGCCGCCTCGATCACGGCGGTCACCCGGACCGCGTCGGTCGGCGTCGCCGGCGGGTCCTCCCCGGTCTCGACGCAGTCGAGGAACGCCTCGGCCTTGTTCGGTTCGGCGTTACGGTCGAGCAGCGGCGTGTGTTCGGTCCCGGCCTCGTCGATGGTCGTGAGCGACCGGCCGCCCCAGCCCCGGCCCTCGACGTAGGCGGCGCCCTCGCTGTCCCAGACGTGGTGGGCCTCCCGGACCGCCGGCGCGTCGCCGAACACCGAGATATCGGCGGTGGCACCCTCCTCGAACTCGACGTGGACGGTCGCGCGCTCGTCGACGCCCTCCTCCCGAAAGCGCATGTCGGCGGTGACCGCGACGGGCGTCAGGCCAGTGACCCACAGCAGGGCGTCGACGACGTGTCGGCCGGTGTCGACGAGGAACCCGCCGCCGCTCAACTCGGTGTTCGTCCGCCACGACCCGCCGAAGGACTCGAACCACGGCTGGGTGATCTCGGCGGTGATCCAGTCGATCTCGGGACCGTCCGGCCCGTAGCGCTCGCGGGCACCCCGGAAGGCGCTGTCCTGGTGGCGCTGGAACCCGACCATGAGCACCAGTCCCGCCTCGTCGGCCCGTTCGCGCAGTTCGAGCGCCTGGTCGACCTCGAGGACGAGCGGTTTCTCACAGAGGACGTGCAGTCCGCGGTCGAGCGCGGCGCCCACCTGTTCGTAGTGGAGCGCGTGTGGCGTCGTGATGACGACCCCGTCGAGCGACTCGGTGTCGAGCATGGCCTCGTAGTCCGCGTATCGGGACGCCTCGGGGACGGCCAGCGCGTCGCCGCCTTCCGCTCTGGCAGCGTCGCTGACGTCCGTGACTGCCGCGACCCGGGCGTCCGGTCGTGCCATGAACTGTCCGCCGATCGCCCGCCCGAGCAGGCCGACGCCGACGATGCCGATGCTGAATACGTCCGACTCCGTTTCCCGCGACATATTTTTGGGAGCGTTCTCATAGTATAAAAATACCGGTGGAAACACGCCGCCGACCCCCGAAATTTATTTACTCCGATCGGCGCTACCTTCGGTGTGTCACAGAACGACATGGAGTACACGCGACTGTCGGGGACGGGACTGGAAGTCTCACGGCTGTGTCTGGGCTGCTGGAACTTCGGGAGCGAGGAGCCGTGGATGGTCGGCGACGAGAACACCGCCCACGAGATAATCGACCGCGCGGTCGAGCTGGGCATCAACGTCCTCGACACCGCGAACGTCTACTCCCACGGGGAGAGCGAGCGGATCGTCGGCGAGGCGATCGACGGTCGCCGGGAGGAACTGGTAGTCACCTCGAAGGTGTTCGGCCGGATGCGCGAGGGGCCGAACGGACAAGGGCTCTCGCGCAAACACGTCCTCGAACAGGTCGACCGGACGCTCGACCGGCTCGGGACGGACTACCTCGATCTGTACCAGATACACCGCTGGGACCCGGACACGCCCATCGTCGAGACGCTCTCGGCGCTCTCACAGCTCGTCGACGAGGGGAGAGTCAGATACATCGGTGCGAGCACGATGGCCGCCTGGCAGTTCACGAAGGCCCTCTACGAGGCCGACACACACGACCTCCACCGATTCGACGCGATGCAACTGGAGTACAGTCTCGCCGACCGCCACGAGGAACAGAACCTCCTGCCGGTCTGTGCCGACCAGACTGTCGGGACGCTGGCGTGGTCACCGCTCGCGGGTGGGTTCCTCGCCGGCCTGTACGACCGCGACGACGAGCCCGAGGACGGCAGCAGGGCCGCCGAGGACCCCTACATGGCTCAGCGATTCACCGAAGAGAACTGGGCCGTCCTCGACGTCGTCGAGGAACTCGCGACGAGCAAAGACGCGACGATGGCACAGGTCAGCCTCGCCTGGCTCTGTCACAAGGACGCGGTCGACGCCTCCATCGTCGGCCCGACCTCTATCGACGAACTCGAAGACAGCGTCGGTGCCCTCGACGTCTCGCTCTCCGGGGCGGAGATCGACCGCCTCGAAGCCCCGAAATCACCCAGCTGGTCCGAGCGCAAGGTTCCATGGTAACTCCGCCCCGCCGGCTCTCGACTTGCTCACTCCCGACCGATCGACGCAATTTATAAGAAGTACGTATATTAAATATAGATGGTAAATATGCAATACACACTCAGGATTCGGGCGGACGAGGATAGGTGGGAGGTTTGGGGTGATATCGTCTGAAAGTGTCGAATACCGCGAAAATTGACCAGTTCGTCGCGCTCGCGTGACTGTCGAGGTCGTCGCCGCGGGACCGTCGTTCTCGTCGCCGGACTGGTCTGAAAATCGTGGTATAGGGCGCTTCTGGAGCCGGATATCGGCATCTGAATCGCGCCCGCCCTCCTGGTCTCAGATACTATGCCGCTCGTAACGAAATAAATCTGTGAAAAGAACGCAGTAGTAAAAATTCAGTAATGATCTGTCTCGGTCGGTCACGGCGTCGGCGGGTCGCCGTCGTAGGCGTCCAGATCCCGGTAGAAGTTCAGCAGGCCGAATTTCAACTTGTCGGGGTCGACGTCTATCATCTCGGCCCGCTCTTCGGCGGGGAAGGTCCCGCGGACGGCGTAGTCGCGCATCTCGACCCCGGCAGCCTCGCTGTAGCGTTTGTCCAGCAGGATGCGAGCGCCGAAGTCCTCGGGCGAGCGCACGACGCGCCCGAGCGCCTGACGGGTCTTCCTGATAGTGGGTATCTCGACGGCGTAGCGCCAGCCCGCGCCGTCGTCGCCGGACCCGCTGGTCGAACCGCCGTCCCCGCTCTCGCCGAACGCCGCGTCGTAGGCCGCCTGAACCGCCTCCATCCGGTCGTCCAGGTGCGGGTAGGGAACACCCACGACGACCACCGTCCGCGCGTCGTCGCCGTCGAAACTCACCCCTTCGCCCAGGGTACCCCACATGGAGGTACAGAGGACGGCGTCGTCGTCGGCCGTGAACGACTCTCTGAGGTCGGTCGCGTCGGTCGCCGGTTCGTCGAGGTACTTCGTCCCCTGCACCGCGATCCGGTCGTGGTAGCGCTCGGCCTCGCCGTAACTCGGGAAGAAAGCGAGCGTGTTCCCCGGCGTGAACCGGACGGCGTCTTCGAGTGCCGTCGCGACGGTCTCCTGGACCTCGGGGTCGTCCCGGCGACTCGCGAACAGCGGCGGCGTCTCGACCGCGTAGGTCCGCCGACGCTCTTCGGGGAACTGTGGGCCGTAGGCCAGCGTCTCGGGGTCTGCAAGTCCCAGTACGTCCTCGGTCACGTCGAAGGGCCGCAGCGTCGCGCTCATCAACACGGTCGCGTGCAAATCGTCGAACAGGCCGCTCGTGACCGACTGCGGGATACACGTGTAGAGTTCCGCCCGCCCGTAGACCTCCCCTGCCTCGTGCTGCCCCCCTTCCTCGGCCCGCCTGACACTCACCACCGGATACTGCCCCTCCGCCGCCGATTCGTCGATCCAGTCCTCGACGAAGGTCACCGACTGGAGGGTCTGACACTCCTGGCGGGTGGCGGTCTCGCCGTTGCGATAGGCCTCGTCGTACTCCTGGTCGAGTTCGGGAGCCAGCGCGAAGGTGCGTTCGAGTTCTTCCCGGAACCCGGGGCCCGAGTAGCCCTGCAGGAAGGCCAGCGTCAACTCGTCGCGGGCGTCGTCGTTGTCGATGGCGAGGTCGTACCAGTGTTCGTCGACCTGCTCGCGCTCGCCGAACGAGAATGCATCCTCGTAGGCGGTTTCGAGGGCATCCCGAAAGGTACGGAGGACGTTGAGCCCCGCTTCACTCCGGGGGTCGTCGCTCCCCTCCAACTCGTCGAGCGCCTGGTCGAGCGTCGTCTCGGTGAGCGTGCGTCGGGCGTGGTCGCGGGCGGCGTCCTCGACGTTGTGGGCCTCGTCGAAGACGGCGATGACGTCCTCCGGATCGCGGCCCAGCCACCGAAAGAACTGCTCCCGTATCATCGGGTCGAGCAGGTGGTGGTAGTTACAGACGACCAGATCCACGCCGTCCATGCCCTCTTTGAGGAGTTCGTAGCCACAGAGTCCCTCGCGGTCGGCGTAGCCGTAGACGTCCTCGGGCGTGCGGACGTCGTCGTAGAGCCAGCCGTAGAACTCGTCGGTGTCTGCCGTCAGGTTGCGGTAGTAGTGGTCACAGGTCGAGCGCTCGGTTCTGAGTTCCTCGACCTCCGCCCGCACCTCGTCGAGTTCGTCCATGACGGCGCTGCGGGCGTCGGCCGCCCCCCCGTCGCCCGACTGGCTCTCTTCGAGAAGTTCCCGCTGTTTGCGTTCCAGACCCGCGAGATCGGCTTCGGCGTCGGCGAGATCACGGGTCGCGTCGCGCAGGGCCTGACACTCCTCGTAGCCGACGTCGATGTGACACATCGAGGCTTTGCCCTTGAAGACGACCGCGCGGATCCGTTCCTGGCGGGTGATCGCGCGGGCGTCGCGGACGAACTGGCGCATCTGCTGGTGGACGTTCGTCGTGATGACGACCGTCTTGTTCGTCTCGCGGGCGTGTTCCAGAGCGGGCGCCAGCGACGCGAGTGTCTTGCCCGTGCCGGTGGCGCCCTCGAAGAGGACGTTGCGACCCTCGCCCAGCGCGTCGTAGATGGTACCCATCGCCTCGCGCTGGTGGTCGTAGGGCTCCTCGTAGGGGAAGTAGCGCAGGTAGCCGCCGTCAGATGTCGCCACTACCGGGTGTCTTCGCCCGCCCGGCTAAAAGGGTTGGCCCCACCGCGGTGAAAGTGGTCGGGGCCGTCCCGTCGTGTCCGAACACTGGCCGATGCGACGGGTCACAGGAGAGTGGGGACGCGGACTGTAGTCGCGTTCGAGACCAACCTGACTGTTATATCTGCCGAGGTGCTACCGACTGGTAGAAACCGCTCATGGCCGGAACCGACTACAGATCGGGCTCGGACGGGGACCTCCCTCAGATAGTCAAGACCCAGGATGTCCTCGGTGGTGACCCGAGAATCGAAGGCCACCGTATCGGCGTGTCTCACGTCTATCAGCGCTACGTCGAAGGCGACGACACGCCCGAGGAGATAGCCACGAGTTACGACATCTCCGTCGCCGCTGTCCACGCCGCACTGGCGTACGCGTTCAGCAACCCCGACGAGATGCGCGACATCGAGGCCCGAAACCGAGCGATCTACGAGGAAACAGCGGAACACAGGGTCGTTCCCGACGACGTCGAGTGAGGCCACCGATGGACCTTCTTGCCGACGAAAACGCTGAAACTGAGTGGGTCCACGCGTTGCGCAACGACGGCCACGACGTCGTTCGTGTCGTCGACGTCGAAGAACTGGGGGTGAGTGCGGTGGACCCGAACGTCCTCGAAATCGCGACTCGGGACGATCGTGCTCTCCTCACTGCTGACCAGTCCGATTTCAGCGACCCGCCGACGGACGAACACGCCGGCATCGTCATCGTCGCCGACGTAACGCGAACTGGTGGCGAGATCCGACGTGCTGTCCGTCGGATCGAACGCTCGGTCCCCGACCTCTCACGTCAGGTTGCCTACGTCAGCGACTGGTTATAACAACGGCGACGGGTGCTCACTCGTACGCTGGAATCCCAGTCAGGTCCTCTCCCAGAATCAGCGTGTGGATGTCGTGGGTGCCCTCGTAGGTGTAGACCGTCTCGATGTTCGCCAGGTGGCGCATCGGCGGGTAGTCCGTAGTGACGCCGTTGCCACCGAGCATCTCTCGCGCGGTCCGCGCGACCTCGCGGGCCATCCGGACGTTGTTGCGTTTCGCCATCGACACCTGCTTGGGCCGTAACTCGCCCCGTTCTTTCAGGTCCGCGAGCCGTTCCGCGAGCAGTCGACCGGTCGTGATCTGGGTGGCCATCTCGGCGAGTTTCTCCTGCTGCAGTTGAAATCGTGCGATCGGCCCGCCGAACTGCTCGCGGTCACCGGCGTATTCGAGCGCGCACTCGAAACAGTCCCGCGCCGCGCCGACCGCGCCCCAGCAGATGCCGTAGCGGGCCTGCGTGAGACAGGACAGTGGCCCTTTCATCCCCGAAACGTCGGGCAGAACGTTTGCCTCCGGGACTCGGACGTCCGAGAGGGACACCTGGCCGGTCGAGGAGGCCCGCATCGAGAGTTTGCCGTCGATCTCGTCGATCTCGACGCCGTCGCGGTCGGTCTCGACGAGGAATCCACGGACAGGGGCGGTGTCGCCGGACCCTGAACTGTCGGTGTCGCCGGGCCCCGAACGGTCTCTCGCCCACACGAGCGCCACGTCCGCGATGGGGGCGTTCGTGATCCACGTCTTCGTCCCCGAGAGCCGATAGCCGTCGCCGTCCGGCGCCCGTTCGGCACTCGTCTCCATCGCACTCGGGTCCGAGCCGTGGTCGGGTTCGGTCAGCCCGAAACAGCCGATGGCCTCGCCGCGGGCCAGCGGACCGAGCCATCGCTCGCGCTGGGCGTCGGAACCGTAGGCATAGATGGGGTACATCACGAGCGCGCCCTGGACCGAGGCCATCGAACGAACGCCCGAGTCACCCGCCTCTAACTCCTGCATGAGCAGGCCGTAGGCACGCTCGCTGAGTCCTGCGGTGGCCTCGTGGTCGAGGTTGGGCGCGTAGAAGTCCAGTTCGCCCATCGCCCCCACCAGTTCCTCGGGGAAGGTACCGGCCTCGAAGTGCTCGCCGATGTCGGGTGTGACCTCCGCTGTGACGAACTCCCGGGCGGTATCCCGGACGAGTCGCTCCTCGTCGCTGAGGTCGGAGTCGAGGTCGAGATAGTCGAACATGGCCGGCGTTAGGCGGGGAGGGACAAAACTCCCGGCGTCCCGGGTGTCGCGTCAGTCGCCGGCGGCGGCTGCGGTGTCGCCCGACTCCTCGCGCTGGTGGCGGACGTATTCGACGAAGTTCTCGAAGACGCCCTTGGCTTCGCAGGCCGCGCGGTAGTTCTCCGGCGTGATACCCTTGAGGACGCCCTGGATGCGCTCTTCGCTGAGTTGGTCGTCTTTGCCTCTCGTGACGTTCGCGGCGGTGTCGGCGTCGTACTCGGGGTGGAACTGGACGCCGAAGACGTGGCCCGCGCGGAAGCCGTGGTTGCCGTAGTCGTTTTCGGCGATGGGCTCGGCGCCCGGCGGCAGTTCCACGACGCGGTCGGAGTGGGTCGTGAAGACCGTGAACTCCTCGTCGACGCCGTCGAACAGCGGCGACCCGGCGTGTTCGACGGTTCGATAGCCGATCTCGTACTCGCCCATCCCCTCGACGGTCCCACCGAGGACGTCCGCGAGTAGCTGGTGGCCGTAACAGACGCCGAGGAAGGGGACGTCGCGCTCGATGGCGTCGCCGACCCACTCTTTGGTGGGGTCGATCCAGTGTTCGTCCCAGTAGACGGAGGCCCGCGAACCCGTGATGACGGCCCCGTCGATGTCGAATCGATCGGGGATATCGCCGTCGGGGAGGTGGTACTCGACGAGGTCGGCGTCGAGTTCGCGACGGAAGTTCCGCCGCGTCGCCGCCGGCTCGTGGGCGCCGATCAACAGTGCGAGACGCGGCCGACTCATTGCTCCGCCCTATCGGCTCGGACCGGATAAGGGTGTCTCACGGCGCGGAACTTGCCGAGGACGTCGACCGGCCGACGATCCATCACTCCTCCTCGTCGAAGAAGCCGACGAGCGCGTCGTCGACCGCGGCGCTCTCCTCGACGAAACAGAGATGGCCTCCCTCGACGGCGAGAAACTCCCCCCGTGGCAGATCCGCCGCGAGGTCTCGTCCCGCCGACGTGGGGACGATAGCGTCCTCGACGCCGTGGAAGACCCGCGTGGGGACGGCCACCTCGTAGAGCGGGTCGGCACGATACCCCGTCATCGCGGCGGCCTGGGCCTCGAACCCCGCGCGGTCGGCGTCCTCCTCGGCGCGCCAGTCGACGATGTCGGCGACCACCTCCGGGTAGGCGTCGAGGTCGGTCCCGAACGCGTTCGCGAGCGAGGCCCGGAGCCCGTCGCGGTCGTCGCGCGGTGCGAACAGCGAGTCGAGCGCGTCGGCGTCGACGACCTCGCCGTCGGCGGCCGTCCCGAAGAGGGCCAGCGACTCGACGCGGTCGTACCGGCGGGCGTGTTCCAGCGCGACCATCCCGCCGAGGCCGGCGCCGACGACGTGGGTGCTCGCGACGCCGTGGTCGGCCAGGACGGCCTCGAAGTCCCCGACGAGTCGGCCGACGTCGTAGGGGCCCGGCGGCGTGTCCGACCGTTCGGTCCCGGGGAGGTCCCAGACCAGCGTCTCGTAGGGGCCCGTGAGCGCGGCGTGTTGCCAGCCCCACACCCAGGCGCCGTAGCCGACGGGGTTGACGAACGCGACGGTCGGACCGTCGCCGTCCGTCTCGTAGTGCAGGTCGACCCCGCGGTTCGTGACGACTGTCATCGGTCGGACTACGACTGCCCGCGGTAAGGGAGTCGCGGTTCACGTCTCGAAGTGCTGGAGTAAGTCACTCGATGCTGGCGGTCAGGCCGTTCCGCAGGTCCCGCCCGAAGTAGTGGCCGAGCAGCGCCAGGACGAGGCCGAAGGCGGCCGCGATGGCGAACACCGGCGCGAAGCCGACGTCCGAGAAGACCGCGATACGGAACAGACTCCCCTGGAAGGCGCCGAGGCCGCTGACCAGGGCCCCCGCCAGCGCGAACTCCAGGTAGCGCCGGGTACCACTCGCGGCACCGAGGGCGAACGCACCGGCGAAGATGCCGACCGGCGCGCCGAAGATACCGCCCAGCAGCGGCACGCTACTCGCCAGGAGGACGGACACCAGCACGACGCCGAACGTCAGCAACACCGACCGTCCGGAGGGCAACGCGGCGAGAGGGTTGGGCAGGCTCAGCGACGGACGCAGTCCCGACAGCAGACTCGACGAATCGCCGGCCGACCCCCCAGAACCGCCGGTCGAGGGGCTCGTGTCCGGTTCGCCCGTCAGCGCCTCGACGTCGACGCCGAGGTCGTCCTCGCCGGCGAGTGGATCGCCGCTCCCGGTCGAACCGCCGCTGTCGCCGCCGAGCGCGCCGGTCGAACCGGTATCCCCGTCGTCGAGGAGCTCCTCGACGTCGACGTCCCCCGCGCTGTCGGTCGTGCGTTCGTCCGTGCGCTCGGACATACCCGACTCTCGGAGCGCGAGGGCAATGGGCCTTTTCCTGCTCGGCCTCGCGGTCGAGGGCTCGTTTCCCTGCCACGCACCGCGCACGCTCACGACGAGGATCCCCGCTATCCCGAGGCTTTTGCGAGTCGTCGCCCGATCGAATGTCATGGAGACAGCGACGCTTCCCGAGGGGTGGACGGAGGACACGGTCGAAGCTAACGGCGTCCGCCTGCACTACACTCGGACGGGCGGGGACGGGCCGGTACTGGTGGTCGCCCACGGTGTCTTCGACGACGGGCCTTGCCGGACGCCCCTCGTGCGGGAGTTCGCCGACGAGTACGACGTGATCGCCTACGACGCCCGCGGTCACGGGCTGTCGGACGCCCCCGAATCGGGGTACGGTCCCGACGACCGGGCGGCCGACCTCGTGGGGTTGCTCGACGCCCTCGACGTCGAGGATCCCGTGCTCTTTGGCCACTCGATGGGTGGTGATACCGTTCTGGCGACCGCCGCGACCCACCCCGACCTGCCGCGGGCGGTCGTCGCCGTCGACCCCGCCTGTCTGCTCGACCACGACCGGGACGAGGCGGACGACGATGCCGACGCGGACGACTCGCCAGCCGACGCGGACGAGGAGACGTCTGCCGACCCCGCGGCGGAGATACGCGAGCAGATCCTGTGGTGGCAAGACCACACGAAAGCCGAGTTGCTCGAAGCCGACGAGGAACTCGCGGGCCACGTCGCGGCGGGCGAGACTCGACTCGCGTCGCTGCTGGCCGACGCGCGTCTGCGGGTCAGCCCGAACGTCGTCGCGGTGTTCGACGCCGACTGGCTCGACCCCGCCGAGCGGTTCCCCGAGATCACCGCGCCGACACTCGTGCTCCGCGCGGACGCCGACGAGGCCGCGAGAGAGCGCGACCGGGACCACGCCACCCTGCTGGCGGACGGGCGGGCCGTCCACGTCGACGGTGCCGGACACACCGTCTTCCGTGACGAGCGCGAAGTCGCGACCCGCGAGTTGCGCGAGTTCCTGACCGACATCTGAACGGCACGGTGGCCGGACTCCGGTCGGGGGACGCGACTGCCGTCGACAGGGGTGGTCGAACTCGACAACTCGAATTATATGTCGTGAACCCGTAGGGTGAGTTATGCAACACGACTACGAGGACGACGCGTCGGACGAGTCCGGATTGACAGCCGTCAAACTCGCTCTCGTCGGGGGATTCGCAGGCACGGTGGCCGGACTCAAGCGCCGCGGTCTCTCGGGTGCCGTGCTCGGCGGGCTCCTCGGGGGCACCGCAGGTTACGTCGCCGGGTCCGCACTGGACGGCGAGGGACCGGCCGACGAGTGGGAGGACCCGCTCGCCGACGTCCGCGACGAACCGGTGACCGTCGACGTCGGCAAATCCGACGAGGACGACACCGGCTTCGACTTCGATGCGGGTGAGGACGACGAGGGCGACGAGGAGGACGAAGCGGACGCCTCGGAGGACGCCGACGCGGACGGGGATGGACAAGAAGAAGACGAGGAGGCCGAGACAGCGGGCGAGGAAGACGAAGCAGTCGAAGACGACGAAGAAGACGAATCCTGAACGGGGTACGACCGTCGACCCTGCACCGAGGCATCGCTCTCGTGGACCATTCCGTACGGGTACCAGACCACCGTTCGAGTCGCGGCGAGCGGGATCCGTCTTCTGACGATTCGGACGCCACTTCGGAACGTGACGTTTGACCGATCCGAGAAGTCTCCACTGTGGAAAGATATTTGTTCGTCGAGAACGATGAATGAGACGGTTAGCGTGTATCGTCTCAAGCAGGCGTCCGAAGGCGGGTCCGAACCGAGCGTGACTGCCGTACCATGACACGGAGCACCGACGGGGCGGCCGACGACGACACGTACCTGTTCGTCGTTTCGTACGAAGACGACGCCGAACGCAAACGGGTCGAGTACCTGTTCAACAACTGGGACGACGGTGAGGTACGAAAGCCGTCGGGACTCGTTCGCATCGGGACCGACGTCGATCACGACGCGCTCTACGAGCGACTCGTCAGCAAGATCCCGGCTGACCAGGTCGATTCGTTCCGGCTCGAATCGGTCGATCCGGACGTCTCGAAGGAGCGCCACACCGTCGAGGAGTCGGTCAACGCGGACCGCGACGCGGTCGAGTCGTTCGTCGAGTACATGCTCTCGAAGAAAAAGGCCGTCCTCCAGTCGGCCTCGCGCAACGAGTACGAGGTTTACACGAAGAAAGGGCGGGCGACCGTCTCCTATCGACTGGCTGAGGACGGCGAGACGACGACGGTCGAGGTTTCGATCGAGGGGTACCCGCCGGCACCGACGTTTCTCGCGGAGTTCTTCGAGACGGAACTGGCCGACTACGCGGGGAGCCAGCGATGAACGGTCACACCCTGACCGGATACGAGGAGAGGCAACTGGAGTGATACAATGGACTGTGCAACGCGATTCGAGGAGCTGACACACGAACGGGACGTCGTGCTCGACGAGGACCTTGCGGCCTTGCAGCGACTGCCCGAGCGGACGCGCATCGAGCGGTACAACGAGATCAAGGGCAAAGAGGAGTCGTTCGTCTGGGAGTTCGGCCAGGAGTGTCCGGACTTTCTGACCGACGCCGAGACCGACCGCGTTCGCGGACGGTTCCGCCTCGCACGCCTGCTGGTCGCGGCGAGTTTCTACGGGGACGACGGCGATACGGTTCCACGCGCAATGGGCGACGACTTCATCGACGCGGAGCTACAGGCGGTCGTCGACTTCGACCGATACAAACAGTTCGACGCGCTCACCGAGTCCCAGATCGAGGGGAAGATCCGCCGGATGGAGGGTGAAGTGTACGACCTCGTCACCGAGTACACGTCGACCCAGATCGCCGATATGGACGAGTTGGTCGAGAACCCCGACGTCCAGCAGGACCTCATCGAGCGGCTGGTCGCCCGCTACGAGACGCGTCGCGAGAAGATCCGCCACGGCTTTTTCGTCTACGTCGAGACCCACGGCCTCGAACACATGGTCGAGGCCATCGAGGAGGCGGTCACGGCCGTCACCGACGCGGCCGACGAACGCGAGCGGATCCACGAGGAACTGCAGTCGGAACTACACGACCTCGCGGAGACGGTCGACGAGCGACTCGACCGCCAGCACCGCGAACTCGAGTCCGAGCTACAGGCACTCGAAGGCCAACTCGCCAGCGAGCAGGTCGATCCCGAGACGCTCCGGGAGGAACTCGAACGCGTCACGACCGCGACGGCGTCGGCGGACTCCGGCGAGGAGGGGAGCGATGCGGATTCGGTCACCGGCGAACTGAGCGCACGGATCGACCGGACGACCGAACTCGGCCAGCGGATCGAGGTCGAGATCGAGGACCTCGAGGCGGTCAGGGAGAGCGCCCGCGAAGAGGCAGCCGCGGAACTCCGCGACGAGGCGGTCGCGCTCGTCGAGGACGAACTCGACGAACTGCGCGAACAGCGTACGGAGATCCGACAGGAAGTCGACCGCCTCGAACGCGAGCGCGACCGGGTCGAGGCCGCACGCGATTCGCTCGAACAGCGCCAGGAGCGCCTGCAGGAACGAGTCGACCAGGTCGAACGGTCCTTCGACGCCGAGGGCGGTATCGAGGGCGACGACGTCGTCACCGCGACGATGGCGCGCGTGCTCGAACTCGACTACCTCGGCCGGTTCGACATCTCGATGAGTGATGTGGAGACGATCCGGACTCGCGACGGCGAGTTCGACGTACCCGAGGGGTACTGGGGCGGCCGAAGCGAGCGCCGGAGCGACCGGGCGACGGTCGTCTCCCTGCTCGACGGCGGCGACCCCGAGGAGTACCCGACGAACGCGCTCTCCCGGTACGAGATCACCAGCGGGCGCTATCTCGGGCTGTCCAGCACGACCGAGACGATGATCGAGGCGCGCGTACTGGCCGACCTGGAGGCGTTCGCGACCAACGGGTTCGACGCCAGCCCCGCGACGCTAGAGGACCTCCTGTCGGTGGTCAACGAGGCCGTCTACGCCGCCGAGGAGGGCGACCACGGCTACCTGCTGGCCGTCGCGTCGCCGACGGGCTGGAGCGACCGCGTCCGCGAGCAGGTCGCCTCGGACGACCTGGCCCGGTCGCGGTACAGCGAGCGCGTCAGTCTCTGTCTCGTCGACCTGCAGGACGGTTCGCTCGTCTACGACGACACCGACCCGGTCGTCCGGGAGAACGCCGCCCTGTTCGCGCCGCCGGTCGACGACGAGCGCGTCGAGGCCTGTATCGACCTCGTCCGTCGAGAGTACGTCGACAACGTCGCCCACGAGAGCGTCTTGCTCGCGGATATCGTCGACGACCACGGCTTCGACGCGCCGGTCGTCAAGCGGGCGTTCAACCGCCTCGAAGACGAGGGTGCGGGCGAACAGCTGTATCTCGACGAACTCGGCCTGTCACTGGAGTGTGGCACCTGATTCACTGGGGTGAGAGAGGGATGCCAGCAAAGACAGGCGGGTCGCACGCGCTCTCGGCGTTCGTGAGCATGGTCGTCGGCACGATGCTCTCGAAGTACATCTGGACGTTCACGCCACCGCTGGCGGCTGTCGGGGCTGCTATCGCAGACGTTCTCGCAGTGGTCGGCGTCGAACTCTCCCACCAGCAGTCCGGCGCGATCGTCGTCGTGGTCGGGCTCTCGTTCATCTGGGGTGTCGTCTATCACGTCACCCGACACGGCGACGGGGGCGATTCGCGGGGCAGTCACGAGCGGGAGTGGTAGCGCCGAGCAGTGACGGGTTCGTCCGTTCATCGTCCACAGCAGGCGAGTGTCACGGCACGTTTTAGTGAGTGCCACGAAAACGGCGGTCATCGAGCAGTGACTGACGACAGCCAGACCGGGACGGGTCGGAGGACCGGACACGTGTCGCTCTGTCCCCTCGCAGAAAACCGAGGGCGTCCGTCGGGGCCGAGCGTGCGTCGCTCGACACCCGCCGGCCTCTCTGACCGATCGATTTCGAGCGACCGAGTGGGGGTCGAGCGGTGAGCGACCGTCGAGACGTACCGGTCTCGCGGCGGGCCGTCCTGCAGTCGACGGCCGCGTTCGCGGGGTCGGTCGCCCTCTCCGGGGCCGCTGAGGCCCAGGAAGGCGGGGACGGAACCAGTCAGCGCCCGGTGTTCCCGGAGTACGTCGACGACGCCGCGTACGGTCAGTATTCGGACATGCGCGGCAGTTCGGAGGTGACTGTGCAAGTCGGTGCGACGTCGAACCAGGTTGCCTACGCACCGACGGCCATCTGGGTCGATCCGGGGACGACCATCAATTTCGAGTGGGTGTCGAACGGGCACAACGTCGTCCCGAACAACCAGCCCGGGGGTGCGGACTGGCGTGGGTCGGGCGACACGCTGGAAGACGAGGGGTTCACCGACTCACACACGTTCGAGACCGAGGGGATGTACACGTACTACTGCCAGCCCCACGAGCAATTCGGAATGAAAGGCGCCGTCGCCGTCGGTGATGACGTCGAGACAGAGACGGTCGGCGGTGGCGAAAGTGGCCGTGATGGCGGTGGACAGCGCCAGCCCTCGTTTCCGGCCTACGTGAGCGGCGCTGCCGGGGGCGAGTACGCCGACGTGCGGGGTCAATCTGAGGTGGCAGTCGAGGTCGGTACGGGATCGAACCAGATTGCCTACGCACCGACCAACATCTGGGTCGACCCGGGGACCACGGTGACTTTCGAGTGGATGTCGAACGGGCACAACGTCGTCCCGAACAGCCAGCCCGACGGTGCGGACTGGCGTGGGTCGGGCGACGCGCTCGAAGACGAGGGATACACTTACTCCCACACGTTCGAGGCCGGCGGCATGTACACCTACTACTGCTCGCCACACGAACAACTCGGGATGGTCGGCGCCATCGCCGTCGGCGACGACGTCGAGACGGTCGCGGGCGGTGTCGACGGCGGTGACTCCGACAGCGAACCGGCGTTGCAGTATCCGTTCACGGCTCTCCAGACGGTGGTCGCCACGATCGCGGTGGGCGTGGTCACGTTACTCGGCGCGGGTGGCGCCTGGCTCCGGTGGAACGGCGACACCGCCGACCCGGCTGGGGACGCCCGCGGCACCACGACGGTGAGCGCCGGGACCGCCGGGACGGGCGACGGCGCGAATTCTAGCCGCGACGACGCGCTCGCGGTCGGCGACGAGCGTTCGGACGCCGCCCGTGAGGCCGCCGCCGATCGCGAGTTCGGTCGGGCAGTCGCTGCCTGGGAGGACGCGCTCGACGCGTACGAGACCGCCCTCGACAGTGCCGACGGGAGTGGTCGTGGCGACGGTGGTGACCGTGCCGAGGCGGTACGCGAGCGCGTCGAGAACGCGGAGGCGAATCTGGCGACTGTGCGGGACCGCCGCCAGGGGGCCAACCGCCTCGAACGGGCCATCGAGACGGCGATCGACAGCCGCGAGCGAGCCGAGACTGCCCTCGCCGACGAGGACCACGACGCCGTTCGCGAGGCGCTGGACTGGGCCGAGACGAACCTCGACCGCGCCGCCGACCTCAACGCCGACCACGACCTCGGCGCGGACACCCGTATCGCCGCCGAACGCGAGGTCGTCGCGTCGTTGTGGGACCGCTGTGAGACGCTCCGGGAACGGGTCACCGGTGGCCCACCGGACGTGATCCCGGGCGTCCCGCGGTTGTCGCTCTCTCACGAGCAGTTCGAGGCCCGCGAGCCCATCGGTCGCGGTGGGAACGCCGACGTCTACCGGGTCACCATCCCGACACCGGACGGTGACGTCCCGGTGGCGGTCAAGGAACCGCGCATGGACGGCACCCTCCACAGTGACGCGGTCGACCGACTGCTGACCGAGGCCGAGACCTGGGCGAAACTCGACGACCACGACCACGTCGTCGGCATCGTGGACTACGGCGCCGACCCGATGCCCTGGATCGCCATGGAGTACATGGATGGCGGCCACGTCGGTACCCGGGCGGGAGAACTGCCGTTCGAACAGGCGCTCTGGACAGCGTTCGCGACGACCGAAGCGGTGAGACACGCCCACAGGAGAGGCGTCGCCCACCTGGATCTGAAACCGACGAACATCCTCTTCCGGGAGGTAGAGGATGCGTGGGACGTCCCGAAGGTGGGCGACTGGGGCCTCTCCAAGCACCTGCTCGACCACTCCAAGAGCGTCGAGGGCATCTCACCGCACTACGCCGCGCCCGAGCAGTTCGAGGAGCGGTACGGTGCGGTCGACGACATCACCGACGTCTACCAACTGGGCGCCGTCTGCTACGAGCTGTTCACCGGCCGGCCTCCCTTCGAGGGCAGTCCAGTGAACGTGATGAACAAAGTCCTGAACGAACAACCGACGCCACCGAGCGAGGTCACCGACGTCCCGCCTGCACTCGACGAGATCCTCCTCACGGCGATGGCGGTCGACAAAGACGACCGGTTCGAATCGGTGATCTACCTCCGCGACGAGTTGCGGCAACTGGACCCCTCGCTGCTGGGGTGACGTGGTGACGACGGCCCGGTCCGTCCCCCGTCGTCGAACGCGACCTTCTCAGGTCCGGTCGAACAGGTCCTGTAGTGCGTCCCGGAGGTACGCGACGTTGTCGTATCGGTCGTCTCTGTCTTTGGCCAGCGCCGTCAACAGCACTTCGTCGAGTTCGGGCGGGACGTCGGCGACCTCGCTCGGCGGGACCGGCTCCTCGCTCTGTAGTTTCCGGACCACCTCGAAGGGCTGTCCCTCCAGCGGCGGGCGACCGGTGAACAGTGCGTAGAACACTGCCCCGAGTTGATACACGTCCGTGATGTCGTCGGTCGGGCCGTACGAATCGTCGAACTGTTCGGGCGCGGCGTACTCGACGGTCAACCCGTCCACACTCTTCGAGTGTTCCAGCAGGTGTTTCGAGAGGCCCCAGTCTGCGACTTTCGGCGGGTCCCAGGCACCGTCGACCTCCCGGAAGAGGATGTTGTGGGGCTTCAGATCGAGGTGTGCGATCCCGCGGCGGTGGGCGTGGCGGACGCCTTTCGTGATGGCGATCGCCGTCCACAGTGCCTGGGCGAGGTCCATCTCCCCAGTCCGCTCGCCGAGGTGGCCACCGTCCATGTACTCCATCGCGATCCACGGGAGCGGGTCGCTGCCGTAGTCGACGAGGCCGACGATGTGGTCGTGGTCGTCGAGTTTCGCCCACGTCTCGGCCTCGGAGAGCAAGCGTTCGACCTGTTCGGTGTGGAGGGTCCCACTCATCCGGGGTTTCTTGATCGCCAGCGTGACGTCGCCGTCGTCGGTCGGCAGGACGGCCCTCGTCACGTCGGCGTTGCCACCACCACCGATGGGGTGTTCGCTCGTCAGCGCGTCGTAGTCGACGGCGATCTCGGGTCCTCGGGGGATCGAATCCGGGATCGACCGGTTTCGTGACGTCCCACCGCTGGGAGACTGCTTCGAAGCGGACGGTGTCGTGCCAGCACTCGACCGCCCGCTCTCGGTTTCGGAGGACTGCCTGGCTGCCCCGGTGGCGTTTTCGGTTTCGGAGGACTGCCTGGCTGCCTTCGGGGTGGTCTCGGTTTCGGACGGCCGACTCGCAGTCCTCGCGGCGTTCTCGGTGGAACCCGTCTCACTGGCGCCACCGGTGCCCGACGGCGCGGAGCGGTCGTCATCGCCACTGTCACGGGTGACTCCCCAGAGCACGCCGGTCCCGCCGACGGCGATCACACCGATGCCCAGAACGAAGAAGACGAGCCCCAGCCAGTCGAAGTCGCCGTCGGCCGTCGTCGTGGTCGTCGGCGTCGGGGTCGGCTCTTCGGTGGGTGGCGGCGGTGTCGCGCTGGGTGTCGGTGTCGTCGAGTTCTGAGGGGGAAGCAGGATCGACCTCGACAGAACGCCGAGCGAACCACTGGTACTGTCTTCGGGGGCATCGACAGACTGGTTGTACTCGCCGCCTTCGAAGTCCGCAACGACCTCGAACGAGACGGTCGTCGTTTCTCCGGGAGGAACTGTGACGTTCCGCACGAAGGGGCGGTACGACCGGTTCTCGTTCTCGACCACGTACTCGACCGTGATACTCTGTCTCGTGTCCGTGTAGCTCGTGATCTGTGCCGACACGTTGTACGTCTGGCCGGACCCGACGAGGGAGGGCGCGTCGAGACAGGACACCGCGTAGGACTGTCCCGGGAACGGCGGCGGTGCCGTGCAGTTGGCAGACGGAGTGGGAGTCGCGGCGGACGAGGCGCCGACGCCCCCGACGAGCACCAGCAACACGATCGCCATCGGCAGCAGACGAGCACCCCAGTGTATCACCCTACGCTTACTCCCGGTCGGCCCCACGGAATCCCGACGCATCTGTGACAACTACTGGCATTCAGCGTCATATAACTATTCATCGTCAGTCCGGGGATCGAGACGGCGTCTGGCACTCTCGGCGTGGTTCACTGCTGGTCGAACAACTCCTGGAGCGCGTCGCGGAGATAGACGACGGTGTCGTAGCGGTCGTCCCTGTCTTTCGCGAGTGCCGTCAGCAACACCTCGTCGAGTTCGGTCGGCACGTCGGCGACCTCGCTCGGCGGAGTGGGATCCTCGTCCCGCAGTTTCCCGATCACCTCGAAGGGCTGTCCTTCGAAGGGGGGTCGGCCGGTGAACAGTGCGTAGAAGACGGCACCCAGCTGATACACGTCCGTGATGTCGTCGGTCGGACCGTGGTCGTCGTCGAACTGTTCGGGTGCGGCGTACTCGACGGTCAACCCGTCCACACTCTTGGAGTGTTCGAGCAGGTGTTTCGAGAGGCCCCAGTCCGCCACTTTCGGGGCGTCCCAGGCGTCGTCGATCTCTCTGAACAGCACGTTGTGTGGTTTGAGGTCGAGATGTGCGATCCCGCGTCGGTGGGCGTGACGGACGCCTTTCGTGATCGCGATGGCTGTCCACAGTGCCTGGTCGAAGTCCAGTTCGCCGGCGCGGTCGCCGAGGTGGCCGCCGTCCATGTACTCCATGGCGATCCAGGGGAGTGGCTGGCTACCGTAATCCACGAGGCCGACGACGTGGTCGTGGTCGTCGAGTTTCGCCCACGTCTCGGCCTCTGTCAAGAGACGTTCGACCTGTTCGGTGTGGAGGGTGCCGCTCATCCGTGGTTTCTTGATCGCCAGCGTGACGTCGCCGTCGGGCGTCGGGAGAATGGCTCTGGTCACGTCGGCGTTGCCACCGCTCCCGATGGGCTGCTCGTCGGTGAGTGCGCCGTAATCGACGGAGACCTCGGGCGCACGCGGGATCGATGTGGGCGGACCGCCGACGAGGCGGGTTTCGACCTGTTTCAGGCGATCAGTCCGTTCCTCGCGAAGACGGTCGACGTCGGCGGCGAGGTCGTCGAAGCCCTCGTCGGTCGTCGCTTCGGCGAGTTCGTCCAGGTCCGTCTCCAGTTCACGGAGCGATTCGCGCACCCGTTCGAGTCGTTCGGTGTCGCCTCTGGCGGGGACGCTCGGGAGTCGGTCCTCGATATCGGCCAGTCGGTCGGCGAGTTGCTCGCGACGTGCTGCCTGGCGGTCTTCGACGACCGCGGTTCGCTGGGCTTCGATCTCGGCGGTGTCGACAGCATCGTGGTCGCGGGCGTGGTCCAGTGCGGTGTTGTAGGCCTCACGAGCGTCGTCGAAGGTGTCGAGTGCGCGGTCGTAGGTACCGTCGTTAGCGTGCTCTCTGGCCACTTCGTGGAGATGGGTGGCCTTGTCGATCGAGTCTACGACAGAGGGGGGGCGGTCGGGTTCGTCGGGAGCAGGGTCTGCGGACGCAATCGTGTCCTTTCGTGTGTCATCACCGGAGTCGCCGGATACCGATGCGTGGTCGACTCTTCGGGTTGCATTTTCGGCCGGGTCAGTACTGATAGTCGGCGGTGACTGGTCGCTTCCCCGTTCCGGAGGGTCGTCGGAGGGCTGGTCACTATCGTCGCCACCGTTCTGCCGGAGCCAGAGTCCACCGCCGACGCCAGCCGCGAGTACGGTGACACCGCCAAGCAGTGCCATTGGGAGGTCACTGCCCTCGTCGGTTGTCGTTGGCGTTAGCGTCGGGGTGTTCGAGTCTCGGCTCGCAGACGTCGGAGTAGAGGTTGCCGTCGGTGTGTCGGCGCCACCACTCGCAGGTCTTTGGGTTGGGGTTGGCCTCGGGGTGTCGGCTGAAGGTGAAGCCAACGCGTAGACGCTCCCATCGCTACTCCCGACGTAGACAGTGCCGCCGACCACCGCTGGCGACGACCACACCGCCTCACCGGTTTCGTAGGACCACTGTTCGGAGCCGTCGGTGGCGTCCAGTGCGTAGACGTTCCCGTCGTTACTCCCGACGTAGACGGTACCATCGACCACCGCTGGCGACGACTCCACCGAATCGCCGGTTTCGTAGGCCCACTGTTCGGAGCCGTCGGTGGCGTCCAACGCGTAGACGTTGGTGTTGAAACTCCCGACGTAGACAGTGCCGTCGGCCACCGCTGGCGACGACTCTACCGAATCGCCGGTTGCGCGGGTCCACTGTTCGGAGCCGTCGGTGGCGTCCAGTGCGTAGACACCACCGTCGTGACTCCCGACGTAGACGGTGCCGTCGGCTACCGCTGGCGGCGAAGTTATATCTCCGCCGGTCTGGTAGGTCCACTGTTCGGTGCCGTCGGCCGCGTCCAGCGCGTAGACGTTCCCATCGTTACTCCCGACGTAGACGGTACCGTCGGCTACCGCTCGCACTGAATCCACCGCACCGCTGGTTTCGTAGGACCACTGTTCGGTGCCGTCGGTGCCGTCTATGGCGTAGACGCTCCCGTCGAAATTCCCGACGTAGACGGTGCCATCGGCCACCACTGGCACTGAATCCACCGTATCGCTGGTTTCGTAGCGCCATAGTTCGGTGCCGTCGGTGGCATCTAGAGCGTAGACGCTGGCATCGCGGCTCCCGACGTAGACGGTGCCGTCGACCACCGCCGGCGACGAAGTTATCTCTCCGCCGGTCTGGTAGGCCCACTGTTCGGTGCCGTCACCACCGTCCCGTGCGTATACGCGACCACCACGGCTCCCGACGTAGACGGTACCGTCGACCACCGCCGGCGACGACTCCACCGCATCGCCGGTTTCGTATGTCCGCAGTTCGCTGCCGTCGGCGGCGTCCAGCGCGTACACCGTGCCGTCTTGACTCCCGGCGTAGACGGTGTCGTCGACTACCACTGGCGACCAGAATACCCGAAGATCGGTTTCGTAGGACCATTGTTCGCTGCCGTCAGTGGCGTCCAGCGCGTAGACGTTGTCGTCGCTACTCCAGACGTAGACGGTGCCGTCGGCTACCGCTGGCGACGAGACCACCACACTGCCGGTTTCGTAAGTCCACTGTTCGGTGCCGTCGGCGGCGTCCAGCGCGTAGACGTTGGTGTCGACACTCCCGACGTAGACTGTGCCGTCGACCACCGCCGGCGACGAGACCACCAGAAAACCAGTTTCGTAGCGCCATAGGTCGGTGCCGTCGCTCGCGTCCAGCGCGTAGACGTTCCCATTGTTACTCCCGACGTAGACGGTGCCGTTGGCCACCGTCGGCGACGAATTTACCAAAGCGCCAGTCTCGAACGACCACTGTTCGGAGCCGTCACTCGCGTCCAGCGCGTAGACGGTGTCGTCCAGACTCCCGACGTAGACGGTGCCGTCGGCTACCGCTGGCGACGACCGCACACCATCGCCGGTCTCGAACGACCACTGTTGGGTGCCATCACTCGCGTCCAGTGCGTAGACGGTGTCGTCCAGACTCCCGACGTAGACTGTGCCGTCGACCACCGCCGGCGAGGAAGCCACCGAGTCATCGGTCTCGAACGACCACTGTTGGGTACCATCACTCGCGTCCAGCGCATACACCGTGCCGTCCTCACCGCCGACGTAGATGACGTCGTTATCAACTGTGGGTCTCCTAGCGATTGCCGTTACTAGATCTGAGTACCATTGTAGTGACCCGTTACGCAGAGAGAGTGCGACGACGCCCCTCCCGGTCCCGAGATACATACTGTCACCGCTCACTGTCGGTGACGACTGCAGTCCCGCGACGTCGGGAAACCGCCACTGCTCGGTGATGTCAGTACCGGCCCCCGTGTTGTCGGGCGCGTACCCGGTGTTCGCAGCGTCGTAGCCGAACTGTCGCCACTTCTCGCTGGTCTGCTGTGCCGTCCCGACACCCGCGGCCCCGGAGAGCAGCGTCCCACCCGCGACGGCGGTCCCACTCGCCTGCAGGAGTCGGCGACGCGTCACCCCATCGTCCATTCGTGACGCATATTCTCTCGTATCGTCATTATTCTGCCGGTCGCCGAAACTGTCTCTGCCTGTTTTCTGACCGGGTTTCGTCGTTCGCCCGGATTCGCTCACCTTGACCTGTCACCGTCGGTGCTCGTCGAACAGTTCCTGCAACGCGTCCCGGAGATAGAGCACGTCCTCGTAGCGGTCGTCTCTGTCTTTGGCCAGTGCCGTCAGCAGTATCTCGTCGAGTCTCGCTGGAAGCGACGGGTCGATAGCCGTCGGCGGGTCGGGCTCTTCGGTGAGTACCTTCCGCATGACTGCCGCGGCGCTGCCCTCGAATGGGGGTTGGCCCGTGAACAGTTCGTAGAAGACGGCTCCGAGCTGGTAGACATCTGTGATGTCGTCCGTCGCGCCGTAATCTTCCTCGAACTGTTCCGGTGCCGCGTACTTGGGGCTCAGGCCATCGACGCTCATGGAGTGTTCCAGCAGGTGTTTCGAGAGGCCCCAGTCGGCGACCTTCGGGGCGTCCCACGCGTCTTCGACCTCCCGGAAGAGGACGTTCTCGGGTTTCAGGTCGAGGTGGGCGATGCCGTGGCGATGGGCGTGGCGGACGCCGTTCGAGACGGCGATCGCCGTCCACAGGGCCTGGTCGAGGGCCAGTTCGCCGATCCGATCGCTCAGATTCCCGCCGTCCATGTACTCCATGGCGATCCACGGCAGCGAGTTACTGCCGTAGTCGACGACGCCGACGACGTGGTCGTGGTCGTCGATCTGCTCCCACGTCTCTGCCTCTTCCAGAAACCTGGCCACGTCCTCGCTCGTGATCGTCTCGTTGGTCGCAAAGCGCGGGTGTTTGAGCGCCAGCGTGATCCCGCCCCCGTCGGTCGGTAGCGTGGCTCGGATCACGTCCGCGTTACCGCCGCTCCCTATCGGGACCTCGTCGGTCAACGCGTCGTGGTCGACGGAGACGTCGGGTGCTCTCGGTATCGTCGTCGGGATACGTGGATGCGACGGTATGTCTGTCCCTTTCGAGCTAGCCGACGACGGTCTCGAAGTGGTGCCGGCGGACCTGCTACGTGTCTCGCTCGTCTCGTCACTCGACGTGCTCGTTCCGACCGTCGACCTGTCGTCACCGTCGTCTCCCCGTCGCTTCAGCAACCACATCGCACCGCCCCCACCGAGTACGACGCCCGCGACCCCCACTGCGACCGGGACCAGGGCGTTTCCGGTGTCGGCAGTCCCGTCTCCACCGCCGCCACCTGTCTCGTTCCCGGTTTCGGTGTCCGTGACGATGTCCGAGTCGGGACCCGTCGCGCCCTCGCCCTCAGCGGCTGCGGGCGTCTCCGTCGGTCCGGGTTCGGTCACGGTGACGTTCGATCCCGAGGAACCGGATTCGGACACCGAACTCTCCGAATCCGCTGGTGTCTCGGTCGACCCGGTCACCGCGTGGACGGTCCCGTCGTTGCTTCCGACGTAGACGGTGCCGTCGACTACCGCCGGGGACGATTCGACCGAACCGCCCACGTCGAACGCATCCCGGATACTGCCATCGTCTCTGTCCAGTGCGTAGACAGCGTCGTCGGCACTTCCGACGTAGACGACCTCACCGGCGACGGCCGGCGAAGACAGGACTATACCGCTGGTCTCTCCCGTCCATCGTTCCGTCCCGTCAGTCTCGTCCAGTGCGTAGACGGTCTCGTCGCCACTGCCGACGTAGACGGTGCCATCGACGACGGCAGGGGAGGACGTTATTCGGCCGCTAGTCGCCTTGATCCACTGTTCGGACCCGTCTTCGGCATCGAGTGCGTACACGTTCTCGTCGTGGCTGCCGACGTACACGGTGTCGCCCGAGACTGCCGGTGACGAGAACACGACGTCACCGACCGAGAACTGCCATCGCTGTTCTCCGGTCGCTGCATCCAGCGCGTACACGTTCTCGTCCCAGCTCCCGACGTAGACCGTCCCCTCGGACACGGCCGGGGTCGAGAACACTGTTCCCTCGATCACGTCGGAACGCCACAGCACGTCTCCGTCGTCCGCGTCCAGGGCGTACAGTACGTTCGCCCTGCTCCCGATGTAGACGATCCCGTTGACGACTGTCGGCGACGAACGCACTGGGCCGCCCGTATCGAACGACCACCGTTCACTGCCGTCAGTCGTGTCCAGTGCGTACACGTTCCGGTCGACACTACCCAGATAGACGGTCTCCTCGACCACCGTCGGCGACGACCACACTTCGTCGCCGGTCCGGAACCGCCACTGCTCGACACCGTCGTCCGCCGACACTGCGTATACCGTCCCGTCTGTACTCCCGACGTACACGGTGTCCCCGACTACTGCCGGTGACGACCAGACTTCTCCCCCCGTCTCGAACGACCACAGGCGTTCGAGGTCGGCTATCGGTCCCGTATTATCGGGCGCCCATCCCGTGTTGGCGGCGTCGTAGCCGAACTGTCGCCACTCCTCGGTCGTCTGTCCCGTAACCCCGAGGTCGGTCCGCGTAGACAGCAGCGTCCCACCGACGAGTACACTCCCACTCGCCCGTAGAAACTGCCGTCGCGTTGGTCCCCACTCCACACCACACGAGCAGTCGTCGGGCATTCACGCGCTCGGCTGGTCTTCCCCACAGTCCGAACAGACGCCCGCTTCGGTGGGGATCGACGCGCCACAGTAGATACAGAACTTCGACTCACGACGGGTCGATCGAGCCTCTCGGTTCGGGGCCGCGTCCGACTTCACTTTCTGTTCGACTTCACACTTCGGGCATTCGGGTGTCCGATACGTCAGCTGGTGGGTCGAACAGAACGACTCGGTGTCGGTTTCCTCGCCGTCGCCACCGACCGACGCTCGCGATCCGACGACGCTGTCGGTGACGGTCGTGTCGCCGCCGCCCACGTCGGCGTCCGGACCCACGACGCTGTCGTCGATTTTCGTCGCACCCGCGCCGTCACCGCCGCTGTCGGCGCCGGCGCCTATCTGTGCCTCCGGGCCGACGACGGCATCGTTGACTTTCGTCCCACCCAGCATGACGTCACCCTCGACGTGACCGAAGCGTTCCTCCCGTTCGACCGTCAGCTTGAGTCGGGTCTGATAGCCGATCTGGAAGACCGTCGTGTCCTGGATCCGCCGGGAGTACCCCTCTTCTATCTCCACGTCGCGGCCGCTCGGGTTGACCGCGATGCCGTTCGTGTTCCCGCGGTTCTGGAGTTCGAGCGCCTCGGACTGGGGGACGATCCGAACCGGTGCCTGTCCGTCTTTCTTCCGGGAGACTGTCGGGTCCGCGACGCCGAGCGACACCGTCCGCCCGTCGAACTCGACCAGCACGTCCTGTGTGTCACCGGGGTCCCTGTACACCTCGGTGACGTCCTCGACCGGAATCTCCGAATCCTGCCCAACCGGAGAGAGATACCCACGCATTGATTCAATTGATTACTGTTTATACTACATGTATGTACTGGATGGATGCTGACATTTGCCGGTTCGCGCCGACGCGTCGTACGGACGAACCGATGCGGTTTTTCCAGCGAACAGGCCCGAGAGGGATCCGAGACAACGCCTTTTCGCTCTCGCGTAGGACACCACCAGTCCAGCACGGTGCCCTCGATACGACGTCGTGACGACGGGACCGGAGTACCGTTCGAGCACTGCGGAACGTTTTTGTCATTTGGTTCGAGTGTAGACACCAGATGGCGTGGGATGGGAGGACTCGGCGGCGGTTTCTGCGAAGCACGGCCGGAACCGTCCTCGGAGCAGGGCTTCTCGCACGGACTGAGAGTGTCACAGCAACTCAACAGTCCGCCGAACAGTGGACCCAGTTCGGATACGACACTGCGAACACCGGCCACGCGCCCGAGAACACTGGCCCGAGTGGCGATATCCGAGAACAGTGGGCCTTCCAAACCGGCAATGGTGTGGGTTCGCCACCGGTGGTGGCGGATGGCACTGTCTATGTCGGGAGTGACGACGAAAACGTCTACGCGCTGGACGCGCAGGATGGCTCCGAACAGTGGGCCTTCCAAACCGGCGGTATTGTGTGGTCGTCACCGGCGGTGGCGGATGGCACCGTCTATATCGGGAGTGACGATGACACCGTCTACGCGCTGGACGCGTCGGATGGCTCTCAACAGTGGGCCTTCCAAACCGGCAATGGTGTGGGTTCGTCACCGGCGGTGGCGGATGGCACCGTCTATATCGGGAGTGACGATGACACCGTCTACGCGTTGGATGCGTCGGATGGGTCCCAACAGTGGGCCTTCCAAACCGGTGATTATGTATTCTCGTCACCGGCGGTGACGGATGGCACTGTCTACGTCGGGAGTTGGGACGAAAACGTCTACGCGCTGGACGCGTCGGATGGCTCCGAACAGTGGGCCTACGAAACCGGCGATTGGGTGACCTCGTCGCCGGCAGTGGTCGATGGCACCGTCTACGTCGGCAGTGGCGACGAGACCGTCTACGCACTGGACGCGCAGGATGGCTCCGAACAGTGGGCCTTCCAAACCGGCGGTAGTGTGTGGTCGTCACCGGCGGTAGCGGGTGGCACCGTCTATGTCGGAAGTTACGACGAAAACGTCTACGCGCTGGACGCGTCGGATGGCTCCGAACAGTGGGCCTTCCAAACCGGCGATGGGGTGAGGTCGTCACCGGCGGTGGCGGATGGCACTGTCTACATCGGAAGTTACGACGAAAACGTCTACGCGCTGGACGCGTCGGATGGCTCCGAACAGTGGGCCTTCCAAACCGGCGATGAGGTGAGGTCGTCACCGGCGGTAGCGGATGGCACTGTCTACATCGGGAGTTTTGACAGCGCCGTATATGCGTTGACTGGAGAAACCCCATCCCCCGAACGAACACCCACAGCCGAAGATACCCCGTCCCCTGAACCCCCACTCACACCCGGAGAGAGCCGGTCTCCTGAACCGACACCGACCGAAACACCCCTCCGATCGTCGCCAACCGAGAGCACCAACGGAGACCAGGACGGAATGGGACTCGCTCCCGTACTGGTAGCCCTCGGCCTCGTCGGGGCCGGCGGCGCCGGCGGGTGGTGGTACATGCGAGACGACGATACGGATCAGGATGATTCGGGCGGGAGCGGTCCAGCCACTCGGCCGACTGGGCCCGGATCGACCGGTTCCACCCAATCCGATACTTCGACGACTGAGTCCGCATCGCCGGCCGGAGCCGCATCGACGGAGACTCCTGCTTCAGACACCTCGACGACTAACGAATCGAACGATACGACTGTCGTCCGGATGGACACCGACTCCGTTCCCGAACGGGTTCCCCGGGCACCCGACGTCTCCGTCGACTACGACGCGCTCACCGACGAGGAACCCATCGGTGGCGGCGGCAACGCCGACGTGACCAGAGCCATCCTCCCGACGCCCGACGGCGACGTGACACTGGCGATCAAGAAACCGCGGATGAACGGCACCCTCCACTCCGAGCAGGTCGAACGGATGCTCGACGAAGCCGAGACGTGGGACAGACTCGACGACCACGACCACGTCGTCGGCGTCGTCGACTACGGCTCCGACCCGCTGCCGTGGATCGCCATGGAGTACATGGACGGCGGTCATCTCGGTGCGCGCAGTGGCGAACTGGCCCTCGACCAGGCCCTGTGGACGGCAATCGCTATCACGAAGGGAGTTCGTCACGCCCACACCAGGGGCGTGGCGCATCTCGACCTCAAACCGGAGAACATCCTGTTCCGAGAGGTCGACGGGGCATGGGACGCCCCGAAAGTGGCTGACTGGGGCCTCTCGAAACACCTGCTCGACCACTCGAAGAGCGTCGAGGGGATGAGTCCCCACTACGCCGCACCCGAACAGTTCGAACGAGAGTATGGCCCGACGGACAACGTCACCGACGTGTATCAACTCGGCGCCGTCTGCTACGAGCTGTTCACCGGCCAGCCGCCGTTCGAGGGCAGACCCACGCAGGTCATGCGGGACGTGATGGACCGACAGCCGACGCCACCGAGCGAGGTCGCCGACGTCCCCGCCGAACTGGACGAGATCGTCCTGACGGCACTCGCCAAAGAGAAAGCCGACCGCTACGATGACGTTATTCTCCTTCGAAACGCGCTCCGGGACGTGAGCGGCGAGTGGTGAAATCCCGCGGGTGACTGTAGCGGGGGCTTGCGAACGGTTCTACGACACGCTACCGTCTATGTACTGAACTCGGACTGATACGTCTGCTGGCAAATTATGTGTCGGTCGCCGAGGCACCAGTAGCGGCCGAACCTACGCACGCCAGTCGCCTCATACGGTCGGTTGTAACGATTTACCGGTATTTCGCCCAGCGGTCCGGCGAAATCCGAAAATGACTTACAACCGACTGTATCAGTCCGGGAGTCCGGCTCCGTCCTGATTCACTGCGTCGTCGTACACGTCCTCCAGCGCGTCCCGGAGGTACGCGACGCTCTCGTAGCGGTCGGCTCTCTCCTTGGCGAGTGCCGTCAGGACGATATCGTCGATCTCCGGCGGGAGAGGCGCTCTCTCGCTCGGCGGTACCGGATCGTCGTCCATGACGGCTCGCATCACCTTCGTCGGTGGCCCCTCGAAGGGTGGGCGGCCGGTGAACAGTTCGTAGAAGACGGCCCCGAGCTGGTAGACGTCGGTGACGTCGTCGGTCGGGCCGTAGTCGTCGTCGAACTGTTCGGGCGCTGCGTACTGGGGACTCATCCCCTCGACGCTCTTGGAGTGGTCCAGCAGGTGTCTCGACAGTCCCCAGTCGGCCACTTTCGGGGCGTCCCAGCCATCCTCGACCGCTCGAAAGAGGATGTTTTCGGGTTTCAGGTCGAGGTGTGCGACGCCGCGGCGATGGGCGTGGCGGACGGCACGGCAGATAGTGATCGCGACCCACAGTTTCTGCGCGAAGTCCAGTTCGTCGAGGCGCTCGCCGAGGTGGCCACCGTCCATGTACTCCATGGCGATCCACGGGAGGGGGTCGGAGCCATAGTCGACGACGCTCACGACGTAGTCGTGACTGTCGAGTCGGTCCCAGGTCTCGGCCTCCGTGAGGATACGCTCGACGGCGTCCGTGTGTAACGTCCCGTTCATCCGGGGCTCTTTGATCGCGTACGTGTACTCCCCGTCGTCTGTCGAGAGCGTCGCCTGTTTCACGTCGGCGTTACCGCCGGCACCGATCGGCCGTTCGTCGGTCAGGTCGTCGTAGTGCACTGTCCGCACAGAGCTGTCCGGGATCGCGTCGGGCGGCCCCCCGTCGTCGGGCACGTCGACGGACGGCATCACGGGTGCCGGCGACGACGTCGTCGCTCGACCGTTGGCCTCCGCCCCGGTCGTCTCTGCGGCGGTCGTGGACGCCTTGCCGGTCGACGGTTGCGACGGGGGTGAGGGACCGTCCCCCGCCGCTCCAGCCGGCGGCGCTCCGTCGTCGTCCGACCCGGTCTCCCGGCGCACGTACAGCAGTCCCCCGCCGAGGGCGGCGACGACCACTCCGCCGGCACCGGCCAGCGGCACCAACCCCATCCCGTCACTGGTGGATGGCTCCGTTCCTGTCCCGTCAGGTCCGGTTGCGTTCGTTCCAGTGGATGTCGCTGGTAGGACAGTAGGCTCGGGAGAAGGGGACGGTCCCGCCGTCACGGTCGGTGTGGGACGCGATGTCGGTGTCGCGGTCGGCGTCGGAACCGCCGTCGGGGTCGCCGGGACGGTGGTCTCCGTCGCCGTGGGTGACAGCGTCGGTGTCGCGGTCGGTGTGGGCGTCGGTGTCGCAGTCGGTGTGGGCGTCGGTGTCGGCGTGGGCGTCGGGGTCGGCGTCGCTGCGGGTTCGACCACCACGTCGACGATGTCGTCGTCACTCGCGCCGTCCGGGTCAGTCACCGTCAGTCTGACCTCGATGGTCGTTCGGTTCTCGACGGCCGGTGTGACGACCGTCGGTGTCGCGGTTTCGGCGTCCTCGATCGTGACGTTCGGGTCCGCGCTGTACACCTGGCTCCAGGCGTACGAGAGCGAGCTATCGTCGGGGTCGCTCGACCCGCTCCCGTCCAGTTCGGCCGTCTCTCCTTCGGTGACGGTGACGGCCTCGCCCGGGTCGGCGGTCGGTGGCTGGTTCGACGCGACGGTGAAACTGCCGGCCGACGCGGTATTTCCGGTGCCGACGTGAATGACATCGACGGAGTAGTCACCGCTTGGAAGTGTCCCTAGGTCGAATGTCTTCGAAAACTCGCCACCACTCAACGATCCTTGTCTGTAGGAGTTTTCGGGCCCCGTCGCCCGCACCGCCAGATCTCCGGAGTCGTCGTTGGCCGACCCGGAGACGCTGACCGTCACCGACGCGCCCTGTGTGAACGTCTTGCCCGACTCCGAGAGCGACGCCTGCAGGTCGAGGGGTTCGATATCGATCGTTTGTGACCGGCTATCGGTGCCAGTCTGGACTTTCACGGTGTGTGACCCCGTCGACAGTTGACCCGAGTCAAACGAAAACGAATCGGACCAACTTTCCCCCGGTCCCAGTGTGACGTTCCGGAGGCTCACCGTCTCGCCACTGACGGTCACTCCGACTGTCTGTGACCCCGAGGTGTTTGCAGTGTTCTCGACAGTGTAACTGATCCTGAACGGTTGTCCCTTGTATTCGGGATCACCGACGTTGAAGCTAGTGACTGAAAACGAAGTGTCTGTGGAAGCGGCCGCATCGACGGCGTGAGCCGAAACCCCTGCGACGGACGGGCCCGCAGCCGCGACTCCAGTGACGAAGACAGCCGTGGTCCCGAGTACGACGACGCTACAGAGCACCAGCACGGACAGACCGGTACACGACCCTGACGTCCCGCGAGTGTGCCACCCCATCTCGGCCGGATCTACTGTGACACCACTGGTATTTCTGTTGCTTTTCGAGGTCTCCATCGAACACTTCACGATCGAACGTCGATGTGAACGCCGTCTGTGCCGGTGCTGTCGTCCAACACCGAGGCAGTGGTTCGCCGGATTCACACTGGGGTTCGTGCGGTGGATCCATTCGTGCACTCACAGATCGATCTCCCGCAACGCGTCCCTGAGGTACAACACGGACTCGTACGGTCGTCTTTCTGCTTGGCCATCGCGGTCAGGACCACCTCGTCGATCTCCGACGGGAGGTCGGAGTTGTGTTCGGTGGGTGGAGCCGAGTCACCGGTGAGATAATATCTCCACAGTGGAGACAAACTCGAAACTCTATTTGACCCATAGTTTTATGTGTCTATACGTGCCTTGTCGAAGTACCAGGTGAGTTGGCAACAGATGGCTCTCGGACTTCCGGCGATGGCACTCGCGGTAGTGGCGAACGTGGCGGTGGGCGTGGGGCTCGTACTCGGCGTCTATCACCTCATGGAGCGGCGTATCCTGTACGGCTCGGTCGGCGGGCTGATACTGGGCGCGGCGGTCGTCTATACAGAGGCGACGCTCGGCGCGCGACTGTTCGACCTCACGTTCGCGGAGAAGCGACTACTGATCGTCCTCGCGGGCGTCGGGGCGGCGCTCGGACTCGTCGCGACGCTGTCGCTCCTGAAACCGGAGATCGAGTAACTGGCAACAGTCCAAAGCATAATAACAATACACTGGCAATCAATTCAACCATGGAACTACGCAACTGGGTCAGGGAACGATACAACGGCACTGGCGAATCGCTGCTCGACGAGAGCGTCTACAGCGACAAGGAACTGCGCAAGGACATCTCCAAACTCGAACACAGTTCGAAGAAACTCGAACAGGAGATGGACAAACACCGGCGCAAGTACCGCAAGCTGCTCGAAGAGGGCGCACAATCGAGTGACCTCGAACGCAAGAAGTTCGCCCAGAAAGCCAAATTCGAGAAGAAGAAGTACGCGATCAAGAAAAAGAAGTTCCGCTCGAACAACGTCAAACTCGGGACGGCGCTGAGCATCCAGGGGATGCGCGAGGTCATGGACCTCCACGACAGCGAGGACATCGCGCTGGACGAGGCGATGAGCGACGCCGACGCCCAGGAGATCCAGAGCGAGATCATGGAGCGCATGGCCGCGTTCGGCATCGAGATGGAGGACATGCAGGAGATCCAGGATGCCCTGGATATCCCGATGATGGACGACAACCTCGACATGGACGTCAGCGAGGAAGAGCAGGTCATGGAAGAGATCGCCGCCTCCGGGATGTCGGCCAACCAGGTCGACATCGAGGCCGAATCTCAGACCACCGTCGAGGAGAGCGTCGACATCGAGGCAGACATAGAAGACGACATCGACATGGACGAAGTGTCGGTCGACGATATCTGACGATTCACGGGGTGAATGAGTGATGCTCGGCGAGGAGGCTCACAAGGAGATCCTCAAGGACGACTACGAAGGCTACCGCGAACGGGCAGAGAAAGCCCGCGAACGTGACAACCGCTCGGAGGCGGCCGACTACTACGAGAAGTGCGCGGACCTGCTCGAACAGATCGCGTCGATGGAGGAGAGCGACAGGGTGGCATCCGAACGGCGCGACCTCGCGGCCAACCTGCGCGAGGCCGCCGCCGTACTCGACGGCCGCAAACAGGGATCCGGGAACGACTCCGACGGCGCGTCCGGACCGGTCGACGGGCGAGCGAGTGACTCGTCGGCGTCGGGTGCGGGAGAGGGCCCGACGCGAACGGACCCGGACCAGCAGGAAGCCCGCTCGAATACGACTGCAAAGAGCGACGACGAACCGGACCCGAGCGCGTTCCTCGAGGAGCCGCCCGACCTCGATTTCGAGGACGTCGGCGGAATGGCCGACCTCAAGGAGACGCTCGTCGAGAAGGTCGTCGACCCGCTGGAACGGCCCGAACTCTACGAGGAGTACGACCTGGGCGTCGTCAACGGCGTGTTGCTCTACGGACCGCCCGGGACGGGCAAGACCTACATCACGCGTGCACTGGCGGGCAAACTCGGCTACAACTTCGTCGAGGTCTCCCCGTCGGACCTGACGTCGTCGCTGGTCGGTGAGGCGAGCGACAACGTCGCGGATCTCTTCGACGTGGCCCGGGACAACCAGCCGTGTCTGGTGTTCGTCGACGAGATCGACGCCATCGCGGCCGACCGCTCGGGCGGCGCACAGAAGTCCCAGAGCGAACGCCAGATGGTCAACCAGTTCCTGACGGAGATGAACGACGTTCAGGGCGAGGACGTCGTCGTCTTCGCGGCGACGAACCTCCTCGATTCGGTCGACGACGCGATCAAGCGCTCGGGTCGGTTCGACGAACGGATCGAGGTCCCGCCGCCCGACGCCTCGGCGCGGGTCGCCATCCTCCGCGTGCATCTGCGCGACCGGCCGGTCCTCACCGACTCGATCGACTGGGCGGCCATCGAGGACCTGACCGAGGGGTACTCGGCGAGCGACGTGGAACTGGTCGCGGCCAACGCCGCCAGACAGGCGCTCCAGGAAGCGCGCGAGAGCGGCGACATCCAACCGGTCAGCCAGTCCCACCTGGAGTCTGCGGTCGCCGAGACGGAGTCGAGCCTGACAGACTGGCAGGGATAGGGTACACTGGCGGCAAGTATTATATGATAGAATACATGACCTACAGAGGACCGGACGCATGACGCTGCTCGACGACATCGACGACGACGAACTCGCGGTCGACAGCCGGCGCCTCCGGCGGATCGTTCCGGGGTACGACTATCGGGTTCGCGAGCGCGGTGTCGAAACCGACCGCAAGATCCGCGACAAGCTCGCAGGAGACCTGCGGACGGCCGCGTCGACGCTGGACGACGCCTCGGACGTGCTCTACCGACGAGGCGAGCGCGACCGCATCGAGCGACTCGACGAGTTACACGCGGACGTCGAACGGGTCCGACAACGCGTCACGACCGCGCCCGCGGGTGGCGGAGCGGTGCGGGACCTGGCGGTCGACGAACAGGAGGCGCTCGTCGCCCTCGTCGCGTACGACGCGCGACTCGTCGGTATCGTCGAGGCGGTCGTCGACGGCGCCGACCGGATCCGGGCGGCTGTCGACGAGGACGAGTCGATCGACGGCCACGTCGGGGAGTGTGAATCGACCGTCGACGACTTCGACCGGGCGTTCACGGGGCGACAGGAACACATGGACGGACTCAGAGCATGACTCGCACCACTCACAGTTCACGGACCGCACGCACGGCTCGAAGGACGTATCGGCTGCAACCGGGCCCCCGTCGGTCGGGACCGCGTTACCCGCCGACCGCCCGTGATACCGGTCACAGGGTGGACGGATGAGTTGTCCGGACTGTGGGGCGTCGGTGCCCGCGAGCGCGAGTTTCTGTGGGAACTGTGGGGCGGCACTCGACGCGGCCTGTCCCAGTTGTGGGGCCAGTACGGTCGCCGAGGCCGACTACTGTCCCGAGTGTGGCACAGAACTAGCGGGGAGTTCGGAGACCGACCCTGCGACCGCCGGCGAGAGTGGCGTGTTCAGACTGCGCGACGCCGAGTTCGCCCGGCGCGTGAGTCGGGCCGACCTCGGTGACGGCTTCCTCGACTGGTTGCAACAGAAACAGACGGTCAAAGTCGAGACGGGCAACCAGGCGCTGTTGCTGGAAAACGGCGAACTGAAGACGACGCTCGGCCCCGGCAAGCACACGCTGGACTCGCTCGTCCGCAAGCTCGGCGACCTGCGTCGAGGCCGGGATTTCGCGGTGTTCCTCGTCGAGGACGGGACGACGACAGTGACGGTCGGCGTCTCCGATCTACGGACGGCGACCGACTATCTGGTCGACGTCGCGGTCGAACTCGTGGTCCGGGTCACCGACCCACAGCTGTTTTTCACCCAGATGATGAGCGACCGCGACGCAGTCACCACGGACACGTTCGACCGCATGTTAGGTGACGCCGTCCGTGACGAACTCGAGGCCGTGGTGGCTCGACACGAGCGCGACGACCTCTACGCCAACCGGGAGCTCAAACGCGACATCCAGCAGGACATCGAACACCAGCTCCGCCAGACCCTCGAACGGAACGGGCTCGGACTGGTCGAGTTGCGCTCGTTCGACTACGCCGACGACCTGGACGACGTCCGTCGGGAGCGCAAGGACGTCGCAGTCGCGGAAGAACGGGCCGACGTCGCCGACGACCGACTCGACGTCGCAAAGCGCAATCGCGAGCGCGAGGTCGAAAGCACCGTCCACGACAAGCGACAGGAAGTCCGCGAGGAGTCGGCGAAGAAAGCCGCCGACCACGAACTCGAGAGCCAGGAGAAAGCACAGGACCACGAACTCGAGAGCCAGGAGATAGCACAGCGACAGGACCGCGATGACATGCAGCGACGCCACCGTCACGAGGCCGAGCGCGAGGACCTCGAACACCAGGAGGAGAAAAAAACCACACGCAAAGAAGGGGACGTCGAGCGCCGCGAGGTGGAACACGAACAGGACATGTCCGAGATGGAAGACCTGATGGACCTGAAAAAACGCAAGGACATGGACGGCCTCGACGTCGCGGAGCGCGAGGAGGACATCGAGATGCACCGGGAGGAACACGAGGTCGAGATGGAGAGAGAGCGCCTCCAGGCTCGCGACGACGTCGACCTCGACACCCTCGCGAGCATGGACGGCGTCGACGAGGCCGTCGCGGAACTCGCCGAGATCGAGAAAGCCGAGGACCTCACACCCGAACAACTCGAAGCCCTCGGCGCTCAGGACAGCGACGAACTCGCGAAAGCACGCCAGGAGGCACACGACGCCGACCACGAGCGCCAGCGCGTCGCGGACCGCGACGAGTTCCGCGAGGAGATGCGGGAGATGATGGACGACTCCATGGACCGGATGCAGGAGACGACCGAGTCCGCCATGGACAACATGGGTGACGCCGCCTCGGCGGCCGCAGAGGACACCTCCGACAACGTCATCGTCTCCGACGCCGGCGGGTCCAGTGACAGCGGTGACACAACTATCGTCCAGGGTGGCGGACAGGGCAGTGACGACCGGGATACCGACGACCAGCGGAGTGACGACGTGGCCTGTCCGGAGTGTGGCACACGACTACCGGCGAGTCAGCAGTTCTGTACGGACTGTGGGACGGAACTATGAACGAGACGATCCGCACGCACCGTGAGACAGCACTCGATTCGCCCTACTCGCGAGACCGTGAAGACGCCATCGAGCAACTCGCCGGCTCGTTTTCGGACGCGAGTACCGACGGCAAGCGCGAAATTCTCGAGACGCTACGAGAGGTCGCACTCGACGCGACCAGCACGGCCGAGCGGGAACTCGCCCGCGAGCAACTCGTCGATTGTTTCGAGGCGGACGCCGATGTGGCGGCCGGCGTCGTCGTGGGGGCGTTCTGTGAACTCGCCCGCGACGGCAAGTTCACGGACGACCAGCTCGACGCCATCGACACGCTCCGGCGGGTGAGCCGTGACGTCCCGGCCGAGCACGTCGAGCGTATCCAGTCGACGCTCTCGGAACTGGCGACCGAGGCGACACGCGAGTCGGTCCGCTCGCGGGCACGACGCCGGCTGTCGGACGTCGAGTCGGTGGTGCCGAGCGACGACGACGAGACCGACGACTACCTGGCCGCGTCGCTGGCCGAACACCTCGAGAACGCGGCCGACGACTCGCCTGGCGAGTGTCGCAGGCGCGCCGAGGAACTGTCCGAGTACGTCACGGAGCATCCGGTCAGTGACGACGCCTACGGCGAGGTTCGCGACGAACTGGCGGCGCTGGTCGACCAGTTGCGCGTCGCCCCCACCGGCGACGAACTCGACGCGGAGCGCCGCGAGCGGGTCGGCCGACTCGCCGACCGGACGAAACGGCTCTACCAGCGAAGTGGGTGACTGCGAGGGGCCGCTCGAACGAGTGGATTCAAGTCCGGGCGCGCAAAATCGGGAGGTATGAACGCCGGAGACCGCGTCCGCGTCGAGCGGGACGCCCAGACCTTCGAGGGTGTCTTGCTCCCCTCCACGACCGACGAGCACCTCGTCGTCAAACTCGACGGCGGGTACAACGTCGGTATCGACCGTGACAGCGCCGACGTCGACGTCCTCGAAGCCGACTCCTACGACGTCGAGGACGCCCAGTTCGACGAGGGCGAGTCCAGGATCGAGTTCGACGACGACCTCCCGACCGTCTCGCTCATCTCGACCGGCGGGACCATCGCCTCCACCGTCGACTACCGCACCGGCGCGGTCACGCCCCGTGCCGACGCCGAGGATATCCTCCGGGCGGTGCCGGACCTGGCGGGACTCGCCAACTATCGCGGGCGCGTCGTCACGAACATCCTCTCGGAGAACATGACACCCGAGGTCTGGCAGGACCTGGCCCGCGCCGTCCACGACGAGGTCGAGGCGGGCGCCGACGGCGTCGTCGTCATGCACGGGACCGACACGATGCAGTTCTCGGCCGCCGCACTCTCCTTTACGCTCGATACTCCCGTTCCGGTGGTCTTCACGGGTAGCCAGCGCTCGGCGGACCGCCCCTCCTCGGACAACGTGATGAACGCCGTCTGTGCCGTCGAAGCCGCCAAATCCGACTGTGCGGAGGTCGTGGTCTGCATGCACGAGAGCGAGTCCGACGACCGGTGTGCGCTCCACCGGGGCACCCGCGTCCGCAAGAACCACACCTCCCGGCGCGACGCCTTCGAGACCGTGGGCGCGAAACCGCTCGGCATCGCCGACTACGACACCGACCCCGAGCACGTCGAGCTATCGTTCCGCGGTGACTACCGTGAGCGCGGCGCGGTCGACCTCGATATCGCGGCGGATCTCGACACCGACGTCGACCTCCTGAAGTTCACACCCGGTGCCGACCCCGCGTTCCTCGATACCCTCGACGGCAAGTCGGGTGTCGTGATAGAGGGGACGGGCCTGGGGCACGTCAACACCGAGTGGATCCCCCGCCTCGAAGCACTGGTCGAGGATGGCACGACCGTCGTGATGACGAGCCAGTGTATCGAGGGGCGAGTCTGTGACCGCGTGTACGACACCGGGCGGGACCTGCTGGAGGCGGGCGTCGTCGAGGCCGGCGACACTCTCCCCGGGACCGCGATGGTGAAGCTGATGTGGGTGCTGGCAAACCACGACGACCCCGAGGCGGCGATGGGCGAGTCGCTGGCCGGCGAGTTGACCGAGCGGTCGGTCCCCTGGGTCTGAGCTGTGCCCGGGGACGCCAGTGACGGTGAGAACGGTCCCGACGCCGACGACGGGAGCGTTTCCGACGCCGACGTGGCCGTCCGGCAGGCCCGCGAGGCAGACGCCGATGCTGTCGCCGCCTTTACCGCCGACACCTGGGACGACTTCGAGGGGCAGGACTACATCCCCGACGTGTTCCCCGAGTGGGTCGCGACCGACGGGGCTGACCAGTACACGGTCGTCGCCGAACGGAGCGAGACAGGGGCATCGGAGGCTGGCGAGTCGGTCGTCGGCTGTTGTCAGGTCGTCCGGCTCTCCGAACACGAGGCCTGGACGCAGGGCATCCGCGTCCGCCCCGGCCACCGGGGCGTCGGTGTCGCCCGGGCGATGGACGGGGCCTGTCGCGACTGGGCACGCGACCGCGGCGTGACGCTGGCGCGCAACATGGTCTTCTCGTGGAACGAACAGGGACTCGCGACCGCGCGGTCGCTGGGGTATCGCCCGAGAGCCGAGTTCCGCTGGGCACACCCGGAACCGGACGCCGACGCCGGTCGAGACGAGGGTCCGGCGGGAGGCGACGTCGCTGTCACGTCCGACCCCGACGCAGTCTGGGGGTACTGGCAGCGAAGCGACGCCCGCGACGCGCTCTGTGGACTGGCGTTCGACCCCGTGGAGTCGTGGGCGCTCTCGGAGTGGACGCGCGAGCGAACTCGGCGGGCGGCAGACGAGGCAGCGGTCGTCGCCGTTCGGCGCGACGGGACGACCGGGGCCACCTGGCGGACGCGCGTGAGCGAGCGCGACGACGAGACCCTGGCCGTCTACGGCGGGGCGGGCTGGGAGACGCTCACCGACGCGCGGGCGCTGTTCGCCGCCGTCGCGCGGGACGCCGCCGCAGTCGGGGCCGACGCGACCCGCGTCCTGATCCCGGAGACTCCGCGACACGTCTCGGACGCGGCCGCCGCGGGCGTCGCACTCGCGGACGAACCCGACTTCGTCTTCGAGGCCGATCTCACGGCTCGGCGGGAGACGTAGACAGTCCTTACCGCCGCTTGGCCCCCGCCGTCTCGCACACCGACCGCTAGGCTCCGAGTTACAACGACGGGCCGGGGGGAGGGACCGACATGGACCGGAAACTGACGGCGATGGCACTGGCGACGATGCTTGTGACGAGCGGGCTGGGGCTGGTCGGGGCCGGTGCGGTCGGTGGCGGCGTGGCCCAGGCCGGGAACGCGCCGACACAGACTACAGCAGGTGCGACAGTTTCTGTCTCGGCGACCGGCACGGCCACCGCCGAGCCCGACAGGGCAGTGGTCTCCCTGGCGATGTCGGTGACGGCACCGACCGCCGGAGCGGCCACCGACCGCCTCGCCGCGAACGTCTCCGCACTGCGGGGCGCGCTCGAGGAGCCGAATCTCTCGGTCGAGTCGGTCCGGACGACCGGCTTCCAGGTGTTCGCTCAGCGCGAGAACGGGTCGACCGTCTACGTCGCCCGCCAGTCGTTCGCGGTGACGACCACCGACCCGGGAGCCACCGGTGACGTGGTCGACGCCGCCGTCGCGGTCGGCCCGACCGAGATAAACGGCGTCGCGTTCACCCTCTCGGACGAACGCAGGCGCCAGGTGCGTGCCGACGCCATCGATGCCGCCGTGACGGACGCCCGAGCACAAGCGGAGGCGCTCGCCGACAGCGCCGACCTCGCGCTCGGCGAGATTCAGTCGGTCTCGACGGGTGGCGGGTTCGATGGGCCGGTCCGTCTCGCCGAGGCGACCGACATCGACGTCAGTCCCGTCTCGGTCAGTGCGAGCGTTCAGGTCACCTACAACGCCTCGAACTGACTCGTGATACCGTCCACGCTCTCCTCGGGCAAGAGTTAGGAGCCACTCACCCGACGGTCGACACATGGTACTCGACCCGCATACACACGCGTGGGGACCGCCGAGCGACGCCCATCCCTGGGTGAACGGCCCGATCGTCGACATGGTCGACAGTTTCGACGTCCACACCGTCTACACGGCCGAGCGACTCCTGGGAGACATGGACCGCACCGGGATCGACGAGGCGGTCGTCGTCGGCTACCCCATCTGTGACTGGACGGACAACTGGTACACTCGCGAGGTCGCCGCCGAGTACGACCGCCTGTACGGGATCGTCATGCTCGACCCGTTCGCCGACGACGCCGCCGCCCAGCTCCGCGAGTGCATGGCCACCGAGGGTGTACTGGGCTTCCGACTCGGGGCGGCCTGTCCCCTCGACCGGATGTGGGAGACGTTCGACCCCAGCGTGACGTGGCTGCGTGACACCATCGAGGAGGCCGATTTCTGGGAGACGGCCGTCGAGACCGACGCGACCGTCCAGATACTCTGTGACCACAGCCAGTTAGACCAGGCGCTCGCACTCGTCGAGGCCTACCCCGAACTGGACTACCTCTTCGACCACTTCGCCCACGCCGGGCCCGACACGCCCACCGACGAAGGGACCTTTGCCAGGTTCGCCGACCTCGCCGAGTACGACGGCGTGGCCGTGAAAGTCTCCGAGATGAGCCACGCCTCAGACTCGGCGTTCCCCTACGCGGACATGCACGACCACGTCCACTGGCTGCTGGACCAGTTCGGTCGGGAACGAGTCATCTGGGGGTCGGACTATCCGAACGTCAGCGACGTCGCGACCTACGGCGAGGCGCTGCGCTGGGTCGACCACGTCGACGGCCTCTCGGAACGCGACCGGACGTGGCTGACCGGCCGGGCGTTCCGCGAACACGTCGGGCTCGACTGATTGTGGTCGGCAGGGCTATTCGTCGCCGCCGTCCTGTGGCGCCACGTACGGCTGCCCGCACTGGGGACACTCGCGGTAGTTCCGGTCGAATTCGGCTCTGCAATTGATGCAGACGAACGGCGATTCGTTCTCGCCGAGCCAGTCGTCGAGTCGGGAGAGAAACCCCATCGCTCGAACTGTTCGTCCCAGTCTCCCTAAATCATCGGTCCCGTCGATTCGGTGACCGACGCCGAAGTCGCCGTCCCGTTCACACAGTGGTCGAGATCCTGGCAGAGCCAGTCGGCGACGGTCGTCGCGAGGCGCTGGTGTGCCTCCGGCGTCGAAATCGTCGCGGGCCGGTCCCCGGACTGACCGCCGTACCAGCCGGCCTGGGAGTGGTTCATGCCCTCGATACGGACGACCGAGTTCGGGTCGGGCAGGTTCGACTCCGTCTCGGCGAACCGGTCGCGGTTCAGGACCGCGTCGCGTGTCCCCACGACCGAGAGCGCGGGCATCCCCCGGACGGGGCGGTCGCAGTACGCCCCCACCAGCAAGAGGCCGTCGACAGTGTGGTTGTTGGCGCCGGTGTACCGGCAGGCCATCGCGCCACCGAGAGAGTGCCCGCCGACGACCCACCGTTCGATCTCGGATTCGCCCCGAATAACGGCGTCGGCGCGTCCCTGCGAGAAGACGGCGAGATTGACGCGCATCTTCGGGACGACGACGGTGGCGTTGGCGCGGGTCGCGATCGCCGTTGCGGTCGGCAGGTAGGCGTCCGGCGCGACGCGGCCACCCGGATAGAAGACGACGCCGAGGCGCTCGGCCTCCGGGTCGGCGTCGCGGACGACGTAGCCGCCGTAGCCGGACTCGACAGTGACGTTCGGGTCCGCACGCACCAACTGCTCTATCTCTGCCGGCGCGTGGAGCCCGAAGACACCGAAGTAGACGTAGAAGCCGATAGCGCCCACGACGGCGAGGCCGAGGACAGCGACGCCCACGAGCGCCAGGGCACGACGGAGCGTCAGTCCGCGGACCCACTCGCGTATCCCACCGGCAGAAGGCAGTGCCATCGTCTGTCCGTAGCACTCCCCGGTGTGTCAAACCCGGTGGTGACCTCGAACGAGTCGGACCGGAACCGATGTGAGTCGAGTACCGAGGCGAGTCGAGCGCCGACGCGAACCGAGGGCCGACGCCGGAGACTGCACCGCGAGGGCGTATCACTCGTAGACGCGCCGTCCGACTGCGTTGGTCTCGATGACGTCCCAGTCGTAGTCGACACCGAGGCCGGGACCGTTCGGGACGGGGACGGTACCGTCGTCGGCGACGGATTCGAGGTCGTCGGTGTACTCCCCCGCGTAGACGGGCGGCGTCGTGTTCGGGGCGTCGGGGTGGACCAGTGCCAGTTCGTAGTAGTTGCTGTTGCGCGTCGCCGCCATGCAGTGGCGTTGTGCCGGGCCCGGCGCGTGGAACTCCACGTCCAGGCCAGAGCCCTCGGCGACGCGTGCGATCTTCGTCGCTCCCGTGATCCCCGCGTCGTATTCCGGGTCCGCACGGACGAAGTCGGTCGCCTCGCTCGCGACGAAGTCCGCGTGCGGTTCCAGTCCGCGGACGTGCTCGGTCTGCAGGAGCGGCGTGTCGAGGCGTTCGCGGAGCTTCCGGTGGCCATGCTGTGAGATGCCGCCGTCTCGATAGGGGTCCTCGTACCAGCAGTAGTCGTACTCGTCGCAGGCCCGCCCGACTGCGAGCGCGTCGGCGAAGGTGTCCAGGTCGCAGGCCGGGTCGACCATCAGGTCCATCCGATCCCCGACGCGCTCGCCGACGGCCCGCACCGTGGCGGCCAGCAGGTCGGCGTCGCGCCAGTCGCCGTCCCAGCCGTGGACTTTGAAGCCGGGATAGCCCAGGTCGCGGCAGGTCTCGGCGAAGTCGGCGTAGGCCTCCGGCGAGTCGAGCCCGCCGCTGTGGTCGCCCTGGTAGGTCGAGGCATACGCCGGGAGCCGCTCGCGGTGGGTCCCCAGCAGTTCGTGGATCGGGGCGTCGTATCGCTTGCCGGCGTAGTCCCACAGCGCGATGTCGAGCGGACCGATACCCATGCGGTCGTACTTCCGGAGACCGCGCTTGAGTTCCGACCAGTGACGCTCTCGGTCGAGCGGATTCCTGCCGACGAGGTAATCCGCCACCACGTCGATCTGTGCCGCCCCGGGAGAATTACTCCCGACGTATTCGCCGGTGAGGCCGTCGCTCGTCCGGACCCGGATCGCGAAGAGCCGGCGCTCCATCGCGTTCCCCGGGTCGTAGACGACGTCGAACCCGCCCGGCGGTGTCCCGACATCGTCGAGTCGATACCCGAACTCGACCGTCTCGATCCGCGTGATCTCCGGCGCCACGTCGTCTTCTGGTCGGCGCGACCGCAAATACCTACGGGCGATCCGCTGCCCCGGGATTCATCTATCGGGCCACCAACTCGCAGGTATGCAGACGCCGGTCGACTACCTGGCCGACCTCCTGACCGAGACCGTAACGGAACTGGCAGACAGTGTCGCGGTCGCCGTCCCGCGGTTCGTCACCGGACTCGTCTTCTTCTCGGTCGCCTACGTCGTGATACGACTCGTCCTCACGGTCGTTCGCTCGCTCCTCAGGGGGATCTATCCCGAGAGCCAGCACCTCGTCGCCCGCCTGTGGACGACGATCGTCGGCGTCTTCCTCTGGTTCGGCGCGGTGCTCGTCCTGTTGAACATCCTCGGGCTCGGCGAGGTAGCGGCGAGTCTCGGTACCGGAGCGGGCTTTCTCGCGCTGGGTGTCTCCTATGCGCTCTCGGAGATGATAGAGGACGCCGTCGCGGGCGTCTACCTCCTGCGCGACCCCGACTTCAACCCCGGTGACCGCGTCACCACGCAGTCCTTTACCGGGACCGTCTCCAGTATCGAACTCCGCAAGAGCCGGTTCGAACTCGACGACGGCGACACGGTGGTGCTGGCCAATCGCGACGTCGAGAAGCGCTGGACGAAAGAATCCGAATCGGGCGGCTGAGCGAAGTCGGACGGATCGAACAACAGCGAACATCGCTGACGATCGAGCACCGCTCACAATCGAGCAACGGCGAGCCCCTCTCACCGGCGTGCGCCCTCGCGCTGGTCGGGGATGAGGTCGAACTCGGCGTTCGTCTCACCGAGCACGAGCAGCGCGAAGTACCGCAGGTAGGTGATGACAGGCACCTGGACGAGCGCGGCGGCCGCGACGAGACCGGCGACGAACAGCACGCCGACGAGCACGAGCGCCGGGATGCCCAGTGCCGGAGTGAGGAAAAAGAGCAAGACGCCGAGTCCGGCGAGCACGCCGATCGGGATCAGCAACAGAATCGCCAGTATCGCCGTGACGGCGGCGACGAGGATCCCGCCGACGAGCCCGAGGACGAAACTCACGACGGCGTAGGCGAGATACTGCGTCCACGCGCCGGCGAGCGTCGGCCAGAAGCGTCGCCAGCCCGCCAGCACGCCACACTCCTCGACCAGCATCACCGGCACGACGAACATCGTGGTGAAGCCGTCGACGAGGCCCGTGAGGACGCCGACGATCACGAACGCGGGGAACAACACGAGAAACAGGACGAACGCGCTCGCTCCACCGGCACCGAACGCGAGCGGGGTGACCAGGACGCCGACGAGCAAGAGCACTGTCGCGAGGACGAACAGTCCGAGGACGAGGCGAAAGCCGAACAGTCCCAGTCCCCGACGGAAGTGCCGTGACCAGTACGCTCGCACCCGAACCTCCTCCCGGCGGAGTGACTCGACGAGGACGAACTCCATGACCGAACCGACGAACAGGACGGCGAGTACGAAGAGGACACCGAGTCCGACCGCGGCGGCGACGGCGAGCCACACCTCCGTCGGGACCGTCGAAAGGTCGCCGTCGGGAGGTGTCGTCCCGTCGGCGGGGACGGAGAACTGGGCGCCGTTCGCGCCGACTCCGGGTGTGCCGACGAACAGCCCGACCAGGGCGAGTTTCAGCCACCGCGAGCGGTCGACGGGGCGGAGAAACGCCGAGGTCGCGCGATAGGCGTCGTCGACGGCTTCGACGGCGTACAGCGCCATACGCGCGAGTCGCGGCTGTGAGAGAAAGGTATAGAGTGGCTAGCTGGCGGTACGGGCAGTGTAGGTGTACTCTCGCCGGACGAAAACCGAATCCGGCTGGCCCGGGTAGGCCCTCGGTGCCCGGCGCTATCGCGGGTCGAGTCGATAGCGTACCGTGCGTTCGCCCTCGAACGCGGGGCCGGGACCGGCGTGCTCGAAGCCCGCCCGGTCGGCGGCCTCGCGGGTCTCGGTCTCGCCCTCGGGGACGAGCAACTCGACGGCCATGTCCTCGCTCTCGGCGAACCGCAGCGGTTCTTCGAGGAGGCGGTCGGCGACTGCCGCCTCGCCCTCCAGTTGCGTGATGTGGACCGTGTCGGCGCGGGCGTCGTAACTGACGAACCCACAGACTGCGGCACTGTCGGCGGCGTCCGGCGCGGCCGCGCTATCGGTCGAATCCTCGTCGGTAGCCCCCGTTCCCCCGTCGCCGGCGCTCGTTCCGTCCCCGTCGCCGTCCCCGTTCTCCCGGTCGCGGTCGCGTTCGACGACTCTGACTGTGCGGTCGTGGACGAGGTTGCGCATCACGTCGCGGGGCGAACCGGTCAGCTCGGCGAGTCGCTCGGCGTCTGCCTCGACGGCGTCCCGGACGTCCATACCCGACGGTTGCCCTGCGTGCCATTAAATCCACGCCCGCCGAACCGTCGGTCGCCGTCTCGGCGGCGGGTGATCCCGCACGGGTCCGCGTGTTCGTCGCGGCCGGCGCAACGACACCGGTACCGCCACCAGATGAACACAGTTATTCGGGGTGGCATGCAAAGCCACGCCACCAACCATGCACGCTCGGGTGAAACCATGCGCGTCGTAGTGAAATTCGGCGGAACGAGCCTCGGCAACGGCCGGCGAGTCACGCGGGCGGCCGACTCCATCGCCGCGGCCATCGAACAGGGTCACGAGGTGGCGGTCGTCGCCAGCGCGATGGGCAACACGACCGACGAACTGCTCGACGACATCGAGTACGACGCCTCCGAGACCTCACGCGCCGAGATCGTCAGTATGGGCGAGCGCATCTCCGTCCGGATGCTCGCCGGCGCCCTCGAAGCTCGCGGCATCGACGCCGACTTCCTCGAACCCGGCAGCGAGGGCTGGCCGATCGTCACCGACGAGTTCGGCGAGGTCGACGTCGACGAGACGACCAAACGCGCCGGCGCGCTGGCGGGCCAACTCGCCACCACCGTCCCCGTCATCACGGGCTTTCTCGCACAGGACCACGCCGGCAACGTCACGACGCTCGGCCGCGGCGGCTCCGACACGACCGCCGTCATGCTCGGCAACTACATGGACGCCGACGAGGTCGTGATCGTCACCGACGTCGAGGGCGTCATGACCGCCGACCCGCGCGTCGTCGAGGGCGCCCGCAACGTCGGCGAGATCTCCGTCGACGAACTGCGCTCGCTCTCCTTTCGCGGCGCCGAGGTCGTCGCCCCCTCCGCGCTCTCCTACAAGGACGCCGATCTGGGCGTCAGGGTCGTCCACTACCAGCACGACGACCTGCTGACCGGCGGCACCTCCATCGAAGGCGAGTTCCAGAACCTCATCGACCTCGAAGAGGCGCGTCTGTGCTGTGTCACGATCGCCGGCCGCGCCATCCGTAACAGTCCCGGCATCCTCGGGGATCTTGCGGCCGGCCTCGGCGACGCCGGTATCAACATCGAGGCCAACTCCTCGGGGATGGACTCGCTGACGTTCTACGTCGAGGAGTCCGACGCCGAAGAAGCCGAGTCGATCCTCCACGACCGCATCGTCGCCGACGACACGCTCTCGTCGGTGACGGTCAAAGACGAGATCGCCGTCATCCGCGTCACCGGCAGTGACCTCCCCAACCAGCCCGGCACCGTCAAACGGGTGACCGACCCGCTGGCCGACGCGCACATCCACCTCTACGACGTCATCACGTCGGCGACGTCGGTCTCCGTGTTCGTCCCCTGGGACGACCGCGAACAGGCGCTCGCACTCGTCCAGGACGCGTTCTAGCGCTTTTTCGCCACGACAGACCGATCTCGGTCCCCGGTCGCTCTCACTGTCCGGACCGCAGGCGCGTGCCGATCCGCGCCGGCAAGTCGGACTGGCCGACCGCGTCGACGACCTGCTCGACGTCGTAGTCGACGCGGTGGCCCTCGATGGTGTAGGCCTCGAAATCGAGCACCGCGTAGGCCGCCTGCGGATCGCCGTCGCGGGGTTGGCCCACGCTCCCGGGGTTCATGACGAGGCCCGTATCGAAGGCGGCGTGGCCCTGAACGTGGGTGTGGCCCGTCACGAGGACGTCTTCGTCCCCGAGCATCCCCTCGTTGTACTCCTCCGGGTAGGTGTAGCGGTCGGGGTCGTCGGGATGGCCGTGGACGATCTTCAACTGGCCGTCACAGACGACGCGCTGTTCGGGCAGGGCTTCGAGCCACTCGATCCCGTCCGCCGAGAGCGTCTCGCGGGCGTGGCGGACCCCGGCGGCGGCCATCTCGTTGAAGCCGTAGGCGGCGTCGAAGGCGACGGCCCGGTCGTGATTGCCCATCACTGTCGGGACGGGTCCGTCGGGTAACGTCGCCGCTGCGGCCTCGGACAGTGCGGCGTGGTCCCCTCGCATCGCCGCCACGCACTCGGCGTGCCAGGGGTTGTAACCGACGACATCACCCGCACAGACGACGTGGTCGACCACGGGCATGTCCGCCAGTACCGCATCCAGCGCCACCAGATTGCCGTGGACGTCCGCGATGACCCCGACTCGCATGCCGTGTGCTGGTCCGCCCTCCCCCTTAGTCTTTACCAGCCGACAGGTGTCCGACTCACGGCGAACCCCCTCTATCCGCCGACCAGCGGGGCCAGCACTGCTGGTTCAATCGTCGCCGTTGACGATCGCCGTCTGGAAGCCGTCTTCGGTCGATCCGGAGACACCGACCGCACAGACGGCGTGTTCGAACTCGTGGTCGTAGACCTCGCGGGCCGCACCGGGCGCGTCGGTCGCCGCCAGGTCGAAGGCGCCGGGACTGTCCCGTTCGTAGGTCGCCACCAGCGTCGGTTCGGTGACCTCCTCGACCAGCAACGCGTCGCGGCGAACCGTCCCGATCACCGCACTCGGCCCCTCGCCGTGCGTGGTCGGGTCATCGCCGGGGACGCCGACGATCCCGGCGACACGAGGCGTGTCGTAGTCGTCTTTCTCGAAGTCGAGCGCGAGCAGGACCTCCGCGAGGGCGTCGCGTGCGGGATAGCCCAGTGCGAGTTTCTCCGCGACCGGGTCGACGTGCGAGCCGTTGCCCAGCACCGCCCCGCGCTCGGTCACCTGGAGGCAGTTGTAGGCGATGTAGGGGTTGTCCGATTCGGGGGCGTCCTCCGTGGGCCCCACCGTCACGGTCCCGGCCTCGCGACCGGTCGCTTTCCTGTTCGGGAACGAACGCGAGGAGACCCGGTAGGCCCCCACGTCCGGTGCGACGACGACGAACCGTCCGACGTACATGGCCGGCTCTCGGTCGCAGTCCCGAAAGTAGGTGTCGATCCGACGCTGTCGCCGGCGGTTCTCATACGGTAAACCGTATCAGTACGGGTCGGCGGGCAACTCCCCGTCGTCGAACGCCAGTGGCTCCAGCGGGCCGACGGTCGTGTCGTCGCGCTCGCGCAACTCGGCGGCGACGGGTTCGGAGACGACCAGCGTGTCGGGGTCCATCGTGCTCGGGATGCGGGCGACGCGCAACTCGCTGGCGTCGGCGACACCGGTCGTCGCACACGCAAGGACGAGCGCGGTCGCGTCGTCGGGGACGACGAGCGGGAGTTTCGCCCGCCGGGGCTCGCCGCTGGTGACGACGTTGACGTAGGTGTCGCCGAAGTCGACCGCGGCGGCGAGGTCGCGGTGGACGAGATCCGCCAGCCCCATCCCGATGGCGTTGCCGTGTGAGGGCGCCGTCAGCGACCGGGCGTAGACGCGGGTGACCGCCGGCCGCTCCGGTTCGGCCTCCCCGTGGAAGTCGTAGCGTCCGAGGACGTTCGTGTCCATCCCGGTGCCCGACTTGTCCTTGCCGAGTTCGTCGACGATCAGGAAATCGAGGTCGTCGACCGGGAGTTCGGCGAAGTGCTCGCGCGCCAGGTCGAGCAGTTCGGGTTCGCGGTCGAGGACGGCGTCGGCGTCGACCCCCTCGACGTGTGCGGCGCGGTCGGCAGCGTTCTCGACGAGGGCGACGCCGCCGACGATGGGCGTCTCCGCACACAGGACTGCGAAGCGGTCGCGGATCACCTCCGCGAAGTCTGTGGCGATGGCGGCGTCGTGGAGTGAGGCGGCACCGCGGTGTTTCCCGAGGCCGATCACCGCCATCTTCGCGAGGCCGCTCTCGACCGACCCCCGGAAGTCGGTGTGGGGTTTCACCCGGTTGGCGAGCAGGATGGCGTCGGCGTCGAGGGCGTCCTCGGCGGCGTAGACCGACCGGTCGAGCGCGTCTCGGCCCACTTCCGCGACGGCCATCGACGAGCGGATCGCACAGCCCAGCGACTCCTCGGTGATACCGAGCGCTTCGAGCGTCTCGCGTTGCCCCTCGGCGGTCGCGCCACCGTGACTCCCCATCGCCGGGAGGACGAACGGTTCGTACCCCCGCGAGCGGAGTTCGGCCACGATCCCCGAGAGGACGGCGGGCATATCGTGGATGCCGCGGCTGCCGGCGGTGACGGCGACCGTCGCCCCATCCGGGAGTGTGTCCTCGCCGGTGGGGGACTCGGTGTCGGTGTCGGCATCGGTGCCAGTGTCAGCGTCGGCATCGCTGTCGGCGTCGTGGGGGGCGAACGCGGTGATGTTCCCGACCGCGTCACGACCGGCGGCGTGTGGGTCGTCGACGGATTCGAGGTCGCGTTCGCGACGGGCGACGGCAAAGCGCGGGAGGTCATCGAGCGAGTGGCCACTCGCCGCGCGTAACCGGTCGGCGGTGGGGAATCCGAAATCGAGGCGCTGGTCCCCGTTTCGGTCGACGTCGGAGTCGGCGTCGCTGTCGACGCCCGAATCCCCGTCGCTGTCGGACGTCATCGCCCTGCCTCGGACGAACCCGCACTGGAGTCGCTCTCGGCGCTCTGGCCGGTGACTTCCTCGGTGGTGCGGCCGGTGCCTTCCTCGGAGGGGCGGCCGGCGCCACCCTCGCGGTCGGCGCGGTTGCGGGCGATGCGGGCGGCGAGTTCGACGGCGTCGACGAGACTGGCGGGACTGGCTTTCCCCTCGCCCGCGATGTCGAAGGCGGTGCCGTGGTCGACGCTAGTGCGGACGATGGGCAGTCCGATGGTGACGTTGACACCCGAGACGGCGTCGTCGCTGGCGAATCCGAGCATCTTGATGGGGATGTGCCCCTGGTCGTGGTACATCGCGACGACGCAGTCGGCGGCCCCGCCGGCCGCCCCCGCGAAGACCGTATCCGGTGATTCGGGCCCGACGACATCGTGGCCGTCCTCCTCGCGGGCGTCCTCGACGGCCGGCCGGATCTCGCTTTGCTCTGTCGTCCCGAGAAGTCCCCCGTCGCTGGCGTGGGGGTTGAGTCCCGCGACGGCCACGGTGGGGTCGCCGATCCCCAGGTCGCGCAGGCCCTCGACGGTGACGTCGACGGTGTCGCGAACCGCCCGTCGGGTCACGCGTTCGCAGGCCTCGACCAGGGGGACGTGCGTGCTGACGTGAGTTACGCGCAGGTCCTCCTCGACGAGCATCATCGCGTAGGTCTCGGTGTCGGTGTAGTCGGCGAGCATCCCCGTGTGACCGGCGTACTCGCTCCCAGCGAGGCGGGTCGCCTGCTTGTTGATGGGGGCCGTCGCGATGGCGTCGACGTCGCCCGCGGTCGCGAGTTCGATCGCCCGTTCGACGTAGGCGAGACTCGCCGCGCCGTACGCTTCGCGGACCTCGCCGTAGGCCAGCGACTCGGCGTCGACGTTGTCGAGGTCGACGACGGGCAGCGTCCCGGGGTCTCCCTCGGCCGGTACCTCGTCGATCCGGTCGAACGCGGCGACGTCGAGCGTACTGTCGCGTATCTCGACTGCTCGTCGCAAGACGTCGGCGTCGCCGACGACGACCGGCCGCGCGTCGGCGAGCAGGTCGGGATAGGCCGCGACGATAACCTCGGGCCCGATCCCCGCGGGGTCACCCATCGTCACGGCGACTGTCGGTCGGTCCATACTGGGTCACAGCGCGTCCAGACAGTTGAGGATAGTCCTTTCCTCGCCGAACCCGCCGGCCTTGGTGACTATCTTCGTTCCCCGGGCGGGGCCGGTCGCGACGACGCTCTCGGGCACGCCGTCGGCGACCGCCTCGCCGGTGAGCGCGAGTTCGGGCGCTTCGAGTCGCGTCAGGACTGCCCGCGCGACGGCGCCGCCCGTCAGGAGGAGACTGCCCGGCTGGCTCGCCGCGACCGCGCCACTCGCCGCCACCGAGAGTGCGGTCTCGACTCTGTCGCTCGCGTTCGTGTCGGTCTCCGCGGCGACTCGCTCGGCCGTCTCGACGTCCGCCCCACCGGTCGCCGCGGTCACGACCGCCCGCCCGCGCCGGTCGAGCAGTCGCCCGAGTCGGACGGCGCCGCGCTGGCCGGTCTCCTCGGGGTTCCGGACGGCCGCGGCCGGGTCGAGCGCGACGACCAGGTCGTCGGGCACCGAGGCGAGTTGCACGAGCGTCCGTTCGTTCGTGCTCCCCACGACCGCCAGCGTCCCCGGCCGAGTCACCGGTCGGACCGTCGCGGGGGTGGGGTCACCCGGTACCGCGACGTGTTTCGCCAGCCCGCCGCTGCCGACGAACAGGACCGAGATGTCCGTGGCCGCGGCGTCGCCGTCGCCTGCGAGCGCCTCGGCACCGGTCGCGATGGCGGCGAGGTGGGCCTCGGTCGTCGCGTCACAGACGGCGAGAACCGGTTCTCCGCTCTCGGTGACGGACGCGAGCGCCTCGCGGACGCTGTCGGGCCCTCGCTCGACGGTCGCGAGGTCGAGGGACTCGACGAGATAGCGCGACCGCGCGAAGACGGTCCGCAGGTCCGACTCCGCGACGCCGTAGCCCGCCTCGGAAAGCGGCGTGTCGTCGACGAAGTGGCGGCCGCCCTCGGTCGTCCGACCGGTCGCCGGGAACGCCGGCGCGACGACGGCGAGGTCGGCGTCGGTGGCCGCGACGGCAGCGTCGACTTCCGCGACGACGTTGCCCCGGAGCGTGGAGTCGACCTTTTTGTAGACGCGGGCGGCGGGGTAGGCGCCGATCGCACGAGTGACCGCCTCCGCTGCGACGCTGGGACTCGCCGCTCTGCTGTCGGTGTCGACGGCGAGGACGTCCCGGTCCGTCGGAGCGGTCTCGGCGCCGTGCTCCCCACGCAAGCGGACCCGGACGCCCCGACCCCGAGCGGCGAAGCCGTGGCCAGTGTCCACCGCACCCGTCAGGTCGTCGGCGACGAGGAGCGCGTTCTGCACGAGATGGCATAGTTCAGAGGGTGACTAAAACGCTCGCGTTTCTCGTGCCCGCGACTGGATCACTCTCGCCGGCCATCGAGTCTCGACACTCGTTCGACACCGACGACCGACACCTACACGACGCGCGGGCCCCAGACCCGACCCATGCTCGTCTGCGAGGCCTGTGGTCGCGAGTACCCCGACGCCGCGACCGACGACTCCCACACCGCTGTCGACGCCTGGCGGTGTGACTGCGGGCACGCGCTCGATTTCGCCGACACGCCGTTGCCCGAGTCTGACACCCCACCGGCCACGGTCGCTCTCGACCGCGACCGCGGGCTCTGGGCGTTCGAACCGTTCCTGCCCGTCGATCCCGGCGTGACCTTCGGCGAGGGCTGGACGCCCCTGGTCGAGGCCCCCGACTGGGGCTGTACGTTCAAACTCGAATCCCTGTTCCCGACGGGGAGTTTCAAGGACCGCGGCGCGACGGTGACACTCTCGCGGGCGGTCGAACTCGGCGTCGACCGCGTCGTCGAGGATTCGTCGGGTAACGCCGGCCTCGCCATCGCGACCTACGCCGCCCGCGCCGGCATCGACGCCGAGATCTTCGTCCCGGCGGACGCGAAACCCGGAAAGCTCCGGGCTATCGAGCGAACCGGTGCCGACGTCGTCCGTGTCGAGGGGTCGCGTGGCGACGTCACCGAGGCGTGTATCGACGCCGTCGAGTCAGCGTCGAAACCGGGGTGGTACGCCAGTCACGCCTGGAACCCCGCCTTCTTCGCCGGTACGGCGACGTTCGCGATGGAACTGGCCGCCCAGCGCGACTGGACAGTCCCGGACGCGGTCGTGACGCCACTGGGCCACGGGACGCTCCTGCTCGGCGCCTACAGGGGCTTTCGTGCCCTGGAAGCGGCGGGCTGGATCGACGACGTCCCTCGTCTCCTCGGCGCGCAGGCGACCGGCGCGGCGCCCATCGCGAACGCGGTCGGTGGGGAGGCCGCCACGAGCGGGAGTCCGGACGAGAGCGCGGACTGGACGGAATCGAACGACCTCGCGGACGGCATCCAGATCCGCGACCCGGCACGGGGTGACCAGGTCCGCGCCGCGCTCCGGGAGACGAGTGGGGACGCCGTCGCAGTGGGACCGGACGCGACCCGACGCGAACACGACCGACTTGCCCGGGCGGGATTTCACGTCGAACCGACCTGTGCGACGGCGACTGCTGCACTCGACGTCTTCCGTGAACAGGGCGTGGTCGGCCCGGACGACGACGTCGTGGTGGCGCTGACCGGAACCGGGCTGAAAGGGTAGCGAACCGGCGTTCGGATGGTCCAGACGATTCTCTGGCCGCCCGCACGGTCCAGACGGTTCTCCGGCCGTCCGCACGTTTTTGTGCGTGTGCACACAAACACAAACGCATGGGGACGAAGACGATCGGACTGGACGAGGAGGCCTACGAGCGGTTGCGGGCGGAAAAGCGAGAGGACGAGAGCTTCAGCGACGTCGTCAAGCGGGTCACGGGGGTCGTGAGCGCGGACTGGCGGCGGAGTTTCGGCAAGTACGGTGACAGCGGAGCAGAACTGGAACAGGCCGCGCGGGCGAGTCGTGAACGGCGTGGAACCGGGTTGACGGCGCGACAGGACCGGACGATCGCGGCGATCGGCGGTGACGATGCAGGTGGACGGAGCGACGATACCACCGAAGCCGGTGATACCGACGTCGGCGCGACGGAGAGCGAAGGGACGTGAAACTGCTCGATACGACGTTTCTGGCCCACTACTACCGGGGTGACCCCCGTGTCGAATCGTTCCTCGACGCACACGAGAGCACCGACGAGGACCTCGTCACCACGACGATCAACGTCGAGGAGATCGCCGTCGGCGTCCACGCCGTCGAGGACGACCCGACGGAAGCGGACGTTCGCTCGGATCTGGGCTGGTTGACCGTCCTTCCCTTCGAGACCGGTGACGCGTTCGCCGCCGCTGCGATCGAGGCTGGGTTGCTGGCCGACGAAACCGTCGACGCCGACCGGATCAACGCGCTCGCAGGAGACATTCTCATCGCGGGCGCTGCCGACAACCACGACGCGACGGTCGTTACCGAGAACGTCGACGACTTCGAGCAACTCGGCGTCGCCGTCGAGGGATACTGATGCTCGGCGGGAGACGGTGTGACCGATGACGGGGAGGGGAGCGAACGGCCGATGACCAGACGCAGAGCCAGTTACTGTCCCGACTGTGGCGCTCCAGTCGAAACGCGGGCCTTCGAGGGACGGGACCGCGCGTTCTGCCCGGACTGTCGCGAGTTCGTCTTCCAGAACCCGGCACCCGTCGGGGCAGTCGTCGTCCTCGACGGTTCCGAGGCGTTGCTGGTCGAGCGGGGCATTCCACCCGACCGCGGGAAGTGGACGGTCCCGGCGGGGTTTCTCGAAGTCGACGAGTCCGCCAGGGAGGGCGCGGCCCGCGAACTCGAAGAGGAGACGGGCCTCGCGGTCGACCCGGACGCGCTGGAACTCGCTCGCACGGGCTTTCACGTCGACGACCCGGCGGAGGGGTCGCTGCTGTCGGTTTGCTTCGCCGTCGAGCGCGCTCGAACCCGTGGGGCCGTTCGACCCGGTTCGGAGCCGACGGACGCCCGGTTCTGGGAGCCCGAGGCGCTGCTGGCGGGCGACGCCGAGACGCGGTCGGTCGACTGTCGGCGGCTGGAAGCGGCCTTCGAGGTGCTTCGAGGGCAGGAGCGGTCGTTCGACAGGGGGTAGTGTGTCGTCGAATGCGCTGTGAGGCGACGATTTTCTCAGGGACGGGATCGTCACAGGTCTCGAGTGAACGTCTCACCTACCGCCAGAGTTCCCGCGAGACGACGGCGTCGAGGTCGACTGAGAGCCAGTAGTTCTCGACCTCGTCGCCGTCGGCGACCGAGGAGTAGGCGATGTAGCGCTGGGTGTCGTCGGAGCGCGACCGGACGATCGAGGGGAGCACGTCGTCGGGCGCGACCGCGGGGTTCAGTTCCTGTCCGACGGTGACGGGCGACTCCGTCTCGCCGGGGGCGCGGTGCTCTGGCATATCCCAGCAGTCGCGGGCCGCCGACGTTGTTACCCATCAGTTACCAGCAGTTGGCCCGTCGATACGGGCCGGTAAGCGACCGGTACGGGACCGGTACAGGGCGAGAGCCGATACGTACCCGTCACGGAACGTAGACGGTACGGAACCAGTACGGTTTAGCCGCCGCCCGTCCCGGAGACGCACATGTCCGGAACCGTCCACCACGTCGGCACGACCGTCAGCGACCTCGACCGCGCCGTCGACTTCTACACCGAGGTGTTCGACCTCGAAGTGCTGAACCGCTTTACCGCCTCCGGGGAGAACTTCGCGACCGGCGTCGGCGTTCCCGGCGGCACGGGCCATTTCGCTCACCTCGACGGCGACGGCGTCGTCGTGGAACTCGTCGAGTACGACCCCGAAGGCGACGAGGCCGCCGCCGAGAACGTCAACGACAGGGGTGCAAAACACCTCGCGTTCGGCGTCGACGACGTCGAGGGCTTCTACGAGGACCTGCCCGACGACGTCGAGACGCTCAGCGAACCCCAGACCTCCTCAACGGGGACGACCATCCTCTTCGTCCGCGACCCCGAGGGGAACCTGATCGAGATACTCGACGCCTGAGTGCTACAATTCGTCGAGCGCCGCGCCGACCTCGTCGTAGTCGGGGAACTCGGGCCATTCCCCGGCGACCCAGGCGTACTGGACGACGCGGTCCTCGTCGAGGACGAACACCGCCGGTCGAGGCTCGCTGACCCCGGTCATCCCGTCGAGGTCGTTGACGATCCCGTACGTCTCGGCGACGCCGTTGGCGGGGTCCGAAAAGAGTCGAGCGTCGACGTCACGCGATTCCAGGAGGTCCTTGTGTTCGTAGGGCGTCGAGATGGAGAGGCCGACGAGTTCGTAGTCGTCGCTGTCGAGCCAGCCCCTGTCCCGGACCTCGTTCCAGACGTACGTCGCCGGGAACGCGCCGTCCATCGAGTGGAAGACGAGGACGACCGGTCCCTCGTCGGTGAGATCCGAGAGCGCGGCGTCCTCCCAGTACTCCTCGTTGACGAGCGGGCGCTCGAAATCGGGTGCCTGCTCGCCGACCGCGGGCGGGTCGGCGGGCGGGAGGTCGACGACGTCGAACGGAAGGTCCATCAGACCGCCCCCTCGGAGAGGCCCTCGCTCTCGGGGCCGTAGGTCCGGTCGAGATACTCGACGATGTTGGCGCTCTCGGACATCGTGACGCCGGTCGACTCGTCGACGATGGCCGGCACCGTGCGCTTGCCCGTCAGTCGTTTGACGACGTCACGATCGCCGTGCATCGGCTCGACGAACCGCGACCGGTAGTCCAGGTCGTACTCGTCGAGGACTCGCACCACCCGCTCGCAGAACGGACACGCCTGCAACCGGTACAGGGTGATATCTGGGTCGCTCATGACAGTTTCGAGTACGGCCGAAGCCGTGTAAGCGCTTCGCCCGCAGGCGCGACCGGTACCCACGGGACCGACAGGTCGTGACCCAGTCAGCGGGTTCGGGGGTCGTAACCTGGCCTCGTGAACTGTGGCTGGGACGCTCGCCCGCGAACGTTCAAGTGCGATCCCGGGACCAGCACAGGGCATGGTCGGCGGCGACGGCGGCGGACGCGCGAGGGACGCGGGAGAAGTCGCGCGTACCGTGAGTTCGGTTGGTAGGAACTCGCGTGCCACGAGCTCGGCCAGTAGGGACGCACGCGCCACGAGTTCGGTGGTCGGCGTCGTCTTGCTGGTCGGGTTGACGGTGACGCTGGCGGCGGCGGGCGGTGCCGTTCTGGCGTTCGGGTCGGCGCTGGGTGAACCACCGCCGCGGGCCGCGTTCGGGGCGAGTCTCGACGCGACCGACGGCTGGCCGGAGGGACAGCGACTCCGGATCGTCCACGAATCCGGCGAACCCGTTCGGGTCGAGGCGGTCGCACTCGTCGTCGAAGTCGACCGGACCGGTGCCCGCGCCCGCCTCTCGGGGTTCCCGACGCGGCGACTCACCGGAGAGAACGTCCGAGGAAGCGAGGTCTTCGACAACGGGTACGCGGGCGTCGACGGGGCGCTCGACGCCGCTCACACCGACGGAGCGTGGTCCAGCGGCGAGTCGACGTCGGTCCGGATCGCACAGGAGGACCTGGACGTACGACCCGGCGACCACGCCCGAGTCACGGTCGTCCACACGCCCACGAACGCGATTCTCGGGCGGATCGAGGTGACTGCGAGTGGAGTTTGACATTCGCTGGTATGGCAAGCCTTAATCCCGCAGGCGAGAAACTTTGGACGTCAATGGACGCCTCGCTCGTCGCGTCAGCGGTCGCGCCCGTCCTTCAGTCCGGAGTGCAGTTCGGTGGGGCGGAGGTCCCGAAGAGCATCGTGGGGGCCGTCGGGGCACTCGCGATCGTCATACTGATCGGGCTCTCGGCGTTTTTCTCCTCGTCGGAGATCGCCATGTTCTCGCTCCCGCCCCACAGGCTGGAGGCGCTCGTCGAGGAAGGACGCCGCGGTGCGGAGACCCTCAAGGGGCTGAAAGCCGACCCACACCGACTTCTCGTGACGATCCTCGTCGGGAACAACCTCGTCAACATCGCCATGTCCTCGCTCGCGACGGGCCTGCTCGCGCTCTACATGAACCAGGGACAGGCCGTCGCCATCGCGACGTTCGGGATCACCGCCCTCGTCTTGCTCTTTGGCGAGAGCGCGCCCAAGTCCTACGCCGTGGAGAACAGCGAGTCCTGGGCGCTTCGCATCTCCCGGCCGCTCAAGTTCTCCGAGAAGGTACTCCTGCCGCTCATCGTCCTCTTCGATTATCTCACCCGGATCGTCAACAAGGTCACCGGCGGTCGCTCGGCCATCGAGACCTCCTACGTGACCCGCGAGGAGATCCAGGACATCATCGAGACGGGCGAACGCGAGGGCGTCCTGGACGAGGAGGAACGCGAGATGCTCCAGCGCACCCTCCGGTTCAACGACACCATCGCCAAGGAGGTGATGACGCCCCGGCTCGACATGAGTGCCATCTCGACGGAGTCGTCCATCGAGGAGGCCATCGAGCAGTGCGTCCAGGGCGGTCACGCCCGCCTGCCCGTCTACGAGGGGAGTCTCGACAACGTCATCGGGATCGTCCACCTGCGCGACCTGGTGCGGGACCTGAACTACGGGGCGGCGACGGAGGGCGCCCTCGAACTCGAAGACCTCATCGAACCGACCCTGCACGTCCCCGAATCGAAGAACGTCGACGACCTGCTGACCGAGATGCGCAAGGAACGGCTCCACATGGTCATCGTCATCGACGAGTTCGGTACCACCGAGGGACTCGTCACGATGGAGGACCTCACCGAGGAGATCGTCGGCGAGATCCTCGAAGGCGGCGAGGAAGAACCCATCGAGTACGTCGACGACACCACCGTCGTCGTCAAGGGCGAACTCAACATCGAGGAGGTCAACGAGGCACTGGACATCGACCTCCCCGAGGGCGAGGAGTTCGAGACCATCGCCGGTTTCGTCTTCAACCGCGTCGGCCGCCTCGTCGAGGCCGGCGAGGTCGTCGAGTACGACGGCATCGACATCCGCGTCGAACAGGTCGAGAACACGCGGATCATGAAAGCCCGGATCACCCGCACCGACGCCTACGACCCCAGCGAGACCGACGAAGACGCGGAAGTCGAGGTCTCCGACGACGTCTCGACCGACCAGACCGCGAGTTGACTGTCCCACCACCCTCCCGGCGACGGCGATACGACGCGCGTCGAAACCCCTTCATTTCGTGTGGAGATCCATCGGTGAGAACCGCGATCACGTGCGTTTTCGCCCCCGTCGGCCGACTCGTCAGTCGCCGATATCGGCGCGACCGCTGGTCGCACTGCGGACCCGGTCACGGAGCGAGGCGGCCGCTGTGACCGGAACACGGACGTCGAATTCGACCACAGCGGCGTAGTCGGCGTCGAACTCGACACCTTCACTCTCCAGGATGCCGCGGACGGTGCCCGAGTCGTCGTATTCGACGGTGATCGAAAACCGCTCGTGGGGACGCTCGGTCTCGGTGCCGGCGTCGTCGAGGGCCTCTTTGACCGCTCGGGAGTACGCTCGTGCGAGGCCGCCGACACCGAGGTTCGTGCCGCCGTAGTAGCGGGTGACGACCGCGACGACGTTCTCGACGGCTTCCTGCTGGAGGACGTTCAGTGCGGGCTTGCCGGCCGAGTTCGTGGGTTCGCCGTCGTCGCTCGCCCACTCGCGCAGCGGCTGTGCACGGACGCGGTAGGCGGGGACGTTGTGGGTCGCGTCGGCGTACTCCTCGTCGACGGTCGCGACGAACGCCTCGGCGTCGGCGACGGTGCGGGCCGGGCGGACGTGGCCGAGAAACTCGGAGCCACGCACCTCGAAGCGGGCCTCGCCGGGTCCCGAGACGGTCCGGTAGGCGTCGTCGTCGCTCACTCGCGGGCGTAGGCCGGCGACGCGGATAGGCGTTCGTATCGTCGGCGGAGGGTCGGGGAGGGTTCACTCGTCCTCGCCCTTGCCCTCGTTTTCACCCACATCGTCGCGCTCGCGCCCGCCCCAGACGCGCTTGTCGGGGATCCGGACCGACATCCCGTCGCGGACGCGGATCTGACAGGCGAGTCTCGGATAGCCAAAGCGGTCGGCGAGGTCGTCGTGCCAGTGCTCGGGTGCGGGTGGGTCGGCGAGTCGGACGCCACAGGTCGCACAGATCCCGCGACCGCCACAGTTGGCGACGGCGTAGCGACTGTGTGGCGAGAGACCGGATTCGAGGAGAACGTCCCGGAGGACAGCGCCGGACTCGGTCGAGAGTTCGTGGGTTTCGCCGTCGGGCGTCTCGACGGTCAGTGTCACGTCGCCGGCCGTGGGTCGGCCGCGTCGGTCGCGTTCGTCGGCCATATCACCGCAGTTCGATAGCGTGGACGAAGGGCAACTCGCGTATCTCGTTGATCAGGTCGCCGGGGAGCGGTTCGTCGGTGACGACGTAGAGCTGGGCGTCGTCGGTGAACTCGGGGTCTTCGGTGATGGTCTGGCGGATGGAGATGCCGTGGTCGGCGATGGCGCCGGTGACGGCGGCGACGATGCCGGGCTGGTCGGCGTCGCGCACGGTGACGGTCAGCGCCGTCAGGTCGAGGACCGGTGCCAGGTCCAGCAGACTCGGGATAGCCGAGATGTTCTGGAAGATGGGGCGCAACTGGTCGTCGTCGAGGATGGCGTCGGTCGTAGCGTCGACGACTCGCCGGTCGACGTCGACCTCGCGGGCGATGCCGGTGTTAGGGATCTCGATGCCGCCCGAGACGACCCGTCCCTCGTCGTTGACCGAGAAGCCGCGTTCGAGCAGCAGGCGGATGACGGCCTGCTGGCTGGGCGAGTCGGCGAATTTCTCCATGATCGCGTCGAAGGTGGCTTCGTCCCCTTCGTCGGTGCCGCCGTCGGTGCTACTGGGAGTCGCGTCGTCGGTCATCGTCAGAGTTCGCCCTTCGTCGAGGGAGTGTCGCTCCGGCGGTCGTCGATGCGGGTCGCGTCGTCGAGCGCGCGAGCCAGGCACTTGAACAGCGCCTCGACCTCGTGGTGGGCGTTCTCGCCGTCGACGCCGGCGTGGAGCGTGAGGCCGGCGTTCATGGCCAGCGAGCGACAGAAGTGACCGGCCATGTGGCTGGTCATCCCGCCCACCGACGCCTGTGAGAACTCGTCGTCGAACGCGAAGTACGGGCGGCCGCTGATATCGACGACGACGCTGGCGACGGCCTCGTCCAGCGGGACGCGCCGGTCGGCGAACCGCCGGATGCCCCGTTTGTCGTCCAGCGCCTCGTCGAAGGCCTCGCCGAGTGTGATCGCGACGTCCTCGACGGTGTGGTGGTCGTCGACGTCGAGGTCGCCGTCACAGCGCACGGTGAGGTCGAACAGGCCGTGCGTGGCGAACGCCGTCAGCATGTGGTCGAAAAACCCGATCCCCGTCTCGACCGTGGCGTCGCCGTCGCCGTCGACGTCGAGGGTCACCTCGATCTCGGTCTCGGCGGTCTCGCGTGTCACTGCCGCCGTCCGCTCGGTCATACCCCGACCAAGCGCACCCGCCTATTTGGTGGTTTCGTCGAGACGTCGCCGTTCGCGCCCGGGAGGGCCCCGTCAGACGGCCGTCTGCCGGGTGTTTTTGATCTACTGTGTGCGACGTACTGGCATGGATCGTCACTGGACCCTGACGCTCGTCGCACTCGCGGGTATCGCGGCCGGGTTCGCGCTGTTCGCGGTCGACGCCGCGACGCTTGCTGGCGTCGTGACGGCCGCCGGTGCGTACGCGCTCGTCTTCCCGGAGTTCGCCGACACCGCACGCGGCACTGCCGAGGCGAACTGAGTCCGACACGTCTGCCACTGCGAGCGCCCGTCACCGCGAGCAGCGACCCCGTCATAGTGATTATTGTAGTGATTTACCGGCACACGCCGACCCCGGGGTCGGCGCGATCCGGAAATAATCTACAATAAGCACTATCAGTCGTTGCCCGGCACCGAGTCGCCGGCCGGCCGGCGGTCGCGGCGGTACTCGGCGACCCTGGCGAGTACGACGACGCAGAACGCGGCCGCGAGCGGTACCAGCAGGAGCGGCAAGGCCGAACGTGCGTCGGACCCCCCGATGACGACGCCCAGGATGGCGGGGACCGTCGCGAACGCGACCGACCCGGTGGCCGAGGCGACCCCGTTGACAGGGCCGCTGTACTCGGGTGCCGCGTCGGTCCCGTAGGCCACCGCCGTCGGGAAGACACCGGAGACGAGCGCCCCGATAGCGGCGACGCCGGCCAGTACCCACAGTCCGTCGGCGACGAGGAACGTGTACGCGAACGCGGGGAGGAGGAGTCCGAGTATCACGGTCAGCAGCGTCAGGTAGCCCACGCGCTCGGCGAGGGCGCCACAGGCCAGTCGGCCGGGAACGTAGGCCGCGAGCAGGAGCGTCAGCGTCAGTTCGGCCCACCGTTCGGGGAGTTCGGCGCCCGCGTAGTAGGGCAGCCAGGTGAAGAGACTCCCCTCGACGCCGATGACGAAAAAGAGTGCGGCGAGCATCCCCAGGATCTCCGGCCGGCGAATCAGGGTGGCGAGACTCGCGCGGGTCAGGGGTTCCTCGTTCCCGCCGACGTCGGGGGTGTCGAGGTACCAGAACAGGAGTGCGAGTACCAGCACCGCGCCGGCGAGGCCGAGGTAGACCAGTCGCCACGACCCCAGCGCGAGCGCGAGGACGACCGCCAGCGGCCCCAGCGCCGCACCGACGGCCCAGATGGCGTCGTAGAGGTTGTAGACGCGACCGCGGTCGTCGGGGTAGAAGTGCCCCAGCAGTGGTCTGTCGAGCGCGCGGACCAGCCCGATCGTCGCGCCGCGAGCGAGCATCGCGCCGAGGAAGACGAGAAACGTCGGCGCCAGCCCCATCGCCAGGAGCGCGGCGGCGGTGCCGAACGCGCCCACGACGATGACCGTCTGCGTGTCGACGCGACCCGCACTGGACCCGACGAGCAGCATGACCAGTAGATACCCGACCGTCCCCGCGGGGGCGACGAGACCGAGCTGCCACGCGGGGACGCCGTAGAACCCCTCGAGCGTGGGGAGGACCGCACCGCGGACCTGTATCACCGCGCCCGCGACCGCGACCGTCAGGAAGATCGTCGCCGTCCACAGTCGTCGGTTCCGGCTCACGCCGCCGCGCGCCCTCCACTCGTTTGCCGCCCGTACACTGCTCGCCCTCCACTCGTTCGCCACTCGCACGTTGTTCGCCGCCCGCTCGTTCGCCGCTCGCGCGTCGCTCCGTCACGGATAGTCATCGGCGTCGTTTCGCCGTGATTCCGGAAAAGGTTTGTGAGGATAGTACAAGAAACGATACTCATGAGCGAGTCGCGGATCGCCGAGCACCTGGCGGCCTTCGGATTCTCTCGAAAGGAGATCGATACGTATCTGGCGGTGCTGGGGCGAGGGCAGGCGACGACGGGCGAAGTCGCGGCCGCGGCGGACGTCTCGCAGGGGTACGTCTACGAGGTGACGGAGACGCTGGTCGACCGCGGGCTCGTCACGGTCGACGAGGGGTCGAATCCGACGATGCTCCGGGCCCGGCCCGCGGCGGAGGCGGTCGCGGAACTGTCGCGGCGGCTGTCGGACCTACAGTCCGCGGTCGAGGACGTCTACAACGAACCCGCCGCAGTGGACGTCGGCTTCGAGATGGTCCGGTCGCGCCAGACCGTCGAGCGCCGTACCGAGCGCTTCCTCGCCGACGCCACGGAGGAGGCGTTCCTGGTCGTGCCTGCGACGGCTTTCGAGCGTCTCCGCGGGGCGGTCGCCGACGCCAGAGAGCGGGGCGTGACGGTGTATCTCTGTCTCGTCGCGCCGGACGTGGAGGTCGTCACCGACGCGATCGCGGATTTCGACCGGTACGCGACGGTCGTCCGGACGTGGGACGCCCGGCCGCAGGTGTTCGTCCTCCGGGACAACCGCGCGGGACTGGTCGGGAGCCACGGCGTGTTGACCGGCCGCCACGGTGACGAGTACGCCGTGACGTTCGGCCAACCCGAAGTCGCGAACGGGTTCTACGGCAACATGGTCAGCAACGTCTGGTCGATGGCCAACCCCCGTTTCGTCGCCGACCCGCCCGCTCTGCCGGCGAGGTTCGAGTACTTCCGGACCGGCGTGACCGCCGCTGCCCGCCACGTGAACGCGGGTCGTGACCTGGTCGCCGACGTCGACGTCGTCGATACGGGGACCGACGGCGAGCGAACGCTCGAGGGCGTGCCGATTCGCGAAGTCCGCCAGAGCCTGGTCGCGCCCGCGACCGCCCGGTTTCCCATCGAGAACGCCCTCGTCGTCGAGACCGACCACGGCCCCGTCAGCATCGGCGGCGACTCCGCCGGGTTCGACCCCTACTACGAGGACTTCGCCGCGCGCGGTCTGACACTCCGGGAGGCGTGAGTCCCGTCCGGGTCAGGCGAAAAAGGCCGCCAGTCTGTCGGCGGCCGCCTCGACGCGCGGGGTCACCATAGCGAATCGGAACCAGTCGCTCCGGGACTCGCCGAAGGCCGCGCCGGGCATGCCCGCGACGCCGGCCTCGTCGACGAGCCGTTCGACGTTTGCCATCGTCCCCGGGAACCCCTCGAACCGGGCCATGACGTAGAAAGACCCCTGCGGGGTCGTGTACTCGGCCCCTGCCGCGTCGAGCGCGTCGGTGAAGGCGTCGATCCGCTCGCGAAGCAGTCTGCGGTTGTCCTCGTAGTAGTCGGGCGCGGTCTCTTCGAGCGCCCGCAGGACGGCGAACTGGGCGGGGCGACTCCCGGTGACGACCGAGAGCATGTGGCGGGTGCGCGCGGCGTCGACGAGGTCCCCGAGCGGACCGTCCTCGCGCGGGAAGACGGCGTAACCGACGCGCAGGCCCGTCACGGCCATCGACTTCGAGAAGGCGTTGGTGACGACGACGTGGTCCGAGTCGTGGACGAGCGCGCTCTCGAACCCTCCGGTGTAATCGAAGTGGTCGTACACTTCGTCACTGAGGAGGACGGCGTCGTACTCCTCGGCGATATCGACGAGCTCGGCGACCGTCTCCGGAGGGTAGACGGCGCCGGTCGGGTTGTTGGGTGAGTTGACGACGATCACCGCCGTCTCGTCGCTGGCGGCCTCACGGACGACGCTGGGATCGAGTTGTCCGTCGGCCTCGACCGGGAGGAACTGCGTCGGAGCATCGAGCAGGTTCGCGCGGCCGGCGTAGTAGGGGTAGACCGGGTCGGTCAGCAGGATCTCGCGGCCGCTCCCACGCCGGATGGCCTCGGTCATGGCGAGGTGGTTGGCCTCGCCGGCGCCGTTCGTGACGATCACTCGCGAGCAGTCGACGCCGCGGCGCTCTGCGATCTCCTCGCGAAGCGGTGTGAGCCCGACGCTGGGCGGGTACGCGAAGGCCTCTGCGTCGCGGTCGGCGTACTCCCGGAGTCCATCGCGGAGCGCCTCGGGCGGTCCCCAGTCCGGACTGCCACTCACCATGTCGACGACGTCCCGGTCGGCCCGGGCGGCGTACTGCATCACCCGGAAAAACTGGGGCGTCTCGTAGTCCATGGCGGTGGACCGGTCCCGACCGACCTAAACGTTGCTGGGACGGACGACGGCGCCCGCAGCCACGGGGTGACCGGCGGGTGGACGAACGGTCTGTGGGGTGAGAGGAGCGAGAACCGACCAGTGGGCTATTCCGTCGACCGTCTTAGCCGTTTCCCCCGCATTTTCGAGACTGGTTACTACCCGAACATTTTATTGCACGTAACGGAAAGTATCCGGACTATGAGCGATCGCGATCCGATAGTCTCCCGGCGAGACCTGTTGCGGGCCGCACCGGCCCTCGCGGCCGGTGGGCTGGCGGGCTGTGGCAGTCTCGTCGGCGACAGTAGCACCGAGACACCGGGCGGGACGCCGACCAGCGCGCCGACTGCCACACCGACCCCGACGCCGACGGCGACGCCGACTGCCACACCGACCCCGACGCCCGACCGTCCGAGCGTCGCACGCCAGGTCATCCAGCGCGACAGGGCGGCGATCACGCACATCTACCGGAGCGTCACCGGGGAGATAACCTGGCCGTCGCTGGAATCGTACAACCGGGTCGACCCGGCGCTGCTCGGCGTCTGGGAGACGGGCGACGACCGCGCGGAGTTCACCGACGACGCCGAGTTCAGGGAAACCGGGTCCGACTACGACAACCAGGGCACGTACGCCGCCTACGACGGGAGGATCTTCCTCCAGTACAGCACCGGCGAGGAACTCACGGTCGGCTACGAGGTGCGCCAGGAGGACGGTGAGACGGTCCTCGATCTCAGCAACGACTCGGGTATCTTCGCCACCTACACCCGGACCCAGGATGCCGCCGACGAACGCTCGACGCTCGAACAGTTCGAGGACCTGATACTCGTCGAGGCCGAGAACCCACAGACCCAGCGCCAGGAACTCCAGGCCGGTAACACAGGGTCGGGGTTCGTCGTCACGCCCGAGGGTCACGTCGTCACGAACGCTCACGTCGTCGGCGCGGACGAGGACCCCGAGTACACGCTGTACTACCGGCTCGCGAGCAGGACGCGTGAGGCCATCACGAGCACGCTTGAGGAGGACTACGACCTCACCGACACCGAGCAAGGGGAGGTCGAGGCGGTCTTTTTCGACAAGATGTTCGCCTACTACACCGACCACTCGACGGTCGAGCGCGTCGAGACGGACGTCGCCGTCCTGCACGGGCGGACGCCGCCCGACGAGGACCTGGAAGTCCACAGCTGGTCGGCCACCGTCGAGACGGCCGGGACCGTCCGCGAAACCGTCGAGGGCGAACCGACGTGGGGCCGGGACGTCGCGGTCCTGAAAGTCGACGCCGGGTCACCGCTCCAGACCGTCCCGCTGGGTGACTCGACGGATCTGGGAACCGGCCAGGACCTGTTCGTCGTCGGCTACCCGGATATCGGTGTCCAGGACCTCTTCGAGGACCGCAACACCGTCCTCGAACCGACGCTGACCTCGGGCGTCGTCAGCGCGCGGCGGACGCTCAACTCCGGGGTCGAGACGATACAGACCGACGCCGGCATCAACGGCGGCAACAGCGGCGGCCCGATCTACGACAGCGACGGCGAGGTGGTGGGTATCGCCACGTTCAAACCCGCCGACCTGGACCTCGAAGAGGTCGCCTTCGGCCTCCCGATCGAGATCGCGACGGGATTCCTGGGCGAACTCGGCGTCGAGAATACGCCCGGCGAACTCACCGAGACCTATCGCGAGGGGCTGAACGCCTACTGGCGCGATGACTGTGCGGACGTCACGAACCACATGGAGCGCGTCCTCGAACGCTGGCCCGAGCACCCCTACGCCCGCGAGTTCATCGAGGACTGCTGAGCGCGTCGTGAACGGGGGTCGTTGTACCATCGGACCAGACCGGACCGGACCGAGGTCAGAGTGGAAACCGGTGACGCGTTTTTTCACGCCGGGTCGCGATAGCGACGCCTATGGCAGACGACGCGCCGGCGACGCCGTCGCCTGACGAGGCCTTCGCCGCGTTAGGCAACGAGACGCGACTGGCCATCCTGCGAGCGCTCGGTGGCGCGGACGGACCACTTCCCTTCTCGGACCTCTACGACCGGGTCGACGTGAGCGACAGCGGGCAGTTCAACTACCACCTCGACAAGCTTACCGACCACTTCGTCCGCCACTCGGCAGGGGGGTACGAACTCGCCCGTCCGGGCAGTCGCGTCGTCGAGGCGGTGCTCTCGGGCGCGGTGACGGACACGCCGGTGCTCGAACCCACCGAAATCGACCACCCCTGTCCGTTCTGTGGCGCGCCGGTCGAGGTGCGCTTTCGCGACGAGCGAGTCGAACTCCGCTGCACCGAGTGTGCGGGCAACTACGGGTCGAGCCTGGACGGTGAGTCGGACGACGCTGGCGACGAACGCGACGCAGTCCCCGACGACGCTCCCGACGACGGCAGGTACGGCTATCTCGGGTATCACCCGCTCCCGCCCGCTGGCGTCGACGGGCGGGACGCGACCGACGTGCTGAGCGCGGCGATGACCTGGGGCCACCTCGAACTCATGGCGGCGGCGAGTGGCGTCTGTCCCCGCTGTTCGGCGGCGCTCGACCGCACGCTACGCGCCTGCGAGGACCACGACGCGACCGACGGCCTCTGTGCGAACTGTGGCAACCGTCACGCCGTCGCGGTCGACCTGACGTGTACCAACTGTATCTACGACGAGAGCGGGTCGGCGATCATCGGCCTGACCGGTACGACGCCGGTGCTCGCGTTCCTGACCGCGCGGGGGTACGACCCTATCGCGCCCGACCCCGGAACCCACGCGACGGTCAGCCGCGCGCTCAACGACTACGAGGAGACGGTGCTCTCGACGGACCCGTTCCGAGTACGGTTCACTCTCACCGTCGACGGCGACGAACTCGAACTGACAGTCGACGCGGACCTCGCCGTCGTCGAAGCGGTCGAGCACTCGGCGGCGGGCGACTGACGGCGCGAGCGGGGTTGCGGGCCGTTCGACTCCCGTGCGCCCGCTCAGTATCGGGCTACTCGAGCAAGTTCTCGCCGGTCATCGCCGCGGGTTTCGCGACGCCGACCAGTGCCAGGAGCGTCGGCGCCAGGTCCTCCAGCGCACCGTCCTCCCGGATCCGATGGCCGCCGTCGCCGCCCATCGGGTCGAGATAGACGAGCGGTACTGGATTCGTCGTGTGGGCGGTGTAGGGTTCCTCGGGCGTGCCCATGTCGTCGGCGTTGCCGTGGTCGGCCGTGACGAGGACGTGCCCGCCGGCCTGCAGGATGGCCGCGACAAGCCGTCCCAGTTGCTCGTCGACCGCTTCGACCGCCGCGACGGCCGCCTCGAAATCTCCCGTATGCCCGACCATGTCCGGGTTGGCGTAGTTGAGCACCAGCACGTCCGGGTCCGCCGATTCGATCGCAGCGATCGCCGTATCGGTGACTTCGGCCGCGCTCATCTCCGGTTGCAGGTCGTAGGTGGGGACGTCCGGGCTCTCGACTATCTCGCGGCGTTCGCCCTCGAATTCCACCTCGCGGCCGCCGTTGAGGAAGTAGGTGACGTGGGCGTACTTCTCCGTCTCGGCGATCCGCAACTGGGTGTGACCCGTCCCGGAGAGCACCTCTCCCAGCGTGTCCTCGGGCAGGATGGGCGGGAACGCGACCGGCAGGTCGAACGTCTCGTCGTACTCGGTCATCGTCACGACGCGACACTCGGGGGGCGTCGTATCGCCACCCCAGTCTTCGGGTCGGACGTCGGCGAGCATTCGCGTGAGTTGTCTGGCGCGGTCCGACCGGAAGTTGAAGAAGACGACGGCATCCCCGTCTGCGAGCGCGGGACGGTTCTGCTCACGGCTCTGCCGTTCGCGTTCCGAGGCGCGTGGCGCCTTGCTGACCAGCGTGGGTTCGACGAACTCGTCGGTGTCGCCGCGCTCGTAGGACTCGGTGACGGCGTCGACGGCCGACGCGGCCTCGTGTTCGGCTTCGCGGTTCACGATGGCGTCGTAGGCCCGGCGGGTGCGGTCCCAGTTGGTGTCCCGGTCCATCGCGTAGTAGCGCCCAGAGACGGTGGCGACGTGGCCGGTCCCCTGCTCGTCGGCGTGGGCCTGCAGGTCCGCGAGGTAGTCCTCGCCGCCCGTGGGGGAGGTGTCCCGGCCGTCGGTGAAAGCGTGGGTGACCGCCTCGACGTCGTTGTCGGCCGCTAACTCGATGAGGGCGTGGAGATGGGACTGATACGAGTGGACGCCGCCGTCGGAGACGAGTCCCATGAAGTGGACACGGCCATCCTGCTCTCGCGCGTAGTCGAACGCCGACAGGATAGCCTCGTTCTCGTCGATAGCTCCGTCGCCAGCGACGTCCTCGGGGAGGTCGTCCTCGTCGGCACCCCCGATCGCTCTGTTTCCTTTGACACGCCAGCGTTCGATCGCGTCGGTGACGCGGGCCGACTCCTGTGTGACGACGCGGCCGGCGCCGATGTTGAGGTGGCCGACCTCGGAGTTGCCCATCTGTCCTTCCGGGAGGCCCACCCGGCGACCGGACGTGACGAGCGTCCCGAACGCGCCCGCCTCGCGAAAGCGGTCGAAGTTCGGCGTGTCGGCGGCCGCCACCGCGTCTCGGACCTCGGGGTCCGGGTTGAGCGCCCAGCCGTCGAGGATCACGAGTACTGCGTTCATGTCACGGGGTCCGACCGGCCCGGCCAAGTCGGTGTCGGTCCACACGACGGGCGCCGCAGTCACACCCGCCCTCGCCGCACCCGCCCTCGCAGCGACCTCGCAGTACTCGCACCCTGTCTCGCGGTCACACACCACACGAACCCCGAAGTTATGTTCGTGGACGGCGACTCCCCGGGCATGGACGCGCAACTGCTGGCCGACGACCTCGCCGAGCAGATCGTGACGACAGCCAGGACAGCGACCGGTGATAGCCTGCGGTCGGTGACCTACTTCACGCGTTCGGACTTCGAGCAGCTCTATCTCAGAGAGGACCTGGAACGCGACGCCGACCTGGACACCTTTGTCGGCCACGAGTGGCGCGGCTTTCGGGACACCCGCAACGCCTACCAGACCTCCGAACTCGGGGAGTACCGCTACACGGTGCGGGCCTTCGAGAACGGTTATCTCCTCCGCGTGACGGGCGAGCGCGCCGGCGTGCTCATCACGACCGACGGTCTCTACATCCAGTCCTACGAGGACATCGCCGACGCCATCGAGAAGATGCTCGCCGAGGACCCGACACACAACTGACCGCTCGAACCGGGCCCGGGCCCGCCCCCGGCCCTCGACTCCAACACGCTCTGGTACATCCGTGACGCTCGATCCCGTCCACGTCGATGGTATCGCCCGCCTCGCCGGCCGCGTCAGCCGCGGCGTCGACGAGGACGACCACCAGGATCTGGCCGAAACAGTGTGGGCGGAGTTTCTCGACCCGCTCTACGACGGCGGCGGCCCCGTTCTCGAACCCATGGCCGAGCAGGTCCGCTACAGCGCCCAGGTCGACGGCCTCGCCCTCCGTGACCCACCCTTCCCCACTCGCCACGGCCTCGACTCGGGCACGATCAACCCGACGACGTTCAAGAACGGGCTCGTCCTCGACGTCTCACAGGCCGCGATGGCCGCCGTCCCCTCGGACCTGGAACTTCATCGCGGGCGGACCATCGTGATGACGGTCCACTCCAACGACGACACCTACCTGCTCGGCGAGGACGACTGGACGATGGGCGACGGCGGCTACGTCCGCGAACGCGCGCTCCACGCCCCCCGCGTCGACCGCTACGAGGAGAGCGTCGTCCACGCGCTCGCGCTCTATCTCGCCGAGAGCGAACACGCCCTCGAACAGGCCGACATCGTCGAGGACCTCCTGATCCTCGACGGGCCGCTCTACCCCACGGGGATGCTCAAGTGGACCGAACGCGACACTCATCTCAGGAACCTCCTCGAAGAGGACGAGCAACCCCGCGACGTGGTCGCCAACTACTTCGAACTCGTCGAGCGCTTCGTCGACCGCGAGGTCCCGCTGATCGGCTTCATCAAAAACAGCGGGTCCTCCGCCATCACGCGGGCCGTCCGGGACAAGACGAACGCCCCCTGGGCCAACGACAACGCCTTCTTCAACAGGGTGCTCGCACGCCGCGACGACGAGGGCGACCTCCTGACCGACGCGCTGACGTTCACCAACTGGTTCCGTTCGCGAGTCGGCACCGACCGCATCGTCGCCGACGACGCGCTGGGCATCGAGCGCACTCTCGACCCGGAACTGTACGAGGTCACGTTCTTCGTCGTCTACGACCCCCGCGACGACCTCTGTTACCGCGTCGAGGCGCCCTACGCGTTCACTCGTGACGAAGATCTGCGAGAGCGTCTCCGAATGCAGGTGCTCCACGAGGTCGCCGCCGAGCAGGGGCCGCCGCTCCCGGTCGCGAAGGCCGACGAACTCGCCCGCATCGACGCGGGCGCAAACGAGCAACTCCGCCGGCGCATCGAGCGCGAACTCGACTCCGAACGCCACCGCGAGTACGACGACAAACGCTGGGGCGTCGACCTGGACGACATCGTCTAGAACCGCCGGACCACGCAGCCTCCGTTTCCCGCCCGCTCGATTTCCAGATGGCGAGTTCCGACCGAGAAGCCACTGTATCGAGTGCCGACCGAACAGCCACTGTGGCGCGCGCCGTCGAGCGTGCCCGAACCGTGTGAGGGCCGCGAGACGAAGCCGTGCGAGGGACGAGCATCACAGGGCCGCAGGCCCGAGAAGCGCAAGAGGTTGGGGAGGTGTGAGGCATACGCCAGCGACCGTATCGTTCGGTGTCTGCGTGACCATAGTCATCGTCGTGTGATGGAAGCCCTCGACGCGCTCGCGGTCGCTGCGCGGGATATCCGCGCTCTCAGCACCGCCCGCGCGGATAGAGCCCACGCAGCGACTCCGCTCCTTTCAGTCGCCGCGAGCACGTCTCGCCCTTCCAGTCCGCCAGGGACACGATCTGCGGGGTCAGCTACCGACCATTCAACGTCGAGACAGCCCTGTACTTCTGCGGTTAAGCGGCGTCGCTAACTTCTTGCGCGACTTATAGAACTCATGAGTACCGTTTCCTACAGGAGTCATACGCCAAAAATCTCCATTCGTCGATTTCTCTCCCCTCTCAGG
>Ga0207771_100055_pt1 | contig 91273 bp, 77 predicted proteins | sample A23M2SouthBayCA_2_FD_187731 | JGI IMG/M metagenome (GOLD analysis project Ga0207771, IMG submission 187731) | Aerobic enrichment media microbial communities from Eden Landing Ponds, California, USA - A23 M2 (2) (SPAdes) | ecosystem: Environmental > Aquatic > Marine > Unclassified | place... | reverse complement strand
CTCCCCGTTCGGTCTTCGGAGGCGCGTGGCGCCTCCCTCTCCTCACGGGTCGTTTCACTCCCCGTTCGGTCTTCGGAGGCGCGTGGCGCCTCCCTCTCCTCGTGTCCCGCGATGTTCAGCGGGATGTCGTCGTCGCGGCCGTCCGTTCGCTCGTCACCGTCGTCGTCAGTCATCGGCGGTGACCCCCTCCATACTCAGGTCGATGCCGGTGACGGCGCTGACGTTGTCGTCCTGCATGGTGACGCCGATGGCGCGTTCGGACCGTTCGAGCATCGCCGAGCGGTGCGAGACGACGACGAACTGGGCTTTCCCCGCGAGTTCGTCGACCAGTTCACCCACGAGGTCGGCGTTGAACGCGTCGAGGAACGCGTCGACCTCGTCCAGCGCGTAGAACGGTGCGGGGTTGTGACGCTGGATCGCGAAGATGAACGCGAGCGCGGTCAGTGATTTCTCGCCGCCGCTCATCGCGTTCAGGCGCTGGACGGGCTTGTCGCCGGGCTGGGCTTTCATCGTCAGGCCACCCTCGAAGGGGTCGTCCTCGTCTTCGAGGTGGAGTCGTCCAGTGCCGTTCGAGAGCCGTTCGAAGATGTCCTGGAACTGCTCGTCGATCTCGTCGTAGGCCTCCATGAACGTCGCCTTCTTGTTGGCCTCGTAGCGGTCGATCCGGTCGCGGATCTGCTCTGCCTCCTCGACCAGGGTCTCTTTCTTCTCTTCCAGGTCGGCCAGGTCCTCGGCGACGGTGTCGTAGGTCTCGATCGCCCGCATGTTCACCGGTTCCAGCTTTTCCATCTCGGCTTCGAGCCGGCCGATCTCCGATTCGACCTCGTGGTGGTCGGGGATCTCATCGGGGTCGTAGTCGCCGACGGCCGCTTCGAGTTCGTCGATCTCCCAGTCGAGGCGCTCTGCCTCCTCGCGCAGGTCTTCGAGGTCGCTCTCGACGCCGTTGACCGCTTCCTTCTGTTCGTCGCGGGCCGTGCGGGCCGCCTTGACGTCTTCTTTGAGGTCCTCGCGCTCGTCTTTGAGGTCCGCGAGCTCCGCTTCGAGTTCTGCGACCGCTTCTTCTTTGTTCGCCAGAACGTCCTCTTTGGCTTCGATCTGCTCCTCGAGTTCGGCGATCGTCTCCTGCTTTTCCGCCTTGCGGTTCTGGGCCTCCTCGATGGTCTCGTGGAGTTCCTCGATGTCTTCCTCGGCGTACTCTTTCTCCAGCTGGAGTTCGTTGAGTTTGGCGTCGAGGTCGTCGACGTCGTCTTCGAGGTCGTCGATGTCCGCCCGGATCGCGTCGGCCTCGCTCGTCAGGTCCGGTAGTTCCGAGTCCTCGACTTCCGCTTCGAGGTCGTCGATCTCGCCCTCCAACTCTTCGATAGCGTCGGTCTTCTCGGCGATCTCGGCCTCGAGTTCGTCCATCTCCTCGGAGACGTCGTCGCGTTCACTCTCGATCTCGTCGAGGCGCTCTTCGAGGCCCTCGATGCGCTCGCGGACCTCCGTGCGCTCGGCCTCGCGGCGCTCGACGTCCGTCTCGATGTCGCGGACCTTATCCGCGGCGTCCGATTGCTTGTCGCGGGCGTCGTCGAGACGGCTCTCCACGTCGCGCAGTTCCTCTCGCACTTCCTGGCGTTCGGACTCGAGGTCGTTGATCGACGCCGCGAGGCGGTCGAGTTTCCCGCGACTCCCCGAGAAGGTAAATCGAGTGCCCTTCGAGGACCCGCCGGTCATCGCGCCCGACTTCTCGACGAGGTCGCCGTCGAGCGTGACCATCCGGAAGTCTCCCATAAACTCCCGGGCGGTGTCCATGTCGGCGACTACGAGGGTGTCGCCCAGGACGTACGAGAACACGCCCGCGTACTCCGAGTCGAAGTTCACGAGGTTGTACGCGAAGTCGACCACACCGCCGTGGTTGGGCTTCGAGGGCAGCGAGCGCTGGCCCATCTCCGTCAGCGGGAGGAAGGTCGCACGCCCCGCGTTCCTCGATTTCAGGTAGTCGATACAGCGCTGGCCGACGCGGTCGTCGTCGACGACGACGTGGGCGAGTCTGCCGCCCGCGGCCGTCTCACAGGCCACCGCGTAGTCTGGGTCGACGCTCCCGAGGCCGCCCACTGCGCCGTGGACGCCGTCGACGTCCGCGTTGAGCACCGTCGTGACCGCCCGACCATAGGAAGAGTCGCCGTCCTGGCCCGCCTTGGCCTCGAGTTCGGCGTACTCCTGCTGTTTGGCCGCGAGTTCGTCCTCGATGTCGTCGAGTTCGGACTGGCGCTCGCGGCGCTCGGCTTTCAGGTCCGCGACCACCTCGGAGATGGTCGCCTTGTTCTTCTCGGCCTTCTCGAGTTCGGCCTCCAGGTCGTCGATCTCGGCTTCGATCTCGGGGATGCGTTCTTCGAGGTCCTCGATCTCCGATTCGGTCTCGCGCTGTTCGTTCGAGCGCCGGCGGGCCTCGTCTAGCAGGCGGTCCTGTTCGCGCTGGAGGTCGTTCTTCTCGGCTTTGAGTTCCTCCAGGGCGGCCCGCTTCTCGTCGAGTGCCTCCTTGACCTCCTCGAACTCCTCGCCGACCTCGTCGATGCGGGCCTCGACGTCTTCGAGGGCGGATTCGTTCTCCTGGATGTCCGCCTTGAGCGAGGACTTGGCGACTTTCGTCTCGCGGATGTCGGTCTCGAGCTCGTCGATGGTCTCCTGCTTGCGGTCGACCTTGACGAACGCCTGTCGGCGCCTGTTCTCGGCGTCCTCGATAGCTTCCTCGGCGGATTCGACCTTGTCTTCGAGGCGGGCGATGTCACCTTTGACCTCCTCCATCTCGCGTTTGATCGCGAGTTGCTCGTCCTCACCTTTGCGTTCGATCTCGGCGTTCAACTCGTCGAGTTCGTCTTCGAGGCGAGTCACCTTGCCCTGGCGCGCGTCGAGTTCGGCCTGTAGGTCGTCGAGTTCGGCTTCGAGGTCGTCGGCTTCGCTCTCGACCTCGTCGAGTTCCTCGCGTTTGTCCTCGAGTTCCGCGGCCTTCCGATAACTCTCGTACTCCTCTTTGCGCTCGCGCAGGTCCTGGTATTCGAGGGCGGTCTCGCGTTCGTCTTCGAGTTCGTCGAGGCGCTGTTCTTTCTCCTCGATGCGCAACTCCGCTTCCTCGATGCGCTCCTCGACTGTCTCTAGCTCCTCGAAGGCGGCGTCTTTCTTCTGGTCGAACTCGGCGACGCCGGCGATCTCGTCGATGATCTCGCGGCGCGAGCCCGCCGTCATGTTGATGATCTCGGTGACGTCGCCCTGCATGACGACGTTGTACCCCTCGGGCGTGACGCCGGCCTGGGCCAGCAGGTCCTGGATGTCGGAGAGGTTGACCGAGCGACCGTTGATGTAGTAATAGGAGTAGTAGTTGTCGTCGGTCTCCTTGACGCGCCGGCGGATGGAGATCTCGTCGACGTCGCCGACGTTCTCGGTGCCGGCGGCGGTGACGACCTGCGAGCGCGAGAGCGTCCTGTCCGAGTTGTCGAGGATGACCTCGACGCTGGCCTCGCGTTCGCCGGCGCTCTCGACGGCCTCGTCGTGGTGGCCGGGGTTGTAGATGAGGTCGGTCAGTTTCTCGGCGCGGATACCAGAGGTGCGAGCCAGTCCCAGGGCGAAGAGGACGGCGTCGATGATGTTGGACTTCCCGGAGCCGTTCGGGCCGCTGACGGTGGTGAAGTCCTCGTAGAAGGGGATCCGGGTCTTGCGCCCGAAGCTCTTGAAATTGTCGAGGACGAGTTCCTTGATGTGCATTGTTCCCCGGGGGAGCCGGGCGCCCTAGGCGATGATGATGTCGTTCGTTCCGGACTCCGTGCTATCCTCCTCGTCGACCTCCTCCGTGTTAGAACTGTCGGCCTCCACTTCCTCTGGAGATTCCGACTGTTCCGCGAGATCGCCGGCAGGCTCGGAATCGGGTTCCGGTTCCGACTCCGACGCTGGTCCGGGATTCTCGGGTGCAAAGCCCAGGTCTTCGTCGACGGCCCCTTCGAGTTCCCGCAGTCGCACCTTGCACTCGACGAGTTCGTCCGTCAGCCCCTCGACGGACGCCTCCAGTTCGTTGACGCGCGCTTCCAGTTCCTCGACTCTGTTGCCGCACATACACTCACACCTGTCCTCCCCGGACATAAGAGTACGTCAGACATTCACATCGTTTCTGATAGGTGTCTCGCGGGACGGTCCGGACGGTTCCTGGGGACCGTCGCGAACGGGTAGAGGGCAAAGCGATCGGCAGCGCGAGCGGATGGAGGGCCGAAACGATCGACAGCGCGGGCGAGTGGAGGGCCGGCGGCGACCGGGGCACGGACCCGGCCGCCGCCCAGTGTCAGAGGCACGCGCGGACCAGGGGCGGCGGCGAACGGCCAGCGGGGACTGGGCGGCACCGTTCCACCCCCTGACCCACGCATCACGACCTACCCGCCGGGTGTTTGTAGATTCTATCACAATACTATCGATACTATCGATACTATCGATACTACTGTACCAACTACACTATCGATCCTGTTCTGACGAAGCATCGTCTTCTGCTGCAGTACGGAACGGTCGCCGAACTCAGAGTTTGTGCCGGAAGGCGTGGAGTACGTTCTCGCCGGTCTCGGTGAGCTGGATCTGTTTCTGCCGGCCGACGGACTCGACGGCGATGTAGCCGTCCTCGGAGAGCGGGTCGACGACGTTGGCGTTGAGCAGCGCGAACTTCGCCTTGTCGTTGGCGGGGTCGGCGTCGCTGATGAACGAGAGGGCGGCCTCCTCGGCGAACTCGATGAGGTCGGACTTCTTGGCGGTGTAGGCCGCGGTGTTCGTCCGGTCGAGGTAGTCGAGGACGGCGACCTGGTCACGCGAGACCGCTTCGATGGGATAGGAGGGGAGTACTTCGTCGTCGACGATTCCACGTGTTCTGGGCTCGTCTTCGACGTCGTGGACGCGTTCCTCGGCGTGGACGTAGTAGGGCGTGGCATCGGTCGCCATGCAGGCGATAGCGGCGCCGACCGCCGCGATTTTGGGTCCACTGGAGACGTTGACGCGGACGATGTCCTCGGCGTGCTCGGCGGTGACGGTCGTCACGACTGCCAGCACGTCGTAGAGGTCGCCCAAATCGACTTCCCGGAGGTGCGTCGCTTGCCTGTCGGCGTCGAGTTCCTCGACGAGCGCCTCCTGATAGGCAGTCAGGCGCGCGCGGTCGTCGGTCAGGAGGTAGACGACGTCGGCGTCGTGTTTGCGGACCGGCTCGACGATCCGGTCGTACTCGTATCCCAGCGGCGCGATGTGGACCTCGTCTATCCGTTGCATGCGTATCGAGCAGGTGTTGTCCCCGACTCCGCCCCCTCACCGCATAAGCGTGTCCGAGCGCCTCGTCGAATCAGTCTCGGGAACGTGCTTTTCAGCGCCACCTGGGTCGAAGTGGACGTTCGGTATCTCTACGTACCAAATCGGAGTTCGGGACCGGTCCGGTAGACACCCTCCGAAACGCCGATTATCCGGCCGCCCGTCCGACCCGATGTGACCCGCTCGCTGACCGACGTCGGCCCAGCCGTGCTCGTCCCGGCAGCCTGGACCGTGACCCTGGCTGCCCACGTCGGGACCGTCTCGCGCCGAACCCTGTTCATCGCGCTCTGTGTCATGGACGTCCTGCTCGTCGTCTTCGCCGTCGTCTCGCGCGACGAGATGAGCGGTCCCGTCCTGCGGATCTGGCAGCGCGTCCTGCTCGTCGGCCTCGTCGCGACCGTCGCCGGAACCGTCGACATGGCCCTCGACTCGACCAGTGACCCCGTCGCACTCGCCACACTGTTCGTCTGGATGGTCGTCCCTGCGGTCGCGTACTTCCTGACCGGCCGCGCGGTCGAGACCGTCACCTACCAGGGGGTCTACGTCGCGGGCGGGGCACTCTCGCTCGTCGGCGCGGCCGTCTACGCGCTCGAACCCGCCGGGATCGCCGGCGAGTCGGCCGTCGTCGCCGGGCTCGCGCTCGTCGGTATCGGCCAGACGGCAGGGATCGTCACCGCGGTCGTCCAGAACGGGTGAGACCCCAGCCAACTCGTCCCCTCGACGCCTGTGCGTGACTCAACTGATCTCCTGTTCCCGTTCGACCGCGCGGAGGCGCTCGATCCGCGCGTCGGTCGGCGGGTGGGTCCCGAGCAGTCCACGGTAGATCAGCCGGCGCGTCCGGTCGAAGAAAGGATGCTCCTCCCAGGGCGGCGGGACGATCGAAAAGGCGGCAACCGAGGACTCGCGCAGGTCCGTCGCCGGCCGGCGGCCAATCGTCGAATCGAGAGTGTCGAGCGCACTCGCCAGCGCCGCCGGATCACCGGTGAGCGCGACGGCACCGTCGTCGGCCCCGTATTCCCGCGCTCGGGCGACGACCGCTGTGCACGTTCGACTCGTCAGCGCGGCGACCCCGGCGAGCAGCGCTACCACTGGATTCAGCCCGTACCGGTAGAACGCCCGGTGTGCGGCCGCCCGGGGAAACGAGAGGGCCGTCAACACCGCCGCGTCGCGGTTGGCGACGTGCGCGAGTTCGTGGGCCAGCACCGCGTCGAGTTGCCGGTCGTCGAGGGCCTCGACCAGCCCTGTGGAGACGACGAGCGTCGAGTCGGCCGGTCGGTAGCCGACGGCCGCGGCGGTGGGCGTCCGCGAGGCGACCAGTCTGACCGCCGGCGCCGGGACGTCGGCCTGTGTGGCGAGGCGCGCGACCCGTTCAGTGAGTGCGGCCCGGCGCTCGTCGTCTTCGGCGACCGCCCGCCCGAGGTCGTCGGACAGGTCGTCGAGAACCGCCGTCTCCCGCAGTTCCGAGCGGACGAGTCCGCCGAGGTGGACCAGCGCCAGCCCTCCGCCGGCGGCGATCGCCAGTGGGAGTGTCAGGTCGGACGGCGAACGAGCCTGCGCGAGGACAGCGACCGCTCTGAGAGCGGCGACAGCGAGCGCGACGGCCAGAACCGACCCGGCGAGCCCGAGGCGGTCGGCGGTCGCGTTCGCCCCGCGCCACAGTTCCGCAGCGACCGCACGCACTTCCTCGACGTTCGACGGCGAGTCCTCGATGTCGTCGACCGTCCACGACCGGGAGCGGTCGTCCGATTCCTCGCGGGCGAACTGCAACAGCATCATCGGATACACCGAGGCCAGGAGCATCGCCACGACGACGAAGAACGTCCACCGGGGGAGCTCGAGGAACTGGATCGCCAGATACGTCGCCGCCAGCGACGCGAGGACGAGGAGCGCCGAGACGTAGACGAGCAGTTTCATCACCGTCTCGCCAGCCGTCTGGTCGGTGGCGACGCGATAGGCCGCGAAGACGACGGCCACCGCGCCAGCGTAGCCAGCCACCACGAGCACGGTCACGAGTCCGGGCGGTATCGGCGCGTGTTCGGCGAGCCCGAGTACGAAGCGGAGCACACCGTAGGACACCAGCCCGAAGACCGTCACCTCGAAGGCGACCAGTCCGACCGCGACGACTGCGAGGGCCAGACACGCACCGGCCATGCGGAGCCACAGGCTGGGCTTCGCGCGGCGAACAGTGGAGGGCATCGACCGCATCGTGGTGGCCCGCTGACTTGAAACGCAAGGATCGAAACGAACGACACACCAACGGACTGTCGCTCGTCCGCCGAAATCGAAGGGATCGAGGAGTCTGGGCGGGCGAGAGTGACGCCCAGCAGATCCAGTTAACTCGGCGGCGACCGGACGACTCGTATGAGCGACCACTGCCCGCAGTGTGGCCACTCGGGCGTCGAGACCAACATCGTAGTGATGGAGACGGCGAAAGTCCCCGGTACGCCTGTGACGAGCCAGAGTGTCCGGTCGTCACGTACCGCCTGTGAATGAGGCGCCTTCAGTGGTTTCGTTGCTTTCACGCCGAACACTCATTACGGAGAACGTCGTACCGGTATCAAACGATGTCCATCGACCGAGACACCTTCGAGAACACGAGCGAGGAGGAACTCGAGGAACTCTCAGTCCCGGATCAGGTACTCGGGTTTCTCGCTACGAACGAGGACCGTGCGTTCAAAGCGCGTGAGATCGCGGCCCGGATCGACAGCGACGAAGGTGCAGTCAGCACCGCGCTCTCGCGGTTGAAAGAACGCGAACTCGTCGAACACAAGGCGACGTACTGGGCGGTGACTGACGACGCCGAACGACTCGAGGGATACAGCGGCTACGAACGGGCGACTGCCCTGTTCAACGAACAGTTCGGTGAAGAGGACGCGGAAGCGTGGCGCGAACGCGCCCCCAGCGAGCCACATCCGAACGTGGAGGACGAGTAGTGACTGACGAGGAAACCACCCCGATCTTCGAGCGAGGCGACGTCGTGTTTGGCGAGGACCCGTTCAAGGGTGAAGACGCTGCTCGGCCCTGGCTCGTGCTCTCGAACCACGAAGGGCGTCCGTCCACGGCGACCAGTATATCACGCTGACGCTGACGACGAAATCGTGGATGGACGGCCTCGTCGACGTTCCGGAAGAGAGCTGGCTTCGTGGCGGGACACCGGAGGAGAGTCGGATCGTCCCGTGGGGCGTTCAATCGATCGACCGCGAGGATATCGATTTCTGGCAGGGACGTCTGGAGAGTGAACTCGTCGACGAGGCTGTCGCTGCTCTCGTCGAAGAACTGGAGTAACAGTTCGAAATACACCCGATAGTCGACAAGTCAGAGACGCATCAAATTTCGGCGACTCAGAACGTTCTATCGAACAGATTCCGGAGAAACGCCGAGAGAGAGATTTGAACTCTCGTGTCCTCTCGGACACCTGCTCTCGAAGCAGGCGCCTTGGCCGGGCTAGGCTATCTCGGCTCACTACTGGATAGCGCGATGGCGGGTTTAGCCGTTACGATTCCGTGTCTCTCTCGGGATGCTCCGCTGATTCCCCGGTGACCCATCGAATCCGAGCGGAATCACCGGTCTTCGGACCTCAGCAGGGCGACTCGACGGGTTCGACGTTCCCGAAGTCCCAGTACTCGTAGGTCGTTTGCATGAACTCCATCCTGAGTACGTAGCCGCTCTCTGTGTCGACGTAGAAGGTCATCGTCCCGATCCGTTGCCCGGTCTCGACCTCGTAGACGTACACGGACTCCCCGTCGACAGTGTCGGTGCCGGTCGGCCGCACGCTCCAGTTCTGCGACCCCTCGTCGGTCGCGTTCTCGGGGTTCTGGACCTGCGGCACGTCCATGTCTATGCACTGACCCCCCATGACCGTGTAGAGTTGTCCGTCGACTCTGTACACCTCGTATGACTGGTCCATACCCGAGATGCTTTCGATACTCCCGTAGTAGTTCTCCCCGTGCCACCGCCCCACCTGCACGTAGTTCCCGTCTTCGGTGGTGGTCTCGAGCCTGTACCGGAACTCCTCCGGGGAACGGATCACGTCCTCGAGCAGTGGCCCGGCCGATTCGTCGGTCTCCGGTGGGCCCGAGGCGTTGGGCGTCGGCGTCGACGTGGGCGTCCCCGCCCCGGACTCCATCTGGGTCGCCGTCGGTGTGGACGCCGCCGCGGTTCCGCCCACCTCGGCGGTCGCCGTCGGCGCTGCATTCCCATCCGAACCGTCCGAACTGTCAGAACCGTCCGAGCCGTCCGACCCGTCGGCGTTTCCGTCGCTTGCGGCGCCGTCGCCCTCGGCGGGCGTCGCGGTCCCGCCACCGCCCCCACAGCCAGCCAGCGCGACCGTCAGTGCGACCACCATCACCACGAGAAACCGTCTAGTATCTCGATGCATGAGATGATATTCAGGCGAATACCCGTAAGTGATCCCTCTAGGTACCTAGGTGAGAACTACTGTGGCAGCACTGTCACCCAGTGTGAGACGGACAGACCGTTCGATCGTGACCGAACCGGAACGAGCGCTTCCTGACAGACCCTGAAATGGTCGGCCGGCCCGTGGACCCAGTCCACACGAGAAAGCGTCAAATCGTCTTTGTGTTATCCAAACGCATAAAGCCGCGGCGAGCAACCGGGCGATATGAACGTCACAGACGCGAGTGCCGAGTGCGACCGCATCCTGGACGAGGTGGGGTCGGCCGTCATCGCCGACCGCGCGTTCCTCGAAGACGTGCTGCTCGGGTTCGTCGGTCGGGGCCACGTCCTCATGGAAGACGTCCCCGGCACCGGGAAGACCCTCACCGCGCGAACCGTCGCCGACGCCGTCGGCCTCTCCTTCTCCCGGGTGCAGTTCACGCCCGACCTCCTCCCCGCGGACATCACCGGCACGCACGTGTTCAACGAGCGCGAGCGCACCTTCGAGTTCAACGAGGGCCCGCTCTTTGCCAACGTCGTCCTCGCCGACGAGATCAACCGCGCCCCGCCCAAGACCCAGTCCGCGCTGCTCGAGGCGATGGAAGAAGAACAGGTAACCGTCGACGGTGACACCTACGACCTGCCGACGCCCTTCTTCGTGCTGGCGACACAGAACCCCGTCGAGATGGAGGGCACCTTCGAACTCCCCGAGGCACAGGTCGACCGCTTCCTCGTCAAGACCTCCATCGGCTACCCCGACGAGGCCGGCGAGGAGGAACTGCTCCACCGACGACTCGCCCGCCAGGACCAGAGCCCCTCCGTCGAGTCGGTCGTCACCGAGGCGGGTGCCGCCGACCTGCGGACCGCGCCAGAGGAGGTCCGCGTCGACGACGACGTCGTCTCGTACATCTCGGCCGTCGCGCGGGCGACCCGCGAGGACCGCCGCGTCGAGGTGGGCGTCTCTCCCCGGGGCACACAGCGCCTGCTCGAAGCCGCCCGCGCCCGCGCCGCGATGGTCGGCCGCGAGTACGTCACCCCCGACGACGTCAAGCGCATCGCCCGCCCCGTCCTCGCCCACCGGGTCGTCCTCACGCCCGACGCCCGCGTCGACGAGGTCCGCAAAGCGAGCATCGTCGAGGGCGTCCTCGACGGCGTCCCCGTCCCGACTGTCTGAGTCGGTCTCCCCGCCCCGACCGTCTGAGTCGGCTCCCCCGTCCCGACCGTCTGAGTCGGCGTCCTCGTCCGAGGGCACGCGTCCACCTCCCCGCACGAGAGCCTGGGACGCCCGTCGCCACCCATCGATCACATCGCCTCTTCCTGTGTTTACTTGCGACGTGAGACCCAACCACGGTCCATGGACCCGGACATCGACGCGTTCGGTTCGCGCCGCTCGACGGTCTACGGCGCGAACGGCGTGGTCGCGACGAGTCAACCGCTCGCCGCCGAGGCGGGCCTGCAACTCCTGCGCGAGGGCGGCAACGCCTTCGACGCCGCGGTGGCGACCGCCGCCGCACTCAACGTCGTCGAACCCACCTCCACGGGACTGGGCGGTGACGTCTTCGCCCTCTATCGCACCGCCGACGGCGAGGTGGGCGCGATGCGCTCGTGTGGCGGTGCGCCCGCCGACGCGACCATCGAGCGCGTCCGCGAATCGGTCGCCGACGAGGACGAGGACCCCGCCGACGCCGAGATGCCCGACACCGGCCCCCACGCCGTCACCGTCCCCGGTACCGCCCGCGGGTGGGAGGCCACCGTCGAGGAACTCGGCCGGCGCTCGCTCGCCGACGCGCTCGCACCCGCGATCGACTACGCGCTGAAGGGGTACCCCGTCACCGAAGTCGTCTCCGCGCAGTGGCAACACGCCGAGGACCTCTTCACTGACGACCACGCGCGGGAGTCGTGGCTGTTCGACGGCGAGGCACCCGAGGTAGGCCAGGAGGTTCGCCTCCCGCGACTCGGCCACACGCTCGAAGCCGTCGCCGAGGAGGGTGCCGACGTCGTCTACGAGGGTCACGTCGCCGCGGCCATCGCCGAAGAGATCCAGTCGAAAGGGGGGTTCATGGCCGTCGACGACCTGGCAGCCCACGAGGTGGAGTGGCCCGACCCCGTCTCGACGACGTACAACGGGGCGGAGGTGTTCGAACTCCCGCCGAACAACCAGGGACTGCTCGCGCTCGAAGCGCTCAACATCGCCGAGGAGATCGGCGCGGGCGACGAAGCCTACGACTCGCCCGAGCGCGTCCACCGGTTCGCCGAGGCGATGAAACTCGCGTTCGTCGACGGCCACCGCTACGTCACCGACCCCGACTACGAGGAGATCCCGCCGCTGGCCTCGAAGGCGTACGCACGAGAGCGCGCCACCGAGATCGGCGACCAGGCCATCGAGGACCCCGAGGTCGGTGTCCCGAACGCAAAGAGTGCGGAAGACGCGGATACGGTCTTGCTCTGTGTCGCCGACGACGCTGGCAACGTCGTCTCGTACATCAACTCCCGCTTTGCGGGCTTCGGGTCGGGCGTCGTCGCGGGCGAGACCGGCATCGCGCTCCAAAATCGGGGGTCGTCGTTCTCGCTCGACCCCGACCACCCCAACCGCCTCGAACCGGGCAAGCGGCCGTTCCACACCCTCGTCCCGGCCGTGGCGAAACTGGGGCCGGACGACTGGGCGGCCTTCGGCGTCATGGGCGGGTACATGCAACCCCAGGGCCACGTCCAGGTGCTCTCGAACGTCGTCGACTACGACATGCCCCTGCAGGCGGCACTCGACGCGCCACGCTGGCGCTACCGCGAGGACGGCACGCTGGCGGTCGAAGAACGGATGCACGATGGCGTACCGACGAAACTCGTCCGCCGGGGCCACGACGTCGGTGTGCTCCCGCCGCTACTGTTCGGCGGCGCCCAGATCGTCCGCAACGCCGACGGCACGCTCTCGGGCGCGACCGAACCCCGAAAGGACGGTCACGTGGCAGGCTACTGATCCCGTCGACGGGCCGTCCCACAGCAGCCGATGGCCCCACCTCCAGAACACCTCCGGACCACCTCCGGACACCCTCGCCGCGGGGCGCACCCTTTTGAACGCGCTCGGTCTGGAGACCGCATGGCCTACGAGATTGCGCTGATCCCCGGTGACGGGATCGGCCAGGAAGTCCTCGCCGCCGTCCGACCGCTCGTCGACGACCTCGCGGAGTCCGAGCGTTTCGAACTCGAATACACCGAACTGGACTGGGGCAGCGAGCGCTACCTCACCGAAGGTGCGATGATGCCCGACGACGGGATCGACACCCTGCGAGCGCACGACGCCATCCTGCTGGGCGCCGTCGGCCACCCCGATGTCCCGGACCACGTCACACTCCACGGGCTGATGCTCCCGATCCGCAAGCGTCTGAACCAGCAGGTGTGCAAACGCCCGGCGACGCTCCTGGAGGGGGTCGAGAGCCCGCTCCGCGGATACGAGGGCGGCGACGTCGATATCGTCGTGTTCCGGGAGAACACCGAGGGCGAGTACGCGAACGTCGGCGGCCGCGAACACCGCGGGTTCGACCACGAGGTCGCCGTCCAGAGCGCCGTCTACACCAGAGAGGGGACCGAAGCCGTCGTCCGTGCCGCCTTCGAGGCGGCCGTCGAACGCGACGGAACACTCACGAACGTGACGAAGTCCAACGCCCAGGCCCACGGGATGGTGTTCTGGGACGACATCGTCGCGGAGGTGAGCGAGGACTACCCCGACGTCGAGGTCGAGCGCCTGCTCGTCGACGCCGCGGCGATGGACTTCGTCCGCCGACCGGAGGCGTTCGACGTCGTCGTCGCCTCCAATCTCTTCGGGGATATCCTCACGGATCTGGGCGCTATCGTCACCGGCAGTCTGGGACTCGCGCCGTCTGCCAACATCGCGCTCGACGGAGACGCGCCCTCGATGTTCGAACCCGTCCACGGGAGCGCCCCCGACATCGCCGGCGAGGGGATCGCCAACCCGCTCGCCACCGTCCGCTCCGTGGCTTTGCTCTTCGACCACCTCGGCGAATCGGCGGGCGCCGAGAGACTGGAGGACGCGGTCGCCGCCCAGTTGGCCGACGCCGCCGCGCCGCGAACCCCTGACCTGGGCGGGGATGCGGGAACCGAAGCAGTGGTCGCCGACCTCCGGGACCGGCTCTGACGTTCCGGACCGGGTAGCGACGGAACCGCCCCGCGTTGTTACCGCACAACGTCGGCTGTGACGGTCCCGATCCGGTCGACTTCTGCGCGGACGACGTCACCGGGATCGATCGGATGGGCCCCCGGCGTCCCAGTCGAGATCAGGTCGCCGGGTTCGAGCGTCATCACCCGGGAGTGAAAGGCGACGAGGTCGTGCGGCGAGAAGTGCATGTTCGCGACGCTGTTCTCGGCGACTGTCTCGTCGTTCACGACGGTTCGAACCGAGAGGTCGTCGAGATCGATATCGTCCGCGGGCACGACGACTCGTGGTCCGACCACGAGGAAGGTGTCGTAGCTCTTCGCGCGGGTGAGAAACCGGGGGTTGCGCTGGAGGACGTCCTCTGCGGTCATGTCTATCACTGGGACGTATCCTGCGATCACGTCGTCGACATCGTCCGGATCGACGTCCCGGCAGGTCCGACCGATCACGACGGCGAGTTCCGCCTCCGCGGTGACCCGCTCGGACTCGCTCTCGGGCGGGAGTCGGACGGGGCCGCCCGGCCCGGTCGCGGCGGTGGTCGGTTTGAAGAAACTCGCGGGTTCGTCGGGACTGTCCTCGTCCAGATCGGCAGCGTGATCCGCGTAGTTCAGGCCGATCCCCAGCAGTTTCCCGGGGTCAGCGAGTGGGTTCGCGAACGTCAGGTGCGATTCGGGAACACGACTGGCCGACGCGTCGGCGGGGTCGGCCAGTTCCCCGGGTGCACGCCGGAGTGCGTCACGAACGGTCGTCAACGAGGGGTCGACAGTCGCGAGGGGGACGTAGCCGTCGGCGTCACCCACCAGTGCGCGCCCCTCGGCGTCACGAGCGAGATATCTATCCATACGCCGGAGAGCGGACCCCGAACCCATGAGTCTTCGCCAGTCGGGTGCAGCAGTGTGTCAGTGGCCAGTCGGGCGTCCCCGCCGGAGCGGGGCTTTTTGGTGTTCGATCCCTGAGACGAGTGTGTGAGGCGACTGGCGGTCGTGGTCGCGGTGCTGGTGCTGACGAGCGGCTGTAACGCCATCGGCGACGCCGAACCCTCGCCCGCGGAGACGGTCACGGCTGCGCCCGTCCCGGCGGTCGAGACCCCAACCCAGACGACGACCGATCGACCCGACTGCGCAGTGCCCCGACCGGGTCCCGCACCCGAATCGACACCTGCACCCCGGGACGAACGGGTGGCGCTCCCGGTGGAGGACGGCCGAGTCGACGGGTCGGCGCTGGCGGCGCTGCACGGGCAGCGGCTCCTGAACTACAGTTTCCACCTCCGGGCGGGCAGCAGCGGCGAGGTGTGGTCACTCCCCGACGCGGCGGCGTTCACCTACGAGGGGATCGGCCTCGGGACCGGGCTGGGGTCGACCCAGAGCGGGGCACCCTGGACGTACGCCATCGGCGGGAGACTCTATACGCTCCGGACCGACAACGGGCAACTGGTGTTCGACGAGCGTCCGTACCGCGCCGACTCCCCGGAACGCGACCGACTGCGCCGCGCGCTGACCGGCGAACGCTGGCTCGCGGCCCGTGTCAGCCCGTACAACTACAGCGTCGTCGGCACCCGTTCGGTCGACGGCACGGAAGTCCGCGTGCTCAGGGACACGCTCAACCAACCGGTCCTCCGCCGGCCGGACGCACGAGCGGGCGCGCTCCTGTCGGTCAACTCGACGCTGTCCGTCGACCGCCGCGGGATCGTCCGGCGCGTCCGCCACGTCGAACGACTCCGCTACGGCCCGACTGCCAACATTCCGAACGAGACCCGGGTGAGCACGTTCACCGTCGACCAGATCGGAGCCGCAGACCTCCACCGGCCGGCCGCGTTCTGCGTGACCAACCCCGACGCGATGCGAACGGCCGTACCGACCGACGACCGGAACGCGACTCCCCCCACACCGACGACCGTCGATACGCCGACACCGAACGGGCCGACATCGAACGCGTCGACCGAAGCGCGGAAATCGACACCGAGCGTGCCCACCGGGGCACAGACCCAGACACCGCCGACGACGCCGGCAGCGACCGGAACGACGACTCCGGACACCTGAGAGGGGGCGAACCGCCGGCTGTGAGCGCTCCCGTCGGGCCCGTTTTGAGCCTGCGGTCACAACAGTCGCCATGCACACTGCGGCCACAAACGACGTCACCTACACGTACACAACGGGGTTGTCGTCGTGACGGTGCTGGTCCTGGGCGACCAGCTCACCCGGCGAGTCGGGCCGGTCGCCGAGCGCGACGAACCGGTCCTCGTGGTCGAAGCGACGGCGTTCGCGCGCAAACTTCCCTACCACCCGCACAAACTCGTCGCGGTCTTCAGCGCCATGCGTCACTACCGCGACGCGCTCCGCGCCGAGGGCCGAACGGTGTACTACCACCAGGCCGGGACCTTCCGCGAGGGCTTCGCGGCCCACTTCGACGAATATCCCGACGACGACCTCGTCGTCATGGACCCGTCGAGCCACGGGGCGGCCGATCGACTCCGAACCCTCGTCGCGGACTGTGGCGGGACCCTGGACGTCGTCGAGAACGACCTCTTTCTCTCGACACCGACGGAGTTCGACGAGTGGGCGGCCGACCGCGGACTGGACGGGGACGAGTTGCCCCGCCAGGAGACGTTCTACCGGTGGATGCGCGAGCGGACTGGCTACCTGATGGACGGCGACGGCCCCGTGGGCGGCGCCTGGAACTACGACGAGGACAACAGGGAGACGCCGCCGTCCGACTACGACCCACCCGACCCGCCGGCGTTCGACCCCGACGAGACCACTCGCGAGGTCGAATCGTGGGTCGCCGACACGTTCGACGGCGGGTACGACGACCCGCCGTACGGCGGCGACTGGGCCGACCCTGGCCCGTTTCGGTGGCCGGTGACCCGAGACGGCGCCGAGCGGGCGCTCGAGAGTTTCGTCCGCGACCGCCTGCCCGCCTTCGGTGACTATCAGGACGCGATGTGTGCGGACGACTGGCTGTTACACCACTCTCTGCTATCCGTGCCCCTGAATCTCGGCCTCCTTCATCCCCGAGAGGTGGTCGAGCGCGCACTCGCGGCCTATCGTGAGCAGGACCTCCCCCCGAACAGTGTCGAGGGGTTCGTCCGGCAGGTGATCGGCTGGCGGGAGTTCATGCGCCACGCCTACCGCCGCGAGATGCCCGACATGGCGACCGCCAACCAGCTAGACGCCGACCAGCCACTGCCCGAATTTTACTGGACCGGAGAGACCGACATGGCCTGTCTGTCGGACGTCGTCGAGGGCGTCCGCACCCGGGGATACAGCCACCACATCGAGCGGCTGATGGTCCTGTCGAATTTTGCGACGCTACTGGGCGTCGAGCCGGCGGCACTCGACCGGTGGTTCCACGCGGCCTACGTCGACGCCTTCGACTGGGTGACGACACCCAACGTCGTCGGGATGGGCACCTTCGGAACCGACGCCGTCTCGACCAAGCCGTACGTCTCCTCGGCGAACTACCTCGAGCGGATGAGCGACTACTGTGGGGACTGTGTCTACGACCCCGACGCGACGACCGGCGAACGGGCCTGCCCGTTCAACGCGCTGTACTGGGAGTTCCTCGACCGCCACGGGGACCGCCTGCGCTCGAATCACCGGATGGGGCTCGTCTACTCACACCTCGACCGAAAAGACGACGAGCGCAGAGCTATCCGCGAGCGTGCGGCGACCGTCCGCGAACGATTGCTCGCTGGAGGGAGTGTGCTCCCCGACCGCGGACTCGACGACTTCGAGCAGGCCTGACCCGGGTCTGACCTGTCCCGGACCAGGGCTAACTCGTGTCAGGACCGGCTCGACCCCCGACCCATCACGGAGAGAGACCCACTACCACCCACGACAGCGGATCCCGTCTACTCGATGGTCAGGTCGTCACCGGCGCCACCGTCCCCGTCGGTCTCGTCCCACTCGATCTCGAACTCGACGCTCAACTCACCAGGACCGTCCACCGGGCCTTCCCGCTCGGCTTTCACCTCGAACGTCGGCCGCTCGGGGATGGTCAGTGTCACCGACTCGCCACTGGCTGACAGCGTGATCGAGTCGCCGACCTCGAGCGTGTCTGCGATGCGACGAAAGTACGACGCTACCTCTGTTCGGTCGCGCGTCCGCTCGGACTCGAAGAGGACTTCTTCGGGCATACGTCGCCTACGTCACCGGCCACGATAAGCGTGTGCCCTGTCAACACCCTTATCGGTTGAGTGCGACGACGAGGACGGCCGCCGCGAGCAGGAGGACGAAGAGCGTCGTGACCGGCTGGCGGGTCGGGCCGACACGGAAGAGGACGAACGCCAGACCGCCGCCGAGGACGCCGACGGCGGCGCTGAACAGGGCGTGGAGTGCCTCGACGCGACCGGTGTCGGCGCCGCGACCGACCTGTTCGCCCAGCGTGATCGAGTTCGTCGCGCTGTCCCAGGCGACGACGGCCGCGACCGACCCGAACACGACCGGCATCGCGCCCGCCCCCGACAGCGCAGCCACGACGACCCCCCCGAACGCGACCAGCGAGCCGCCGTCGACGATACGGTGTCGGCCACGCCAGACGCCTGCGAGGACCACGACGACCCCAGCGAGTGCGATAGCCGTCGCCGTCGGACCGCCGGGGACGCTGGCAGCGACGGCGAAACTCCCGGCGACGCCGGCGATCGCCACCGACTGCCGCGAGGGACGTCGGACGAGTTCGTAGCCCGTCACGCCGACCACCGCCGTCGCGCGCGTTCGAGCGCCTCGTACAGCGATTCGTCGTCCGCCCAGTCGATGACGCGGAGGCCGCTCGCACGCAGGTCACTCAGCCGGTTCGAGCGCTCGACCGACGCCAGCGTCCGCCCGACCGTGTCCCGTCGGGTCGGGTCCGGACTGACGATCGTCACCGGGTGTCCGCGGACGTGGAGTCGCCGGGCGACGTAGGCCGCGGCCGTATCGACCATCGGCGAACAGAAGACGACCTGCGCGTCGTCGGGGAGTCGGCCGACGAGCAACCGGAGCGCCGGCCGGACGTACACCCGCTCGGCCGGCGGCGTCGGCGACAGCGCCGGATGTGTCGCCAGCAGGTGGCGCGCCTCGGCGCGGTGGGTCGGCCCCGCTCCCGGGGGGAGCCAGATGTCGGCCTCGGAGAAGGCGGCGATCCCCACGCGGTCGCCCGTGTCAAGCAGCGAGTTGAACAGTCTGTGGGTCGCGTCGATGCTCCGCTCGACGGCGTTTCGGCCGTCCTCGCCCGACTGGACGTACGCCGCCGGCCGCAGGTCGACCACGAGCACGACCGTCGCCATCCGCTCTTCGCGAAACTCCATGGTCGCGAGCGACCCGTCCCGGGCGTAGCGGTTCCAGTCCAGGCGACTCAGCGGGTCGCCGTGCTGGTACTCCCGCACGGAAGCGAACTCGACGCCCGATCCCGTGGTGTCTGTCGCGACGCGCCCGGTGTAGGGCGACGTGAGCGCGTGCAGCGGCACCTCCTCGGTCGCGTCGACCGGCGGGACGCAGGTCAGTGTCGTCGGCTGGGTCGCCACGTCGTACTCGCGCTCTTCACTCCCGCTCGCATTCCGGACGATCACCGTCAGCCCGTCGAGGTCGAACTCACCCCGACGGGCCGTCACAGAATAGGAGAAGGTCACGGCCGCTCCCGGTCGGAGCGCCGTGGCCGTCCGCGCCGGCCCCTCGACGACCGACAGCGCCTCGGGTACCTGCTCGACGAGTCGGAGGTCCGGGATCGAGCGGTCGCCCGTATTCGTGACCGTCACCGTCACCGTCACGTCCTCCCCGGGTTCGGGCATCGAATCGCTCACCTGTCGTACGACCGACAGCGACGGCGCGGGCGCCGACGAGACGTTCGCGTACGCGAGATATACCACACCGACCACCGCCGCGAGCAACAGCGGTCGAGTACTCGTCGCGACGCCCAGTCCGCCCGTGAGAAAGGAGAGCCCCGCGACCCCGACCCAGCGGTTCGTCCGCCGGGTCGTCACCGACCGAACGGTCAATCCGTTCGCCGCGTCGTCACTCGCCTCGTCGGCCTCGTCCCCCGGTTCGGCGTCCGTGGGGTCGGCGTCGCTCCGTGCAGCCGCCGGTTCCCGGACGCCCACCGAGCGGTCGCGTGACTCGGGCTGACCACCGGTCGCCGCGTCCGCCGCGCTGGTTTCGGTCGTCGTCGCGTCCGTGCCGCCGTCCGAGGCTGTCGCGTTCGTACCGCCGTCCGAAGCCGTCCCGTCCGTAGAATCGGCCGGGTCACTCATCGCGGTCCTCCCCGTCGCCAGCCGTGACGTCGAAGGCCGATTCGAGTCTCGAACGGGTGTCGTCCCCGCTCTCGGCAGTTCTGTCGGCGTCGCTCTCGGTACCAGTAGTGCCGTCGGTGTCGGCGTCGATGTCGACCCGAGCAGTATCGAAGTCGGCGTCGGTGCCGGCGCTGTGACGGGGCCCCGGTTCCTGCGGGTCGTCGACGAGCGCCGCGAGTTCGGCGGCGACGCGCTCGGTCCGGCGGGTGAAACTCGGTCTGGAACTGAAATACTCCCGGACTCGTTGGACCCGACCGACCGCCGGCGTCTGGCCGCTGAACACCGCCGCGGCGTACGGGTCGTCGGTCCAGGTACCCTCGTACATGGCCTCGCGCGCTTCCTCCGGAGAGAGACCGCGCCGGCGCACGAGCGTCTCCTCGGCGACGGCTTCGACCTCCTCGCGGAGGCGCTCGCGTTCGGTCATCCGGTATCGCGTCATCGACAGCCGGTCGAAGCGCTCGTCGAACTCGTCGCCCGGTGTCGGCAACTCGACGACCGCCTCGGTGTCAGGCGTCTCGGCGTACTCGCGGTCGGTGGCCCGCCGGCGCTGGAGTTCCCGGAGCCCGCCGAGCACGAGGAGCACACCCAGGAGAAGCACCAGCGCGCGGCTGGTCGGGAGCGACCCGAGAAGACCGGGAGCGACCAGCGCCGCCAGCCCGACGACGGCCAGGACGACCCCCAGACCCGCCGCGATCCGTTTGCCAGCGCTCACGTGTCGCCCTCCGCGTAGGCCGCTTCGATCCGCCTGAGCGTCTCGACGGCCGCCTGTTCACGGTCCGCAGTCGCCTCGGCACCGCCGTAGCGGACGTCCGCGAACAGTCGCGTGAGTCGCTCGACGTCCTCGCGGTCCAGTCCGGCGTCGACCGCGGCGGCCGCGAACTCGCCGGGCGTGCTCGACTCGGGGTGGTCGACCGTCAGCGAGTCGGTCATCTCCGCCCAGGCCCGGTACACCTCGTTCTCGAAACTCTCCTCGTCGTCGGTCTCCTCGATCCGGTCGGCCGCCCGCCCGGCCGCCGCACCGACCGCCGCGACGTCCACTGGTTCCTCGTCTGCCTCCTCGCCACCCTCGCCGTCGGCACCGTCCGAGACGGTCTGGTCGTGGTCACCAGTCAACACGAGGACGGCCACGACGACCAGGAGGCCGAGGACGCCCACGAGGAGGAACTGCGACAGCAACGACGGCGGGGCGACCGCCTCGCCACCGCCCATCAGCCCACCGCCCTCCTGGCTCGGGTTCCCCGACGAGGGCATGTCCAGCAGTTCGCCCGGCGGTCGCGTCTGACAGGAGGTCAACAGCAGATACACGAAAAAGCCGGGATAGCCGACCAGCACCGCCCACCCCAGCCCCATCGCCGCGTCGTCGTACCACCGTCCGGCGAGGAACACGCCCACAAGACCGAGCAAGAGTGCGACCTGGACCAGTGGACTCGACAGCGCCGAGACACAGAGGTCGACCTGCGAGCCCCCCGCACCGAGGTCGACGAACGACCACCGGTCGCCCGATCCGTCGCCGGTCGGCGTCGCGGCCGGGTCGCTCTGCCCACCGAGCTGGTCCGCTCGTCCGAAGCTCCCGAGCCCCGTGTTCGGACTCGTCGTCGTGGTCAGCGTCGCCGCCGCGAAAGAGAGCGTCGCCAGACAGAGGAGGGCGAGCACGACCGTCCGGAGATTCAGACGCGAATCGTCCACATCCGCGCCAAAGGGACCACCCGCTGTTAGTCTTTCGCGTAGCGGCCCCGACAGTCCCTGCTATCACGCCGAGTCGCGCCGCACGGTATCCGAACTCCGGCCCATCCCACCGTGACACGCACCATTATCCCCCTCCGGTCCGATCCAGCGAACGATGCGTGCCGTTCGACTCCACGACCACGGCGGAGCAGACGTACTGCAGGTAGACGACACCGACCGCCCCGACCCCGGCGACGACGAGTTGCTCGTCGAGGTCGCCGCTGCGGGCGTCAATCCCGTCGACACCTACTTTCGGGACGGATCCTACGAACCGGTCGGCCTCCCCTTTACTCCGGGTGTCGACTTCGCGGGCACCGTCGCGGCGGTCGGCGCCGACGTCACCGACTTCGCCGAGGGCGACCGCGTCTACGGCACCGGCATCGGCAACGGCGGCTTCCAGGGCGGCTACGCCGAGTTCGCGACCGTCCCGACCGACCGCGTCGTCGCGCTCCCCGAGGGTGCGGACATGGTCGAAGCGGGCGCGGCGGGCGTCGTCGCTGTCACGGCCTGGCGCGCGCTGATCGACCACGCCGACCTCGACCCGGCCGAAGCCTGTCTCGTCCACGGCGGTTCCGGCGGTGTGGGTCACGCCGCCGTCCAGATCGCCGACGCCGTCAGCGCTCGCGTCGTCACGACCGCCGCCCCCGAGTACCACGACCGACTTCGCGAACTCGGAGCCGATACGGTCCTCGATTACAGTCGCGACGACCTCGCCGACGCCGTCCTGGAAGCGACCGATGGCGGCGCGGACGCGATACTGGACCACCGCCTCGACGACTACCTCCAGTTCGACGCCGACGTGGCCGCCCAGGGCTGTCGCGTCGTCGGCATCGGCGAGAACAGCCCCGACCCCGCGTTCACGAACGACGGCGCCGCCCGCTCGAAGGACGTCAACTACCAGTTCATGTCGATGTTCAACATGCCCGACCTCCGCGTGGGCCTGCGCGGCGTCGCCCACCTCATGGCCGACGACCGCCTCTCGATCGATATCGCTCGCAGCTACGACCTCGACGAAGCGGGAGAGGCCCAGCGCGCCGTCATGGAAGACAGTTTCTTCGGGAAACTTGTCGTCGAACCCTGACGCCCGCAGACGAGGGGAGTGCCGTCCCGATCCGGCGTCGATCGAAGGGCTCGAAAACTTCCAGCTCCCGGAATCATTATTTGCGATGAGGGGGTGACATACGAGCCAACGAGACGATGGACGGGTTGTCACGGCGGTCGGTGTTGCAGTCGCTGGGTGGACTCGGGTCGCTGGGTGCCGTCGGAACCGCAGCGGGTCGAGTGAGCGAACGCCGGGATCGAACGACATCGACGCCCAGGCCGGTCGCGACGGTCACGTTCAACGACCAGTCGGTTTCCGCGGACGCCGAAACCCAGGCAGTGACGGTGTCTTCGGTTTCGACGTCCGACGGCGGGTTCGTCGCTATCCACCGGGACAGCGCGCCCGGTCCCGTCATCGGTGTGAGTGACCATCTGTCGGGTGGCAGGAACTCGAACGTGCGTATCGCACTCGACGAGCACCTCAGCGAAGAGACGCTGCTCGTTGCGATGCCACATCTCGACACCGACGGCGACGACACCTACGAGTTCGACAACAGCGGCCAGGACCGCCCGTACACGACGTCCGACGGCGCCCCCGTAGTCGACGACGCCAGGGTACAGATCGCTCGCACCTCGCCGCCGCCTACACGGAGGTCAACTGCCACGCCAACGCCGACCGCGACGCGAACACCAACCGTGACGCGAACGCCGACAGCCACGCGAACGCCCACGCCGACCGCAACGCCGATATCCTCGCCGACAGCGACACCGACCGCGACGGAATTCCCCGATACCCCCGCACCGACGACCGTCACCACCGGCGGATCTGGCGTCCCGCTGGTTCCGGTTGGCGGTCTATTCGCGGGCGTGGCGGCCGTGGCCGCCGCCGCGTGGCGCTACAACACTGGTGGCGACGACGGGACCGCCACGTCGACCCAGGGAACCGACGGCGGCTCGTCCGGATCCCGGACGGAGGCGCGCGCACGGGGGAGTGGAGACACGGGAGCGAACGCAGGCGTGAGCGCGGGGACGAGAACAGATGCGACTGCCACGTCGGAGACAAACGCGACACACACGTCCAAATCGGGGCCCCAGACCGGCGACGAGCCCGCCGAACGACAGGACAGGCTACACGGGCGCTCGGAATCGGTCGCGTCGAGCGAAACCGACACACTGGGACCACCCCAGTCGATCCCGCGTGTCACCGGGCGGTCGCTCGCCTACGACGCGTTCGAGAAAGAGGAGGTGATCGGCCGCGGCGGGAACGCCGACGTCTACCGCGTCGTGGTCCCGTCGATTGACGAACCGATCGCAGTCAAGGAGCCACGGGTCGACGGGACGCTCCACAGCGAGACGGTCGCCAGGTTGCTGAGCGAAGCCGAAACGTGGGACAGACTCGACACCCACGACCACGTCGTAGGGGTGCTCGACTGGGGCGCCGACCCGCTCCCGTGGATCGCCATGGAGTACATGGACGGCGGCCACCTGGGTGGTCGTGCCGACGAGTTCGACTTCGACCAGCGCCTCTGGACGGCCATCGCGGTCACGAAGGCGGTCCGACACGCACACCGCCGCGGTGTCGCCCACCTCGACCTGAAACCGGCGAACGTGCTCTTCCGGGCGGTCGACGGTGCCTGGGACGTCCCGAAAGTCGCCGACTGGGGCCTGTCCAAGCAGTTGCTCGACCACTCCAAGAGCGTCGAAGGGTTCAGCCCGCAGTACGCCGCGCCCGAACAGTTCGACGACGGGTACGGCGCTGCGGACGACGTCACGGACGTCTACCAGCTGGGTGCGGTGTTCTACGAACTGTTCACCGGACGACCGCCATTCGACGGACCACCCGCCAGCGTCATGCGAGAAGTGCTCACCACGGAGCCGACGCCACCGAGCGAGGTCGCCGATCTACCGGTCGGGATAGACGAGATCTTGCTCCGAGCGCTCGCGACAGAAAAAGCAGACCGCTACGAGTCGGTGCTGTATCTGCGTGACGACCTGCAGAAACTGTACGAGCCCCGTATCGAGTGACGGCACGGATCCCTATCGAACAGCGGTTTCGAAACCCGACTGCAGTGAGCAAACGTGTCGCCGAAACTGCACAGTATCCCCACCCTGTGACAGTACGACACTCGACGTTTGATCGAGCGCGGCCAGTTCTCGAAACCGTCCTCTTCCCACCTGTTTATTTACCATATCTTATTATTAAATGACGGAATACTGATTGAAAAACATACGGAAGCAGGTGATTCTATAGTTGAATTCTGATATGAGTGTGGCGGGTAGCCGACACTCGACAGACGGCCGTCAGACGGAGCGACACGTCGGGACTCCGACCGGGAGCCAGCCGCGTGACCTGTGGCTCGCAGTCGGTAGCCGTCGGCGGCTCACCAGAGACACGCGACAACACTATCCGAAAGCGGTACCGAACACCAGCAATGCCACGAGAGTGGGTGACACACCTGCTGGCGCTGTTCTGTCTCGTCGCGGCGGTCGCGCTCGCAGGGTGTGCCGGACTGGTTGGCGGCGATAGCGCCGACCCCTTCGGGGAGACAGTCACCCCTGCACCGGTCCCGACCGACGACGACCCGCTTCCGCCGGGCGTCACCGAATCGGGGGTCTCGGTCGTCGGCCTCACCGAGACACACACCGCTCGACTGCGTGCCACCAACTACACGTACGTCAGTCGGCAGCGCGTAATCGAAGACGGCACAGTGTTGCGCCGGACGAACCGCACCCGGCGGGTCGCGACTGGCGGCCGACAGTACGCCGGCCGCTACGACCGGACGGTGCTCGGCTTCCCGGTCGGGACGATCCCCGGCACCATGGACTACTGGACCAACGGGAGCGTCTACGCGACCCAGCGGTTCGTCGACGGCGAACCGGAGTTCTACGGCTGGTCCAGCGGCGGGCACCCGAGCGAGGACGTCGACGGCTCCGCGTTCCTGGCGCGAGTCCTGGGTGCCGTCGAGGTCTCCGTCGTCGACCGTGCGGACGGGACCACACTGGCCGGGTCGGAACTGAGCGACCCCGATGCGCTCCCGAATCCACCGTACATGACGGCACCCGAAAACGTCTCGCTGACCGCGACAGTCACCGACGACGGCGTCGTCACTCGGTGGCGACTCGCCTACGACACGACCGTCGAAGACCGTGACGTTCGGGTCGTCCGGGTGACCCGTATCACCGATATCGGTCAGACGACCGTCGACCGACCGTCGTGGATCGACACCGCCCGAGAATGGCAGCGTGAGCGATTCTTGCACGACTGACGACGAAGACCGGCTCGCCCAAACGTCGTCTGACACGACACGTGACACGGTCGAACGGGTCGGCGAGAACGTCAGGACCGAATACATAATTTTTTAACCTATCGGGCAGCCATCCGGTCCCAGATGTCGTCCGACGGACTGGAACTCGCCGACGACCGGGGGAGTACGGGTGCGGTACCGCCGCCGTTGCCGCCTGACGACCCCGAGGCGTGGTACGCGCCCGACGTGCGCTCCCAGACGGAAGTGCATCCGGGTGTGGTGGTGACCATTCGCGACGCGACCGGGAGAACCGACGACGGACCGACGCCGGGGACCGACGGACAGGCCGGCCGACCGGGGGAATCGCCGGCACGCCGCTCGGACGAGGCGTTCGTCTACGAGGCCCGCGAACCGAGCCTCACCGGCCACGAGCGCGAGGAACTCGTCCGTGTCGAATCCTACTTCGCCGACGCCAACCTCGACCGACCACGCACTCGCGAGGGCGCCGTCGAGCGCATGACCGAGGGGTTCGACCCGAAACACCGGCGCGTCCTCGACCGCCTCGTCGACGCCTCGCCCACCCAGCGCCGGCGTATCGCCTACCACGCCCTCTCGCGACTGGGCTGTCTCGACGAACTGACGCCCTACGCGCTCGACGAGCGTATCGACGTCGCCGACGTCGCCGACGACCAGGTCGTCGTCCACACCGAGAACTTCGCACCCGCGCGGACCGACCTCCCGACAGACCCGGACTACCTCGAACGCTTCGCCAGCGAACGCCTCGACCGACACACCGTCACCTTTCACGAGTTCGAGGTCCCAGTCGTCGTCTACCGCGAGAACTTGCTCGGTGCGGATCCGTTCGACGTGAAATATGCCGTCCGCGAACCCGACCTGCTACCGGGGGACGCCGAGCTCGTCTCCGAGTGCAAGGACCGTATCTGGGAGACCGAGGTCGACGGCGTCGTCGACGACAGCGCCGACTTCGTCCGCGGGCGCGCCGAGGAACTGCTCTCTCGCCGTCTCACCGCGCGCAACACGCGGGCCTGGCTGGCGGCCACTCGCCACCGGCTGCGGAGCGGCCTCGCCGAGTGGGGTCTTGCGGTTCCGCCGGTCGCCGACCGCTACGCCGAGGACCGCCTCGACGACCTCGTCTACTACGTTCTCCGGGACTACGTCGGCTACGGCGAACTCACGATCCCGATACGCGACCCGAATCTCGAAGACATTGAGGCCAATCGGGTCGGCGAGCGCGTGAAAGTCGTCCCGCGTGACGACCTCGCCGGCGACGACCGCGTCCCGACGAATCTGACCTTCGACGACGAGACCGAATTCACCAACGTCGTCAAGCAACTCGCCGCCGACGATGGGACGGAACTCAACGCCGCTAATCCGAGTGCGAAGGTCAATCTCAGCCCGCCGGGCGTCGAGGAGACGATCCGCTGTGCGGTCGCGCTCCCCGTGGTCAGCGAGGACGGCCCGCACATCTCCATCCGCAAGCAGGCCTCGGAGGTACTGACGCCCGTCGACCTGCTGGAGTACGGTAGCATCTCGACTGAACTCGTCGCCCTGCTGTGGCATCTCTACGAGGTCCACGGCGTCGTCCTCTTCTGTGGCCCGACAGGCGTGGGGAAGACGACGCTCATGAACGCCAGAAGTTGGGATCTACTAGTAGACTATTATTGGGTGTGCCGAACCGCCAACATAAGGAATCAAGTATCTGCAATTTTTTGAGGGCTGTATGAACTCTGGAATGTTGGCCCTCCTCAGTTCGGAAACGGACAAGATAGAAAGTGATGTCATTGAATCCCGCCTCCCAGATGACTCTCCCTTTGATACCCTAACGACCACTCTTCGTGTTGATGAGGAACTAACACTAGATGGAGGAGTTTCAGCTTTTGTAGGTCGAGTTGGTCAAGAGCGTGTAGAAAGAATCGAAGCCACGAACATCACTGAAGACGGCCAGATAACGACAAATAAAACTCCAGAGAAAATCATAAGAACCACACAGTTTGTCTTGGTGCCAGACGAATTTGTTATCGTAGAGAATTCGGCCGGAGAGTTCTTATTCCCCCTATTGAACGAGGAAACACCGCATGCTGCATTCCCAGCAGAGATTTCAGTGGATGGGTTTACAGAGGATCATCCGGATGCGGAATATTGGAAAGTCGGATTCAAAGATCGAGGAGATGGTGCTGAAAATGGTGTTCTACATGGAGATGCTGTCTTTGATGACAGTGATTTTGGAAACACAGTTGTAAATTCCGCTAAGAATCAACTGGGAGTTCAATTTGATTACGATGGGCAACTTCTGAAGCTGTTCCTCACTGAGAGTGGTTACATCAACCACTATGGTTCAGATGAGAGTGAAGAGTTTGCTGAATTGATTCTAAATGAGTTGCTACAGTACGCTCGTATAAAATAGCGGTAGCTACTAATTGAAAAGTCTGTATCCGACTACTTGTCACCAAAACACTTTTTGTATTATGTTTCAACTCCGACTATAGATGCCTTCATCAATCGTAGTTTACGACCCAGACGGAGATATTGACACGTCGTCTTTATACGACGATTTAGATAGTAGCTATGAGCATGAACGTCCACACTCTGAGCTCGGGCCTCTGAAGACTGACGTAGTTAGCCTCCAACAGTTATCGGATGGGTTCGAATGCCGAATCCGATACGACACTGCAGAAAGCAAGAGGGTTCGAGGAGGAACAGAGCCGATACGCATGCTTGACACAGCCAGAGTTCGATTTACCCAAGATCACGTATTCTTCCTCGACTTCCCACGAAGAACCCACGTTGAAAGGGAAGTACGAACTATTCTAGATGAAGACCGAGATGAGTTTACACAAGTCCGGATTTCGTCAGCAATAGTGATGGATGTGACCGAAGAAGATGCTGATGCTATTGAAGAAGGATATTGGAAGAACCCAACAGACCATACAAGCACTGCATCACTATACGGAGAGGTTGATGACGAAGCTTTGGCTGCGAGGTTCAACCGAAATGGAACCCCAACGTACGCAAAATTCGAATCCGAATACTTTGATGGGGATATAGTCGGTATATCGTCAAATAAGAACAGCCTCGCGTTTTGGGGCGACCGGAGCAACGATGAGAAGGTGAATTATTTCCGTAATGTCGTGAAACCTCTAATTTAACTCCAGCAGTTAGCTAACGCGCCTCAAGTAGTGTAATTCGAGAGTGTAGACAAGCTTCGTTCTAGATTTGATCGAGGAACATCCTGTATTCGAATCTTTCCGTCAAAAACGACAACGTGGACATTTTGAACGGTCTCGTTCTGATATTGGAACTTGTCTGAATCAGAGGTTATCTCAAAGGTCGCGCTCAAAGTACCCGAATTCTTAATCCACGGTATAGAGTCTTCAATGTTCTCTAACACGTCTCTGCATTCCAAAATTCCAGTTTCTGGAGTTTCGATATTCGGCGAAAGGTTGCAACTAACCTTAATTCGTAATATGTCTACAGAATCATCGCGCTCTTTCGGAAACTCGTCTTCTGAAAGATGAGCGGAGTTCGTGGATTCTGCATGCACTTCCACATGGAATTTTCCCATATCGGTATCCAATTCGGAGATCAATCTTCGGTCATTTTTTCGAGAGCATTCACTATTCAGAGAATTGTCTAACGCTGCAAATACGTCCTCCCTGTCCTTCTCAGAGAAAGAGTGACTTGTTGTTATTTGGGCAGATTTGAGCAACACCTGCCTACCAGCAATGTTTCTCTCTCGGTGCTGCTTCTCATTCATGTCAAAACACCAAAAAACCCTCGTTGTGGGCTAATCCCGAAGTATCCCGGTGGGGTTGATTGACATCGGATAGGCGTGGAACCTCGGGTTGGAATCATATTCTTGCTTCGATCTCGCTATCTACTTCGTTGGCCCATTGCTCCGCACGCATTCTAGCCCCTTCAAGACGATTGAGGGTGGTGCGATATCGCGGTAAGTACTCATCATCATATTCGTTCCACAATATACTTGGCCATTGTGCCTCACCAATTTGGTCTTCCCATCCGTGAAAGACCTCGGGGTCTAGTGTGTTTTCTGGCCTCTCTGCGAGTGCTTCAAGTTGTCTTTCAAGGCTGTCTTGATCCTCAGCCTCCTCAAAGGCAGACCAAGCTTCCTTAAGCCATTTATCAAAGTCCCCCTTCTCTAGTCGAGGTTCAGCAGGTCCCCGAGCACCCTCAACAGACGTCATGTGGGTGAAAATTAGAACATCTGAACCAGATATTTCTCCCCCCGGGAGGTTCTCTATAAAGTGTCTCGCAACGCCAATTCGTTTTTGTTCTAAGCTTTCAACAGTGCTGAGTTCCTCAGTATACTCGGATGCTGCTTCCCTTAGTAATTTATTTGACTTGCGACGCGACGGTGCGCTTACCGCCTCCTCCCACTTAGAGCTACGAGACCCGTACTCACCAGGGAAGGACCCGGATTTCGCTTCTTCAACCTCCTCTAATAGAGGCTCTGCGACATGCTCTTCATACCAGGTCTCCCCGGTTTGAACTTTATCCCATACAATTCGGCCCGCTTTAATGGGCCAAGACAGTGGGATACCCATCTTGATTCACGAATCAAACGCAGGCATTATTACTATTGCTCTAGAAAATCGGTTTGGCTGAATATTGGCGTGATAGACTTAGCTCGAATTGAGCCGATAGATATTTTCACGGTACAGCGATCCAATATCCTCGTACACACGGAAAAATGGTTCCAGACGGTGGCAATGCGGATCGACCGCTTCCACTCGTTCTGGCGGGGCAGTCAGCAGAGCACGAAAGAATGGCTACGACGCTTTTAAAAATACAATCCTGTGACGAACCTCAGACATTCAATTTGAAAATATTCTCGCGATAGATAGGTTCAATATCCTCGTAGTAGGTGTGGATGTATTCGTCAATCGTACCCATGTCCTCGAAGGTTGCTGAACCAGCGGTATCCCCGCGCATATATTTGATTAGTTCCCGATTCAGGTCTTGCTCAACCCGCCAGAAGGTCGTGAAATAGTGCCGTCCATAGTGGCTAGTGACGCCCCGGTATTCTTCTGTCTCTGCATACTCAGGATGGAACACTGACTTCCATACTTCGTTGAGATGCTTGTGTCGGAGTTTCATCCGCTGATTCTTTGAGAGGAACAGCCACGGTTCATCGTTATCCGGCCGAATTAGTAGATACCGGAGCAGTGCCGCTCTCAGTTCGTCGTCTAACGGTAGCATTCGCGGTCGACGTGACTTGTTCCGTTCTCTATTGTGCGGGATGTAGACCACACTCTTGCGGTCACTCAGTGCCGCAGCGGTCCCCATCTGGGAGTAGTGATCCCTAACGTCGCTATTCGGAAGATGTATTTCTGATATTTTGATATTGCACACCTCGCTGGCCCGGAGTCCCAACTTGAGTTGCATGAGAACCATAGCCCGGTCCCGAATGTGCGTAATCTTTTGAACTTTCTCGCGTAGTTCATCGGTGGTCAAACGGGGCGGTTCCTTCGGACCGTCGTCATTCAGGTCCACCGTTTCTTTCGCTAGATCAATCGGGTTGTAATCCTGTGGGTGGGGAAATGCAGCGTCCTTCTGCCAGTATTGGTAAGCCGCATTGAGGTACATCAGTCGGTTCTGGACAGTCCCGCCAGCGTTCCCACGCTCATCCCTTAGGTAGTCAATGAATCCCCTCACATGGATTTCGTTCGGACAGGCAGGGTGACGATCCTGTCGTTCCATGAAGGCCCGCCACTCTCGAAACGAGCGGTGATATTCGTTCACAGCCGAGTCGGTCAGATCCTTGGTCGACAAGCGGTTGTCAACGTAGACCTCAAACGGGTCTATCTCGGTTTCTCCAAACGTCTCGGTGTACTGTGCCAGCGGGTCTAGTTCGCGGTCAAATGCCTCTGCAAGTTCTTCGCGTGGATCGGTATCAGTCATTGGACTTCTCCATTTTTCGATCCCAGATCTCGCGGGCGCTACCCTCTGGCACACACGCGGCCATGTGGAACGGGTTGTAGGTGTGGCGGTGCTTAGTGTGCCACATAAGCCAGTCGTAGAATCCTTCAATGACGTTCCAGTGTTGGTATGCCCTATCTCTCGAAAATTGGGATAGGAGTTCCCCAGACCACGCTTCTACATCGTTAGGCTTAGCGAGAGCATGGTGTCGGCCATGTTCATCCATGTGCGCCTTCCAGCGACGGGCGAACCGTTCCCACTCTTCGCTCATGCGCTCGGACAGCTCAACCGTCGCACGGTACTCGGCCCAGGTATCCCTGCCCTCGTAAGAACTACTGTACTGATAGAACCGCCTCCCGTCCGGTACGTCCGATAGTTGCTTGAAAACACCCAAGCGGTTCTGTGGCGTCTGAGCCATTAGTCGCCCTCCGTGGGATAATAGCAGTCACCTTCTTTCCGCAACTCCTCACTTTCCAGCGCATCCACGTGCGGCTGGAGCCGTTCGGGTACGGTGTCACTCAACCGCTGTCCGATTTCACCATACGTCGCGCCAGGATTCTCTTCCACGAACTCAACGACCGTAGCCCGCTCGCTCTGGTGTAACTGGTTCTCAAGTTTCTCGATCCGCTCGCGAGCATGGACCAGTTCTTCATTCAGGTCATTCCGTTGTTCACGCAGTTCCTGGGCGCTTTCGTCCGGTTCAACCTGTGCATCGAACTTCTTGCGTCCGGCTTCAACCATTGCCTGTATCCACTCGGATACCGACATATCCATCTCAGTGGCTTCCTCTTTCCACGTCTCGTATTGCTCCGGCGTCGGATAGGTCATTGCCGGTTGTTTGTCGGTATCGGTCATCCTGCAGACGAGCCAACAAGTTCTGGCTACTAATAGATTGATAATTTAACTAACCACAGCGTGATCGGTACAACGCACGCCGGCGACGTCGAGACGCTCGTCAATCGCGTCGTCGAACAGAACGTTCCCACCTATCTGCTGGACGAGGTGGACTTGCTCGTCTTCCCGCGTCACGTCGACGGCGAGCGCTACGTCGGCGAGGTCGTCGAGTTCGTCGACGAGGACCGCTTCCGGGAGTTCGAACGCGAGCGCGACGACGACGCCTGTGGGGTCGTACGGAAAGACGACGCGACCGTCTACTGGAACAGGGTCGCCCGCCGACGCCACGACGGCACGTACGAGTTCGCCTACGAGCACCCGGCACTCGGCGACGACGAACGGCAGTGCCGGACGACCGTCTTCGAGGGGATCGCCGGGGCCGTCGACGAACCCGTCGAGCACGTCGAGGAGTCGTTCCACCGGAAACACCGGTACGTCCGCTACCTCCAGCGCGAGGGGATCACCGACGGCGACGAACTGTTCGCGTTCCTCGCGGACCTGCGGACCGACGAGGCGGCCACGGTCGAACGACTCCAGCGCCGGACCCCCCCGGGACTGGCGGCCGACCGACCCGTGAACTTGCCCGACCCCACCGGCGACACCCCTGGCGGAGAAACGGTTGTCGGCCCCGATAGCGGGCCACCCTCGACGGACCCACAGAACGGGAGCAGACCGACCGAATCGAGGGTCGAACGGACAGTCGATCGAGACGGGGCGTCGGTCGACGGAGTATCGGCCAGCGGAGCGAGTCACGACCCGGCAAGGCACTTCGAGGACCAGGAGGCCGGATCGGACGAATCGGGAGGGACACTCGACGACCCGGAAGGAGCGATCGACGGATCGGACGACCGGAGAGACAGTCCGATGGACGTGTTCGAAGGGTCGGCTGACGACCCCGACGAGGCGACGGAGGAATCGACCGACAGAGATCCCCAGACCCGAACGTCGAGCACAGCGGAGACGAGCGGATCCGACGAGGTCAGCGACGAGTCGGGGATGGGGACGGACGTGAACGAAACGTCGGGAGCGGAGGATGGCGACTGAGACGGGGCCGGAGCGTCCGGGCGTCGGCGGGGACGTCCTGGCGCTGTGTGACCGGGCACTGTACGCGATGTTCTCCAGACACGCCGACAGCGCCGACCACGAGCGCGACCGACACAGCTACCGGGCGGCGAATCTCGGGGTGAGTTTCGACATCTATCTCGCGCGGGTGTACGGCCTCTCCTGGGTCGCCGCTGTCCTTGCGTTCGTCGTCGGCGCGACCCTCGTCAATCTGCTGCCCCGAGGTGTCGTCGACGCGGCCGTTCGCTTCCTGCACGACGGACTCCCCGTTCTCGACAGAGCAGCGATCCCCGTCGTTCCCGTAGCGGTCCTGAGCGCGCTCGCGGGCGTCGCCGTCGCCGCGCTCGCAAAGTGGGCGACAGTCCGTCTCGGGAGCCTGCACCTCCGCTGGCATGCTCGTGCCAGACGCGCCGATATCGAGGCGACGCTCCCGGGCGCAGTGCGCTACCTTCGCGTGCTCGCCTCCGGCAGCAGCGACCAGCGGGCCATGCTCCGGCGAGTCGCAGACCAGCGCGCCTACGGCGAGACTGCCGTCTCCTTCCGCCGAGCGCTCAACGAGGCGACGCTGACCGGCAGCCTCGATGCCGGCCTCGAACTCGTCGCTCGCGATACGCCCTCGCGGGACCTGCTCGCGCCCTTCCTCCTGAAATACCGGGAACACGCCAGCCAGGGGACGGACGCCCTCGCGGAGTACCTCGACATGGAGGGGCACCTCCTCTCGCACCGTCAGTCACGCACTCACGACCGAGTCAGCGGCTACCTCGAACTCCTCGCGGAACTGTTCGTCGTCTTGCTGGTCTTCCCGGCGCTCACGGTCATGATAATCACGGTCATGAGCGTGCTCGCACCCGGTCTCTCGCGGACGATCACGACACCCCTCGGTATCTTCACGACGCGGCAACTACTCGTCTACAGCTGTCTCCTGTTCGTCCTCGGCGTCGGTATCGGGGCGGCAAGCGCAGTGGCGAGCCTCCGTCCCACCCAGCACGCCATCCCGACCTACACGCTGCCCGACGAGGTCACCGATATCCTGCGTTCGTCGACGATCAATCCCGCGAGCGCGACGGTGGTCTGTGTGCCGCTGGGACTCTGTTTCGCGGGCGTTCTCTGGCTGCTCGGGTACGCGCCGGCGAACGTCGTCCTGTTGAGTTACGTCGCTGTCGGCCTGCCCGTCGGTGCCGTCGCCGTGCGACGAGCGCGCCTCGACGACGCCAAGGACCGCGAGATCCGCGACTTCGTCCACGCAGTCTCGGGCCACGTTGCGCTCGGTCGGCCGTTCCCGGGAGCGGTCGACGCCGTCGCCAGAGAGGTCGACCACGGCGCGCTCCAGTCCGACGTCGAGTCGCTGGCGTTCACCCTCTCGTTGACGACCGACGCGGGGACCGAGGACGGCGACGTCCGTGCGGCCGCGCTCGATAGCTTCGTCGACGACGTCGGGACACCCATGGCCGAACAGACGATCGGCCTGGTCGTCGGCGCCCTCGAGGCCGGCAGCGACGCAGAGAAGGTCTTCGAGACGCTTCAGACCGAGATCGGGAGACTGTATCACGAGCGGAAAGAACTCCGGAGTTCGCTCCTCGTATACGTCGCCGTCGGTTGGACGACCGGCCTGCTCGTCCTCGGGATCATGGTCGCGGTCAACCTGTACGTCCTCGACGGCTTCGCCGAACTGGCGGCGGTCTCGGCGACGGGCAACGAGGCCGCGAGCGGACTGGCGCTGGACCCGGACGCCGTCGACCTGGCCCGTGACCGGTGGCGGTTCTACCTCGTGACCCAGGCCACGATGCTCGCGTGTGGCTGGTTCGCCGGCATGGCCAGTCGCGGGCGCTACGAGGCGCTGCTTCACTCGGCCGGCCTCGTCGGACTCGGGTACGTCGTCTTCGCGGGGGCTGGTCTGATATGAGTCGGCCCGAGTGTCGTTCACGGGCCGAGACGGAGCCCGGACTCCATCCGACGGAGAGCCGCGACCGCGCCCAGTCGAGCATCGTCGGCGTCGCACTCCTGCTGGGCGCGACCGTCGTCGCACTCGGTGTCCTGACCGCGAGCGTCGGGACACTCGTCGACGGACACGCCGCCCGAGCAGACGCCGACCGCGTCGCTGCCGACATGGAAGACGCGCTTCGCCCCGTCGAGACGACGGGCCACCGGAGCGCCGAGATCCGCTTCACCGAGGGGTCGCTTCACACCGAACCCCGGGATCTGCACGTCATCAAAGACGGGACCAGAGAGCGGACGGTTCCGGTCGACGCGCTCGTCTTCGAACGGGGGGATCGGCGCGTCCGGTCGGTCGCCGGGGCGGTCGTCCGTGGCCGCGACGACAACGCGTGGACGGTCGACGAACCACCCATCGTCGGCTCCGAGGCGAACGAAGTGCTCGTCGTCGGTGCGGCGAAACTGAACGCCTCCGACGGTGGGGTGGGCGGGTCGCAGGTCAGCGCCGAACTCGCGACGAACGTCAGCCACGAACGGATCTCGCTCGGCCGCGGGCGCTACAAAGTGGCCATCGAGACGACAGTACCGACGGCTATCGAGCGCGCGCTCCGTGAACGCGGAGCGACGAGCGTCACCAGAAGAGACGTCGACGGCGACGGACTCGAGAGCGTCGTCGCCGAGTTCCCCGGCGTCCGGCGCGGCTATCTCGTCGTCCACGACGTGCGCCTGGAGGTGCGCGATGGCTAATCCCGGTCACGCCTCTCCCGGGGCGTCCGACACCGGCGCGGCGGGACCACCGACCCTCACCGGCGACGAACGCGGCGTGACACCATCTGTCGGGAAGGCGCTGGAGGCAGGGATCGTCGTGCTGTTCGTCGCGTTGCTGTCGACGATACTGCTGGGCGGCCTCGTCCCCGACTACCGGGCGGCGACCGGCGCGCAACTCGGCGACCGGGTCCTCGCCACCGCGAGCCAGGAAGTCGAGCGCGCCGTCCCGCCGACCGCCCGCGCCGTCGACGCTCGACGGACGGTCGAGATCCCGAACGCCATCGCGGGCGAAGGCTACGAGATCGCCGTCGACGGGCGCTGGCTCGTCCTCGACCACCCGAACGCGGCGGTGAGCGGGCGGGTTCGACTCGTCCTGCCGGCGAGCGTCGACCGCGTCGAGGGGAACTGGGAGAGCGGCGCCGGGGCGGTCGTCGCCGTTCGCGGTGACGAGAGCGGTCTCGTCGTGGAACTGACCGAGGAGGGAGCCACGTGACCCGCCATCAGTCCGAGAACACGGCGATCCCGGCGGCAGCGAGGGCGCCGATACCGAAGAAGACGGCAGCGAGCGCGGCGAACGCGTACGCGAGGGCGATGGCGGACGAACCGGGGAGCGCGACGACGTACACGAGAGCGGCCACCGCGAGACAGATAGCCGCGAGCATCCCGCCGAGAAAGAGCGGGAAGTCCCAGGTCAACTCCTGTGGCACGACCGACGCGTCGCCCCCCGCACACATCAACGCTCCGGGAATCCGCGAGGTCGTGGTGTGTCGGGTCCGGACACGCGACCACGGACACGAGTCGCCAGGAGGTGGCGGTCGGTCGTGATTCCGTCGAGCACTGAGGAGTCGACGCCGGGCGAGAGTCGCGCCCAGGCCAACCTCCTCGCGCTGGTCTCCGCCCTGTTCGTACTGACGACGGCGATGGTCGTCGGAACGGTCGTCGCCGACGCGTCGCTCGCGGGCGCCGCCAGGGACAGTGACGAACGCCACGCCGCGGTGGCGGTCGCCGACCGACTCGTGGCCGCCGAGTCGCCGCTGACCAACCGGACGAACGTCGTCAACGGGTCGGCTATCGACGATATTACCGTGTCCCGCCTGCGCGCCCGGTATCCGGCGCTCGCCGACCGCTCGGTCCGGATTGCGCTCGGCGGCGAGACGATCGCGAGCGCGGGCCGCCCCGCCGGTGGGACGACGATGCGCAGGGTCGTGCTCGTCGAGCGGACGCAAGAACTGACCGTCCAGCCGCGGTTTACCGGTCCCAACCGCGCCACGTTACCGCGACGCACCGAACGGGTCGACCTCGAGATCGACCAGCCCGAGAACGTGAGTATCAGTGCAGTCCGCGCCAACGGGCGACCGGTCCTCCACAGCCCCCGCGATAGCCTCGACGGTTCCTACACCGTCGACGTCAGCAGGCGCGAGACGGTCGCCCTCTCCTTCGAGGCCAACGACACGCTCTCCAGAGGCGACGTGACGCTGACACTACACCCCTGGCGGACGAACAAGAGCACGCTGGCGGTGACCGTCGATGACTGACGATGAAAGTCGTGGCGGGCGTGCCGCACTGGAAGCTACCCCCGGCCTCGACCCGCGTGGACAACTCCCGATGCCGGCCGTCGAGGGGGCGCTAGCTGTCGTGTTGATACTCGGCGTCGCGGCAGGATTTACGTTGGGCGTCAACCAGCCGGATACGCAGGAGCCACAACTCGACGCCTACGCCGAGGACGCGGCGACGATCCTGGCGAGCGAGCCGCCGCGCCACCGAGGAGGGACTCGCCTGGCGGAGGTGACACGGTCGGCGGGCGCGCTGGACCGCGAGCGCGACGCACTCCGCCGACGCGTCGAGCGCATCTTGCCCGCGAACCTGCTGTTCCGCGTCGAGACGCCCCACGGCGCGGTCGGGTTCGCCAAACCCACCAGCGTCACGACCGGCGTCGCCACGACGCCGACGCGACACGGGTCCGTGACGATACGGGTGTGGTATGCGTGATTTCGGCGACCGATGCGACCGGTCGCTCTGATGACGACCGCGCGCAGTTCGTCCTGATCGCGGGTGTCGTGGTCGCGCTCGCGCTGGTCGCGATGCTCACGGCCTACCTGCAACTGGGCTACGGCGCCGACGTGCGGACGACCGACTTCGACAGGACAGTCGAGGACGGCCGAGCGTATCTGGATCGGGCCACACATGGCGCCGCGCGCCCGGTACGTGGCGAGTACGTCTGGAGTCGGCGAGGGCCGGCGGTCACGGCCCTTCGGAACCGACTGGACCCCCGACTCGCCGAACTGGAGCGCTCGGGTGTGACGGAGGGCGTCGTCTACCGGACGCGGTACAACCAGACGGTCGCAACGCGGTGGGCACGCACCGAGTGTCCGACGGGTGGACCAGACAGAACGTGGGGGACCTGCGAGGCCGACCGTGGCATCGTCGTCCAGGAGCGTGTCGGGCAGACCCAGGTCCTCGCGGTCGGCTACGACCTTGCCGTGACGACGACCGACTACGAGACGAACGCGACGGTCGTCGTTCGAACCGATAACTGACTCGCGACAGCGTCTCGTCCGACTGTTCGCAAACTCTTCGTCGACCACCGCTACTGTTCAGGAGAGGGGAAGTACCTAACACCAAAACGTCCGCCGAGCGAGCGGAGCGAGTGAGGCGGTTCACCGTCAGATCAAGCTCTGACGAGCCCTCACTCGCTGCGCTCGTGAGGACACCGGACGCAAGGGAGCAGTGCGAGGCTGACCTGCGGGAAGCCTCGATGCGAACGGGGAACGTAGTGACCCGTGAGCGAAGCGACCGCTGCGTCCGGCCTTTTTCACCCATGTTTTTGCCGCGAGCGGTACCCGCAGGGAGCGCGAGGCCGACCGACGGGAGGCCTCGATGCGAACGGGGAGCGCAGCGACCCGTGAGCGAGCGCAGCGACCGAGGATACCCGAGCGGGAAAAAGATGGTTTCGCAGAAACAGTGAACAACTGATTCGTCTCGACTGGTCCCGAACACGACCCGGGATCGACAGCTCGAGGACACACGCGGTGCAGACTTTATCAGTATCTCGGATGAACACCGTCTCGATGTCCGTCAGGAGGGTCGTCGCCGACGCCTACCGGAGCGCGCTGCCGACGCTGGCAGTCAGCGCCGTCGGCGGCCTGCTCGCGGGGGTCGTCCTCGGCGGGATGCAAGCGCAGTTGACCGCAGTCGAGGGACTACTCGTCCTCGTTCCGGCCTTCCTGGCGATCCGCGGGAGCGTCTACGGGTCGCTGGGGTCGCGACTGTCGGGCGCGCTCCACCAGGGACTGATCGACCCTGCCGGGGGACTCCTCGATCCGACCGACCCCGACCCGCGACTCATGACCGCGGCCAGCGCCGCCCTCCTGAACGGCGTACTCGCGTCACTGTTCGCGGCCGTCCTCACCGTGGTCGTTCTCACGAGCCTGGGGCGACCGGTCGCGGGGCTGGGAACGTTCGTGGTTATCGCCCTGGTCGGAGGCGTCCTCGCCGGGGTCGCTCTCACCGTGGTCGTCGTCGGTGTGGTACTCGTCGGCTACCGTCGCGGGCTGAACCCCGACGACCTCGTCGGCCCGGCGGTCACCACCGCAGGGGACGTCTTCGGCCTGCTCGCCTTGCTCGTCGCCGTCAGAGTCGCGCTCGCCCTGTAGCCCGTTCGTGATACCCACCCAACACCTACACATGCTGGTGGGCCAGTTAGGGGGGCGCCTGTCGTTGGAGTGACGTATGGGTGTGGCTGCAGTTCGAGTGCCGCCAGCGTGGGGGCAGACACGGCCGCGTGGTCAGATCCGACGGAGTACGTGCGCGTCGAGACTCCGTCGGGATCAGGTACCGAACACAGCGACAGATGTGGTTATCGGGTCGACCGAGCGAGCAGGTCGTCCCCACCGGAAACGGGGGCCGACTGCGTGAGGTGCGGTCGGTACGCGCGCGCGACTGTCAGCGGTGCGCCGCGCGACCCGGTGGGACAGCACAGACACGGAGACCGAGACAGACACAGCGACGGGTTTCGAACCATGGGTACGGACAGGACAGACGCGAGACGGGAGAATCGGACGCGAACGGACGCAGACACAGGCGGGGGCAGGGATGCGGGGGCGTGACCCCGGCCTCCCGTCGGCAGGCGAGTTCGACGCCGGGAGGGTCGGTCTCGCGGGACTGGTCGCCCTGGTCGTGGTCTCGGTCGCCGCCGCGGGGGTCGGCGGGTACGTCGGGGTCGCCGCGGCGGCCGATGCGACCGAGGGGAGTTTCACGCTCGCGCCCCAGGTCGCACAGTCTAGTTCCGACGGGGCCGACGACCTCGTGGTCAACGACGTCAGCGCGGACGGGGAGGCGACACTGGTCGTCACGTACTTCGACCGGGAGAGCCAAAGCCGGATCCTCGCCGGGACGAAACAGGTCAACGGTCCCGACGGGACGAACGTGCAGGTCGATACCCAGGACGCGTTACTCGGACTCAGGTACACCGTCTACCTGATGCCGAGAAGCGATGCTCAGGCCTACCTCGGTGAGACGAGCCAGGGCGGCGTACTCGACGATATACCGAGCCGAGACCAGTTCGTCGCGTTCGGTGACGCCTACTTCGTCGACACCTCGTATTCGTCGTTTTTCCCCACTGACGCGAAAGCAGAGGACTACACTACCAGTGAGGCACCGCTGGTGAGTAACGTGCCGATCGGGCCGAACAGCGAGATCACTTTCGACGACGGCGGCGGCACTGGGGCCGACGAATTCTCGCTGACACTGTCGACGCGGAAACTCGACCCCGGCGAAACCGCGAACAGCGACGCGGTCGTCGCCCAGAGTGAGACCTACGACGACAGGTTTCCGACGCGCGAACCGGAGTTCACAGCGGACCTCAGCGGCGTGCTCAGCCAGGGTGACAACACGCTGTACGTCAACCTCCATCGGGGCGGTGGGTTCACCGCACAAGTCGTTCAGCGCGGCGCCGACAGCGTCTTCTCCGAGCCGATCACGGTGACGCTGAAACAGATCGACATCCAGGTGACCGACCTCCAGACGAATGCCCCCGTCAGGGAAGGCGAGAATCTGACCGTCACTGCGGACTTTACGAACGAGGGGAACATCGACCTGGTCCAGTTCGAAGACACGGTCTCGGCGACGTTCGGCGTCGACCCGAGCGGTGGGTCGAGTTACACGACCCAGGAGACACTGACGTTTCCGGAGGACCTCCACCCCAACGACGACGACTTTTCCGTCATGGTCGGCGAGACGGATTCCTACACGTTCACCTACAGCACCTCGTCCGGCGAGGCGCCGAACGTGGGCGTCCGGGTGAGCACCGAGGACGACCCGAACGGCATCAGCGAGACGGCGACGGTCAGCGACCAGACGGCCGACCAGATCGCGGAGGTCAGCGCCGAGACACCCATCGACCCCGGTGAGACGACGACGGTCACCGCGACGGTCCTCGACGAGAGCGGGTCGCCGATCTCCGGCGTCGACGTGAACTTCGGGACCAGCGGCGCGGGGACGCTCACGGCGACGACGGCCACGAGCGACGCGAGCGGGCAGGTGAGTGCCGAGTACACGGCCGCGCTCGCGGACGCAGGTGACACGGTCACGCTCTCGCTCGATTCCGAGACCGGCAACCTCGCGGATAGCCCCGCGAAAACCGTCGACGTCCGGGTCAACGACGTCCAGCTGGGGACGGCGACCGCGGAACCCTCGACGACCGACCCCCGGGAAACCACGACCGTCTCGGCCGAGGTGACGACCGAGAACGGCGATCCCGTCGAAGGCGTCGACGTGCAGTTCGGTACGGACGGCGCGGGGAGTCTGAACACGACCAGTGCGACGACCGGCGCGAACGGCGAAATCACGGTCGGCTACACCGCCGCAGTCGCCGACGCCGGCGAGACGGTCGACGTGACGATCGACGCGGCGAACTACGACCTGGGTGGGGCCTCGGCGTCCGTCCAGGTCCGGACGCTGAACGTCGACGTCAGCGGGCCGTCGGGCCCCGTCGACCCGGCACAGTTCGGGAACGCGAACAGCTACCGTCTCGACGCGACCGTCACGACACAGGACGGGACCAGTCTCGAGAGGGTGAACGTCGCTTTCGCACTCTCGTCCGGGAACGGCGAACTGGACGCGTCGACGGCGACCACGAACACCGACGGGATCGCGTCCGTGAGCTACACCGTCGGGTCGGGCGACTGGAACCTCGACCCGGGTGTCGTGGTCGAGGGGACGGTCGACGCCACGGGCGCGAGCGATACGACGAGTTTCGCGGTCTCCGAGCCCCGGCTCGCAGTGTCGCTCGCGGCCGCCAGCGAGACGGTCGCGCCGACGGGAACCAACGACGTCACGGCGACGGTCACCTACGAGATACCGTTCCGCGACGTCCGACAGCCGGGGACGGTCACGTTCACGGTGATGGACGGTGCCGGTACGTTCGAAGGTGGCTCCTCCGAGACGACCGTCTCGGCCGGTGCGGACGGCCAGGCGACGGTCACGTACGACCCGGCATCGGGCGACTTCGGGTCGGAAATCCGGATTCAGGGTGCCGTCGAGGAGGGCACGGAAGTGTTCGGGTCGGAGGTGTTCACCGTCGAGGACGACGTCACGGTCGAGGCCACCGCGAACCTCGGCGTGACCGCGCCCGCGGGTACAGACGTCACTTTCGAGTTGCGCGGGCAAGGGACGACGCTCACGAAGACCGCCACGACGGCGGCGGGTGACGAGTCGGCGTCGGTCACCTTCGGCGACTCGACGGTACTGGCGGCCGGCGAGTACACCGTCGAGGTCGTCGAGGCCGACGGCGTCTACGAGACGGGCACGACCGCGACGGTGACGCCCGAACCCGGGGGGACCGGTCAAGCGTCGGTCGACCTCCCCGCGAGGGACGCGACGGTCGACGTCGCCGCGACGCTGGGCGTGACGGCACCCGAAGCGGCGTTCCCGGTGACGATCCAGGTGACGACTCCCGGCGGGACGACCACGACGTCGGAGGTGACACTCGCCCGCGGCGCGGGTGACCTCTCCGGGGTGGACTCGACGCTGTCGGTCCCGGCCATCGACGACGATGCGAACTACGCCGTGACGGTCAGCGCGAGCGGGTACGCGGACGCGACCACCGAACTCGCGGTCACGCCGGGCGACTCAGAGACGGGCGACGCAGGGACGCTCGAAGCCGAATCCACCGAGGTCACGGCGACCGCCCAACTCGGCGTGACGGCACCGTCCGACGGAACGGAGGTGACGTTCGAACTCGTCGGGCCCGCCGGCGCGACGGTGGCCGAACAGACCGACACAGTCGCGGGCGGCGAGACGTCGGCGAGTGTCGATTTCGGCACCCAGTCTGCGCTCGATGCCGACGAGCAGTACACCGTCCGCGTGGACGCTGCCGGGTTCGAAACCGACGAGGTCACCCGGACGGTCTCCGGTGTGCCGGGCGCCGAAGTAGTAGCCGATTTCGGGACTCTCACCGCCGAAAACGTCGCGTTAACCGTCGCAGGTCAACTGGGCGTGACGGCGCCCGAGGCGGCGTTCCCGGTGACGGTGACGGTTCTCCTGCCGGACGAGACCACCGTCGAGCGGACGGTCGAACTCGACGCCGGGCAGTCGTCGTTCGAGCCGACAGTCTCGGTGCCGGCGATCGATGCGAGCGAGGGGTACGAGGTGACAGTCAGCGCGGACGGCTACGGTGACACGAGCGGCGTCGCAGGGTCGGTCGGGCCGGGCGAGTCGGCCACCGTCGGTGTCGAGGTGTTACCTGCACGGCCGACGACAGTGTCCGCGTCCGCGACACTGGGTGTGACGGCACCGCCGGGCGGGACCGAGGTGACGTTCGAACTCCTCGGACCGGACGGCGAGCCGGTCGGGACGGCGACGACGACCGTCGCGGCCGGGAGCGACACCGCGAACGTCGGGTTCGAGCCCGTCCCGGCACTGGATTACGCGGGCTCCTACACCGTGACCGTCGACGCGGCGGGCTACGAGACCGACGAGGTGACGGCGACGGTATCCGGTGTCCCGGGCGCCGACGAGACTGCGGATTTCGGGACGCTCGCGGCGGCGGACGTCGCGCTGACCGTCGAAGGTGAACTCGGCGTGACCGCACCCGAGGGTGGTATCGATGCGACGGTCACTATCGGGCTACCGGACGACACCACCGTCGAGCGGACGGTCTCCGTCGGTGCTGGCGAGACGGCGATCGCCGTGACCGAGCAGGTGCCGGCGGTCGGTGTCGAGGAGAACTACGACGTGACGGTGAGCGCGCCGGGCTACGAGGACGCCGGCACGACGACGTACGCGGCGCCCGGTGAGTCGGGGGCCGCCGAGGTTGGAACGCTCGCGGCGCGGGACGCGACGGTCACCGCGACGGCCGACCTGGGTGTCACGGCCCCGCCCGGCGGCGTCGACGTACGGTTCAACCTGACCGGGCCCGGCGGCGATATCGTGCGGACGGCAGTCAGCGAGGTGAGCGCAGGTTCGGAGACGGCGACGGCCGAGTTCACCGCCGGAGCGCTGCCCGCCGCCGGGTCCTACACCGTGACCGTCGACGCGCTGGACTACGAGACGGCCGGACTGACGCGGACAGTCGCCGGCGCGTCGGGGAGCGAGACGACCGTCGACTTCGGGACGCTCGCAGCCGAGAACGCGACGCTGGACGTGAACGCGACGCTCGGCGTGACGGCCCCGACGGACGGCTTCGAGGCGACGGTGACGGTCGAACTGCCGGACGGTGAGGCCGTCGAACGGACGGTCGCACTCGACCGCGGTTCGCGAAATTTCTCGGGGGTCGACTCGACGTTCTCGGTCCCGGGGATCGACGAGGGGACGACCTACGACGTGACGGTGACCGCGCCGGGCTACGCGAACGCCGACACGACGACGTACGCGGCGCCCGGGGCGTCCGGGACGGCCGATGCGGGGGTACTCGCGGCGGAAGACGTCGAACTCACGGTCACTGCGACGCTGGGTGTGACGGCGCCCGAGGGTGGGCGCGAGGTGACACTCGACGTGGCGGTACCCGGTGGCTCCGATACCCAGCGGACGGTCGAGGTGTCGGCCGGTGAGGACGACGTCAGCGAGACGTTCACCGTCACGGCAGTCGACGCGTCGGCGGTCTACAATGCGACGGTCACCGGCGAGGGATACGTCGGCGTCACGGCCGAGGAATTCGCCCCGCCGGGTGCGTCGGGTTCGGTGGCGACCGTCGATGCGGGGACACTCACGGCCAACGAGACGACGGTCGACGTCGGGGCGCAGTTTGCCCTCCCGCTCGCGAACGAGACCGAGATCGAGTTCGAGTTCGACGGACCCGGTGATACGGCAGTCACGGAGACAGTGGCGGTATCGGCCGGTGTGACGAATCTCTCGGCGGTAGACACCGCGTTCGCGGTCCCCGCGCTCGACGCGAGCGAGAGCTACGACGTGACGGTCAGTGCCCCCGGATACAGCGCAGTGGACGTAAGCACCGTCGCCCCGCCCGACGAGGATGTGGTCGTCGACGCGGGCCAGTTGGGAGTGCCTCAGCTGTCCACCGACGGACTCGTAATCGAGGACGTCGACGGCGACCAGTCGACCGTGGCGACGGCCACCATCGCCGAGACGGCCGGCGTCACCACGCAGAACCTGACGGCGACGCTCACCGTCGTCGACTCGGACGGCACGGTCCGCTACCAGCGGTCGGTCGACCCGGCGGAACTCGCCGACGAGTCCACGACGGTCCGGTTCGAGGACATCGGCCCGTTCGGCGACGGTGTCGTCTTCAACGGGACGCTCACGGTGGACGCCGCGAACGTGCGACCGACCACAGCGACCGACGCGTTCACCGCTGAAGCCGACGACTCGGGGTCGACCGGGTCGTCCGGTGGGGGCGGCAGCGGCGACGTGGCGACGGCGACCGCGACGGCGACGGCGACCGCGACGCCCGATAGCGGGACGCAGACTCCGACGCCGACCACGACGGCCACACCGACCGAGACCGACGCGTCGACTGACGGGACGGAGACGGGGACGGGGCCCGACGGGACGGCGACGCCCTCACCCACGTCGACTCCGACGGCCACGGCGACCGCGACGTCCACGGTGACGGTCACGCCTGCTCCGGCAGCGAGTACTGCTCCGGGGGCAGCCGAGGACGCACCGACCGACACGGCGGGACCCGACTCCGGCCTCCCGTGGTGGCCGCTTGTCGTCCTGCTGGTCGTCGCGCTACTCGTCGGTGGCTACCTCCGCTATCGCCAGCAACAGCAGCAACAGTAGCAACAGCAACGACAGTAGCTCCCCAACTCTACTCTCTCGTTCGTACTGGAGTCGTCGCAGAAGGAACGACGACCGTGAGGTCGTCCGTTGCGTCACTCGCCGACGAGGGCGCCGACTTCGGCGGCGGCGTCACCCTCTTCGACGCCGAGCCAGTCGTCGGCCCACGTCTCGATGGCGTCGAAGACCGGGCACAACGACTCCCCCTTCTGGGTCAGCGAGTAGTAGGTCGCGACGGGTGAGGCCTCCTCCATGCGCCGTTCGACGAAGCCCATCTCCCCGAGGTCGTCGAGCACGCGCGAGAGTGTGCGCGAACTCGCGCCGGTCGAGCGCTTGAGTTCGTTGAACCGTTTCTCGCCTTCCTGCAGGTCGTAGAGCACGACGAGACGCCACTGTGAGCCGATCTGCTCCAGCGAGTCGACGACCGGACACGCGTCGGGGTTGGCCGCGTTCTCGCTAGACGTTGTTGCCATACTACCACCGACGGCACCCAACCACTTGAGTGATTCGCTCACGAACCAGGTAATTATCTGTTACCCAGTTCTCTCACGAACCAGTTACTCTCCGGGCCGCTACGAGGATCGCACCGACTTCCCGGCCACCGGGCAGCCTTATAGCCACCGAGCAACCTCCCGACCACCGACTAACCCCCTGGCCATCGAGCAACTTCTCGACCACCGGGTAACACGACCGTCCCCCGGTGACACGAATGTCAGATGAAATATATGTGTGTTGGAGTAGTAGGGTGTAGTGATGGCAGAGGCACGGTTCACGGAACGGTCGTACAGGGAAGACGAACAGATAGTCGCAGTGCCAGAGGTGGTCGCCTGATGGTCGTCGAGTCGGCGGTCGGCGAGGTCGCCTTTCTGCTCGGGCGACTCCTCTTCGGCGGTGTGCTCGCGTTCATGGGGATCAATCACTTCGGGAACGTCGACGAGATGGCGGGCTACGCCGAGCACAAAGGGTTGCCAGCGCCGCGATTGTCGGTCGTCGGGTCGGGCGCGATGCTCGTGCTCGGCGGTGTCGGGATCACGCTGGGTGTCCTGCCGGTGCTGGCAGCCGGTGCGCTCGCCGTCTTCCTGCTGGTCTCGGCGGTGACGATGCACGACTTCTGGGCGGTGCCCGACGACCAGGCCCAGGACGAGATGACGGGCTTTCTGAAGAACGTCTCGCTGGCCGGTGGCGCGCTGACGCTACTCGCTGTCGGCGGGGCCAACTGGCCCTACGCAGTCGGCGCCACGCTGTTCTGAGTTGCCGAGTCACGCGACGTAGGACGCTTCGCACATCCACTGCGCTCGTCTGTGCGTGATACGTACAGGTGAGAGAGGTAACAGTTGGTGTCGGTAGAGATTCCGCGACTGTGCTCACGCTCGTCGTGACCGCCTTCGTGATCGTGAGATGGAAGCCCTCGGCGTGCTCGCGGTCGCTCAGCGACATATCTTCGCTCTCCACACCCCCCGCGCAGATAGGGGTCGCTGAGTCGACGCCACTCCCTCCGGTCGTCGCGAGCCCGCCTCGCCCTTCCAGTCCGCCAGGGGTGATCTCCGTGGCATCGGCCATTGAACAACCCACGTTGAGACAGCTGTGTAACCTGGAATTTCCTGGCGGACTGAAAGGGCGAGGGCCGCTGGCGCTTGCGTGGTCGCCTGAGCGGGCCCTATTCTCGCGAGTGCGGCGCGGTGCGGGTGTTCGAGCGAGAATATCTCGCTGAGCGACCGCCAGCGGCACGAGGGCTTTCAACTCTCAGTTGTGAGTGCGGTGCTGTCTGCGAACGCACTTTCTCTCACGACTGATCTCTCTGAAACACCTGATAACTACGCAGAAGAGTGCGACCGCTTCCTACGAGACCACACTCTTACCGGGAGGTGACGCGGTCGATGATGTCCTCGGTGGTGTCCCAGTACTGGCGGAGTCGGTCGGTGGGCAGGTAGATCGCGCCGTACTCGTCGCCGCTGCGGCGGACGAGGTTCTTCTCGCGCAACACGTCGAGGTGGTGTCGCACCGTCTTGTAGTCCAGATCGAGCGCGTCGGCGAGCTGGTTCGCGTTGCGCGGCCGTTCGTCGATCGCCCGGATGATGCGCGCTCTGTTGGGGCCGCCCTCCGTCCCCGCGAGCACGTGCCAGAGTGTTCCTTCCATCGTTCGTCGGTCCATGTTGCTCGGGCCAGCGGCGGTCATCGTCTCACCCGCACCCCGGCGTCGATCCGGCCGTTCGAGGGCCGTCTCGCCGTCTCTCCACCGGTCCCGCCGTGTTCCGGATCGGTATCCAGGGGCTGTCCAGTGTTAAGCCCTTTGCGAGCCTCCGAGTCACAATCTTCCGGCGGGATACGCCATCGCGGGACGCTTCGCGAGTCGCTTCAGCGTGGGTCGGCGCCGTTGTCATCGCTCGTCCACCCGGTTGCGCGACCGTCGTTTCTGGCTGATCCCGTAGGCGCCGACCAGGAGCGTGAGCCCGAGGTTGACCAGGCCGACGACCGAGCCGGGGTTCCCGAGGAGCCCCGCGGACGCCGCAGCGTCGGTGGTCGGGACGTCGGTGGCTCGCGCGCCCGTAGTCCTCCCGTCAGGCGAGCGGTCGCCGGTCGTCGCTTCGGCGTCGTCGCCGGTCGTCGATTCGACGTCGTCGCCGGTACCTGGTTCGGCGGTCGACGACGCCCGCGCGTGGTCGGCGAGCGCCTGCAGTATCTCCAGATCCCGCTCCATCCGCTCGGCGCCCAGCGCGTCCATGTGCGAGCGGTAGTACGGCAGGAATCGCGCGATCCGCTCGCCGTAAGGGGCGGTCACCGCCAGTGGGACCGAGGACTGCTCCCACTGGGAGTCGTAGGTCCGACGCTCGACGGGTTCGGTCACGGCGGGCGCCTCGCCGTCGTCGGTGCGCTCGTGGGCCGCCCAGTTCTGCATCAGCGTGGCGTACTCGCTGAGGACCACCGCCTTCCGCACGCCGGTCGTCCCGTAGTAGGGCGCTTGCTGGTCGAGTTCGCCGACCGTGCGAGTCACGGTGCGTTCGCCCTCCCCGGGGTTCTCGTAGCTCGCCTGGAGTGCCAGCTGGGCGTCAGGCGATTCGCGTTCGACCTCCAGCAAGACGACGCCGCCCTCGGTCCTGTTGTTCTCGCGGCGCGAGGGGAACAGGGTCTTGACCTCCATCAACTGGCCGCTCGCGCGGTCGGCCTGGGACGAGCCGTAGACGCCTTCGATCTCGTAGCCCTCGCTCTGGACGGACAGCGAGAGGTTGAACGCAAGCGGCGTCACCATGTAGGAAAAGCCCTCGTCCATGCGCGATTCGAACTGTGCGGGCGAGTGGACGCTGTAGTAGTTGGCACCCTTGATCGTCGCGAGTCGCTCGGTCAACCGGGAGTTGAAGTCGACGCCGACGCCGACGAACGAGGTGTAGATCTCGTCGCTCGCGTGGTCCTGTAGCCGCGCTTCGAGCGCGCTGGCGCCAGTCTGCCCGAGGTTGGGCATCGCGTCGGTGACGTAGACGACCCGGGTGTCGCGCTCGCCACTCGCGTCGGAGAGCACGTCGCTGGCGGTGTCGATCCCCGAGTCGAGGTTCGTCCCGCCGCCGGCCGAGAGCCCGCGAACGGTAGAGCGCAGTTCTGCTCGATTGGCTTCGTCGACGCGCGTCAGGTCCTGGACGACGCGGGCGCGGTCGTCGTAGCCAACCACGGCGACGCGGTCCTCGCCGTCGAGGTGGTCGAGCATCGTCACGACCGACTCGCGGGCGGCCTCCATTTTGCGCCCGTTCTCCTCGACTTCCTTGCGCTCGCCGCCGTCGTAGTAGTACTCCGAGAACGACTCGTCCATCGACCCGGAGGTGTCGACGACGACCACCAGGTTCAGCGCGTCGCGTTCGAGGTCCGACTCCGTGAGCCCCGAGTTCAGTCCGACCGTGACGAACCGCTCGGTCGTGTTCGCGACCGGGTCGCGGGTCACCGCCGCGCTGTAGGACGGACAGAAGCGTGCCTCACACGACGACGACCCGGTGTCGAAGTAGTAGTCGTGGAACAGCCCCTCGTAGGTCATGTCGGTGGGCTGTGGGACGTACCCCTCCTGGACGTTCGACCGGAAGGCGTTGGCGTCCTGTGCGCCGCCGACGGAGACGCCGACTCGTTCACCAGCGTCACCACCGTCGACCCCCCCTGCGCCCCCACCGCCTCCGCCCGAGGCCAGCCCGCCGTCGCCCCCGTCGCCTGCGGCCGGTGCCACGTTCGAACTGCCGCCACCGGCGCAGCCGGCCAGTATCACCAGGACTACCACGGCCAGTATCGTGTGAACGCGTCGCATACCACACGATCTGTCACCCGTCCTGTTAATCGCGCTGAAGCATCAAACGGCTATTTCACACTTTCAGGCCCTCTATCGACGAAATTCGAACGGTTATTCGACAGGTGTGGTATTCGGTAGGCACAAGGGATTCATGGTCCGAATTTTGGGGGCTGTTCTCGGCCGAGACGACGTCTGGGTGGGATTTCGATACCGACGAACGACGAAGTCAGGACTCATTCAGTGCGTGTACCGTTTCGAGTCGGCACGGCTTCCGCAACTGCACTTGAGCTTGTCGTGACCGCGCTCACGATCATGGGATGGAAGCCCTCGACGCGCTCGCGGTCGCTGTCACCGAAAATCGAAGATTTTCGAGATGACGAGAGAGCTACGGTCTCTCGGACCACGCGGAATATCCGCTCTCCCCGCACAACCCGCGCGGATAGAGCCCGCTCAGGCGACCACGGGCTTCGCCCGCGACCCCCCTCGCCCTTCCAGTCCGCCAGGAGACACAGTCTGTGGCATCTGCTACCGACCATTCCACGTCGAGACGGCCTGTGAAACAAAATGTTCCCTGGCGGACTGAAAGGGCGAGGGTCGCTGGCGCTCGTGTAGTCGCCTGAGCGGGCCCTATTCTCGCGAGTGTGGTGTGGTGCTGTTGTTCGAGCGAGAATATCCCGGTCAGCGACCGCCAGCGGCCCGAGGGCTTTCAACGCACGATCACGAGTGCGGTTACGTTTCCGTTCACCGTTAGCGAGCGGCCCGAGGGCTTTCAACGCTCACGAGCGAGTGCGGTGCTGTCCTCGAAGCGACTTTCTTTGCTACCGGTACTGACTGAAACGGTTGGGAACGTAGTTCCCTGTCTGTATCCTCAACAGACGACCGAAGGAAAATCGCGAACGGTCTCACGCCACACTACACCCGACGTTACCGGTCCACCTCGCCCATGATAGTATCGAGACTGCCGATGGAGGCGATGAGGTCGGCGACGTACTCGCCGCGGGCCATCTCGGGCAACGTCGCGAGGTTCGAGAAGGAGGGGCCGCGGATCTTGAAGCGAGCGGGCGAGTCCGTGCCGTCCGAACGGATGTAGATGCCAAGTTCGCCCTTGGCGCCCTCGACGGCGCGATAGATCTCGGTGTCGGGGTCCGGGCGCAGCGTCCGGGGGACGTTCGACTGGATCGTCCGGTCCTCTTCGGGCCAATCTTCGAGCAGGTCGACACATTGCTCGATGATGCGGGCGGACTGTTCGAGTTCCCGGAGCCGGACGAGGACGCGGGCGAAGTTGTCACAGCCGTCCTCGGTGACGACGTCCCAGTCGAGGCGGTCGTAGTACCCATATGGGTCGTCGCGGCGGACGTCGTAGTCGATGCCGGACCCGCGGGCGACGGGGCCGGTCGCACCGTGGGCTTTCGCGTCCTCGGGCGGGAGCACGCCCGTGTCGATGGTACGGATCTGGAACACCTCGTTGCTGGTCATGAGGTCGTGGTACTCGGCGAGTCGCTCGGGGAAGCCGTCGAGCATCTCGCGGATGTTCTCGAAGAACTCCTCGCGGGGTTCGGGGACGTCCCAGGCCACGCCGCCGAGTCGGAAGTAGTTGAACATCAGGCGCTGACCAGTCAGATCTTCGAGGACGCTCTGGACTTTCTCGCGGTCGCGGATGGCGTACATGAACGTCGCGGTGAACTCCCCGACGACGTCGAGTGCGTAGGTCCCGACGGCGAGGAAATGCGAGAGCATGCGCGAGAGTTCGGCGCCCATCGTCCGGATCACCTGGGCGTACTCGGGGACGTCGATGTCGGCGAGGTCCTCGGCGGTGCGGGCGTAGGCCCACTCGTTGCAGAGGCCGGCCCCGCCCCAGTCCCAGCGGTCGGGATAGGGCATGATCTGGTGACGGTAGGTGCCCGACTCGCACATCTGCTCCTCACAGCGGTGGATGTAGCCCAGGTCGGGTTCGACGCCGGCGACCTCTTCGCCGTCCAGCGTCACGCCGACGTGGAGCACGCCGTGAGTCGCCGGGTGGTGGGGGCCGATGTTGAGGAACATCGTGTCGGTGCCGCCGGTGTCGGTCCCGTCGCCGGTATCGGTGTCGCTGGCCCGGTGATCGTCTTTCAGGGGGTTGGCGTGCTCACGCAGCGTGACGATCTGGGGCTGTTCGCCGTCGAAGTCGTGCCCGAGGGGGTGGCCCTGCCAGGTCTCGGGGAGGAGGATCCGCCGGAGGTCGGGGTGGTCGTCGTAGCGGATGCCGACGAGGTCGTATATCTCCCGTTCGTGCCAGTTCGCGGTCTCGAAGACCGGTGCGCCGCTCTCGCTTCTGGGGTCACTCGTCGGGACGGGCACGACGACGGAGAGTTCGCGGGTGGGGTCGTCGTAGCTCCGGAGGTGGTAGATGGATTCGTAGCGGTCGTCGTAGGCCTGTCCGGTCACGCAGGCGAGGTGGTCGAAACCCGCCTGGTCGCGCAACGCTCGGAGGGTCGTCTGGACTTCGTCGGCGCGCACGACGAGGGCCGGTGCGTTCACGTGGGCTTCGGTGTCGGTGACGGCCTCGGCGGGCACGACCGACAGCGCCTCGTCGAGAACGTCCGCGTCTGCGTCGTCGGCTTCGGTGGCGACTGGTCGTCCTGTCGTCTCGGCCATGTCGGGGGTTCGAGTGGTCGGACAATCGGCGTTCGGCCTCATGCATACGGGAGTTTTTAATTCGGGGGCGGTGCATCGGCCGACAATGCGCTACCTTCGGATCGCGGTGCATCAGGACGCCGGGGACCGGCACCCGATGCACGAGTTCGTCGTCGAGCGCGAGGGGTACGTGGCGTCGCGACTGCTGGAGTACACGCCCCCTGTCGAGGGGACGCGGTCGTTTCTCTTCCACATCGAGGGGCCGGTCGACCCCTACGAATCGGTGCTCGCTGACGTCGAGCGCGTTCTCGACTACGAACTGTCGCCGTGTCCCGACGAGTCGTTCTACCTCTACGTACGCGAGGAACTGCGTGGCCGTGACCGAGACCTCATCGGCGCGTTCTCACAGCCGGGGCTCGTAGGTGTGATGCCTGTCGAGTACTGTTCGGACGGGACGATCCGGCTGACCGTCGTGGGCCCAGCCGACCGGTTGCAGGAAGCCGTCGAGGAGACGCCCGAGGGGATGGACGTCGAAGTGCTGGAGGTGGGCGAGTACGGCGCTCGGGGACTGGGTGTGGGAAGTGACCTGACCGAGCGCCAGTACGAGGCTGTCGTGGCCGGGGTCGAGGTGGGGTACTACGATACGCCTCGGGAGGGGACGGTTTCGGACGTGGGGGAGCGACTGGACTGTGCGCCCGGGACGGCTGCCGAACTGTTGCGGCGTGCCGAGCGGTCGGTGATGGGAAGTGTCGTCGAGTCCGGTCCGTTCTAGGTGTTGGAGTCTGCTTGCGAGTTCTCGTCGGTGTCGGCTGAAGGTCCTCGAAACGTTCGCCAGATGTTCTTGTGGGGCCGATCGCTACTCACAAGGACGGATGAAAGCCCTCGACACGCTCGCCTGGAGAGAGGGTGACCGCTACTCACAGAGACGGATGAAAGCCCTCGACACGCTCGCGGTCGCTGACCGGGATATTCTCGCTCGGACACCCGCACCGCGCCGCACTCGCGAGAATAGGGCCCGCTCAGACGACTCCCCTACGGCGCGAGCGCACCTCGCCCTTTCAGTCCACCAGGTACCGCGACCGCCCAGCAACCGCCCAGCAACCGCCCCGCCCGGCACAGCACCGCCCTGCCCTTCCCCGGGTCGCACGGCCTCCGCGATGCTCCGGCACGTGCTCCCGGCCACAGCCACTGTGGCGCGCGCTGTCGAGCGTGCCGACCTTTTGGGAGGCCGCGAGATGGAACCGTGCGAGGGATGAGTAGCACAGGAGCGTAGTGACGAGCAACGCAAGAGGCTGGGGAGGCGTGAGGCCGGTGCGGTGCTGTGCGGGATGGAGCGGTCGCGGTACAGTGCAGTGCTGTGCTGTCCTGGTGGACTGAAAGGGCGAAGCGTGGGTGGCGCGACGCAGGAGCGCCACCACTGGCCGAACGGGGAGCGGTTCGAGGCGCGACGCAAGAGCGCCTCGAAGCGAACGGGGAGCAACGCGACCCGTGAGCTAGCGACCCGTGAGGACCGCTCGCGTTTATTCAGTCGCCTCAGCGGCCCCTATCCGCGCGGGCGGTGCCGAGAGCGCGGATATGTCGCTGAGCGACCGCGAGCGTGCCGAGGGCTTTCAGCCGTCTCTGTGAGTTGCGGTCAAGTTCGATCTCACAGCTGGCACGTAGTGGAAAAAGAGAGACCTGACAGAGACACTCGCCGAAGGTCCGATCTCAGCTAGACAGGTTCGAGAGTTCGCAGTGGGCGGTCCGGTCGAGGAACTCCCGTGGCAGGGCGTCGACCTCGCCGACCTGGACGCGCCAGAGGTTCGCGTAGAGGCCGTCGACGTCCAGCAGGTCCTCGTGGGTGCCGCGTTCGACGACCACCTCGTCGTCGAGGACGATGATCTCGGGGTCGCCCAGGACGGCCCGGACGATGGAGAGGCGCTGGCGCTTTCCACCCTCTTTTCCCGTCGAACGCACTTCGTCCCGTCGAGCAGACTCCGTTCCGTCGAGCGCAACCCCTTTGCGAACACCTCGCCAACCACCGCTATGACCCTCGCCGACAGGGAGTGGCGACTCGTTCGCGAGGAGGCCCGCGAGGGGCCGCTGAACATGGCCTTAGACGAGGTGGCTGCCGAGACGGCCGCCGCCGAGGGGACCTGTACCGCCCGGATCTACCGCTGGAAACCGAGCACGCTCTCGCTGGGCTATCACCAGGACCCCGCGACGATCGACTGGGACTTTTGCGAGCGTGAAGGGATCACCGTCACCCGCCGACCGACGGGTGGGGGTGCCATCTATCACGATTCGTGGGGCGATATCTCCTATTCGGTGGTCGCGCCGGCCGAGGACCTGCCAGGCGACCTCATCGATTCCTACGAGATTCTCTGTGAGCCGCTGTTCGACGCGCTCGCTAGTCTGGGAATCGACGCCGACTTCGCCGACGAGGAACGCCCCGCTATCTACGAGCCGGCCTGCTATCTGCGGGCGGTCCATCCCGCACACGACGTCGTGGCGGGCGGTCGTAAACTCTCGGGCAACGCCCAGTACCGCCAGCGCGATGCCGTCGTCCAGCACGGCTCGCTCACCTTCGAGCGGACGACCGACCGTCACCTCGCCTGTTTCGCCGACCCCGACGCCACGCCCGCCGACTTCGACGAGCGCGTCACCTCCGTCCGCGAGCAAGTCGACGTCACCCGCGCAGAGACGGTCGACGCACTGGAGGCCGCACTCACCGACTGGTCGGGTGCCTACGAAGGCAACTGGAGGGAAGCGGAACTCGACCGGGCACGAGCGCGGGTCGACGAGAAGTTCGCGACCGACGTCTGGACCCACGACGGGACCGACCCAGTGGCGTGAGCGCTCACGCGAAGACGAGTGCGAGCGCGACGACGAGGACGACCACGACCAGACCGAGGAGGACGCCGACAGCGACCTCTCGCGGTTCGAGCGAGGACCTCCCGTCGGGACGGCGGTCGTCCGACGCAGTCGTGACTCGCTGAGCGACGCCGGAGAGCGCTCGCCTGGTCGCTGCGGCCGCCGTCGCGAGCACCCTGCCGACGGTCCCGAGTAGCCAGCCGACCGCCGCGACGAGGCGCCCGCTCAGATAGGTCAGAAACTGGGCGACTTCCCAGGCGGTGTCGGTCGCCGGGTCGGCGCTCGCGTGACCGTTCGCCGTCCCGCTCCCGCTGGTTCCGCCGCCAGTTGCTGCACTCCGACTGGTCAGCGAGTCACCGCCGTCGGCCGCCGTGTCGGCAGTGGCCGTCTCCGCTATCCCGTCGTCACTGGCGACTTCGGCTGCTTCGTCGTCTTCATCGCCGTCCGAGTCGTCACCACGCAACTCCGCGAGCAGGTCGTCGTCGACCGACTTGAGGTCGGGGCGTTCGATGTCCTCGAGATCCGGCGTCGCGCCGGCGTCGAAGGTCCGCTTGCGGCGAAAGCGGACGCGCCGGACTTCGCCGTCCCAGTCGGTCTGGACGATGGCTTCGCCGTCAGCCAGGTCCTGGACATCGTCGGCCGCGCTGTCCCCCAGAATGCGGGAGACGACGGCGGTGTCGTTCTCCCAGGTCAGTCGGTGCCAGACCAGCCAGTCACACTGAGTGATGTAATCTTTCGAGACCGAGGCGGGGCGCTGGGAGAGTGCACACATCCCGAGTCCGCGCTTGCGGCCGCGCTTGGCGACGCGGACCAGGGTCTCGCCGACGTCGTCGAGGCCGCCCTGCTGGGGGACGAACTCGTGGGCCTCTTCGACGACGAGCAGGAAGGGGGTCCGTGCCTCTTTTTCGCGGGCGAACAGTCGCTCGACGACCGCGCCCACGAGTTCGCGGCCCTCGTCGGGGTCGTCGAAGCCGGAGGTGTCGAGGATGACCGGGACGCCCCTGGCGAGGGCGACTTTCGCGAGACGGTCGGCGTGGCTCGCGTCGACCTGGAGGTCACAGCGGTCGTCACCGCCGACGTGGAGGAGTTCGTACTGTTCTTTGAGCCCGTAGTACTCCCCGTCGGTGTCGACGAGCAACAATGGTGCCCCCGCACCGAGGAGTTCCTCGGCGACGACGCTCGCGGTGTTTGACTTGCCCGACCCGGACTTGCCGGTGATAAAGCCGCGTCCGGTGAGTACCTCGACGGTCGGCATGGAAAAGCCGTCCGCGGAGAGGGTGATCTCGTCGGGCGTCTCGCTCATTGGGACTCGATACGCGTTCAGCCGGTAAATGCTTCGTGTGTGGGACGTCTCCGGCCCGCGACGGTACCGGACCGGTCCATCGTCGACGAACGTCCGGGTCACGCGGTCGCGACGGTGGCCGGGTCGTCGTTACTCGGCGTCGGCGGCGAACTCTCGCCAGTGATGCAGGCCCCACACGCTGACGCCGGTACAGATGAGCGCCGCGGCGAGGAAGTAGAGGATGAGCTGTGAGGCGACGAGTGCGCCGGGATTGTCGAACGCGTAGACCACGCCCTCGACGGCGAGGGTGACGAGGACGAAGGCAGCGACCGAGACGGCGGTGACGGCGCTCAACACGCTGGTGCCCTGGCGTTCCCGGTCGTCCAGTCGGAAGATGGCGGCGACGAACACTACCGCCATGACCAGGACGTAGTAGGCCAGGCGCGAACCGACGGCGGGCGTCTCCGGGCTGGCGAACGCGAGCAGGCCGACGAACGCACAGGTCAGCAGTATCGTCAGGCCGGCGACGCCGAGGACGGCGCGCGTCCCGAGCACCCGACCGACCCGCTCGCGGACGCGCTGGGTGAACGCCATGTTCGTGTTCGGGGGTTCGACGGCGAGAGAATAAGTCTGGTGGGGGTGACCTGTCGCCGGTTCGTGACGCCCAATCGGACCGTGAGTCTCACCGCGGGACTCCGATACGACTTTGAGCGGGCCCGCCTACCCCACGGCTATGCTCCGGATCGGCGCACACACGTCCATCGCGGGCGGGGTGCCCAACGCGGTCGACGAACAGCTGGAGATCGGCGGCAACTGCGGACAGATCTTCTCACACTCCCCCCAGGTCTGGCAGGACCCCAATATCGGTGACGACGAGGCCGACGACTTTCGCGACCTCGTCGGCGAACACGACCTCGGCCCGTGGGTCATCCACTCGTCGTACCTCGTGAACCTCTGTACGCCCAAGGAGGACCTGCGCGAGAAGTCCGTCGACTCGATGCAGAAGGAAGTCGACGCCGCCGACAAACTCGACATCGCCTACGTCAACGTCCACCTCGGCGCCCACACGGGCGCGGGCGTCGACAACGGCCTCGACAACGCCGCGAGCGCGCTCGACGAACTCGATATCCCGGAGGATGTCACAGTACTGATCGAGTCCGACGCGGGGTCGGGGACGAAACTCGGCGGCGACTTCGAGCACCTCGCCGCGGTACTCGACCGCTCGTCCCAGGACCTGGACGTCTGTCTCGACACCGCCCACATGTTCGCAGCGGGCTACGACCTCTCGACGCCCGAATCGGTCGACGACGTGGTCGCGGAGTTCGACGACGTGGTGGGGCTGGACCACCTCGAATGCATCCACCTCAACGACTCCAAACACGAGTGTGGGACGAACAAGGACGAACACGCCCACGTCGGCGACGGCTACATCGGCGAGGACGGCATGCGCGCTATCGTCAATCACGAGGGCTTTCACGACGTGCCGCTCGTGCTGGAGACGCCCACCGAAGACGGGCGGAGTTACGCCTGGAACGTCGAGAAGGTGCGGGAATTGCGTAACTCGGAGTGAACGGCAGTCGGGACGGCGGTTCGGGGGGTCGACGGTTCGGGCGTCACTCGATTTCTCGCTCCGGTTCTCCAGCCTTCGCGCTGGCGTTCCCGTCGGCTGTATCGGCGTCTCCATAGACTTCACCGGCGTCGTCGACCGACTCGGTCTCGAGCAGGTGTTCGACCCGGCGTTCGAACTCGGCCTCGTCGATGTCGCCGGTCGCGTATCGCTCGCGTAGTCTCGCGAGCGCCGTCTGCTCGTCGTCGGTTTGTTCGTCCAATCGTTCGTCGTCGGAGCGTGACCGGGACCACTCGAGACCTTTGAACCCCGCGGGGATGGCGACGAATCCGGCCGCGAGCGCCAGCCAGAATCCCGCTCCTGCGACGTACGCGACGCCGAGTACGAGGAGGGCGAGCGCGCTCGCGACGACCCACTCGAGAGCCCACGACGAGGAACTGGTGTCCCCCTCCCGGTCCCGGGCCTCGTCGGGTTCGAGGACCGCGTCCTGGAGATTCGTCCCCGAGAGAGTCGCGCTGTCGAGATCCGCGCCGACGAGCGTCGCGTTCCGGAGATTCGCACCGCTCAGGGTGGCGTCGCTGAGGTCCGCGTCGGTGAGGTCGGCGTCTCTGAAGTTCGCGCCGCTCAGGGTAGCGCCCGAGAGGTCCGCACCCGAGAGGTCCTTCCCTTTGAAGTTCGACCCACTCAGATCCGCGCCCGAGAGGTTCCGACCCCCGGCGTTCTCGCCGTCCTGTTCCATCGACGTCAGATCCGGCGAGCGCCGACAAAAGACTGCTGGTCGCTCGCAGCCCCCGGATTGCCCCGACGTACAGGCCTTTATCCCGCCCCCGAGAAAGCGCCGTCAGTGATCCACGACGCCTTCCCCTCGGTTTCGTTGCACAACGTGGCAGCACTCGGACCGCCCGACTGGACCGACGGTGCGAGTCAACTCCACCGGGTCCCGCAGTCGGTCAGTCAGCAGGTGAACGTCATGGGGCGTGGACGCCTCCGGGACCCCACGGGCTGTGAACTACGGTTCGTCCCGGAGATCGACGACGCGACCGTCGAAGTGACCCTCTCGGCGAAGGGCGGGACGACCGTCCACACCTTCTGGGGCGAGTTTCAGTCCGTAGACCCCGTCGACGTGGGACAGGAACCGACGACGTGCGAGTTCTCGGTTCCCGAACGAGTGCGGAAGCTGAACGCCCCGGCCGAGGATCTGGGCGCGTACGACCCGCGGGTCTGCCGACTCCGCTTCGACGCGTGGGGGCCGGTCGCCGTCCACGACGTCTCGGGGCCGGCGCGTCCGCCAGAATCCGACGAGATCCCGGACCGCCGCTATCTCGCCTACGGCACCTCCATCACGGAGGGCGCGGTCTCGGACCCGCACCTCTCGTACGTCTCCCAGGCGGCCGGCCACCTCGGCGTCGACCCGCTGAACCTCGGGATGGCCGGGTCGGCCTACTGCGAGCCGGCGATGGCCGAGTATCTGGCCGGCCGCGACGACTGGGACCTGGCGACGATCGCGATCTCGGTCAACATGGCCAACCGCGGGTTCACCGTCGAACAGTTCCGCGAGCGCGCACGACACCTCCTCGACACCGTCGCGGGCGCCCACCCCGACGAACCGGTGGTCGCGATGACGCTCTTTCCCTATCACATGGATCTCGTCGAAGGCGACGACGCCGAGCGTGCGGCGGCCTACCGCCGGGAGTTGCGCGAGGCGGTCGCCGACTCGCCACACGACAACCTCTCGCTCGTCGAGGGCGGCGACCTGCTCGATACGACCGGGCTCATGGACGACATCCTCCATCCGGGTGACGACGGCATGATCCAGATCGGGCGGCGACTCGCCGCCGAACTCGCGGACGTGCTTGACGACACAGACCGCGCCGAGAGCGAGTAGCGAAGCGGGGCCGACCGGGCGTCAGGTCCGAATCTCGATCCGCGCGCCGTCCGCATCACTCTCCGCTGCACTGACCGACCAGCCGTGGGCGGCGGCGAGTTCGGCGACGATCGCCAGCCCGTAGCCGGTGCCGTCGACCGTCGAGTAGCCGCGTTCGAAGACGACTTCCTGGTCTCGTTCGGGGATGCCGGGGCCGTCGTCGTCGACGAAAAAGCCGTCTACGGAGTTACCGACGGTCACCGTTACGGCGGTCGCTGGGGGTTCGTCGATGGCCGGGTCGCTGTCGGTCGACCCGTGCTCCACCGCGTTCGCAAACAGGTTCTCGAACAGTCGGCGGAGTTTGCGTCGGTCGGCACCGACGGTCGCCCCGGTCTCGACGCGAAGCGTCGCCCCGCGAGTGTCGACGGTGCGCCAGGCATCGCGAGCCACGGCGTCGAGCGCGACGGACTCGACGTCGGCGACCGGACGGCCGGCGTCGACGAGCGCGTCGAGGTCGTCGAGGAGGTCGCCCAGTCGCTCGTGGGTCGCGGCCAGATCCGCGACCTGGTCGTCGTCGAGGTCGGCGTCTCGACGGAGGCGGGCGAGCGAAACGTTCGCCGCGCGGAGGGGATTACGCAGGTCGTGAACGACGCCGGCGAGGCGGTCGCGCTGGTCGGTCTGCGCGGCGACGCACCGCTCGACGCATTCGACGAGCGTCGATTCGGCATCGTCCTCTCCTTTTCGGACGCATGCGGTCGCCCCCACGAGCTCGGTCGCGTCGAGCGCTGCCGGGTCGAGTCCAGTGAGGTCGGTATCGGTGTAGACGACGACCGGGAGCGTCGGGTCGCGTTCACGAAGGGAATCGAGGAGTCCGGTACCGGCGAGGTCGTCGTTTCCACTGGAACCGTCGTCCGGGCTCGCCGGCTCGGAGTGGAATCGGAGTTCGGTGACGACGCAGTCGACCCGCCGGTCGTCGAGGAGTGAGAGCGCCCGGTCGGGGCCGGCGGCCACGACAGTCGTCACGGACAGCGAGCGTTCGAGTGCCGCAGCGACCTCGTCGGCCGCGGGATCGACGACGAGGACGCGTCCGTCGCTGTGCATCGCCCGACCGCTCGTACGGGTCGCATAATTCGGTTTCGCCTGCCGGGTGGGGGTCCGCCACTTTCCGGACCGACTGGTTTTTGCCCGCCGACGGCAATTTCCGGACGTGCGCCGCTTCGACGCCGACTACCTGGAGGCGACTCGTCGGGGAATGTGGGCCGACTCCCGCGAGGCGCTCGCGGACCTGGACCTGGAGCGCCGCGAGCGGGTCCTCGACGTCGGCTGTGGCACCGGCGAGTTGACGCGCGTCCTTCGCGAGGAGAGCGGCGGCGAGGTGGTCGGCGCCGACGTCGACCCCGCGCTCCTGTCGGCGGCCAGTGCGGTCGTGCCCGTGGTTCGGGCCGACGCCACCGAGTTACCCTTCCGCGCGGACGCCTTCGACCTCGTGGTCTGTCAGGCGCTTTTGATCAACCTGCCAGACCCTATCGCAGCGGTCCGGGAGTTCGGACGGGTCTCGGGCGATCTCGTTGCCGCCGTGGAACCGGACAACAGCGCCGTCGAGGTCGCCTCGACGGTCGACGCGGAGGAAGGGCTGGCCCGGCGGGCGCGCGAGCGCTTCCTCGACGGCGTCGAGACGGACGTCGCCCTCGGTGCGGACGCGGCCGGCGTGTTCGAGCGAGCGGGCCTGGAGGTGGTCTCGACCCGCCGGTACGACCACGAGCGGACGACCGCACCGCCCTACTCCGAGGCGGCCGTCGAGGCTGCCCACCGGAAGGTGACGGGCGGCGGCCTGGCCGACGACCGCGAGACGATCCTCGCCGGCGAGACGAGCGAAGACGAGTACGAGCGACTGCGGTCTGACTGGCGCTCGATGGGTCGGGACGTGGTCGAACAGATGGGCGAACGCGACTACGAGCGTACCGAGACTGTTCCCTTCTTCGTGACTGTCGGTCGCGTCGAGTGAGCCCCGTTTCGCGCCGGGTGTAGCGGTATCGAACACTCGCACTTCGACGACAGCCAGGTCACTCGATGTCGACGTCGGCGAGCGTGAGGTGCCAGCTGTCCGGGTCGGTCAGGTCCAGCCCGCCGATCCGCCAGGGGTCACCGCTGCGGTCGCCGTGGCTGGTTCCGTTCTCTCGCACAGCGTCCTCCGCGGAGTCGAGCGCGAGCGGCCGCACGACCTGTGTCGACGTCATCGTCACTCGCGACAACGGGAACATCGTGTCCTCGAAGAACAGGAAGCGCCGGAAGAGACTCGGGTGGACGTTCGCGGGCGCTTTCAGCAGGTCGACGTCCCGGTGGTCAGAGACGACCGCCGAGAGGAGCGTGGCGAACACCTGCTCCGGGAGTTCGGACGTGACCATCGGCTGGACGTCGAGCAGATGCGTGCAGGTGAACCCGTCGAGTCGCTCCCGCGCGGTGACGATGCTCGCGACGGGTCGTCCGTCTCTGGACGCGACGTACGTCGTCGTCTCCCAGTTGGGGTTCGCGAATCGCCAGCGCAGGAACTGTTCGTCGCGCGTGACGTGCAGTCGCCGCGGGACAGCGGAGGCGTACAACTCGACGAGGATCTCGACCGGCACCGTCTCGTAGCGCTCGACCGTGACGTCACTGGACGGACGGTTGATCCGGTCGGAGACCCTCGTCCCCCATCTCGTCACCGTGGCGCCGACGGAGAGTGCAGCGTTCACGAGTCGCGAATCGCCCCCAGTCGCGCCGGTGTGGAGGTGTCGCGGGTCGTGGACGCGATAGCTCATCGGGACCTCGCCGACCGTCCGCCAGTCGAACTTCTCCAGACCGGGACGGAGCGCGTCCGTCGGGAAGTTAAAGAGCAAGTCGGCGTCCGTGTACGCCGAGAGAAGTCGCTCGGTCATGCGTGTGAACAGGCCCCGACGGCGGTGGTCCGGGTGGACGATCCAGTCGACCGGCTGATAGGCATCGAGCGTCTTCGGCCCGGCGCGCAGACGGAATGGGAGGAGCGGTTCGGCACCCACGAGTTCCCCTTCGTGCTCGGCGACGACCATCTGCACGCCCTCGCGATACGGGTTCGACTCGAAGCGCCAGTCGAACCAGTCGGCGCTCTTGGGTCGGCCCCAGACGCTCTCGTAGAGGGAGAGAAAGCTCGCTCTATCTGCAGGTTCGTAGAACCTAACGTGACCGTATTGAGACGACGACTCTACCTCGGACCTGAACTCGGGCCCCATGTGACTCGCGACCGCTCGGGTCGCCGTTAGTATGCACACTGTTCGTCCAGCACGGGCCGAGTAGACACTCTATACTCGATATCTGTGACTGAACCGCGTGTCGGTAGTGACCCGACGCGAGCGCGCTCACACGACGTCGCTGCGGACGGTCACACCGTCCTGATTGGCCCGATACGCTTCGACGGCCTCGGCGGCGGTGGTCGCCTGCTCGGAGTCGGCACCGAGCATCTCTAGAGCCCCCGCGAGCGTCGGGAAGACGAACTCTCCCGTGCGGAGTTTCTCGAAGGCGTCCTCACTCCGGCGTCCTTTCCTGGGCGTGTCTCCGTCGGGTCCGTCCGCCGAGGGCTCGCTCGCGCCCGCGCGAGATGGCTCGTCGTCGACCCACAGACACGCGCCGCGGGGGTCGAGCACCTGCTCGTAGTTCTCGCGGGCGAGCGCCCCTCGCAGGCGCTGGGTGACGTTATCCTCGAAACTCGCATTACAGACTTCGAGGTGGACCGGTTCGTCGGAGAGCAGGTGGGCCGCGAGACACTTCTCTGGAGCGGCGTAGCCGTTGGCGTTGGCCCGCAGGTAGTCTGGGTGGGCTTGGACCCAGTCTGCCCGGACCGTCTCGCCGACGCCGTCGACGCCGTAGGTCTCCCGGAACTCCTCGGCCCGGTCGGCGTCTCCACCTATCAGGATGTCCTTGGTGAGATAGACGTCGACGCGCTCGACGGGGTCGAGTCCGAGAGCGACGTCGCCGTAGACCCACACCTCGCGGACCGGCACCGGCATGCGCTCGCGTTCGACCGTCTCGACGATCCGCTCGACCGTCTCGACGGCTTCCTGGCGCGGCAGTGCGTCCATCGGTCCCCGCTTTCCGCCCGACGCTCATAACTCTTTCAGCGTCTCCCTCGCGGCGTCGGATCGGTGCCACACCCGGTCCGCGAGTCGCCGAAGTTATCGCCTACTGTTACGACCGGGCAAAGTCGCCCTCTCGGGCTTTCTCACTGGTGACAATTGCGCGCGCACTTTTAAGGCACGCCAGGAGATGGGGGACGGTATGCGACTCCGGACGCGCTTTGCGGTGGCGCTGGTCGTCGTCGCGGTAGTGCTGTCAGTGACGACGCTGGTGGGATTTACGCTCTATCGCGACGCCATCGTCACCCAGGAGCGCGCGGACCTCTCCCGGACGAGCGAGTCCGTCGCGGCGCAACTGCAGGTCGTCCTCGACGAGAAACGGGAGACCGTCCGACTGTGGAGTCAGAACCCGGAGGTGCGCGACCACGGAACTGCCCGGCAAGACGAGTCACTCGGTGCGTTCGTCCGGACCACGGCGTTCAGTGGCGCGTCGGTCATACGGGCCAACGGGACGATGGCGGCCATCGAATCCCGGAGTCTCGACGAGCGAAGCGAACGGGGACTCGTCGGTCGCTCGTTTACGGACAGAGCGTACTTCCAGCGAGGCCTGGAGGGAGAGACGTACGTCAGCGACCCGATCGACGCCGAGAGTGGAACCCTCATCGTGACGATCAGCACGCCACTGGTCGAGCACGGTGAGACCGTCGGAACCTTCAACGCCGCGCTCCACCTCCGCGAGGGTGACCTCTCGAGTGTCGTCAGCGATCGCAGTTCCGGGACGCGCGGTGTCTGGGTCTTCAGCGGCGACCGGACGGTGCTGGCCGGCGGCCCGTCGCCGACCGGCGTCGACACCGAACTGACGGCGAACGCGACTGTGGGGACGACTGGGTGGACGGTCACGTCGACGACCTCCGGCGGGTCACTCTCCTCACGACTCTGGACGGTCACGGTGTTACAGGCCGGTGCGTTCGTCCTCGTCTTGCTGTGTCTGGCCGCTTTCGGCGGGTGGCTCTACCGCGAGTACGTCTACAACGTCGAACGACTCCGGGACGGGTTCGACGCGCTGGTCGTCGGCGACTACGGGACACGCGTCGCGCTCTCGGGTGCGACCGAGTGGGACCGCGTCGGCGACCAGTTCAACGACCTGAGCGAGACGCTCGCACAGCGCCGCTCGGAAGTCACGGTCCTCAATCGCGTGTTGCGCCACAACCTCCGTAACGCGATGACCGTCGTCGTCGGCAACGCCGACCGCATCGAGACCCGGACCGACGACGACGAAGTCGCGGCCGACGCCCGCCGGATCCGCCACCGCGGGGAGTCGCTGCTCGACCTCGCCGAACACGCTCGTGCCCTGGAGTCCTCGTTCGGCGCCCGGGACGACGAGGCCACGTCCCGGCCGGTCGCCGACGTCGTCGAGGAAGCCGTCGCGGTTGTCGCCGACGAGTATCCGAACGCGAAGTTGACGACAGACGTAAACACTGACGTCGGTCCCGACACCGATTCGACGGGCGAGGTTCGCGTCCCGAGCGGCGACCTCGTGCTGGTCGTCCTCGACGAACTGCTGCGCAACGGTGTCGTCCACAACGAGAGCGACCCGCCGGCCGTCGAGTTGACCGTCACCGCCGACGAGGCAGTCATCACCATCGCCGTCAGCGACGACGGTCCCGGTCTGCCGCCGGTCGAGCGGCGGGTCCTGACAGGGTCGATCGTCGAGACGGCCACTCAGCACGGCTCCGGACTCGGGCTCTGGCTCGTCTCCTGGCTGGTGGCCCGCGTCGACGGTGCGGTCGACGTCTCGACCGTCGAGGGGACGACGGTGACGCTGACGCTCCCCCGAGTCGATGCCGACGACTCCTCGGACAGTCGGTCGAACGGTATCGAGGCGCCGGCCGAGGACTGACGCCCGCTCGCGCGTCGAAGCGGCATCACCGCCGGGTCGACGTCCCGGGAGCGAAACGCTCACCCCCCTTGGACCGGTAGGCGGGGGCGATGGACTGTGACAAGTGCGGCGAACCCGCGGTGATGCACGCCGCCTACTCGGGGCTGCACCTCTGTGAGTCCCACCTCTGTCGCTCGGTCGAAGAGCGGGTCCGACGCCGGGTCCGCGAAGACTCGCTCGTGCCCGGGGACGCCACGCCCGAGAACCCCGACACCTGGGTGATCGGGCTCTCCGGCGGGAAGGATTCGGTCGTCCTCACCGAGATCCTCCACGACACCTTCGACCGGGACCCGCGGATCGAACTCGTCGCCCTCTCGATCCACGAGGGGATAGAGGGGTATCGCGACGAGTCACTCGACGCCTGCGAACAGTTGACTGCGGACCTCGACCTGCGACACGAAGTCGTCAGCTACGCCGAGGAGTTCGGCGTGCAGATGGACGACGTCGTCGAGGACGACCCCGAGAACATGGCCGCCTGTGCCTACTGCGGGGTCTTCCGCCGGGACGTGCTGGAGCGCTACGCCGAGAAACTCGGCGCGGACAAACTACTGACGGGACACAACCTCGACGACGAGGCACAGACGGCGCTCATGAATATCTTCGAAGGTGACGTCCAGCAGATGGCCGGCCACTTCGACGCCTCGCTGGGTCCGTTCGAACCGACGGGTGCGGGACCACTCGGGCGTGCCCGGCAGCCTCAGGACCACCACGTCCCCCGAGCCAAACCCCTGCGTGACGTCCCCGAGAAGGAAGTCGCACTCTACGCCCACCTGCGTGACCTGCCCGCCCACATCACCGAGTGTCCTCACGCCGAAGAGGCCTATCGCGGCGAGATTCAGGAACTCCTGCTGGGGATGGAAGAGAACCATCCCGGCACTCGTCACTCTATTCTTGCGGGCTACGAGAAACTCGCCGCGCTGGCCTCGGCGGCCTTCGACGACGGCGACGGGACCTACGGCGAGTGTGACGTCTGTGGCGCACCCACGGGTCGCGACGTCTGTCGGAAGTGCGATCTGCTGGACGCGCTCGAAGCAGTGTGACCTGCTCGAAGCCGCGTTCGACTGTACGGTAGCGTGTCTGACTGCACGTGGTGTGTCCGAGTGCGGTGGCGTGTCTGACTGCACGGTGACGTGTCTGACAGAGACGACAGACAGACGTGGACACCGCTGTGGGGCGGTGAGAAAGGCAGGAAAACCGGGAGTTCAGTTCGGGACGACGAGCGACCGTTCAGTTGGGTCGGATGACGTCGACGCCGTTCTGTTTCTCGAGGTTCTCGCGGCCGCCGTCGGTGTGACCGTAGCCCGTGTTCGACCGCGAACTCTGGTCGGCGGCGAAGTCGTTGTCGACGTTCTGGCTGGCGTCGAACGACCCCTCGTCGACGTCCGAGAGGGCCTGCCGGGACTTGTCGGCCTGCTTTTGCGTGGTGGGCCCCAGGACCTGGGCGGACTTGACGCCGGTCATGATGGCCATGACCCGCACCTTGCCCTTGTAGTTGTCCTGGATGCGCGCGCCCCAGATGACGTTCGCGCTCGCGTCGAGACGTTCGGTGATGTTCTGGGCGATGCCCTCGGCCTCTTTCAGCGCGAGGTCGGGCCCACCGGTGATGTGGACCAGGCCACCCGTCGCACCGCGGTAGTCGACGTCGAGCAGCGGGTGGTTCATCGCGTCTTTGACCACCTCTTCTGTCTTGTTCTTGTCCTGGGTCTCACCGACGAGCATCACCGCGACGCCACCCTGGTTCATGATGGCGGTCATGTCGGCGTAGTCCAGGTTGATGAGGCTGGGCTGGGTGATCGTCTCCGAGATACCCTTGACGGTCTCGGCGATGATCTGGTCCATCACCGAGAACGCCTTGCCGATGGGCAGGTTCGGCACGTAGTCCAGCAGTCGGTTGTTGTCCAGCACGATGATCGAGTCGGCTTCGCTCCGGAGGGTTTCGAGCCCCTCCTCGGCTTTCACGGTGCGGGCGCGCTCGACGTTGAACGGCGTCGACACCATACCGACGACGATGGCGCCCTGGCTCTTGGCGATCTTCGAGACGACGGGGGCAGCACCAGTACCGGTGCCACCGCCCATACCCGCCGTGACGAACACGAGGTCCGCGTCGCCGAGTACTTCCTCGATCGTGCCCTGGGCCATCTCGGTGGCGCGCTTGCCCATCTCGGGGTCGCCGCCGGCGCCGAGCCCGCTGGTCAGGGACTTGCCGACGAGGATCTTCGTGTCGGCCTCGATCATCTGGAGGTGTTGCTTGTCGGTGTTGACCGCGATGGTGTCGGCACCGTCGACGCCGATGTTGTACAGGCGGTTGACGGTGTTGTTGCCGGCGCCACCGCAGCCGACGATGACGATGCGCGGGTCGCCAAACCCGTCACCATCGACGTTCTCCTCCATCTGCTGTTGTTCCTCCTCGTCGCGCTCGAGGGCTTCCTGGACGATGTCTTTCATCGGTCAGGCCCTCTTGTAGGTGGTGCGGCGCTTGCGCTTCTCGGAGGGGCGCTCCGTGCCGCCGTCTTGTTCGTTTAGTTTCTCACGAACGGCCGCCCGGATCGCCTCACTCCGGTTGGGGTATTCCCCCGTTTCGACCATTCGTTCGACCTCTTCGATCTGCTGCTTCGGAATCCGTAGTGTCACACGCTCCATGTTTGATCGTTCCCCTTGGTGGGTAAGACGGCGGCGGACCGCCCGCGCGTCCGTCTTACACGGCGGGTCTGCATCTCCATCCGACGTAATCGCACGACAGCGGGCGTGTCATACCCGCGTGCGACGCCGTGTAAGACGACCGTCTTACGCAAACAGTACAACAGAGTACAGGATTATAAAGGTTACGCCGAGTGTATGACGACAGGTCGTTTACCGACGTATACGCCCTGTATGTGTTGTTTACGGCGTTTCCAGTCCGGTCAGGTCTGGTCGAGCACGTCGGCAGCGGGGGTTCGTCGGCCACAGCTGGGGCAGAATCCCCAGTCCGACCGGAGTTCGTCGCCGCAGTCACAGAACACCCGGTGGCTCGTCTTCTCACCGCAGTTCGGGCAGTAAACGTGACCAGCGTCGACGTTTTCGCCGCATTGGCTGCACGTATTACTCGTGTCTTCCACCGTGTTTTCACCGTCTTCCGGGGGTGTCTTACGAGGTTCGGTGGTGTGTGACGACTCGCGCGACGCGGTGGGAGACGTATCGGCCTCGACGGCCGAGTCACCGGCTGACTGGCCGTCGAGCGTGATGTTTACGTTGACGTCTTGCGGTCCCGTGGGCGTAAACGCGCTCTCGAAGCCGTCGAGTCGGTCGGCGATGACCGCGTCGACGCGCTCGGCGATGAGGTCGTCGACGGATTCGACGTCCGTGTCGTCGGTCTCGTCGGACACCCGGACACGGTCGCCGGTGGGTTCGTCGAGGTACTCGCGCAGAGCCTCCCGCATGACCTCGCTCTTGGAGGCGTCGAACTCCTCGAGCTGGCGGACGAGGTCGTCGTCGGCGCGGAAGGTTATCTTGCTCATTCGCTCGTCACAAACGTGGACTGCCGGGTATTTCAATCTTCCCGCGTTGTCTGACGCCTGTCTGTCGCTGTCGACACCGTGGTCTCGGCTTCGAATGATAACCGTTAAGTCCGATTCAGCGGCTACCTCCTGTTGCGCCCGCCCTTAGCTCAGACTGGTAGAGCAGTCGACTGTAGATCGACTTGTCCCCCGTTCAAATCGGGGAGGGCGGACTCGTTCTGACGCCGACTGCGACCGAAGTGAGCCAGCGACGGCTCTCAAAACTTGGAAACCCGCCCAGGGACCGTGAGACGCGACCCGCACGAAGCGGGTGACGTCTCACGGCCGCGGGCGGGAGGAACGGGACCGACCGCTACGTAGCGGTGTCAGAGGCTCGGTGGATCAACCCTGGTAGGGCTGTTGCATGCCTTGCTGGATGCCCTGGGGCTGGAGGCCCTGCTGCTGGACGCCCTGCTGGCCCCAGGCCTGGACTCGGCCCATCGCCTGGCCGATCGAGTTCGTCACCTGCTGGCCGTGCTGGAGCGCTTCCTGGACCTCGGGCTCGCCAGCGCGGTGTTGTAGCTCCTGGATGCCCTGCTGGATGGTCTGCTGTGTGGCCTGTCCGATCGGTTGCGCGAACGGGGACTGTCGGAGCAGGAGTTGTTTTTCGAGGTGGGCGATGTCGGCGAGGTCGTCACAGCGTGCCGCGACGCGCGGGCGCCCGCGCATCGTCGCCTGTGATTTGGCCCATTCGAGGACCGTCTCGAACCTGTCGAGGTCGCTGACGGCCTGCTGGATCTCCATCGGGACCGACTCCTCGAAGCGCTGGCCGATGAACTGCCCGGCCCGGCTCTCCTGGAGTTGCTGGCCCATCTGTGTCTGGGCCTGATAGGAGGGCTGATACTGTTGCGTGCCTGTCTCGGCTACCGGCGGCTGCTGTAGTTGCTGGGACATCGTTTCTCACGTCCCTGGCGTGGCCAGGGCAACCGGGTCCTTTTCGAGGTGCGTGCATTGTAATCCAGCCCGTATCCGACTCGCCCGTATCGAAGGGTCGTCGTTCACACGACCCCACTCGTCTTACTTCGACTCGACCAGCCCTACCGGGACGTCGTCGTGCCTACTCGGTGCCGTGTTGCGTCCGTTCCCGTGGTGTACCCCGATACAGTGGCACTACCGCGACTAGCGACCTGCTATGCCGGTGGATCGCTTCACTTCGGGTACCTCCGAGGTCGACGATTCGGTGTGCTCTCCCTTCGCACACCGCCCCGATGGTGTCGGACAGGCGCGCCACCGTCGCTCGTGGTTCGCGCTCGGCGGTGGCGACGAACTGTACCCATTCAAACTGACATACCCAGAAGCTGTCCTGTTACATCCCGGATGATATACGAGTATTCGAGGTGGGATCCGGGAAGTCGCGGGAGGATCTCGGCGGGTCGAGTACCGGCGTCGAAGGGATCGTACGAGGGTATATATACGGTGGCGAAACCGACAGACAGAGCGGCCATCAGTGGGTGTGAACTATCCGGGCTCTTTTTAGTGAGAGCGCGAGATGGACGGGTGTGGTCACGATGGGTGTCTTGGACAGGGCCAAACGCGCGACAGGGCTGTCGTCGCCGGAGACGTTGCCGTACATGTGTCTGAACTGTGAAACACAGTTGGACGTGCAGTACCACACCTGCCCGGTCTGTGGTACGTACGACGTGCGACGAGCCAAGTGGATCAGAGAGTAGGTCGGTCCGAGTCCGCCGCGGTCGGTTGCTGACGCACGGACTCGTACCGACCGGCGACAGCCCGGGCCTGCCCGAAGCCACATCGCACGCGCCCTGCCCCCGTGACCCGCGGGCCATCGCGGCCCGTCTTCCGCCGCGGTGTTCGCCACCGCGTTTTCTTTGTGAACCCGTCAGGACGTGTCTGAGACGGTGTCGTCGTGGGTTCGCGATCTGCGGCGTTGGACCAGACGATATGTACAGGGTGTTTAGGTAACGTTTCGAGCTGGTGCAGTTACCGCGACCGCAGTCGTGCTCGTCGTGACCGCACTCAGGATCATGAGATGGAAGCCCTCGGCGTGCTCGCGGTCGCTGAGCGGGATATCCGCGCTCTCAGCACCGCCCGCGCGGATAGTTGCCCGCTCAGCGACTCCCCTCCGGCGCGAGCCCGCCTCGCCCTTCCAGTCCGCCAGGGACAAAATCTGTGGAATCGGCTACCGACCATCCACCGTCGAGACGGCCTGTGCAACTGAATTCTCCCTGGTGGACTGAAAGGGCGAGGGTCGGTGGCGGCGAGCAAAGCGAGCGGAGTCGCCTGCGCGGGCTCTATTCGAGCGAGTGCGGCGCGGTTGTCCGAGCGAGAATATCCCGCTCAGCGACCGCCAGCGGCCTGAGGGCTTTCATCTCTCTACGTCGACTGCGGTGCGGTCAGCGGTCGCCGTTTCTTTCACGCCGAACCGATATGTAACTCCTGCTAGGTTCGCACATGTACAGAGCACCTTCCAGTAGCGGGCGAACAGGGTGTGCGCCGGCTTCGGCGACAGGACGGGACCGTCCAGCGAGCCGTGGTCACGGTGGGGACGGCTCAGGCTAGCACGTACTCGTCGAAGGTCCGGACCGCGTACCGGTAAGACAGCGGCGGCAAGACCAGCAACACGACGAGCAGGCCGACACACACCACGTAGAGTCGCTCCGGCGAGATACTGAACCCGGACAGGGCGGTCGAAAGCAGGAGCGACAGCAGACTCGCTGCCAGGGACCGGACCGTCGATTCGGCGACGACGCCGAGGGCGGCGGCCGTCAGAACGAGGTGGAGGCTGAAGAGGACGAACGCCCACGGGCTCGGGACGACCGCCTCCATCGACCGGGTGACGTTGGTGGCCTCGAACCGCGGGAACGCGGTACCGATACCGACCGAGAGCGCACTGGCGACGACCATCGCCACGGGGGTGACGGCGACTAGCAGGGCGACGCGCTCGGGCGCGATCGGGCTCAGGAGTCCGGCCGCGGCGACGAGGACGGTGCCGACCGGGACGGCGACGACCAGGCCGGCGAAGACGTGTGCGACGACGAAGCGGCGGCCGGTGACGGCGCTCAACACCGTCGCCGGCAGGACCGACCCCTGGTCGCCCAGCGGGTTGAGCGTGAAGACGACGCCGGCCGCCCAGGCGACGAAGACGACCAGTCCGTAGGGGAGATACGCCGGGACCTGGCCCGTCTGGAAGATGTCGGCGACGACGCCGACCAGGAAGAGCAGCGGATAGGCGGCGTAGAGCAGTTTCAACGGTGCCCGGATCGCGCGGCGCCACGCCAGTGTGACGAGCGCCGCGGTCGGGCGACTCAGGACGCCCTCGAGTGCAGTTCCGAGTCGGTCGGGGGTCTCGTTCGTGTGTGCGCCGTCCGCCTCGCCCGCGGTCGTTCCCTCGGCGGACGCAGGGTCGGGGTCGGAATCGGAGTCGGACTCACCCTCGCCGGCGAGTGCAGGGTCTGCGAACCAGTGCTGTCCGGCCACCCGGATGCCGGCGAGCATCACGAACGAAGTGAGAACGGCCGTCACGCCGACCGCGCCGACGGCGTAGGTCGCTGTGGCGCCCACAGCAGGCAGCCCCAGCGCCGCGAGGTCGCCGTACCAGCCCAGTGGTGAGGCGGCCACCGGGTCGAAGAGGTTCACGACGACCTGGTTCAACCCGCCCGTGAAGATGGCGACGAAGTAGACGACGAACGCCAGGACGACGAGCCCCGACCTGTGCCGGGCCACGAACGGGAAGCGGGTGATCACGTGGCGGACCCCCAGTCCGACGAGATACCCGGTCGCGCTGAGCGTCAGGCCACCACAGAGCAGCAAGAGCGGGAGGCCGATAGCCGGCCAGAGCGTCTCCGACCCGAGAGCGAGCCCGACGCCGACCCCGGTAGCGGGGACGAGCGTCCACAACAGGAGGTACGCGTACTCGGCGAGGACGATCCCGACGTAGGCTTCGCGGGTCGGGACCACGGTCAGGATCCCCTCGGCGTTCGTCAGCGTCCCGCGCTGGCCGACCGAACGGAGAGCGAAGATGGCGACGCCGATGACCCAGAAGACGCCGACCAGTCCCCTGGCTGCTCGGGCCGCGCCCGCCGGTTCGAACTCCAGGGAGCCGGAGGCGAGCGCACGCCCGACGGCCCGTCCGCCCCAGACACCCCCGCCCGTGGCGACGACGATCAACAGCCCGAACAGGAGGATTCCCGCGACGTTTCCCAGCGTCCACTTGCCGGTGCGTTTGCGGACCGTTCGGGTCACGTCGACCCGCGCGATCCGTAGCGCGTGTCCGGCGGTGCTCATCGTGGCGAATCCGGCTGGTCGACCGGTTCGGTCTGTCGCTCGTCCGTACCCTCGTCCTCGTCGGACGCGTCGCCGGTCGCTGTGTCCGCTTCCTCGGTGTGGTCGGCAGTGACCGAGAGGAAGACGTCTTCGAGGGACTGTTCCTCGCCGCTCTCGGCACGGTGTTTGAGCCGGTCGGGATCGCCCTCGGCGACGAGTCGCCCGCGGTGGAGGACGCCCACGCTGTCTGCGAGTTCGTCGACCACCGAGAGGATGTGTGTCGAGAGGAAGACGGTGGTCTCCCCGCCCGATAGCTCCGCGATGAGGTCCTTGACCGTGCGGGCAGCTCGCGGGTCCAGCCCGGAGGTCGGTTCGTCGAGGAATATAACGGGGGGTTCGTGGATGATCGTGGCGATGAGGCCAACCTTCTTGCGCATCCCGGTCGAGAAGCCTTCGAGGCGTCGACCGGACTGAGCCGCCAGGTCGAACCGTTCCAGGTAGCGAGCGATGCGCTCGGTCGCGACGTCGCGGGGAACGTCGTGGAGGGCGGCGACGTGACGGAGCTGTTCGCGCGCCGTGAGTTCGTCGAACAGCGGTGGTTCCTCGGGCAGATAGCCCACCACCGAGATCAGTTCGCGCCGGTCCGCCACGTCGACGCCCATGACGCGGGCGCTCCCGCTCGTCGGTCGCGTCAGCGTCGTCAGCATCCGCATCGTCGTGGTCTTGCCCGAGCCGTTCGGGCCGAGAAAGCCGTAGACGTCGCCCTGCGGGATCGACAGGTCGAGCCCGTCGACCGCGAGCACGTCGCCGAACCGCTTCGTCAGGTCGTCCGTCTCGATGGCAGGGCCACCGCCGAACCCGTCTCCTGAAGCCATGGATGGGTCGTACACGTGTCAGCGTCTTAGTTATAGTGTCGCGAACGCTACCCCACGTGATCTCGCTGTCGACTCGGTCCGACTCGGCGAACGCACCGGTCAGTTACGACGTCTCCGACTCGGTCGTCGTGACCGTCATGGCGCATCCATCGGCGGTCACGTCGACCGAGAGCGATTCGAACGTCGCTTCGAAGACGGTCCGGTGGTGGCCGTCGGCGTCGTAGACCATCCCAGTCTCGACGAGGCCGGCCGCCTGGAGCGCGTTCAACCGACGGTAGACGGTCGGTCGCGACGCACCGCACTCCTCGGCGATGTCCCGTGCAGCCTTCGCCTCCGTCTCTATTGCCGTCAGGATCGGGCGAGTGTATTCGGTGTTGAGCAGTGCCAGGACGTCTTCGGGCGCGGTCTCTTCGTTTGCCGCTTCGGTCTCCGTCGCCCGCTCGACGACCTCGGTTCGACCCGTCCGCTCCACAGCCCCGGTTCGGGTGGGTTGCGTGAATGACATCGTCTCGCTCTCGTCTGTGTTCTCACACCACGCCACCCCAAACCTGCTGGCAACTGGTGTAACCCCACTGCTGACCAGTGGCTAGTCACGTAACTGTGTCAAAAGTTCGCACGGATGAGCGCTCGCGCGAGCCCGGCGTTCTCACGCGTCGGCGTCGAAGAGCAGGCCGAACGTCTTGCGCTCGGCGATCCGGAGGTGTTTGTTGAACGTCGGCTGGGTGATGCCGAGGCGTTCGGCGACCTCGCTGCCGTCGTGTTCGCGGGGCCACTCGAAGTAGCCCGCCGACAGGGCGGTCTCGACGACCTCCGACTGGCGGTCCGTGAGTTCCGTCCTGACCTGGTCGCCGAGTTCGGCCGGGGTCCGGCCTTTGCCCTGGTGCTGGCGCTGTGCGACGAGTTCGAGCGACGGGGCGATCTCCTCGATTCGTTCGACGAACGACCGGATGTCGGCCTGCGTGGGGACTTCGACCACGACCGTCGTCTCGCCGGACTCGGCGGTCGCCTCCCGGAGGACGCCGCCGTATCCGGCCAGCGGCGCGCCGAACCAGTCGTCGGTCCTGGTTTCGACGAGCACCGACGACGACTCCTCGGCCACGACGTCGACGGACCCCGACAGGGTTCGCCCCGCGATATCGACAGCGTCGTCGGGCACGTCGCCCTCGAAACTGAAGTAGACGCTCACCGGCCCGTCCTGGCGGGCGGCGGTCCGTTCGAGTCGAACCCGACAGTCGGCCGCGTCTGCTGCCCGGGCGAACGCCAGACGCTCACCCGTCCCGCGGAACTCCAGTTCGACGGTTTCGTCGGATTCGAGCGCGCGGCGTCGCTCGATCGCCGCCAGCGCGTTCGCGATCGAGGTGCCCAGTTGCGAGAGGACCTCGCGCTCGCGTTCGTCGACGGGGTTGGGGGAATCAGTTCCGACGGTCAACACGCCATGGGTGACCCCGTCGTAGGTGAGCGGGACGGCACACAGCGCCTGAAACCCCTCGGAGAGGGCCTGACGCCGCCAGTCACCGGCCGGACCGTCGGCGACGAGCGAGTCGGCGCCACACACCTCGTCGGTGCGCCAGGCGACGACGGCGGGGTGTGGGTCGGCCGCATCGTCGACGGTCGTCAGATCGAGCGAGTCGACGTAGCGCTCGGGTGCACCCACGACGGACCGGGCGGTGAGTCGGTCCGTGCCGACGTCGACGCCGCCGACCCACGCGAGGTCGTACGGCCCCGTGCTGGCGAGACGTTCACAGACCGCCCGTTCGACCTCGCCGGGGTTCGACGCGTCGGTGATGGCGGCCTCGACCTGCTGGGTGAGTCGCGCGATCCGGTCGAGACGGTCGGCCCGTTCGGTCTGCGTGCGAAGCTCTTCCTCCCGGGCTTCGAGTCGTTGCTCGCCTTCGAGGTGGTTGAGCGCGGCCTCCAGCGTCGCGGCCAGCACGTGGGCCGCCTGTATCGTCTCCGACCCGAGTTCGGTGTCGGGAGAGCCCACCAGCAGGATTCCGTGGTTGCCCAGCGCGAGCCCGCGCCACTCTTCGAGTTCGTCGAGACGTCCCGGCGTCTCGCTCGTGGGTGTCTCGTCGCCAGCGCTCTCGCCGACGAAGCCTGATTCGTTGCGTCCGCCGTCGGAGGCGACGACCGCCCCGGTCGCGAACCCGTCCCAGAGCGGGCCATCGCCGGGTTCGATGGGGTCAGTCGCGACGTCCGTGGGGAACTGTCCGGTGAATACGTCCGGCCGGAGGACGCCGTCCTCGCGGTCGTAGAGGTAGGCACAGACGGCGGGCAGGTCGAGCGTCTCGACGGCTGCGTCGACGGCCGTCCGGGTCGCTTCTTCGGGCGTGTCGGCGGTCGCGAGGTCGTCGGTGGCGTCGTCGAACGAGGCGATGCGGCGCTCGCGTGCCTTGCGCTCGGTGATATCGCGGCTTACGATCACAATCCGGGGCGGCCCGGTGTCCCACTCCGTCGGGTAGAACTCCGACCGGATCCACCGGGTCTCGCTGTCCGAGCTTTCGATCCTCTCGCCGTCCGGGCGTTCGATCCGGTACTCGCGCGCGTAGCGGTCGGCCGGCGTGCCGTCGTCGATGTCGTTCCCGATCCGTTCGATGAACGCCTCGAACCCCGGCCGTTCGTCGGGGTGTAACGTGGCGAAGAAGCCGTCCTCGTTGTTCTCGAAGATGTCCTCGAGTGGCTGTCCCCAGACCTGCTCGTAGCCCGCACTCAGGTCGTGGGACCGCACCATCGGGTCGGTTATCTCGTCGGCGCGCGAGAAGTAGATCGCCTGGTCGATACGCTCGACGATCGCGCGGAGGCGGCGCTCGGTGCGGCGACGTTCGGTGACGTCCCGGAGGATCCCGAGATACCGCGGTTCGCCGTTGAGCGTCGCCGGCGTCGCGGTCACCTCGATCCACCGACGCTCGCCGTCTTTGCGCTCTATCAGCCAGTCCAGTGTCCGTCGTTCGCCTGCTTCCATGACCTCGCGGATGATCTCTCGGGAGCGCTCGGGCGGATACCCTTGCTCGGGGACGTGGACCAGTGACTGGCCCTCCGAGAGCAACTCCTCGCGGTCGTAGCCGGTCAGTGCTGACATACTGTCGTTGACCTCGAGGATATCACCGGTCTCGGGATCGTGGACGCTGATCGCGTCGGAGACGCTGTTGAATATCTGCTCGTACTCTCGCTCGCGGCGTCTGCGCTCGGTGATATCACGGTTTATCGAGACGTGACGGGGTTCGCCGCCGATCTCCGCGCTGGTCGCTCGCACCTCCAGTACCCGCTGTTCGCCGTCGCTCGTCTCTACGTGCCACTCGAACGGTTCGATCGTACCCGCGTCTGTCACCTCGTCGATGACCTCCTCGGCACGTTCCTGCGTGAACCCTTCCTCCCGAACGCTGACGCCACCGGTTCCGAGTTCGAGTATAGTCTCACGGTCGTAGCCCATCAGTTCGCAAAACCGGTCGTTGACGTCGACCATCTCGGCCGTCTCGGGGTCGTGGACGACGATGGCGTCGGTGACGTTGTTGTAGATCTGTTCGTACTCACGCTCCCGGCGCTTGCGTTCGGTGACGTCCTGCACGCGTCCGACGATCCGGTCGACGTCACCCGCGTCGTTCTCGACGGGAAACCGCGTGACGGTGACCCAGCGCGTCTCGCCGTCCCGTTCGATCCGGTACTCCCCCTCGTAGGCGTCCTGTGGATCCCCGGCCTCGACGTCCGCGATCAACCGCTCGACGTCGGCCTCGTACTCGGCCCGGTCGTCGGGGTGGGCGGCCTCGACGAACGACGTGGGGTCGTCCGCGAGCTCCGAGACCGGACGCCCGTAGATGTCCTCGTAGGCGTCGTTGATGTAGCGGATCTCCGAGAAATCGGCCGTCGAGACGTAGACGATCTCGTCGATGTGGTCGGCGATGAGGCGAAAGCGGCGTTCGCTCTCGCGCAGTTCCCGGGCGCGTTCGACCCGGTCGAGTGCGGACGTGACGTGCTGGGCGAGGATGCCAGCGGCGTCGAGCGTGACGTCGTCGAAGCCATCGGAACGTTCGCCTCCGCCATCGTCCCTCGCACTCTCTCGTTCGACCGCGCCGAACAGCCCGTGTTCGCCGAGGGGGAAGAGGAGGGCGTCCCCCGGCGGGGTCCCGCCGTCGAGGTCGTCGGGCTCGCAGATCCGTCGCTCGCCGCTGTCGTAGACCTCGTACTCCAGGTCACCGGGTTCGAGGTTCCGTGGTCCCGCACCGGGTGGCAGGTCTTCGGTCTCGTCGCCGCTGGCGACCGGTGTGAGTGCGTTCGTACTGGTCTCCCCGCTCTCGCCGCCTGCCTCGTGGAGCCAGCAGGTCGGCAGCCACAGGTCCAGCACGTCGGTCGCGGCGTCGATAGCTGCCTCGCAGACCTCCTCGGGAGTTTCCGCGTCCTGAAGGTCGTCGGTCGCCTCGTGGAGCGTCCGGATCAGTCGCTCGCGGCGCTTGCGTTCGGTGACGTCACGTTGCATCGAGAGGATCCGGTCCTCTCCCTGAATCACGGCCGCGTCGACGGTCGCTTCGATCCAGCGGCGCTCGCCGGACTTCGTCTCCTGTTGCCACTCGACGGTCTCGGGGTCGCCCGTCTCCATGACACGCTGGCACAGTTCCTGTGCTCGCTCTCTGGTGTATCCCGCCTCACTCGCGCTGAGTTCGTCGAATCCCGCCTCGCGGATCGCCTCCACGCGGTCGTAGCCGAGCCTGTCCAGGAACGTCTGGTTCGCGTCGAGCGGTTCGGCCGTCTCGGGGTCCTCGACGACGATCGAGTCGTTGACGCCGTCGAATATCTGTTCGTACTCGCGCTCGCGGCGCTTGCGCTCCGTGATGTCACGGTCGATCGAGACGTAGCGGCGCTCACCACCGAGTTCCACGGTCGTCCCCTTGACTTCGAGCCATCGCCTCTCTCCATCGCTGGTTTCGACGACCCACTCGGTCTGTCGTGGTTCGCCGGATTCGACCACCTCGTCGACGAACGCCCGGGCCTGTGCCATCGTGTAGCCCTCGTCGCTCGGGCTGTAGCCCTCGATCCCCATCTCGAGGATCGTCTCGCGGTCGTAGCCCAGCAGGTCACAGAACGCCTCGTTGACGTCCAGCAGTTCCGCTGTCTCGGGGTCGTGGACGGTGATCGAATCGTTGACGCCGTCGAACAACTGTTCGTACTCGCGTTCGCGGCGCTTGCGTTCTGTCAGGTCCGTGTACCAGACGTACGCGTCGGTCGCCGCGTCGGCGTCCGGGTCCGTACTGAAGTGGATGACCCTGAAGCGGAACTCGCGGACCCCGTCGGCGGTCTGCCGGGGGACTTCCCGCTCCAGTGACTCTCCCCGGGCGACCTTGTCGTTGAATCGCTCGTGTGCCGCGCGTTCACCCTCCGGGACGACAGCCTCGGCGACGGTGGACCCGACGACCTCTTCCGGTGGGAAGCCGAACACCGCCTCGAAAGCGGGGTTGACCTCCCGGATTATCGGCTCCTCGTCCCCTCCCTCGTCTTCGCCCTCGAACGCGACTCGCATCACCGGATCCGGGTTGTTCTCGAACAGCACCGACCGACGGTCGCGCTCGCGTTCGAGCAGGCGGCGCTCGGCGGCCGCGACGACTCGTTTGGCGAGCAGGTCCGGGTCGGTCTCGACGAGTCGACGCGGTAGTGTCTCGGTCGCGCCGGCCGACAACAGGTCCGCGACCCGGTCGTCGTCCCACCCGTCGACGAGTACCACGACCGGCGTGTGTGGTCGCTCTTCTGTCCACTGCTGGACGAGGGCCGTGCTGTCGACTCCCGGAGCGGCGCTATCGACGACCAGACAGTCGACGTCGCAGCCGGATTGTTCGCCGTCGGTGACTGCTCTCGCGCCGGCGACTGTTCCAGCATCGGCGATCACTCTTGGGTCGACGACTTCCGCAGTGAATGACCGGCCGGATTCGTCGACCCGACCGGAGAGCGCCCCACCGAACGGTTCCTCTCCCACCACCAGAGCAAAGAGGGAGCGAGATTCCACCGGAAACATGTCTCACACGTTCGTCTCGACTCCCGTAAATCATTGTGTAGAAACATTCAGGGTCGATATTTTTCGACACGCAGTGGCACGTACTCCGACGCTGATCCGCTGGTCACCGGTTAGTGGTACCGACAGGAGATGGCGTTATCACGCAACTGTCCGCGAACGCCGGAAGAGCGAGCATTTCCCAGCCCTCGTTCGCTTCACCCACGAGGACAAAGCGAGCGGTTCTTCGCCGAATCGGGGTGAAACCCCGCGGAGGCGCTTTTTCACCCACGTTTTTCGAGTCGAGCGGGATCACCGGTCCCGCTGACCGTGCGAACGGCGCTTCGCGCCGTGAGCAGAGAGTGGTACCCACAGCGAGTGCGAGGCGCGACGCAAGAGCGCCTCAAAGCGACCCGTGAGCCAGCGACCCGTGAGCGAGGATACCCGGCGAGAAACGGTGGTCTCCACAGGACGTCACTGACTCGCAGTTCCGGTTCCGTCACCGGCCGCCTCACTGTCGGTCGCGGCAACGAGTATCCCGGCGAGGAGGACCCCGAGAACCGCACCGCCGGCGCCACCGGCCTGTGCACCGGCCACGAGCGCGGCGTCGACGCCCCACGCGGCGACGGCACCGACCACGCCGCCGACGGCCAGGCCGACGAAGAGTCCGGCGGCGACCAGCGCGAGTCCAGGGCGGCCGGTCTCGGCGGCCCGCGGCGCGATCCGGGCCAGACTCGTCCCGACGACGATACCGACGGCGACCCCGTAGGCGGCCCCCTGTGCGACGTCGCCGGTTGCGAGGAGGTTCGTGGTCGACCCCACGCCGGCTCCGAGCGCGATACCGGCCCCGGCAGCGATGTTGTCCAGGTCACTCATGGTGGACCGTTGTGTCTCTTGGATATTCAACAGTTCTCCGTTTCCCACGGTTCGGGAACCCGGGGCACGGGTCCACCGACTAGCCGGGACACGCCGTGACGTCGGATAGCGCGCCACATACTGTCGACTACTTAACCATTGGGCGCGTCGAATCGGCCATGAACCGGCGTACATTTCTCGGGACGAGCGGACTCGTCGCCCTCGGGTCGCTTTCGGGTTGTCTCGGTCGAAGTCCGTTCGCCACCGACGACGGGGTGACGGAGACGGTTTCGGACACGTTCGTCGTGGGTGAGGTGGATTCGATACGGGTCGTCAACGACATCGGGGACGTGACCGTCCGGGGGACCGACGCCGACGAAGTCCGGGCGCGGGTCGTCAAGCGGTCGACGAACGGCCAGGCGGGACTGGACGACATCACGGCGCGCCTCGCACTCGACGGCGGCGTCCTGACCGTCGAGTCGAGCATCGACGAGGACGCCCGCTGGTTCACGCGCTCCTCGCCGAGTACGGACGTGACGGTGACCGTCCCCGAGGGCGACGCTGGCCCACCGATCGAGTCCGTCACCTCGGAACTGGGAGACGTGACGCTGCTGAACACTCGCGGGGATACCACGGTCCAGACCGACCTGGGGAACGTGACCGCCGACGACGTCGACGGGTACCTCGACTTGCAGTCCGATCTGGGCGAGGTGCTCTCTTCGGGATCGGCGGGACTGCGCCGCGCACACTCGGATCTGGGCGAAGTCACAGTCGAGGTGTGGGGCGTCCGCGAGGACGTCGAGATCGGAACGGAACTCGGCGACGTCGCCGTCGGGATCGCCAACGACCTCGATGTCGACGTCCTGGCAGAGTCGGTCTCCGGCGTCTCCTCGAATCTCGGCCTCACGAACGTCGAGTCGAGCGACGACCGACTCGCCGGCCGGTTGAACGACGGCGGCCCGCGCGTCCACGTCTTCAGCGAACTCGGCGACGTCGCGTTGCGAACACTCCAGCGAGAGTGAACCTGTCTCCCGACGCGAACGTTTATACCGGAGGGGGAAACAGTCCGGAGCAATGGTAGAGGCCTTCGCAGTCGCCAGCGGCAAGGGCGGCACGGGCAAGACCACGAGCACGCTGGCGCTCGGGATGGCGCTCGCCGAGGAGTACGACGTGACGGTCGTCGACGCGGACATGGGCATGGCGAACCTCCTCTTTCACGCGGACCTCGCCGACGTCGAGACGACGCTGCACGACGTGCTCGTCGAAGGCGGTGTGCCGGTCGAGGCGGCCGTCTACCGACGTCACGGGATGCGGGTCGTTCCCTGTGGGACGAGTCTCGGCGACTTCGCGGCCGCGGACCCGACGCGCCTGCGCGAGGTAGTCGCGACGCTGGCGGCCGACACCGACGTCATCCTGCTCGACTCGGCGGCGACGCTGTCGAGTCGCGCGGCCGTCCTCCCCATCGTCCTGGCCGACCGCGTCGTGGTGGTACTCGAACCCACGATCCCGGCGCTCTCGGACGGGCTCAAAGTCCAGGAGTACGCGAGTTCCTACGACACCGGGACGGCGGGAATCCTCTTCAACAAAGTGCGAGATGGCGACGCTATCGACCGGATAGCGCCGAAGGCCGAACGCTACTTCGAGGGGTCGACACTGGCGTCGGTGCCGGCGAGCGACGCGGTGCGAGCGGCCCGTCGCGCGGGACAACCGTTGCTCGCCTACGCGCCGGAGTCGACGGCGGCGGCGGCCTACCGACAGGCGGCGAGCGCGCTCTCGGTTCGTGACCGCGACTCGGGGGCTGTCGCCGACCGCTTCCGAAGTGCGGTCGTGCCCGAGTCGCCATGAAGCTCCCCGACGGTCGACTCCTCCGGTCGCGAGTCGTCAGCGATCCCCGGACCGTGCTGGTCGACGCGCTCGACCGCCGTGTGACGGGTTACGCCGTCCTCGAACCGCAGGGGTCGCTGTTGCTCGACGACGACGGCCGTGGCGTCCTGACCTTCGCCGACGGCGTCCCGGTCGTCGCCTACCACACCGGGAGCGAGCGAGGCGGGCCGCCGGCGCTGGCCGACCTGGCGGCGAGTGGTCCCTACCGACTGGACCTCTACGCCGTCCGGTCGGGAGCACTCGACGCGGTCCACGACCACGAGGTGTTCCGGATCCCGCCCGGGATGGCGGCCGAACGCCTCGTCGGCGACCAGTCGCTGGCCGACCGGACGCGGAAGGTTGCACCCGGCGACCGGACGGTCGAGCGCGCTCGTGACGAGGAGTCCGGAGGGGAGCGAAGTGTGGGCGCGGTCGAGGCGTTCCTCGACGACGAGCGCAAGATCGAGGCCATCCGCGAACAAGCACGCGAAGAGGCTCAGGAACGTGCCCGAGAGTGGGGATTCGACGAGGTGAGCTGACCCCACGGTCAGGACGTCGGTCGTCGACCCGACGTGACCGTCGTCTCCGGTCGGACCGACACTGCGGTCGCCAGGCACTCGCTTCGCCGGCCGGACCGCCGGTGCCCAAAGCAGTATACCGCCGGCTGGAGAGTACGTGGGTACAGATGCCTACCGACGAAACTCTCGGTCACGACTCGGCGTTACACACGTCCTGGAGTCGCGACCACCCGCCTGCGCTCTGCGTGGACTCCGGCACCACCGTCGAATTCGACTGCCTCAACGACAGCGGCCCGCGTATCACCCCCGACACCGAGTCGAGCGACCTCCCCGACACGGAGTTTGTCGGCCACCACCTGACGGGACCAGTCGCTGTCGAAGGCGCCGAGCCAGGCGACGTCCTTCAGGTCGACATCCTCGACGTCGCCGTCGACGACTGGGGCTACACCCTGATTCGCTCCGGCGAGCGCGGCGTCGGCCTCCTCCCCGAGGAGTTCCCCGACCCCTTCCTCTATCACTGGGACATCGGCGACGAAGTGGCACACTTCGAGGCCGGGATCGAGATACCGCTCGCGCCGTTCCCGGGCGTGGTCGGGGTCGCACCGGCCGAACCCGGCGAGCACGCGACCGGCCCGCCCCGACACGTCGGCGGGAATATGGACGTCAAACACCTCACCGCGGGGTCGACGGTGTACCTCCCGGTCGCAGTCGAGGACGCACTCTTTAGCATCGGCGACGGTCACGCCGCACAGGGCGACGGCGAGGTGTGTGTCAGCGCCATCGAGACGCCCACCGAGATCACCGCCCGGCTCACCCTCCGGAAAGAGATGGACATCGAGGCGCCACAGTTCGAGACGACAGGACCGTTCACGCCCGCGGGCCGGGACGAACCGACGTTCGCGACGATGGGGATCCGAGACGACCTCATGGACGCCGCGAGAGACGCCGTGTCTCGACTGGTCGAGCATCTCCACGAACACCGCGGGCTCTCCCGCGAGGAGGCGTACGTCCTCTGTTCGGTCGCGGCGGACCTCAAGATCAACGAGGTCGTCGACGAACCCAACTGGGTGGTCTCGGCGTACATCGCCGATAGCCTCTTTCCCGACGGGTGAGTGACCGGTTCGACACGATGCTGCGACGGGCGAACCGACCGCACGCTTTTTCGCCGGCGTCCCGAGTGGACGGTATGGCCGACGACTCCGTCTACGACGAACTGGGGGTTCCGACGGTCGTGAATGCCTCGGGCACCAAGACGCGGATCGGCGGCAGTCGTATCCGCCCCGAGGCCCTCGACGCTATGGACCGAGCAGCCGAGTCGTTCGTTCGTCTCTCGGACCTGCAGGCGGCCGCGAGCGACCGCATCGCCGAGGTCACGGGCGCAGAGGCCGGCTACGTGACGAACGGCGCGGCCGGTGCGTTGCTCCTCTCGGCGGCCGCGTGTATCGCCGGGACCGACCCGGGGGTCATGTCGCGACTGCCCGATACCGAGGGTGTCGCCGACGAAATCGTCATGCCGCGCACACATCGAACGGGCTACGACCACGCGCTCCGGGCGGCCGGCGCCGAGATCGTCGACATCGGATCGAGCGACCGGCACCTGGGGACCGGGTCCCGGAACGTCGAACCCTGGGAGTACGCCGACGCCATCGGCGAGGACACCGCTGCGGTCGCACACGTCTACAAATCCTACGAGGGGCCACCACTCGCGGCGGTCTGTGAGATCGCACACGAACACGACGTGCCGGTCGTCGTCGACGCCGCCGCGGAACTCCCGCCCGCCGAGAACCTCTCGCGGTTCGTCGAGCAGGGCGCCGACCTCGTGGCGTTCAGCGGCGGGAAAGCTATCCGGGGACCACAGACGACCGGAGTCCTCGCCGGTCGCGCCGACCTGGTCGAGTCGGTCGCCGCCCAGCACCTCGACATGCACGCCGCAAGCGAGGTGTGGGACCCGCCCGAGCGCCTGCTCGACCGGTCGAAATTCGACGGCGTGCCAGAGCAGGGTATCGGCCGCCCGCTCAAGGTCGGCAAGGAGGAACTCGTCGGTCTGCTCGCGGCCCTGGAATCGTTCCTCGAAGAAGACCACGAGACCACCCGCGCCGAGTGGCGCACTCGCGCCGAGCGAGTCACCGAGGCACTGGCCGAAATCGAGGGACTCTCGACCGCCATCGCCGACGGCACGAAAAACGCCGCGCCCACGGTCGAGGTGACCGTCGACGAGTCCATCGCGGGACCCACGACCGTCGAACTCGTCCGTGCGCTCCGTCGCGAGGACCCGCGCGTGTTCGTCGGCGCCGACGCACTCGACGAACACCAGTTTTCGGTGAACCCGATGTGTCTCACTGACGAGGAAGCGGACTACGTCGTCGAGCGGATCCACGCGAACCTCGGCGTCGAAACCGGACGAGAAGACGGAAGCGCCGACGCCTGATACGGCTGTGAGTCAGTCCACGTAGACGGGGATCCACCACACGCGACTGCGGCTGCCGACTTTCTTGCTCGTCACCTCGGTCGACCCCTGGAGGTCGTGTAACCTGTTGAGCGCGGTCCGGCGCGAACACTCCAGTTCTTCGGCGACTTCGCTCGCCGTCAGCGGTTCGGCGTAGTCCTCTCGCCCTTCGAAGACGCCGACGACGTCAGACTCCGTATACTCGACCTCGCGACCGGGTTCGACCATGCGACCACTGGGTCGCGTACCGACTTCAATTTTCCTTCGAAGGAATCGACAGCACGTATGCCGGTCCCTCGAAACAGTGACGGGCACGCCCGCCGACTATACTGTATGACGACAGCCGTACTCCTCACGGGCGCGTTCGGCCGCGTCGGGACGGCGATAATCGACGGTCTGACCGCGGACGACCGCTACGAGTTCACCTACCTCGACCGCGACCCTGTCCCGATTACGATGCCCACGTCGCGGACGTCGCCGACTACGAGGCGATCCGGCCGGCCTTCGACGGCCAGGACGCTGTCGTCCACCTCGCCGGTAATCCATCACCGGGTGCGCCGTGGGGCGACGTCCTCTCGTCGAACGTCGTTGGGACGTACAACGTGCTGGAGGCGGCCCGCGACGTGGGTGTCGAGCGCGTCGTCTTCGCCTCGACGAACCACGTGATGGGCGAGTACCGTATCGAGTGCGAACCCGAGTTGTACGACGGCGAACCCGACGTTGCAGTCGACCACACAGACCTGCCGCGACCGGACTCCTATTACGCCGTCTCGAAACTGTTCGGCGAGCATCTCGGGCGCTACTACGTCGAGGAAGAGGGCACGCTGCCACGCTTCTACGCGCTCCGCATCGGCTGGGTGCTCGACGCCGAGGAGGACGTACCGTTCGGGCCGCCCGAGCGTCGGGTCGCCGAGGGTGAACTGGAGCGCGACACCCAGGAGTACCGGCGGGCGGTCAACCACTGGAAGGCCCACTGGTGTTCTCGACGGGATATGGCGCGACTGGTCGACCACACGGTACAGGACGAGTCGGCCGCGTTCGACGTCTTCTACGCCCGGAGTGCCAGCGACCACTCGTGGTTCAGTATCGACCACGCCCGCGACACCCTCGGCTTCGAACCCGTCGACGACGCCGAAGCCCACGAACCGCCCGTTTGAGTGTCAGGGAAGTGTCGTCGAATCTTTGACGAGGCCCTTTTTGCACGTGTGAAATCGACGAATCGATCGTTCAGTGTATATGCATAGTGATCACCAGCATCCGCGCCGAACGGAGTGAGGCGCGGTTCACTGAGCCCGAGCGCAGCGAGGGTTCAGCCTTTTTCACCCATGTTTTTGCCGCGAGTGGTGCCCGCAGTGAACGCAGTGAGCGAGGACACCCGAGCGGGAAAAAGATGGCCTATACTAATACTTGACTCGCGACGACGAGGACGACGACGCCGAGTACGTCCGAGACGTTGGTCACGGTGGGGATGACGACGTCGTCGGGGTCGAGTTCGAACCGGACGGCGGCGTAGGTCGTCACGAGCGTCACACCCACCACGAACACCGCCAGCGCCAGTCCGCTGACGAACGCCACGGTGACGACCGTCCCCGGTGCGAGCCGCGCAGTCCCGGTCACCCACGTCACCGCCCACGCGCCCACACCGACGAGCGGGAAGACGGTCAGCGCAAGCAGGACAGACGCGAGTGCATTGCCCCCCAGCCGGTCGTTCTCGGCCGAAAACGTGAGCAACCCGAGGTGCATGTCCGTCGAGAGCCGCGCCGAGAGCACGCTCCCCAGGTTGCCCGCGGTGCCGATGGTCACCGGGACGAGGACGAGCAACGACGGGTACCGCAGGAGCGTCGCCTCGAAGGCACCGAGCGCGAGCCCGCTGAGCAACTCTAACCCGGTCAGCACCAGCAATACCGGCAGGAGCGTCCGCGTGATCGACCGGACCGACCACGGGTCAGCCCCACCAGCGTGGTCTGTCGCGTGCGAGCGGTCAGTCATACCAGCCCGGCCAGCCGGTCCGCGCTGGCCCGGGTCCCCTTCACGATGAGCGTGTCACCGGCCCGGAGGACCGTCTCGTCGTCGGGCGAGAGGAGCCACTCGGTGTCCGCATCGGCGCTCTCGGCTCCGCCTGCACCCTCGCCGTCTCGCATGCGACGCACCGCGAGCAATCGCAGTCCCGCCGCCGCTCGCGTGAGATCAGCGACCGTCTCGCCAGCGAGGTCACTCCCCGGAGAGACGACTTCCCGAACGAGCACCTCGTCGGATTCCTCGACGGCCGCCTGGACGACCGGATGGGTGCCGAGCCCGCGCAACACGCCCTCGCTTATCTCGACGGCCGCGTCGCTGATCACCTCCGTGCTGGTCGCGACGTGCAGGAGCCCTCGCAGCGCGACCGGGTCCTCAACCGACGCCGCAGAGCGCAGCGTCCAGGCCTCGAATCGGGACTTGAGCGCGTCGACCTCGATTTCGAGTTCGCGTACCTCCTCGGCCAGGTCCGCGTCGTCGAAGAGGACACTACTGTAGGCGAGATCCACCGCGAGTTCGCTCACGTTCTTCAGCAAGACCAGCGACTCGACCGCTCGCTCCAGATCGGCGACGTCCGCCTCACCGGGCCCGTCGATCTCACCGGGCTCGTCGGTTCTCTCGGGTACAGACGCTTGCACGTCGACCGGCCAGTCACTCGCCTCCTCGCCTGGTTCGTCGCCGACGGGCGGGCGAGTGGTCGTGTCGGGTCCGACGGTCGGTACCTCGAAAGGCTCGCCGGTGAGCATCTCGTAGACGCCCGCGACGCCCTCGTCGGGACCGCGACAGACGAGGACGTCCCCGGCCCGCAGCGTCGTCTCCCGGTCGGGGTTGTGGATCCACACCTCGCCGCGTCGGACTGCGACGACCCTGACGCCCGTCTCGGTCTCCAGATTGAGGTCGCCGAGTGTCTCGCCGGCGTACGGCGAGTCGGGGGCAACCGTCGCACGGGCGAGTGCCTCGACGGCGTCGGGCAGAGAGGCACGGAAGGCCGGCAGGACGCCGATGTCCTCACGGACGACCTTCGCGACGTCACCGGCGGCGTCGCTAATCTTCTCGGCGGCGCCGACGATCCCGAAGACGGGTGCCAGCGCCTCGGCGTCGTCGGGACTGCGCCCCGCCATCACCAGCGTCATCCGGGCCTGCAACTGGAGGACGTCCATCCGCGCTTCGAGTTCGAGTACCTCCTCGGCCAGTTCGGCATCCTCGAAGAGAACGGACGAATAGGACAGGTCGATCAGCAACTCCGCCGTGTCTTTCATCTCGCCCAGCAGGTCCTTGACGCTCCGGGGCTCGTACTCGACTCGTCCGCGCCCCTCGTCGCTCATACAGGTGGATTCACCCGACGGAGTATAGAGGCTGTGGCGAAAGCGGCCGAAGGACACGAAACCGTTTGAACTTGTGGCGGCCGACACGTTTTCGGGATGTAGAGTGTCTACAAACGAACCGCGGATAGAGTGACCGGATTCTGACCACACGCTGTGGCAATTCTCTGCAGTTGTGCCCAAGAAGTACAGA